>Ga0123332_1002911_pt1 | contig 15929 bp, 14 predicted proteins | sample BioC12SIPDNA_4_FD_89958 | JGI IMG/M metagenome (GOLD analysis project Ga0123332, IMG submission 89958) | Anaerobic biogas reactor microbial communites from Washington, USA - Biogas_R2_A C12 SIP DNA | ecosystem: Engineered > Bioreactor > Anaerobic > Unclassified | place: Washington, USA...
GATGTCGTACAGGGTGATCGCCCGGCCCTCGTCCGGATCGATCATCGCCAGCCAGCCGAAGTCCGGGCTCAGCGCGCCGCCCATCAGCGCCGGGTCGAGGCCCATGGATACCGCCTGATCGGTGGGCGGCAGGTCCGGCCCCGGCAAGGGGAGCGTCTCGGCGGGCTGGATCGGCCCGCCGCCGGCTGCCCCGCCGACGTCCCAGCGGCGCAGCGTCCGGTCGGGATCGGTGTAGCGGGCCGCTATCTCGAAGCTCGCCGCGCTGGACAGGGCCGGGTAGCGGCTGGCGGAGAGGACCGTTCCGGCGTCGGCGAAGCGCAGGTCGGTTACTACGCCGGTATGCCCGTCGAGCCGGGCCAACGGGCTGTTGCGGTCCGCCAGATCCCACAGCAGGATCGAGCCGTCCATGCCGCCGGTGACCAGCCGCGCTCCATCCGGGCTGAACGCGATGGCGCTGACCTGGTGCGGCGCGAGGATGACGTCCTGCTCGCCGGTTTCCGTATAGCGGATCGAGACCGTGCCGCCGCCGCTCGACGTCGCCGCGCGCTCGCCGGACGGATCGAGGGCCAGCGTGATGGATCCGCGAGCGTTCAGCCCGCCCGGACCGCCGAGCATCTCGCCGGTAGCGGGATCCCAGCGCTGGACGATCAACACGTCGCGTCCTATCCCGGTGAGCATCCCCGCCGGGTCGAACACGAGATTCATCCGCGGGAAGGGCGTGTAGATCGTTGTCTGGCGCTCGCCGGAGGTGGTGTCCCACACCTGGATCGTGCCGTCTATGCCGGCGGAGGCCAGAATAGCGCTGTCTTCGGAATAGGCCAGGCTGCCGGTCGCGTAGTTGAAGGCGTCCAGCGTGTGCAGCACGTCGCCCCCCGCAACGTCCCACACGACGATCGTCCCGCTGACTGTCAGGGCCGCCAGCCGCTCGCCGGTCGGATCGAAGGCCAGCCCCCGGAAAGCCTCGCCGAAGCCGGTCTGCAGCGGATCGGCGGTCAGCGAGTGGAGTACCTCGCCGCTCGCCAGGTCGAGGATGTCCACGCGGCCTAGCACCGACGACACGCCGGACGTGCGCGCGCCTTGTTCGTTGACAGCCAGCGCCAGCCGCGCCCCGTCCGGGCTAATCGCCAGCAGCGAGACGCGGTCCTGCCGGTCGATGTCCACGGTATGCGCCCGCTGCCCGCCCGGCAGATCCCACACGGCGGTGAGCGTATCGGTCAGCGTGACGAAGGTGCCTTGATCGATCTTGGTGCTCATCCCGGCCAGCCGCGATCCGTCCGGGCTGAGGGCAACGTGGGTCATGGCCCCTTCGGTGTCGGTGATGGTGGCCAGCGTCTCGTCCGCCGCCAGGTCCCACAGCCGCAGGTCGAGATCGAGACTTTCGACGTTCACCTCGGGCGCGGTGCCCAGCAGGCCGGGGGTGAACTGGGGCAGATTGTCGCTGGTACCGACCAGCAGCAGCGCGCCATCCGGCGTGTAGGTCAGGCCCAGCACGCGCGGCTCGGGCACCTCGTACTCGGCAAGGACCTCGCCGGTGGCGGTAGCCAGCTCGCGCACGCGGCCCTCCTGCACGCCCGACGAGCCCGGCGCGGCGCCCGCCGTAAACATCACGACCCCTTCGACCTGCCGCCCGATCAGGACCGCCAGCCGCGAGCCGTCGCTGTTGAAAGCCGAGGTGAAATAGCTCAGATCGCTGTCGAGGGCGGCCACGACTTCGCCGGACTCGGCATCGCGCAGCGTCACGGCACCATCCGCGTCCCGCGCGATGAGGCGCGCGCCATCCGGGCTGAAGGCCAGGTAGGCCAGCTCCGGATCGGCCAGAGCCAGCGGGCCGGTCAGGTCGGCGATCCACGTCCCGGTGGCGCTGTTGATCACCAGCCCGCGGGCGGACCACCCCAAAGCCCAGGCTGATCCGCGGCCCAACGTCATCGACTCGACATGCGCGGGCACGGTCACCGCGCCGGGAGTCGGCGCGGCATCGGGCGACTCGGTGGGCACGGGCGTGCGCGTCACGGAGGGGCCGACTAGCTGTGGGGCCACCTCCTCGTCTTCGCCGCACCCGGCCAACAGCGCGGCCAGCAGCAGCGCGATCCCTATCCAAGGTGCTCTGCGAAACATGCGAAACATCCCTACTCCTCCGGGCACATAGATCGGCCTGAGGTCAACCCGCCACCCGGATGGTCTGGCCCGTGCGCGCGGCCTGATACAGCGCGTCGATGGCGCGCATGTTGCCGATGGCATCCTTGGCAGGGAAGAGCGGCGCCCGGCCGGCCAGCAGGCGCGCGCTGAGATCGTCGATCATCAGCGTGTACGAATCGACCGGCGCGAGCTCGATGGTGGACTGTAGCTCCCAGTCCGGCCCGTATTGGCGGATGATATTGGGCCGGTTGGCTTTGGCGTTGTAGGCGTAATCCACCAGCAACGAGCCTTCGGTGCCGACCAGCCGGAAATAGCGATCCAGCGGCAGGTTGAAGCCGCCATGCAGCTTGGCGAAGACTCCGCCCGGAAATTCGAGCGTGGCGACCAGCAGATCATCCACGCCGGTCTGGCCCCAGGTCGCCTGGGCGGTGACGCTCAGCGGCTCCCCCCCGGTCACGTAGCGGGCCAGCGCGACGGGGTAGCAGCCGACGTCGTACAGCGCGCCGCCGCCTTTGGCCGGGTCCCAGCGCACATCGCCATCCCGGCCCAGCGGGAAAGTGAAGCCGGCCTCGATGAGGCGCAGATCGCCGATGGCCCCATCCCGCAGCAGTTCGCGAGTCCGCTCGGCGTGGGGATGGTGGCGCCACTGGAACGCCTCCGCCAGCGTCACGCCCGCCGCATGGCACGCCGCGACCATCTCTTCGGCCTGGGCCGCGTCGAGGCCCAGCGGCTTTTCACACAACACGTGCTTGCCCGCCCCCGCGGCCTTGATCGTCCATTCTTTGTGCAGGTGATTGGGCAGCGGGATATACACGGCGTCCACGTCCGGCGAGGCTAGCAGGCTCTCGTAGTCGCCGAAACTGCGCGGGATGCCGTGTTCGCTTGCATACTGGCGCGCGCGGCTGGCGTCGCGGCTCGCGACGGCCACCACCTCGCCGCGCTGGGATGCCTGGCACGCCGGGATCCAGGTAGCGGCAGCGTGCCGCGACGTGCTGAGAACGCCCCATCGAATTTTGTCGCTCATGGTCCGCCCATCCTTCCCTCAATCAGGTCCATCTTGCGCGCGTCCGGAGCCCGTACTATACCCGATCGGCCAGCCGCTTTACAACGCCCGCCGATCCCGCTATACTTTCCTGTACCAGTCGCACGAGGGAGACAGTCATGCCAGCGCGGGTCCGCCACCAGCACCATCATTCCGGCAACCAGCCATAATCAGGCGACCCGTACCCCCTGCGTCAGAAGCGTGGACAGTGGCCGCCACGCTTTTTTTGTGTCCAGTTCCAGGAGAGGATGCCCATGGCCCCGATCAACACCCGGCTGCCGAAAGGGATGCGCGACTTTCTGCCGCACGAAGTACTGAAGCGCGAGTACGTCTTCGGCGTGATCACGGACGTGTTCCAGACGTTCGGCTTCGAGCCGATCGCCACGCCCGCGCTCGAAATGCTCGATACCTTGCTGGGCAAGTCCGGCGAAGAAGCCGACAAGCTGATCTTCCACGCGCAGCACCCCGGCGGCAAGGAAGAGCTCGCGCTGCGCTATGACCTGACGGTGCCGCTGGCGCGCTACGTGGCGATGCACGAAAACGACCTCTCGATGCCCTTCCGGCGCTATCACATCGCGCCCGTGTGGCGCGGCGACCGGCCCCAGAAGGGCCGCTACCGCGAGTTCTACCAATGCGACGTGGACGTCGTGGGCGTGGCGAGCATGGCCGCCGACGCCGAGATCGTCAGCCTGCTCACCACCGCGCTGCGGCGGCTGGGCTTTGCCGATTTCACCGTCCACATCAACAACCGCAAGATCCTGAACGGGATCGGCATCTACGCGGGCGTGCCGGAGGCGCAGTTGGGCGACCTGTATCGCAGCATCGACAAGCTGGACAAGATCGGCCTGGACGGCGTGAAAAAAGAGCTGGGCGCCAGCGGCATCGCCGATGACGTAATCGGGCGCATGCTGGACCTGCTGCAGTACCGCGAGGACGGGCTGGCGGCGCTGGGCAGCGTGCGCGACCAGTTGCGCGGCATTCCGATCGCGCAGGAAGGCATCACCGAGATCGAGCAGATGGTCGATCACCTGGACGCGATGGGCGTCGACCAGTTCACGGTGGACCTGGCGATGGTGCGCGGGCTGGGCTACTACACCGGCCCGGTCTACGAGACGATGATCACCAAGCCGGACAACCTGGGCAGCGTGACCGGCGGCGGGCGCTACGACGGGCTGATCGGCCTGTTCCGCAAGGAGAGCATGCCGACGACCGGCTCCAGCCTGGGCATCGAGCGCATCATCGACCTGATGGACCTGCTGAACCTGTACCCGCCGGAGATCACCGGCACGGTGGTGCAGGTGCTGGTGTCGGTCTTCGAAGAGGGGACGCAGGGCGCGTCGCTGGCCCTGGCCAACGAGCTGCGCGCGGCGGGCATCCGCACCGAAGCGTACATGAACCCCAGGCGCGCCATCGGCAAGCAGGTCCAGTACGCCGACCGCAAGGGCGCGCAGGTCATCGCCTTCCTGGGGCCGGACGAGATCCAGGCGGGCCGGGTGAAGTTCAAGCGGCTGCGCGACGGGCACGAGGTCGAAGCCGCGCGGACGGAGGCGGCCCAGACAGTCCGCGCGCTGCTCGGCTGAGCTGGCGCCGGAACGCGCACGGGAATCAAAAACGGGGACTGCGAACGGTCCCCGTTTTGTTTTGCACGGCCGTCAGGCCAGCGCCGGCTCGATCACGCTGAACTCCAGGTGATCGCCGTCCGGCGCGAGATCGGCGTAGACGGTGTCGCCTTCGCGCACATGCCCCTCGAGGATGGCCAGCGCCAGTGTATCCTGCACCTCGCGCTGGTACTATGCTCTCTTGGCGAAAATATCCAATGCTTTGGGCATCCTTGTAGGGTATAGTGAGGTAACCGCTCAGCACAGCGTCAAAAGGACATCGACGATGCGTACCGACCTCGTCCTGTGGGAAGATCTCGACGATATTCAGGCGCGCACGCAGCGGGCCCTCGACCTGCTGCAGCGAATCACGCACGCCATCGACAGCGGCCGCATCGACCAGCCCACCCGCCAGGACAGCAAACGGCTCAACCGCCTGCTGGCGCTTGCCGAGCTGCTGCACGCCGAGATCGACCGCTGGACCGGCGAGCTAGACCTGGGATACTGAGCCGCCCGGCTAAGACCGCCATCCCCTCTCGCACTCTGTCGAGATTTAGCCGCGCCCCAACGCCTCCACCAGACAGCGCAGCAGGCGGTCGGCGCACGCCCCGCTGGGGTCGAGATCCGGATCGTAGATCGTCACTTCCATCCCGGCGCAGTGGGGCGAGGCGGCCAGCCGCTTGAGCAACGGCGCGAGCACCCGGAAGGGCACGCCGTCCGGCTCCGGGCTGTCCACGGCGGGCATCTCCGCCTGGTCCACCACGTCAGCATCCAGGTGAATCCAGAAACCCTCCGTCGCCGCGGTGACCCTCTCGAGCGCCTGGGCGGCGACCGCTTCCGGCCCTTGGTCCACGACTTCGACGCTGGTGATCACCTGGATCCCCAGCTCTTGCACCTCGCTCAGGTACACGTCGCTGGGGCGCATGCCCACCGCGCAGATGTCCGCCGGCTGGACATACGGGCCGCGCTGCTCCAGATCGATCAGGCGCGAGTCGCCCCGGCCGGTCACGATCGCCAGATCCTCGCCCGCGGCGGCACCGATCGCGGGGGCGTTTTGCGGGTGGCGGAAATCCGAGTGCCCGTCGATGAAGACCAGCCCAAATCGCCCGCGGCGTTTCAGCGCGAGGGTATTGCCGATGAGGATGCTGCAATCGCCGCCCAGAACCAGCGCGAAGGTGCCCGGATCGAGCAACGGCTGGACCCGGTCCGCCAGCGCCAGCGAGTACCGGGCGATCGCCTCGGCGTTCCGATCGCCGTCGCCGGCCTGCCACTCGGGGCGGTAGCGCGGCGGGACAACCGCCCCCGCATCGGCCGCGCCCAGCGCGGGCAGCAGCTTGCGATCGCGCAGCGCCCACGGAAGTTTGTAACATCCCGGCGCGACCCCCGTCTCGGGCGGGCGCAAGCCCAGGTTGGAAGGGGCGTCGAGAACGATGATCTGCCGATCGGCCATGGTGGGCTCCTCTCTGGTGTCACTCTCTCCACGGTAACGCCTGCTCGTAGGCGCGCCGGTAGCACGCTCGACTTCCGCGTGACGGCGATCACCAGCCTGACTGAACATATATTCTAGCATAGTTGGGCGTGCCAGGGTCCTCCACGGCTGTTCCGACGATGCGCCATTTCCGGCCCTGGGCGGTTGTCCGCGGCGCGCGAACCCGTGTTGACAGGTCCCCGATCCCACAGTATAGTTGTCGGTGATTTGTGAACAGCTTCACAAAATAACAATTTTGACCGTCTCCCCAACCGGATTCGGCGCTGTGTGCCGGTTGGTCGGGGAGTTTTTCATGCCGAGAAATGGGGGATTTCATGTCACAGCGAAACGACACCAGGCGCAGCCGCGCGATGGGGGCACTCAAGACGCGCGACGGATTCACGACTGGGCTGGGGGTCCTGGCAGCGACCCTCGGCTCGGCGGTGGGATTGGGCAACATCTGGAAGTTTCCCTACCTCACCGGGGAAAACGGCGGCGCGGCGTTTATCCTGGTGTACATCATCAGCACGCTGCTGGTCGGCCTGCCGGTGATGATCTCGGAGCAAATGTTGGGCCGCCGGGCCAGAGCCAACGCGATTGGGACGCTGCAAAAGCTGGCCCCCAAGCGCCAACCCTGGTGGCTGATCGGCGTGGCCGGATGCCTGGCCGCCTTCCTCATCATGGCCTTCTATACCGAAGTGGCGGGCTGGGTGTTCGCCTATATCTTCAAGTCCCTGACCGGCACGATCCTCTCTACCGACCCGGCCAGCACGTCGGCGGAATTCGCCGATATGACCGGCTCGCCGGCCCAGTCGCTCATCTGGCAGTGGATCGTCCTGATCATGATCGCGCTGATCGCGATCATGGGCGTCTCGAAGGGAATCGAGCGCACCACCAAGCGGTTGATGCCGATCCTGTTCGTGCTGTTGATCATCGTGTGCGTGCGCAGCCTGACGCTCGACGGCGCGGGCGAGGGCCTCGATTTTCTGCTGGAGCCCGACTTCTCCAAGCTAACGGGCGAGGTAGTGCTGGTGGCGATGGGCCTGGCCTTCTTCAAGCTCTCGATCGGCATGGGCACCATGATCACCTACGGCAGCTACTTCCGCGACGACCAGAACATCCCCACGACAGCCGCCAAAGTGATGCTGGCTGACCTGACCATCTCGCTGCTGGCGGGGATCGCCATCTTTCCGGCAGTGTTCGCGTTCGACTTCAACGCCGATGCCGGGCCATCGCTGCTGTTCATCACCATCCCGGCGGTGTTCGCCTCGATGCCGCTCGGCGAGATTTTCATCGTGCTGTTCTTCGTGCTGACGGCCATCGCGGCGACCGGCGCCATGCTCTCGCTGCTGGAAGTGCCGATCGCCGTGCTCGACGAGCTGACGGGCCTCTCGCGCACCAGCGCGACGGTGATCACGATCGGGCTGCTGGCGCTGGTGGGCGCCCCGGCGGCGCTGTCGAGCAGCACGCTGGCCGATTTCACGATCGCCGACAAGACCATGTTCGACCTGTACGACTACGCCACATCCAACGTGCTGCTGCCGGTGGGCGGCTTCTTCCTGAGCGTGTTCGTGGGGTGGGTGTGGGGCTTTGACCAGGTGAAACGCGCGCTGAGCAACAGCGGCGCGCTCAGGAACGAGCGCATCATCCAGGCGTTCTTCGGAACCGTCAAGTTCGTGACGCCGGTGCTGGTCTTGCTGGTGCTGCTGGATGGCCTGAACGTCATCTAGCCGCGCTACATGCCTGCGTGAACGCGATACGCCCGCCCCGCGGCCCTGGCCCCGGCGGGCGTATCAGATCAGGCCGCTGGCCAGCGCGAGGACGCCGAAGCCGGTCAGCACCGCGCCCGACAGCCGGTTGATCCAGCGCATGCGGGAGGGCGTGAAGGCGCGCCGGAACAGGCTCACGCCGCCGCTCAGCAGCAACCACCACGCTGCCGATCCGGTGAAGACGCCCGCCACCAGCGCGACGGCCGCGCCGTAATCCGCCTCGCGCTCGGCCAGGCCCAGCCCGGCGAAGATCGCCGCGAAGGACAGGATCGTGACCGGGTTGGTGAGCGTGAGCGCGAAGGTGGACGCATACGCGCTCGCCAGGCCACGCCCCGCAGCCCCGGCGGGACGCTCCGCTGGCCGGGTGAGGAAGGTCCGCGCGCCGAGATACACCAGGAACACACCGCCGATCAGCCGCAGCCAGTCGCCCTGCGCGACCAGGAAGCCGGAGATCGCCGTCAGACCGAAGCCCGCGATCGAGCCGTAGATCGCGTCGGCGCTGGCCGCGCCCAGGCCAGAGGCCAGCCCGTGCAGCCGCCCATCGGCCAGCGTGCGCCGGATGCACAGCACGCCGATCGGCCCGACCGGCGCGGCGATGGAAAACCCGATGATCATCCCGCTGAGAAAGGTGCTCATGGCGCCTGATTGTAGGGCAAATCGCAGGCGTGTCAATCGTCCGGCAGTGTGCGGTTGGGAAGGCAGTAGCTATAATCTGCCCATCGCGGCGGGGCGCAGGAAAGAGATGATGCATGGAGAAGAATGATGATCCAACGAGTTGAAATGTGGTTGTTAGTGGCGATTGTCGCGGTCTTCGGCCTGTTTGCCGGATCGGCATCGGCGAGCGCGCAGACGCTCCCGCCCCTGTCCGAGACGTTCGCCTGGAGCGCCCACGGCGTGGCGCTGTCGTATCCCGCCGGTTGGACGGCGGTCGAGTCCGCCGATCTGCTCAGCATCCGGCCCGCCGGGCGCGATGTGAGCGATGGTGCGGGGCCGGAGGTGATCCTGTTCACCGTGGCGGACACCGGGCCAGACGAGCTCGACGCGGTCCTGGCGCGCTATGCGCCCGCCAGCGGCAGCGTGGTGAAGAGCAGCGCCCAGGCGTGGGGCGACCGCCCCGCGCGCTCGCTGACGTTCGAGCGGGCCAACCCGGCCACGGTGGGCGGCATCACGCTCATCGCGCTCGACGACCAGACCGCGCTCGGCGTGGCCTACATCGTGCGCACGGCAGAAGCGCCCGATCTGCTGCCGGTGCTAGAGGCGATCAGCCAGAGCATCACCCTCGGTGAGGCAGGCGCGGCGATGGCGCCTCTCGGCGAGAGCAGCTCGGCCAGCGTGGCCTCGATCCAGCTTCCCCAGCAGGTCGCCTGGGCGGACGCGGGCCTGGTGCTGTCCTTCCCGGCGGACTGGACGGTGACCGTGGACCCGGTCGAGGGATTGGCTGCCAGCCCAGACGCGTTGACCGAAGCCACCCTGATCCAGGGCCTGACCGTGCCGTGGTCGACGGGACTGGACCTGCGCAAAGTGGTGCTGGCCGCCACGGGCGACCGGAGCACGCTGACCGATCCAGTGGCCGTCACGGTGGCCGGGTATTCGGGCGTGACGTACGATATCTTGGACGACGATCCGGCCGCGCCGCTGCACGTCCGCGCGCTGACGATCCCCATGGACGAGCGCGATCTGGCGGTGGTCATCTTCTTCGGGGCGGACGAAAGCGGCTGGACCGCGTTCCGCCCGGTGGTCGATGCTTTCACGAGCAGCATCGAGCGGGCGGACGGCTGGCTATCGGCGCGGGGCACGGGCGCGATCCACGTGCTGGCGTCGCGCGTGCCGCCGGTTACCCCGCCGCCGCTGCGCCAGGACGATCCGCCCACCAAGACGTACGAATGGGAAGAGTACGGGATCGTCTTCACCCTGCCCGACGACTGGCAGGCCCTCAGCGGCACGCAGGACTATGACCTGGCGCTGGTGTCGCCAGAGGTGCTCGAAGCGGGCGAGGGCGCGTTCATCACGCTGCGCGGCATCCCCACGCTGGGTCCCGACACCAGCCTGGAGCAGGCCATGGCGCCGATCGCGGAGGAGTCGGGCGTCGAGGTGACCGACTTCGTCGTGGCGGGCCGCGACGGCAAAGGCGTGATCCTCAACGAGGAGGAGCAGGGCGTCATCAACAACCTGATCCTGATCCCCTACGACGATAACGGTGGGGTCTTGTACGCTCAGACCGTGGCCGTGCCCGATCAGAACCAGGGCGTGATCGATATTCTCGACAGCATGCAGATCGACCCGCCTGTGCCTGATTACGCGGCGGCAGACGCGGCGCTGCAGGCCAGCCTGGCCGAGAGCGGGCGCCTGGTCTACGGCGAGGACGACGCGCCGATCGACATGGTCGAATACCTGAGCTTCACCTGCGGCCACTGCGCGAATTACAGCTTCGCCATCAGCCGGCTGATGGCCCTGGATGTGGATCCGGGCCGGGTACAGGTCGAGCTGGCGCTGATCGCGGGCGATTCGTATGCCACGACGGCCAGCCTCGCCACGATGTGCGCCGCCGAGCAGGGTAAAGGCTATTCGGCGTATTCCGCCCTGTTCAAGGGCTACGTCGACATCGGCTACAACGAAGCCTACACCCGCGAGGGGATCAACGACCTGCTGGGCAGTGAGGCGCTGGGGCTGGACATGGATGCCCTGAACACCTGCATCGACGACCAGAAATACCAGCCGCAGCTCGACGAGTTCCGCGTCCGGTTCATGGACAACGGGCTGACCGGCACGCCGACTGTGCTGCTCGGCGTGGACGGCGCTGACCCGGCCGCGATCAAGCTGCCGGACGGGCAGGTGTGGTCCGGCAGCATTCCGATCGAGTACCTGCGCCGCATCTTCACCCTATTGGAAGACGGGGTGCCGCTCGAGAACGTATTCGACCAATTGGGCTAGCGCGCCGCCATCCGGAGCGCGGCGAGGGACAGGCGCTGACGACCGGCGACCTCGTCCCTCGCCCCTGTATTGGCTGACCAAGAGTGTCGCCGTGCGCGGTATGGGCGCGAGGAGGATGTGCTGATGTCTGGTTTCCCCAGCCTTGAGCCTGGCCTGACGGGCGAAGCCTCCGTCGTGGTGACGGCGGATCTGACCGCCGCCGCGCTGGGCAGCGGCAACGTGCAGGTCTATTCGACCCCGGCCCTGATCGCGTTGCTGGAAGGCGCCGCGATCGCCGCGCTGGCGGGCCACCTGCCAAACGCGATGACCACGGTCGGCGTCCACATCGACGTGCGGCATCTGGCGGCCACGCCGGTCGGCCAGACGGTTACGGCGCGGGCCAGCCTGCGCGAGGTGGACGGGCGCCGGTTGGTGTTCGACGTCAGCGCTTCGGACCCGGTCGAGCCGGTCGCCGAGGGCACGCACGAGCGCTTCATCGTCGACCGGGCGCGCTTCGAGAGCCGCGCCGCCGCGAAGGCGGCCCCTTAAGGCTGGCGCAGCCAGACGTTGAAAAACGCGATCGTCCGCTGGATGAACAGCCGGTCGCCATCGCCATAGAACGTGTGCGGCTGGCCCTCATACGAGAAACACTCGACCGTTTTGCCAAGCGCCCACAACTGCTCGCACAGTTCCTGCGACCACTCCGGCGGCACAAGCTCGTCGGCAGCGCCGTGGTGGATGCTCACCGCCGCCTCGATGCGGTCCAGGTAATGGACCGGCGAAATCCGCTGTAGCGCGTCGTCGGGGATGCCCAGCTCGGCCCGGCCCCGGCTACCGCTCGACCACTGCATGATCTTCTCGAAATTGCGCCGCTCGTCGCCGCTCATGGCGCCATAGAGCACGGCGGCATCCACACCGCCATCGACGGCGATGGTCCGCAGCGAGATGCCGCCCCCCATGCTGTGCCCCCATAACCCGATCGCGTCCGGGTCCGCCTGTTCCAGCGCGCCCGGCTGCCCGCCCCACGCCCGCACCAGCGCGATCAGGTTCAGGATGTCCACCGCCATGCCCACGCGGAACATATTCGGCCCGCTGTCGGATGGCCAGTAGCCGCGCAGGTTGGGATGCAGCACCAGGAACCCGGCCCGCGCCAGCTCGTCGGCGTAGTGCGTGGTGTAGTCGAGCGTGGCATAGATTGACGGCTCGATGTAGCCGTGAATGGCAACGATCACGGGAAACGGACCGGCCATGTCCGGCACGTTCATGAAGCCGTAGATCGTCAGGTCGTCACTGGGATAGGAGATCAGGTAGCGCGTGAAGCCGGGGCGCGTCTCCATCACCTGGTGGACCTGCAGCGTCCCCGCGCCATAGCTGCGAGCGAGCAGGCTCTCGATCGTCAGATCAGCATAGGGATCGTCGGTGGGGGTGGGAACGGGCGTGCCGTCCTGGGCGCGGCTCAGGGCCGGAAAGGCGCTCAGCAGCAGAAACAGGCAGGCAACGATAACGGCACGGTATTTCATCGGCGCGTGACCTCGGCAGCTAGGCGCGTCGTCGATAGAGGTCCGTCCCCCCGGATGGTGCCCGGACCGCGCAGCGGCGCTCTCAATTGCACGGAGAGCGCCCCAAACCGCAAAAACGCTACACTACACCGGGCGGATAGGCGATCACGCGGGTGCGCCACAGCGCCCCGTTGGTGCTCAGCTCGAAGACGCGCTCGTCCGGCACGCGGGCCAGGATGTGAATCCCACCCTCCGTTTTCCAGCGGCGCCCCACGTCGATCACGGGCAACATTTCGCCATTCCAGAGGAGCGTGATGGGCCGGGGCCAACCGTCCGGCGAATAAATGGCTTCGACTTCGGTCACACGAAAGGTCATGCCAGCGTCCCGTTCAGATAATCCAACAACAGCCGCAGAGCGGCATCCACCGACTCGCGGCGGTTGTGCGCGCGGTTGCCCTGCCATACGAAGCGGCGCACCCAGGTGCCATCGGGCGTGCTGAGGCCGATATACGTCAGGCCGACGGGCTTGGTGGCGGTGGCTCCGGTCGGCCCGGCGATGCCGGTCACGCTGAGCGCGACGTCGGTCCCGAACGCGCGGCGCGCGCCGTCGGCCATCTCGCGCGCGACCGGCTCGCTCACTGCGCCATGATCGATCAGCGTCTGCTCGCGCACGCCCAGCGCCGCCTGTTTGACGGCGTCCGCATACGCGACCACGCCCCCGATGACGTAAGCCGAGCTGCCCGAGCGATCCGTCAGGCGGGCGATGATCAGGCCGCCCGTGCTCGACTCGGCGGTGGCAATCGTCAGCCCCCGCGCGCGCAGCGCTTCCCCGGCGGCAGCTTCGAGCAGCGCGGTGGATGGAGCGGAATCAGGTCTGGTCATGAGCGGTCTCGTCTTCCTTGAGCGTGAACTCCCACCCGCAGCCTGGGGTCGCCATCGGTTCGGGCGGGCAGGTCAGGCAGCGCGTTTGGATCCGCGAATCGACGGTGCGGGCGAACGTCGAGAATTCCATGATGCCGACCGGCTGGCAGTTGAACGGTGGCAGGTCCTTGCGCAGGCGCGCCTGGTGGACCCGGCACTCGACCATGCGAAAGATCAGGGTGTGATCGCCGATCCACTCGACCGTTTGCGGATTCACGCGCGCATACAGCCGGTAGCGCAGCGCCTTCGCCAGCGCGGGCAGCCCTCCACCGGGCGGAATGTCGAACGCGCGCATGATGCGGCGCGCTTCGGCCTCGGCGAAGCGCTCCCAGGCCCGGACGTCCATCTCGACGGCGGCTTCGTGCCCGTAGGCTTCCTCGAGCGCCAGAAACCAGCTCCCGTCGTGTGCCAGCCAGTTTTTAGCGTATACGTCCAACAGCTTCAGGAGTTCCGCGCGCGATAGAGATTCGTGGATGTCCATGCTGGGTTCGATCTCCGGGTGAGGGCGGGCGACTACTACGCACATTTTAGACATCCCAGGCGGTGAAGGCCAAACCCGGCCGGGCTAACCCTTGACGGTTAGGACTGGGTTTGGTATGATAGCACTCCGCTGGCATCCAACGCTGGCGACGTTGCGGGGTAGAGCAGTGGCAGCTCGTCGGGCTCATAACCCGGAGGTCGCAGGTTCGAATCCTGCCCCCGCTACCTGAACGAAGACCCCAGTCGAGACCGGCCGGGGTCTTTTTGTGTCCTGGGCCAGTGTGGGGGTAGAGCCCGCCCGCTGGCTACCTGCGCCGCGGGCAGCCTCTAGCCCCGCCGCCCCTCCACAAACGCCCGCACCAGGGCAAGCGTGCCTCGCAACGGACGGTCATCGGTCGCCAGGTCATCGTTCCACAGGCCCACCAGCAGCCCCGCGACCCGCCCCTCGCGCGCGACGCGCCGGACCACGGCCGCCGTGTCTTCCAGCGAGGGCCCGCCCGGCGCTGTGTAGCTCATCGCGGGCATCTGGTCCGGGTTCACCACGTCCACGTCGAGGTGGACGTAGAGCGGCATAGCGGGCAGCGGGGCGGCCAGCAGGTCCCGCAGGTCTGGCAGGTGCGTGATGGCGCTCTCGCGCAGCGCCACCGCTTCGCCGGGGTCCAGGTCGCGCGCATCGGTGAGGATGATGTCCGCTTCACTAAGCGGCGCCAGTCCGACACCCTCCAGCAGGTACTGCTCGCCGCGCCCGACCAGCATCGCCAGCGGCATCCCGCCCAGGAACCCGCTGGGCGTGGTCTCGGGCGTGTTGAAGTCCCCATGCGCGTCGAGCCATACCACGCCCAGACCCTCGCCGGACTCCAGCCCTTTGGCCGCGCCGATGGCGCTGGTGCAGTCCCCGGCGAAGATGATCGGGAAGCGGTCGCGGCGAGCGGCGATAGCCTCCGCCAGGGCGCGATTGACGGCGGTCACGGGGTCGGGGCTGGCGGCGACGTCCGGGGCGATCTCGAGCCACTCCGCGCCCAGCTCCCCGGCGATGCCGCTGGCGCGAATGGCGTCAACCTCGGTGCGCTCGTCGAGCCGCTGGCCGAGAAAGTACGGGACACCGATACACACGTATTCCGTCATGGATGCCTCCTTGCGCTGGTAGACAGGTCGAATGGCCTGGATTAACCATAGTGGCGTGTGCGGCGCGCCCGCTCGATCGCGGTGACGGACCTCACTCCGCCCCCGCTTTGACGCTGGCTGCCGAATAGATCCGGCCCAGGAAACTGCTGGGGACGGCGTGCAGCCGGCGCGTGGCGGCGAAGCCGCTCTGCCGGGCGAGCCGCTCCCAGGTGGCGTAGCTCAGCGGGAACGGCACCCAGCGGTTGCCGTGGTCCGTATCGTACTCGACGATGATCAGGTGCCCGCCGTCCTTCAGATAGCCGAGCATGCGCCGCAGCACCGGCGCCTTGTGGCGGACGAAGTGCAGCGCGTTCGCCATGACGATGCCATCCAGCGGCGGCAGATCGAGCGGCGCGGTGAAATCCGCGACCCGGTAGTGCACGGTCCCCTGTGGGAAGCGGGCTTGCAGGGCGCGCTGCTGGACCCGCAAGGCGGCGGCGTCCTGGTCGATCGAGTGAATCTGGCCATCTGGATCGAGCAGGTCGGCCAGGGCCAGCGTGAACGCGCCGTGCCCGGAGCCGATATCGGCCCAGGTGCCGCCGGGAGCGTGGATGCCGTCGCGCAGCAATTGGACGTGGTCCGCGTGGTTCATGGGGCGCGATGATGCCACAAGCTTGGGTTTTTGCCCAGGTGGGCGCAATCAGGTCTGCTCCGCCAGGCCCGCCGCGCGTTCCGCCGCCAGCCGTTCCGCGTTGACCACCGAGGGGATGACCAGCGCGAGCGACCCCATCACGATACACACCACCCCGCCCACGACATACCAGAACCGCACGCCGAGCACCTCGGCCAGCGGCCCGGCGATGGCCAGGCTCAGCGGCGCGATTCCGGTCGCGAGGCTCGTGACGAGGGTAAACACCCGGCCCTGCATCTCCGGCGCGATGGTGGACTGCAGCACCGCATAGATCGCCCCGTTGAACGACATCATGAAGCCGGCCACGAAGA
>Ga0123332_1002917_pt1 | contig 15918 bp, 12 predicted proteins | sample BioC12SIPDNA_4_FD_89958 | JGI IMG/M metagenome (GOLD analysis project Ga0123332, IMG submission 89958) | Anaerobic biogas reactor microbial communites from Washington, USA - Biogas_R2_A C12 SIP DNA | ecosystem: Engineered > Bioreactor > Anaerobic > Unclassified | place: Washington, USA...
GTCATCGTCGCCGACAGGGAGGGGACGTTCCTGATATGCAACGAGGCGGCCCAGTCCATTCTTTCCATTGGGGTGGATGCGAGTTCCCCCAAATCCTGGCCCGAAATCCACGGGTGCTTCATGGCCGACGGGGTGACCGCCTACCGGGCCGACCAGCTCCCCGCGGCCAGGGCGCTTGCCGGCGAAACCGTGCCCGAAACCGAGATCTATATCCGCAACCGGCAGTGCCCCGCCGGCATCTGGATCCATGCCAAAGCGAGCCCGCTCAAGGACAAGAAGGGGCACGTCCGCGGGAGCGTCGTCGTGTTCCACGACGTCACGAAAAGGAAGGAAACCGAAACCCACATCCAGACCCTGACCAACGCCGTCGAGCAGACGGCCGACGGCATCATCATCACCGACCGGACCGGGCTGATCGAATACGTCAACCCCGCCTTCGAACAGATCACAGGCTACAAGCTGGCCGAAGTCAAAGACCTGACGCCGCGCATCATCAAATCGGGCGTGCACGACGACGCCTTCTACGAAAAACTCTGGGCGACGATCCTGTCCGGGCAGGTATTCCGGGACACGATCGCCAACCGGAAGAAGAGCGGCGAGATCTTCTTCGCCGAACAGACGATCACCCCGATGTGGGGGAGCACGGGCGTCATCACCCACTTCGTCACGGTCATCAAGGATGTAACCGAACAGAGGAACCTGCAGGAACAGCAGTTTCAGATGAGTTTGGCCCGCGCCGTCCAGCAGCAGTTCTACAGCATGCCGCTGCCCCGGGCCGAGGGCTTCGCGTTCGCGGGAGCGGCGTTCCCGGCCGACGCCACGGGCGGCGATTACTTCGATTTCCTGGACCTGCCCGGGGGCAATATCGGCATCGCCATCGGCGACGTCTGCGGCCACGGGATAGGGTCCGCCCTGCTCATGGTGGAGCTGCGGGCGTTTTTGAGGGCGTTTGCGCAGCAGAGTTCGGACGTGGGGAGGATCTTTTCGCTGACGAACAACGCGCTCGAATCCGACCTGGAGCAGGACCGCTTCGCGACGCTGATTTTCTGCTGCCTCGATCCCGCGACGCGGTCCTTCGTCTACGCCAGCGCCGGGCACACGCCCGGCTTCATTCTCGATGCCGGCGGCAACGTCAAGCACAAGCTCGACAGCACCGACATCCCGCTCGGATTCATGCCGGACCACCCGTTCACCTCCAGCGGCCGGATCCAGCTGGAGTCCGGGGACATCCTCGCGCTGCTGACCGACGGCATCACCGACGCCGAAAGGCCCGACCAGGAGGCGTTCGGAACCGGGCGCACGCTCGACTACATCCGGGCGCACAGGGATGAAAACGCAGAGGACATCGTCACGGGGCTGTACAGGGCCGTCAGGGATTTTTCCGACGGCATGCCGCAGGTGGACGACATCACCGCCGTCCTCTGCAAGGTCGGGTAGCCGCAACGGCGGGAGCCGACAACCTGCCCGCCGCCTGGCCGCCGGGCCCGGGGATCGAACGAAGGAGGGGATTGCATGCTTCGCACTACAGTCATAGGATTCATCGGGGCCGGTACCATGGGGGAAGTCCTGATACGCGGGCTGATCCAGTCCGACGGGGTGCCCCGATCGAACATACTGGCCTGCGACATACGCAAAGACCGCCTGGAGTATCTCGCCCAAACCTATGGGATCCAAACCACGGATTCCGCCGGGGAGCTGGTGCAACAGGCCTCCGTCGTCCTTATCGCCGTCAAACCGCAGTCGGTCGACGGGCTTCTGGAGACGGTCTCACCCATGAGCCGCCAGGGGCAGCTCACCATCTCCATCGCGGCCGGTGTCACCGCCGGAAGGATCTCGGAGGCCCTGCACCCCGGCTCGGGCGTCATCCGGGCCATGCCCAACGCGCCGGCTTCGGTTCTGGCCGGCATCACGGCCCTATGCCCGGGGCCGGGCAGCACGCCGGATGATCTCGAAATCGCCCGCGCCCTGTTCGAATGCGTCGGCAGAACCGTGCTGATCCGCAACGAAGCCCTCATGGACGCCGTGACCGGCCTTTCGGGAAGCGGCCCCGCCTATGTGTACCTGGCCATCGAGGCGCTGAGCGACGCCGGAGTCGGGCTCGGCATCTCCAGGAGCGAATCGTCGCTTCTGGCGGCGCAAACCGTCTTCGGTGCGGCCAAGATGCTTCTGGATTCGGGCAAAAGCCCCGGGGCGCTCCGGGACCTCGTCGCCACCCCCGGGGGGACGACGGTCGCCGGGCTGAAGATGCTGGAAAAGTGCAATTTCCGGTCCGCCATCATGGAAGCGGTCGAGGCGGCCGCGGCCCGGTCGAGGGAGCTCGGGGTCCTGATCAACCGGAAGAAGCAGGCCTAGGCCGCAATCACCGGTACAGGCCCGCACGGAGGTTCCGCCGGATTCTCCAGATGTCGCCGATCACCTCGAAATAGGTGCCCGCCGTGACCTTGCTGCCCGAGAAATTCCGCCAGGTGATGGGCACCTCGCATATGCGGCACTGCAGGGATCGGGCGATCGCCAGCACCTCGACGTCGTAGCCCCATCGGTCGATGGTCAGCCGCGGGAAGATGCCTTTGGCCGCCGCGGCCGTGAACATCTTGAACCCGGCCTGGGTGTCGGAGATCCCCGGGACGGCCAGCATCCGCACCAGGAGGTTCCCCGTCCGCCCGGCGATCTCCTTCACGATCGGCTGACGGCGCACGATCACGGCCCCCCTCAGGGCGCGGGACCCGATCACCACGTCGGCCCCGGCTTCGAAAAAGGGCCAGAAACGCTCCACCTGGTCGAGCGTCGTGGAATTGTCCGCATCCATGAACAGGCGGTAGTCCCCACGCGCCGCCAGGATCCCGCGCCGGACCGACGCCCCCTTCCCGTGATTGAGCCCATCGGGGTGCCGCAGCAGCGTCACCGCAACGGAACCGCCGCCGCCGAGGCGCACCAGAGGCTCGGTGTCGTCGGTGGACCCGTCGTTGACCACGATCACTTCGGACCGGTAGGGCTGCCGGGACAGGTACGCGGCCGCCTGCGCCAGCGTACGGGGCAACCGCCGCTGTTCGTTGTACGCGGGGATGATGACAGACAGCCTGACATCCTGGGATTGCGCCATACGTCCGTCCAGAATCTGCGTTGTGGGAAGCGGACCCGGGCCGCACGGGCAGGGGCGCGCGACGAGTCCCCCGGGGGACGCATTCGGCCGGGCGGGACCCCGGCCCCCCGCAAACGGGCCGGGTCAGGCGATGGTCACCTCCGGGCACAGGTACACGTCCTGGATCGCGTTCAGGAGGGCGACGCCTTCCTCCATCGGCCTCTGGAACGCTTTCCGGCCGGAGATCAGGCCCATGCCGCCCGCGCGCTTGTTGATCACGGCCGTCTTGACGGCCTCGGCCAGGTCGCTGGCCCCGGAGCTGGCGCCCCCGGAGTTGATCAGGCCGCAGCGGCCCATGTAGCAACTGACGACCTGGTAGCGCGCCAGGTCGATCGGGTGGCTGCTGGAGAGCTCGGAGTAGACCTTCTTGTGCGTCTTGCCGAATTTCAGGGCCTCGTAGCCCCCGTTGCAGTCCGGCAGCTTCTGCTTGATGATGTCGGCTTCGATGGTGACGCCGAGGTGGTTGGCCTGGCCGGTCAGGTCGGCGGCCGTGTGGTAGTCGACCCCGTCCTTCTTGAACGCGGAATTCCGGAGGTAGCACCAGAGGATGGTCGCCATCCCGAGCTCGTGCGCTTCGTGGAAGGCGGCCGAGACCTCCTGGATCTGCCGTTTCGACTCCTCCGACCCGAAATAGATCGTGGCGCCGACGGCGGTCGCCCCCAGCTCGAAGGCCTGCTCGACATTGGCGAACAGGATCTGGTCGTACGTGTTCGGGTAGGAGAGGAACTCGTTGTGGTTGATCTTGATGACGAACGGTATCTTGTGGGCGTATTTCCTGCAGACCGAACCGAGGACGCCCAGCGTGGAGGCCACGGCGTTGCAGCCGCCTTCGATCGCGAGCCTGACGATATTCTCCCCGTCGAAATAGATCGGGTTGGGGGCGAACGAAGCGCCGGCCGAATGCTCGATCCCCTGGTCGACCGGAAGGATGGAAACGTAGCCGGTCCCGCCCAGCCTGCCGTGATCGAACAGGGACTGGAGGCTTCGGAGCACCTGGGGATTCCGGTCGCTGCCGCTCCAGGCCCGGTCGATGAAATCCGGCCCGGGCAGGTGCAGGCGGTCCGCCGGCACGGTTTTGCTTTTGTGTTCGAGCAGGTATTTCGCCTGTTTGTCGCCAAGCAGTTTCGTAATACCGTTGATATTCTTTCCCTTTGGCTTCGCGTGCAGTATCGACATGGTTACGTACACCCTCAATGATTCATGTTGGACAAACGGCCCCCGGATTCCGCCTCTCGGGGCGGCAGGCGATCTCTCGCCCCGGCGCCACCGGTCGTTGCCGCGGCCCGGTCGGGGGGACGCGCGCAACCGTCGTTTCATGGGCAAGTAGGGTAATCATATAATGATCCGCGGGAGGCAACAATTACTTTTCGCCGGTTTCGGCGTATGATTGGGCCGACGGGGGACAGGGACGGATGCACATCTACCGCAGAATACAGACGGATCTCGGCGATTTCTGGATCGCCTGCAGCCCGTGCGGCGTCACGGCGGTGCATCCCGCCGCCGGAGGGCCCGCGGCGTTCGAAGAGAAGTACCGGAAGCGCTTCGGCCTGCGCCCCGGGCCCGGGGATGTCCCCGCCGCCTGGCGGCGGGCCCTGCAGACGGCGGCATCGGGCCGCCCGCCCCGGGACGTCCCCGTCGACTGGAGCATCTTCACCGGCTTCCAGGAGAAGGTGCTGCGGCGGCTTCTCGAGGTGCCCCGAGGCCAGGTCCGGACTTACGCCTGGCTTGCCCGGCGGGCGGGGAATCCCCGGGCCGCACGCGCCGTGGGGAACGCCCTGGCCCGCAACCCCATACCGCTGCTGCTTCCCTGCCACCGCATCGTCCCGGCCTCCGGGGGGCTGGGCAACTACGGCCTGGGCAGCCGGCTGAAGGGGGAGCTGCTCCTGCGGGAGGGGGCCGATATCGCACAGGGGCCTCCGCGGCCCCTTCGCGGCCCGCGCGGGGCCGGTCAGAAGGTGTGCGTGCCGTAGGCGATGTAGTTCGCCTTGCCGCCCGGGTAGGTGAATTTCTTTTCGATGATCTCGACCATCTGCTTCCCGAGCGCCTCGGCAGCCTCCCGGCAGCGCGCATACTCCTCGACGTCGCCCCGGTTGGACCCGTAGGCCGCGATGAAGCTGGCCGGCAGCATCTGGCGGGTCACCATGTAGAAATAGAGATCCTTCACCGCTTCGACCAGGCCGAGGCTCCCGGCAACGGCGACCACGGCGCCGACCTTGCTCGAGAGGGTGTTGCCGCCGTGGTTGAGCGCGATGGTCCGGTCGATCACGCACTTGCCCTGCGCCGTCATCGTGTAGAAGTACACGGGCGTCCCGAACAGGATGCCGTCGGCCGAGAGCATTTTCGCATAGACCTCCTGCATGTCGTCCCGGATGGGGCATTCCCCCGTGGTGAAACAATGGCCGCAGCCGTCGCACGGCCCGATGGTCTTCTCCGCAACCCGGTACAGCTCCGTTTCGGCCCCGCGCGCACGCGCGCTGTCGAGGACCGCGCCCATCAGGATCTCCGTGTTCCCCTGCGCCCGCGGACTGAACGAAAGCCCCAGTATCTTCATCCCCGTACCCTCCGACACCATTAAGGAACAAAATCCCCGCGGCGCACAACCGAATTTTCCATCCCCCCGCAGGCGCCGGGCGCATCGTGCCGGGCCGGATGGGCCAACGGGCCCGCCCGGGGCCTCGAGAACGCGCCGCGCATCCGCTTTCGCGAAATTATTCATTGACCCGAGCGGGGCTATAACGGATAGTACAGGCATTCAGGAGGTTTGCATGAAGCGTATTGCCAAAACGGCCCTGTTGGCAGCCCTGGCGGCGGCCCTGTTGTCGAGCGTGCCCGTCCCGTCCGCCCTCGCCGCCGGGCCGGGATCGAAGGCCGTAACGAAGGGCACGGCGCGTGCCGAAGCGGAACTGGCGGCCCTGGGAGTCCCGCTGCAGAAGGACCCCGACGGGAACGTGCGCTGGATCGAAGCCAGGGAGGGGGAACTGACCGACCAGGCCATCGGCATGCTCCCGCTGCTCCCCAGGCTGGAGTGGCTCGAAATCGGCAACGGCGTCATCACCCCCGGCGGCATGCGGCATCTGGCCAATTGCACGTCCCTGAAGCGGCTCTACGTCTACGACGTCCTCCTGAAGGGGGACGCGCTGCCATGGCTTTCGGGCCTCGCCGGGCTCGAGGCGCTTTCGCTCCAGAGAACCGGAATCGACGGGAAGTTCCTCAGGAACCTGAAGGCCGAGGGCACGCTCAAGGTCCTGAACCTGAGCGGCAACGCCATCGGCGATGCCGACATCGACGGCATCACGCGGTTCGAAAACCTCGAGGTACTGGCCCTGGCCGACACCGGGGTCACCGGCGACGGCGTCCGCAAACTCGAAGGCATGCAGCGGCTCAACGAGCTGAACCTGAGCCGCTGCACCCTGCACGATTACGATCTCACGGCATTTCTGTCGATGCCGAATCTCCGCATTGTCTACGCCGAGGGCTGCGACATCAGCGATATGGCCATCGGCAACGTCGTCGCGCGGTTTCCGATGCTGGCCATTTTCCGATAAGCCCGTCTGGCGACCGCCCCATCCAAAGGAACGCTCATGGCTCACTATATTCGATTCACCGGGAAGCTCCTGATCACGGCCGCGCTGCTCGCACCTGCCGCCGGCCTCCCCGCGGGAGACGAGAAGGATCCCGAATGGATGCAGACGCCCGATGTGGTCTACGTCGGGACGCCCTACGACCTGGTATCGCGGATGCTGGAAATGGCCAAGGTCCGAAAGGGCGACCTCGTCGTCGACCTGGGATGCGGCGACGCACGCATGCTGGTGCTGGCCGCGCAGAAATACGGCAGCCGGGGCATCGGCTACGACATCGACCCGGACATGGTCCGGGCGTCGAGAAACAACGCGAAGAGAAACAACGTCGAGGGGCTCGTGAAGATCGTCCAGGCCGACATATTCAAGGTGGACATCCGCGAGGCCGACGTCCTGCCCGTCTATCTCCTCCCGGATATGAACCTGAAGCTCCTCCCCCAGTTCGAAACCCTCAAGCCCGGCTCCAGGCTGGTGTTTCACAACTACGACCTCGAAGGGATTGTGCCGGACAAGGTGGTGGAGGTGGTTTCCAACGAGGATGATTCCAGACACACGCTGTATCTGTACACGACGCCGCTAGAAAGAAAACAATAGCCGGGTGAGCTGCCCCCGGGTGAGCCTCATGGAAAGGGCGGTCCATGGACCGCCCTTTCCCGTCTGCGCCGGAGCGGGCTATTTCTTGTGGCTCTTCCGCATATCGGCCGCCATCGTCTTGATTTCCGTCAGCGAGCGCTGCAGCTCGCTCCAGCCGTACCACAGGGCGTAGTCCGGGCTGGCATGGAACGTCCCCTGGAACGCACGGTTGCGGTGCTCCAGAAACATCACGAACAGCTTCTGCTCGATCGACGTGGGGGAGTCGTGAAACGCCAGCAGGTCCGGATAGTCGTAGGCGTAGGTTTCGGGCTTGGCGAGAATCTTGTCCTGGTAGAGTCCCGCCACGGTGCGGATGGCGTCGGCCATCAGATGATCCGCTTCCTTGATCATCTGGTCCCCCTTCTGCAGTTCCGATTTCACGAAGGCGGCGGAATGGCACTGCTGGCAGGTGGCGGTCATCGTGTCCCGCTCCTTCTGCCAGTCCTCCTGGGTCAGTCTGGCCAGCTGGGCCCCCTTGACGACATCGAGGCGGGCTGTGGGCTGCCCCGCGGGGTCGAGCACCCCGAGCGCCTTCAGGATGGTGCTGCGGTCCTCTTTCCACGAGACGTCGTCGGGCATCGGCAGCCGCACGGCCAGAAATCCCCACGCTGTGCGGACTTCGTGGTTCCCTTGCTGCATGTGGCAGGTCTGGCACGTCGGCGCGGAAGTCCCTTCGGGCAGCACCTTGTTCTGTTTGAGCAGGTAGCGGACGCCGTGCTTCGAGGAGGAATACATCTCCCACTGGGGATGGTCGAAACCCATATGGCACGTCTGGCATGCCTGGGGCTGCTGCGCCTCCAGGGTGGAGAACGTGTGGCGCGTGTGGCAGGCGTCGCACGAAGCGGTGCCGAATCCCGGGCTGCTCTTCTTCAGCATCTTGATTTCCGCTTCGTCCTTGAATCCGATCTTGTGGCAGCCGCCGCACCCTTTCATCCCGTCGGTCAGCAGCGACGGCTGCCAGTGCATCGTCGGCATGGCCTTCATCGCGGTCCAGGCCATGGCGTGCTTGCCGGCCTTGTACTGCTGGACCTGCGTGCCGTGGCAGGCGGCGCAGGTGTCCGGCGTCGGGATCTTCGCGTTGGCCACGTTGCCGGGCGCATCATGGTCGCTGCCGTGGCAGACGGCGCACCCCATGCCCGCTTTGCCGTGCTTGCTGATTTCCCAGTCGGCAACGATCCCCGGGGTGGTGCTCCGGTGGCAATCGACACACTCGGCGGCCGCAAGATTCCCCGCCGGGCCCGTCCCCATGGCCAGGGCCCAAAGGGCCAGCATCGAGAGCATTTTCGTTTTCCCCATAAAACGGACCTCCTTCTTGTGCCAGTGCAGTTGCCCGCCCCCCCGACATCCGATCCGGTTCGGCAGGCCTGTGACCTATCATACTATCAACCGGTCGATCTTCCCCCATGAAAATTTCGAAAACGGCAGGCGCCGGGAACCCCGCCAGGCCTGCCGCCGCCCTAGGGGGTTTCCCCGGAGTATTCTTCCCGGGCGGGCTTGACGGATCGGGGCCGGCGGATGCGCCCGTGAAACCACGCGCAATTCATGGGATACACGTCCGGATCGAAGATCACCCCGTAGAAATGCCACACCGCGACAGCGGCGCAGGCCAGGATGGCCTCGTAGTAGTGCACCATCGTGGCCAGGTCGAACACCCAGAGAGGGAAATGCCTCAGGGTGACGCCGCTCGAGATCAAAAGGGCGCCGGTGAGGATCATGACACCCGTCCCCCATACCAGGGACCAGTACTCGATCTTCTCCGGGTACCGGTAGAAGCCCGAGTGCACGGGCGGTTCCTTGCGAACGCCCAGGTTGTAGGCGACAACCTCCAGCAGGTCCTTGCCGTCGCTCCGGCGGGGCACCATCTCCCGCAGCAGGCGTCTTCCCCGGTCCGAAAACACCATGTAGGCCAGATGATAGGCCGACAGCAGGGAAAACACCAGCGCCGCCCCCCTGTGAACGGACCTGCGCACGGCCTCGTCGTCGATCGCCAGCCAGCGCACCCAGGCCGCATCCGGGAACTCCAGGGCGAATCCGCTCAATGCCAGAACGATAAACGATGCCAGAAGAAAAAAATGCTGCACTCTTTCGTTGACGGTGAAGCGAACAACGTCGGTGTGAACGGCTCTCCGGACCCCCGTCAGTGTCTTCCGTGCCCAGTCCAGGCCGTTGTGCAGCAGCATGGCGCCAAGCGCCAGCGGGATGACGATCCAGTAGAACCAGAGGGCGGCCCTGATGGACCAGTGCTTGCTCTGGGCCAGACCGTGGACGGTCCCCTCCGCGAGGCGTCTTCCCGCACCGGGATGACAGGTCCCGCATGTCATTGGGAGATTCGCCCCGTGGACGGAGGACCGCGGGTCTTCAGGCGGGAGGATGCCGTGATGCCCGTGGCAGGAGGTGCAGCCGACCGCCTGCGCGTCTCCCCTGCGGGCGGCCAGTCCATGGTAGGATTCGCCGTAGGGCCCCAGCAGAGCCCGGGGCAGGCCGAAATTCCGGATGACCGGCTCCGACTCGTGGCACCCCGAACAGGTTTCGGCCTCGACCCGTGCCGGGGCGTCCGCTTCCGTTCGGGAGGCTACGGCATGGCCGCCGTGGCAGTCGGTGCAGAAGGGCGTCTGTCGGTCCCCCCGGAGCGCCGCCCGGCCGTGGGCGCTCTCCGCATAGGACGCGGAAACATCCGGATGGCATTTGCCGCACGTGCCGGAGATGTTCCGTCTCGACACCGGGCTTTCGGGGTGCGTGGAGTCGTACAGGCTGTGCGCGCCGTGACAGTCCGCGCAGTCCGCCGCCGGGGCCTCTGCCCGCGCGGGGCCGGGGCCATGTACGGAACGGAGGTAGGAGGCGACAGGACCGGCCTCGAGGAGCTCGACTCCCTCCGCCCGCTCCGTATCCTGATGGCAACCGGCACAGGTTCGGGAAACCTGCTGCCGGGATACGGGGGAGTCCTTCCGGTCCGAGCCACGGATTCCGTGCCCGGCCCCATGACAGTCCGAACAGGTTTCGGCCTCGGTCCGGCCCCGGCGCGTAGCGCAACCGTGCCTGGTGTTCAGATACATCTCCGATTGGGCGCCGTGGCATCGACCGCAGGCGACAGGCGCCTGACTCTCAGGGTGCGGCACAGTGCCGGCCTGCAGGTGGCAGGAAATGCACTGGATGCGCGCATGAGCCGAATCTGCGAGCGCCTGCGCCCCGGCCGGCGCGGCGCGCCCCCCGGTCTCCCGGTGGCAGAGAAGACAGGCGCCGTCCTCGAGCGTCCGCCCCTCGGACACCGGCGCGCCGAGCGCCAGGACACACAGCAAGAGTGCGGCCCCAAGCCGGAATTTCCCTGCGGGAAACGCTTCAGGAAGCGGCGATCCGGTTTTCATCCGTCGGGAGCTCCCTATTCAAATGCGGCCCTGGGACACGAGGCGGGCAAAATGCTGGAAAGATCTGTCGAAGGTCCGTTCCGCATCCGCAGGAAAGCAGCAGGCGGGAAGCTCCCTGCTGCGCAGATGGTACTGCAGGCATTCGCAGCAGATGCCTTTCCTCGGGCAGGGCTCGTAGGTGCAGTTGCAGTGCGTTGCGTTCTGATCCACTTTGCAGTCCATCGGAAAGGCTCCTTTGAATGGGGCACAGGATAAAAAAGTACTTTACCGGAAACAAAGCAGGTTCAAAATGGTAAAAATACGGGGTTCTCGCGGCATTCGATCGCGCACCCGGAATGGATCGCGGTTTGGGAAAACAGGATTGGCAGCGGCGCGGTCCGTGCCTGTCGCCCCATACGCCACGGCGGCCGGCTCTTCCCGACGGTTTCCATAGCGCCCGGGAACACGGAACTCCCTGAAAGAGAGGGGGCCGGGACGAAGGAAGCGGCGCGGCGCGCCACGGCGCGAGACGTTCCTGGCGGCGGGGAATCCCGCGCCCCCCCTCTTGCCGGTTCCGGCACTCCCGGCGGGAGGGGGAGCAGTCTGAAAGGAATTTCAATGGACAGCAATCTCGGTTATTACGATATCGTCATCGTAGGCGGCGGCATCATCGGCCTCAGCACGGCCATGGCCATGCAGGCCCGCTTCCCCGGACGGTCCCTGGCCGTGCTCGAGAAGGAGCCCGGGGTCGCCCTTCACCAGACGGGCCGCAACAGCGGGGTGATCCATTCGGGCATCTACTACAGGCCGGGTTCCCACAAGGCGACCCTCTGCGTCGAGGGCGCCCGCCTGCTCTACGCCTTCTGCCGCGACCACGGGGTTCCCTGCGAGCGGTGCGGGAAACTCATCGTCGCGACGACCGGGGGGGAACTCCCGCGCCTCGAGGCGCTCTACGAGAGGGGGCGGGCCAACGGGATACCGGGGCTCGAAATGATCCCTCCGGGCCGGGTCCGGGAAATCGAGCCGCACGCACACGCCGTCGGTGCGCTCTACTCGCCCGAAACCGGGATCACCGATTACAGGCTGGTTGCCGAGGCGATGGCGGCCGACATCACGAAAGCTGGGGGGCGCATCCTCCTCTCCTGTGCCGTTGCGGGCATCGACAGAGACGGCGCCGGACATCGCATCGAGACCCGCCGCGGCGCCGTGCGATGCCGGTTCCTCGTCAACTGCGCCGGCCTCCAGGCCGATAGGGTCGCCGCCATGACGGGAGCGGATACCGACGTGCTTCTCCTCCCTTTCCGGGGGGAGTACTTCACGCTCAAGAAGGGATGCCGCCTGGTCCGGAACCTGATCTACCCGGTTCCCGATCCGCGGTTCCCTTTCCTCGGCGTTCATTTCACCAGGAAGATCAACGGGGAATACGAGGCCGGCCCCAACGCCGTCCTGGCATTTGCCCGTGAAGGCTACCGGGTCCGGGATGTATGCTGGCAGGACCTGGCCGCCATGGCCCGGCACCCGGCGTTCTGGAAGATGGCCTGGCGCTACTGGAACGTGCAGGCCTACGAGCTCTACCGGTCGCTGAGCCGCCGGGCATTTTTGGCCGCGCTCAAGAAGCTGGTGCCGGAACTCGAAGACCGGGATATCGACCGGGGGGGGAGCGGGGTCCGCGCCCAGGTCGTCACCTCCGACGGGCGCCTCGCCGACGACTTCATCATCGCAAAATCGCCCTGCGCGCTCAACGTTCTGAATGCGCCGAGCCCGGCTGCGACGGCGTCGATCGCCATCGGCAGACACATCGCCGACCTGGCGGAGCGGCATGTCTGTTGAATCCTGGATGCGGGGTATTGCCCGAAGCAGGGAGGGCGGGCGGCTGGCCCGCCCCTTCCCTTGGGACCTTTCGGCCTAGTGGCAGGTGGAGCAGGCCTGGAGATTTTTTGCGTGGTGGCACCCGGTGTAGCACCATTCGATATCCTTCGGTTTTTCCACTTCGGATTCCGGCGGTATCGGATGGGGCTTATGGCATTCGACGCATTCGGGAATGTCCGTCTTCTCCTTGTGGGGGACACACCGGTGGGGAGTGCCGGTTTCGCCGCTCGGAGCCTTGTAGCCCGCCGTCGCGGCCGCGATGTCGTCGAACGACCCGTGGCATGCCAGGCACATCGATTTCTCCACCTTCGGCGTTGCCTCCTCGGCATCCGCCCCGAGGAATGAAACCGCCCCCAGAATCAGAACACAAACCGCAGGGATAACAAGTCTCTTGGCCATAGAACTCCCCTTTGTCTCCAAAACGGCATGCCCCCGGGGCCTCCCCCCTGCACGCCTGGTCTTTTGATGATACCACAAACTACAGCCCTGCATCCCGGACTTCGTAATCCAAACCCGCCAGCTGGCTGTAGAATTTGACGCGGGCCTTGACGTCCTCCTGCGCCAGCACGAGCAGCCGCTTGGCCTCTTCGGGTTTGCTCAGCGTCAGCATCTTGTACCGGGTTTCCGAATAGAGATAGTCCTTCACCGGTATCGACGGCTCGGCGGAATCGAGCGTCAGCGGATTTTTGCCCGTATCGGCCACGCGCGGGTCGTACCGGTACAGCAGCCAGTGCCCGCAGTTGACCGCGGCCTTCTGCTGCAGCATCCCCCGTCTCATGTCGATCCCGTGCGCGATGCAGTTGCTGTAGGCCACGATGATCGAGGGCCCGTCATAGGACTCCGCCTCGAGAAACGCCCTGATGGCCTGGGCGTCGTTGGCTCCGAGCGCGATGCTGGCGACGTAGACATTGCCGTAGTTGATCGCGTGCAGCCCGAGGTCCTTCTTCGACAGGGGTTTCCCCGCGGCGGCGAACTTGGCCACAGCGGCCCGCGGCGTGGATTTCGACATCTGGCCGCCGGTATTGGAGTAGACCTCGGTGTCGAGCACCAGGACGTTGACGTTCCTCCCCGAAGCCATCACGTGGTCGAGCCCGCCGTAGCCGATATCGTAGGCCCACCCGTCCCCCCCGATGATCCACACGGACTTGGGCACCAGGTAATCGGCCAGGCTGAGCCGGTTGAGCGCCTCGGGCGTCGTGTCGCCCCGGAGCTTCTCCCGGAGCGCCTGGACCCTCTCCCTCTGGTCGTAGATGCCCGATTCGCCGGACGTATCGGCCCCGAGCAGTCCCGCGGCCAGTTCGTCCCCGATTGCCGGGGCCATCTTCTTCACCAGGTCGCGCGCGACCTTCGTGTGGGTGTCGACCGTCAGACGATAGCCGAGTCCGAACTCGGCGTTGTCCTCGAACAGCGAGTTGCTCCATGCCGGCCCGCGGCCGTCCCGGTTGAACGCGTAGGGCGTCGTCGGCAGGTTGCCGCCGTAGATGGACGAGCATCCCGTGGCGTTGGCGATGATGGCCCGGTCCCCGAACAGCTGCGTCAGGAGCTTGAGGTAGGGGGTTTCCCCGCAGCCGGCGCACGCGCCGGAATACTCGAACAGCGGCTGCAGCAGCTGGTTGGTCTTCACGCTGGTCATGCGCACCAGTCTGCGGTCGTATTCGGGCAGGCCGAGGAAGAACTCGTAGTTGGCCCGTTCCCGCTCGCGGATGGGCGGCTGCGGCACCATGTTGATGGCCTTGAGCTTGGATTGCCTCTTGTTCCTCGCCGGGCACATTTCCACGCAGACGCCGCACCCGGTGCAGTCCTCGGGGGCGACCTGGATGGTGTAGTTCATGTTCGAGGGGAAATCGCTCCCCCTGGCTTTCATCCACTTGAAGGAGGGCGGCGCCTTCTCGACGAGTTTTTCATCGTAGGCCTTGATGCGGATGGCCGCGTGCGGGCAGGAAATAGAGCATTTGCCGCACTGGATGCAGGTATCGGGATCCCAGCTGGGGATTTCCAGGGCGATGCTCCGTTTCTCCCACTGGGAGGTCCCGGTCGGGAATGTGCCGTCGACGGGGAAGGCGCTGACGGGGATCAGGTCCCCCTCGCTGGCCAGGATCCGGGCCGTGAAGTTCCGGACGAATTCCGGGGCATGAGGGGAAACCACGGGCGGCTTCTCGATCGTACCGCCGGCTTTGGACGGGACCTTCACCTCGAAGAGGTTGGCCAGCGTCTGCTCGACCGCCTTGTAATTCTTTTTGACGACCTCTTCGCCCTTTGCGCCGTAGGTCTTCTTGATGGAATCCTTGATGGCCTGGATGGCCTCCTCCCGCGGCAGAATGCCCGAGATGGCGAAGAAACAGGTCTGCATGATGGTGTTGACCCGCGCCCCCATGCCGGTCGCCTTGGCCACCTTGTATCCGTCGATCACGTAGAAACGGATCTTCTTCTGGATGACCTGTTCCTGGACGGAGCGCGGAATCCGGTCCCAGACCTCGTCGGGGCCGTAGGGGCTGTTCAGGAGAAACGTCGCGCCTTCGACCGCGTCTTTGAGCATGTCGTACTTTTCCAGGAAGACGAACTGGTGGCAGGCGATGAAATCGGCTTTGTCGATCAGGTAGATGGAATGGATCGGCTTGGCGCCGAAGCGCAGGTGGGACACCGTCACGGATCCGGATTTGCGGGAGTCGTAGACGAAATACCCCTGGGCGAAATTCGGGGTGTCCTCCCCGATGATCTTGATGGAGTTCTTGTTGGCGCCGACGGTCCCGTCCGCCCCCAGGCCGTAGAAAAGGCAGCGGGTCACGCCGCTTTCCACCGAGAAACCGGGATCGAACTCGATCGAATTGTTCGTGACGTCGTCGTCGATCCCCACGCTGAAGCCGTTCTTGGGCGTTTCCTTCTTCAGCTCGTCGAAGACGCCCTTGATCATCCCCGGCGTGAATTCCTTCGAGGACAGGCCGTAGCGGCCGCCGACGATCCTGGGGAAGCTCGCGAACGGCAAGGTCCCCCGGGAGAAGGATTCCCCGACGGCGGTCACGACGTCCTTGTACAGGGGTTCGCCTGAAGCCCCGGGCTCCTTCGTCCGGTCCAGGACCGCGATGGCCCGGGTCGAGGGCGGCAGGGCCCCGATGAAATCCCGGCCCGAGAACGGCCGGAAGAGCCGCACTTTCAGCAGCCCGACCTTTTCGCCGCGCGCCGTGAGATACTCCGTGGTCTCCTGGGTCGACTCCGCGCCGGAGCCCATGATGACGATGACGCGCTCGGCGTCGGCCGCGCCCTCGTAATCGAACAGGTGGTAGTGCCTCCCCACGACGCGGGCGAACCGGTCCATCGCCTTCTGCACGATTCCGGGCACCGCGTCGTAGAAGCGGTTGCA
>Ga0123332_1002918_pt1 | contig 15910 bp, 11 predicted proteins | sample BioC12SIPDNA_4_FD_89958 | JGI IMG/M metagenome (GOLD analysis project Ga0123332, IMG submission 89958) | Anaerobic biogas reactor microbial communites from Washington, USA - Biogas_R2_A C12 SIP DNA | ecosystem: Engineered > Bioreactor > Anaerobic > Unclassified | place: Washington, USA...
AGCCCGACGATGCCAGCCCCGACCACGATCACGTCGGAACGGTCCATGGGCGCCAGGATACGCCCGCGCGGGGCCGCCCCGTGCGCGGACCGCGCCAGGCGGGCTCGGGACCCTCCCGGCCGGACCAGCGACGCGCCCGCCGGGGGCCGGTAGACCTCAGCGCCCCTTCGGGTACACTTCGCCAACCCTCGGCCCGACCCTCACCGGGCGGTGGAGCAGCAGGCGCGCGCCAGCGCACGCCGAGCTGTACGGGGAGACCCCCAACTTCAAGGAGGAGCTGGATGAACCTGAGGCGACGCTTGCTGCTAGTCCTGGCCGGGGTGCTGCTCGCGACCGGCGCTACGGCGCAGGGCACGTTCAACTACCCGATGAGCGCGGACCCGGAGCACCTCGACCCGTGGCGCTCGACCACCGTGGCCACCCGCCGGATCCTCGTCAACGTCTACGAGGGGCTCACCACCCTCGACGGCCGCACCGCCGAGGTCGTCCCCGCGCTCGCGACCGGTTGGGACATCAGCGAGGACGGGCTGACGTACACGTTCCACCTGCGCCAGGGCGTGCTGTTCCACGACGTCGCCGGCGTCACCTACGAGGACCGCGAGATGAAGGCCGAGGACGTCGAGTGGTCGTTCCTACGGTACCTCTCCGAGGACACCAGCGTCTCGCAGCACCCCGAGTACCTCATCGGCCTGCAGGGCGCCGAGGAGTACCTGGCCGGCGAGGCCGACGGCGTGAGCGGCATGCGGGTCGTCGACGACTACACGATCGAGCTGACCCTGAAGGCGCCGAACCACAGGTTCCTGATGGACCTGATCAACGCCTACGTCGTGCCCCGCGAGGCGCTCGAGGCGCTCGGCCCCGACCTCAGCAACCGCCCCGTCGGCACCGGCCCCTTCGTGTTCGACCACTGGAACCGCGACGACGAGCTGGTCCTGCGGGCGAACCCCGAGTACTGGGAGGAGGGCTACCCGATCATCGACGGCGTGCGCTTCGTGAACGTGCCCGAGGCCACGACCGAGCTGCTGATGTACCGCGAGGGCGACCTCGACATCCTGCTGAACTTCCCGACCGGTCAGCTCAACTCGCTCAAGGCCGAGTTCGCCGACCAGTACCACGAGCAGCCGGGCCTGAACGTGCGCTACTGGGGCTTCAAGATGGACGAGCCCCCCTTCGCCGACAACCTGGCGCTGCGGCAGGCCTTCAACCACGCGATCGACCGCGAGCTGATCTGGGACGTGCTGATGGAGGGCGCGCGCGTGCCGGCCACGCTGGGCGTGCTGCCGCCCGACATCCCCGGCTCCGACGTCGAGGGCTACGCCTACGACCCCGAGCGCGCCAAGGAGCTGCTGGCCGAGGCCGGCTACCCGAACGGCGAGGGCCTCGAGCCGATCACGCTCTACTACTTCGCCACGGCCGACGACGCGCCCAACGTCGCCTTCCAGGACATGCTCGCCCAGGTCGGCGTGCAGATCGTCCTGCAGAAGGAGGACACGAGCACCTACTGGACGCACATCGGCGAGCCCGACGTCAAGCTCTTCCTCTCGGGCTGGAGCGCCGACCTGGCCGACGCCAGCGAGGTCCTCGACTTCCTCTTCGCGCACGGCCGCGACGACACCCACTACGACAACCCCGAGGTGAACGCGCTGCTCGACCAGGCGCGCGCCACGGCCGACCCCGACGAGCGCAACGCCATCTACCGGCAGGCGCACGAGCTGATCATGGCCGACGCCCCGTGGATCCCCTCGGGCTACTCCAAGATCTCGTACCTGCTCCGCCCCGGCGTCGAGGACTTCCAGGTCTCGGCTGCGGGCACGTACCGCACCCCGCTCAAGTACGTGAGGCTCCCCTGAGGCCCGCACGGGCCTGACGACCGCAGCAGCGCGACCGACCGGCACGCCCCACGCGGCGCCGGTCGGTCGCGCCCACCAGAGGCAGTAGACGCATGTTCCAGTACGTCATCAGGCGCCTGCTATGGGCGATCCCGACGCTGCTCGGGGTCTTCACGATCATCTTCCTGCTCACTTATCTGATGCCCGGCGACCCGGTCAGGGCCGTCCTCGGCGAGCAGTTCCAGCGCGCCGACCCCGCCACGATCCAGCGCATCCGCGACCAGCTCGGCCTCGACGACCCCTGGCACGTGCAGTACGTCAGGTTCCTCTACCGCTCCGTCACCGGCGACTTCGGCCGCAGCTTCGTGCTCGACGAGTCGGTGCGCGACATCGTCGGCTACCGCTTCCCGCGCACGCTGCAGCTCATGGCCGCGGCCCTGCTGGTCGCGATCCTCATCGGCATCCCCGCCGGGATCCTGGCGGCGCGCTACCGCTACACCTGGATCGACCACACGCTGATGCTCGTGGCGCTCATCGGCGTGGCGATGCCCGTGTTCTGGCAGGCGATCCTGGCGAAGATCTTCCTCACGCAGGACACCTACGGCATCGCCCTGTTCCCCGTCGCCGGCTACGGCGGCGGCAACCCCTACTACATGGTCCTGCCCGCCCTCGTCCTCGGGACCCACCTCTCGGCGACGATCGCGCGCGTGATGCGCTCGTCGCTGCTCGAGGAGCGCGCGAAGGACTACACCCGCACGGCACGCTCCAAGGGCCTCGCCGACGACAAGGTGATCCTCAAGCACCAGCTCCGCAACGCGCTCATCCCCGTCGTGACGATCATCGGCCTCGACGTCGGCTACCTGCTGGGCGGCTCCGTCGTCACCGAGACCGTCTTCAACTGGCCGGGGCTGGGCCGCGCCGTCGTGAACGCGATCTCGCGGCGCGACACCCCGGTGATCATCGGGACCCTGCTCTTCGGCGCCATGCTCTTCGTGGTGGTGAACATCATCGTCGACGTCGTCTACGCCATGCTCAACCCGCAGATCCGCTACACATGATCACGGCCTTCCTCGCCTCGCGCCGCGTGCGCGCCTTCGCCCGCCACCGCCTCGGCCTCGTCGGCCTCGTCATCGTCGTGACGTTCACGCTCGTCGCGGTCCTCGCGCCCTGGATCGCCCCGCACGACCCCACGACGCAGCGCATCGCGACCGCGCGCCTGGAGCCGCCCTCCGCCCAGTACCTGATGGGGACCGACGAGCTCGGCCGCGACATCTTCTCGCGCGTGGTGCACGGCGCGCGCATCAGCATGCGCATCGGGCTGATCGCCGAGGGCATCGCGCTCCTCATCGGCATCGTCCTGGGCGCGGCGGCCGGGTTCTTCGGCGGCTGGGTCGACAACCTCATCATGCGCGTCGCCGACGTGTTCTTCGCGATACCGGGGCTGCTGTTCCTGATCGTGATCGTCGCGATCTTCGGCTCGGGCGCCACGACGATATTCCTGGCGCTGGGGCTGATCAGCTGGCCGGGCGAGGCCAGGGTCATGCGCTCCGAGGTGCTGCGCGTGCGGGAGCGCGAGTTCGTGACGGCGGCGCGCGCCCTGGGCCTGCGCGACGTGGCCGTCATCGCCAGGCACGTGCTGCCCAACGCCCTGGCGTCGATGATCGTGATCGGCTCGCTAGGCGTCGCCGGCGCGATCCTCTCCGAGGCCACGCTCTCCTTCCTCGGCCTCGGGATCCAGGAGCCGCTGCCGAGCTGGGGGACGATGATCAACCGCGGCCAGCAGTACATCTTCACGGCCTGGTGGTACAGCGTGTTCCCCGGCCTCGTGATCATGCTCGTGGTGCTGGGCTTCAACTTCCTGGGAGACGCCGTGCGCGACGCGCTGGCGGTGGAGGAGTGACCGTGGAGCAGGCGGCGGACGCTACGATGGGCCCGAGCCTGGTGGAGCGCGCGGGCGCTCTTGCCTGGCTGCGCGAGTACGACGCGTTCCTGACGACCCTCTTCGCGGAGGCGGACGTGCCGGGCGCCGCGGTGTGCGTGACGCTCGGGGACGAGGTCGTCTACGCACGCGGCTTCGGCTGGCGCGACAGGGAGGCGCGGCTGCCCGCGACCCCCCGCACGGTCTTCGGGCTCGCCTCGCTGAGCAAGTCGTTCACGGCTCTCGCCGCGCTCGTGCTCGAGGCGCGGGGCGTGTGGTCGCTGGACGACCCGGTCGCTGCGCACCTGCCCGGGTTCGGCTACCCGGGCCTCGACGCCGGCGAGGTGCGGCTGTGGCACATGCTGAGCCACACGACGGGCGTGCCGCCGCTGCGCGCGCTCGACTACGCCCTGCGCGCCGACCAGCACGGGGACCCCTCGTTCGTCGGCGTCGCGCGCGACACCGCGCGGGACCCCGACGTCGGCGACTACGAGAGGCTGCTCGCCTACATGCGCGAGGGCGAGCGGCCGGCGCTGGCCGCGCCCGGCGAGGTCGTGAGCTACTCGAACGAGTGCGTGGCGCTGGTCGGCGCGGCGATCGAGAGCGCCACGGAACGCCCCTTCCCCGACGTCCTGCGTGAGGAGGTGCTCGCGCCCCTGGGGCTGCGGAGCGCCACGTTCGACCCCGACGCGGCGCGGGCCACCGGCGACCACGCGACCCTCTACACGCGCACCCGCGACGGCGTCGTCAGGGCGCCGGCCTGGAGCCGCGCCCCCGCCTACCTCGGCACCGGGATGCTGAAGGCGAGCGTCCTCGACCTCGGCCGCTACCTGCGCTTCCTCGTCGCCGGGGACGGCGCGGCGCTCGGCCTGCCGGCGGGCGCGCTGTCCGTGCTGACGCGCTCGCGGGCGTGGGCGCAGCCCGGCGGCGGCTACGGGCTGGGGTGGAGCGTGCGGGAGCACCGCGGCGCGACCCTCGTGCGGCACGGCGGGTCGCTGAAGGGCGTGGCCTCGTCGCAGGGGTTCCTGCCCGAGCTGGGACTGGGCGTGGCGGTGCTGACGAACCTCGACGGCGCGCCGGCGCTGCGCGCCTGGCAGGCGGCCGTGAACCTCGCGCTCGGCGACGCGCCCGAGAGGCCCGTCTACGGCGACGGCCACGCGCCCCTGGCGGCGGAAGGCGACGACCACGAGGCGACGGAGCTGCTGGAGCGACTCGCCGGCGTCTACGCCTCCGGCGAGCCGTGGGGGTGCCTCGAGCTGCGCGTCGAGGCCCTCGGGGACGGGACCGAGCCGGGTCCCGGGCCCGTGCGCCGGCTCGTGGCCTACACGGGCGAGGAGCGGGAACGCTCCGGCGCCGTCGCGCTCCTGGGCCCGGACCTGCCCGCGGGCCCCGGCGCCGCCGAGTTCGTCCTGGTGGGGGAGAACGGCGCCTGGGACGGTGGGCGGTTCCACCTCGGCGCCGACGGCCGCCCGTACGCCGTCCAGCACTCGCTGCGCTGGTACGACCGGGAGGAGCGCCCCGCCTGAGGCGGCGCGCCGGCGGCCGACGCGAGGCCGCCCACGCCCGCCCTAACGGGCAGGGAGTCGACCTCACTGGCTCACTGGGCCCCACGCGAACGCCCGCGCCACGAAGGCGCGGGCCACGAGGATCCTGTTCCTGGTACCGCGCGGCGGGAGCGGCTCGACAGCTCCGTCGGGCTCCGGCCGCCGCCGGGCGGTGCCTGCCTACACCGTCTCAGCGGAGGATGGTGCGACGCACGAGAGTCCCCCCTCTCCAGCGGGCGCGTCACGACGGAGGAGCGGTTGCCGCCCTGTGTGGTTTACGGGATTGTTGGCACGAAAGTGACGCGTTGTCAACATCGGGGTTCTCAGCCGCGGACGAGCCCAGCCGCCAGGCCGAAACTTGATATGACCAGGCTCAAATCAATTGACAATGGTTGGCGGAACCACCTATACTAGCAGATGGAACGTGAGCCTGCGCCCGCCGCGCACAGGTTTCGTGCGGCTCGGCTCTGCATGTCCGTGGGCCACGGCGTGGGCACGACACCGAGCGAACGAGGAGACCTGACATGGCAAAGGCCGTAGGCATCGACCTGGGGACGACGAACAGCGTCATCGCCGTCATCGAGGGCGGCGAGCCCGTCGTCCTGGTGAACTCCGAAGGCAACCGCACCACGCCCTCGGTCGTGGCCTTCAAGGACGACCAGCGCCTCGTCGGACAGGTGGCGAAGAGGCAGGCCGTGCTCAACCCGCGCGGCACCCTGTTCGAGGTCAAGCGCTACATGGGCCGCACCTGGGACGAGGTCAAGGAGGAGGCCGAGCGCGCCCCTTACGAGGTCGTCAAGGGCCCCGACGGCGGCGTGCGCTTCGTGGTGGGAGACAAGCAGTACACGCCCGAGGAGATCTCGGCGATGGTGCTGCGCAAGCTCGTCGACGACGCCAGCGAGCGTCTCGGCGAGAAGGTGACGAAGGCCGTCATCACCGTCCCCGCCTACTTCAACAACTCGCAGCGCGAGGCGACCCAGAACGCCGGCAAGATCGCCGGGCTCGAGGTCCTGCGCATCGTCAACGAGCCCACCGCGGCCGCGCTCGCCTACGGCCTCGACAAGAAGGGCAACGAGACCGTCCTGGTCTTCGACCTGGGCGGCGGCACGTTCGACGTGTCGGTGCTCGAGGTCGGCGACGGCGTCTTCGAGGTCCGCTCGACAGCCGGCGACACGCACCTCGGCGGCTCCGACATGGACTACGCCATCGTCGAGTGGCTCGCCGAGGACTTCAAGGCCGAGTACGACGTCGACCTGCGCAAGGACAAGCAGGCCCTCCAGCGCCTGATCGAGGCGGCGGAGAAGGCGAAGATCGAGCTCTCCGGCCTGCCCGAGACGACGATCAGCCTGCCGTTCATCGCCATGGACCCGGCCTCGAACGCGCCCCTCTACCTCGAGAAGAAGCTGACGCGGGCGAAGTTCGAGGAGCTGATCCAGCCGCTGCTGGCGCGCATCAGGGGCCCGCTCGAGCAGGCGATCAGGGACGCCAAGCTCGAGAAGTCGAAGATCGACGAGATCATCCTCGTCGGCGGCGCCACGCGCGTGCCCGCCGTCAAGCGCATCGTCAAGGAGCTCCTCGGCAAGGAGCCGAACCAGAGCGTGAACCCGGACGAGGTCGTCGCGCTCGGCGCCGCGGTGCAGGCGGGCGTGCTGACGGGCACCGTCGACGACATCGTGCTCCTCGACGTCACGCCCCTCTCGCTCGGCATCGAGACCAAGGGCGGCGTGTTCACGAAGCTCATCGACCGCAACACGACGATCCCGGTGAGGAAGACCGAGGTCTTCTCGACCGCTGACCACAACCAGACCACGGCGCCGATCCACGTGCTCCAGGGCGAGCGGCCCATGGCGAAGGACAACAAGTCCCTCGGCCGCTTCAACCTCGAGGGCATCCCGCCGATGCCGGCCGGCGTGCCGCAGATCGAGGTCACCTACGACATCGACGCCAACGGCATCCTGCACGTCACGGCCCGCGAGAAGTCGACGGGCAAGGAGGCCTCGATCACCATCCAGAACACCACGACCCTCAGCGAGGACGAGGTGGACCGGATGATCAAGGAGGCCGAGCAGCACGCCGACGAGGACCGCAAGCTGCGCGAGCTGGCCGAGGCCAAGAACCAGCTCGACAGCCTGAGGCTGCAGGCCCAGAAGGCGCTCGAGGACGCCGAGGGCGCCACGGACGAGCAGAAGAAGCCTGTCCAGGACGCCGTCGCCGAGGCCCAGCGCCTCCTGGAGGGCGACCCGAGCAAGGACGACGTCGAGCGGCACACCCGCGACCTGGCCGAGAAGCTGCAGGCGTTCATGCAGGCCACGGCCAAGCCGCAGGACCAGGCGGCCGGCGAGGCCCAGCCGCAGGCGGGCCAGGGCGACGACGAAGAGGTCATCGACGCCGACTTCAAGCCGGCAGGCTGAGGGGCGTGCCAGTGACCGACGACGTCAAGGGAACGACTACCGAGGCGGCGGGGGCCGGCGAGCAGGAGGCCCCCGCCGCCGGCCGTGACCGACAGGGGCCGGGCGACGAGGCCGAGATCCTGCGCGACGAGCTGCAGCGAGCCCAGCAGCGCCTGGAGGAGCTCCAGGGCGAGCTCGACGAGCACCGCGAGCGCTACCTGCGAGCGCGCGCCGACTTCGAGAACTACCGCCGGCGCATGTCGGAGGAGCTCGAGCGCGAGCGCGAGGCCGGGATGGACAGCATGGTGCTGCCGGTCCTCAACGTCTACGACGACCTCGAGCGCGCGCTGGAGGCCGCCGCGGCCGCCGGCGAGGAGGGCCCGTTCGTCACGGGCGTGCGCGCGGTGCGCGACTCGCTGCTGAGGCAGCTCGACAGCCTCGGGATCCGGGTCGTCGGGCTGCGCGGCGAGGGCTTCGACCCCGAGCTGCACGAGGCGCTGGCCGTCGTGGCCGCCGGCCCGGACGCCGCGGACGGCACGATAGTCCAGGTCTTCTCGGCCGGCTTCGCCAAGGGCGACCGGCTGATCAGGCCGGCGAAGGTGATCGTCGCGAAGGAGGACGCCTGAGCCGCCGGAGCGGCGCGGGCACGGGGTGAGGTAAGTGGCCGAGTACAAGGACTACTACCAGGTGCTGGGCGTCGCGCGGGACGCGTCGCAGGACGAGATCCGCAGCGCGTTCCGCAAGCTCGCCGCCAAGCACCACCCCGACCGCAACCCCGACGACCCCGCGGCCGAGGAGCGCTTCAAGGAGATCAACGAGGCGTACACGGTCCTCTCCGACCCGGAGAAGCGCAAGCTGTACGACGCCTACGGTCGCACCGGCGGCGTCCCCGACTTCGCCGGCGCGCCGTTCTCCGGCCAGGGCGGCACGTTCTACACGAACGTCTCGCCCGAGGAGTTCGAGGGCTTCTCCGACTTCTTCCAGAGCCTCTTCGGCGGCTTCATGGGCGGCGGCGCGCGGGCGGCCTCCGGCGGCGTGCCCGCCGACCCGTTCTCGTTCGGCACCGTCAGGACGCGCCCGCGGCCGGCGGACGCCGAGGCCCGCCTCGACCTGGGCCTGCTCGACGCCTACCGCGGCGGCCCCACCACCATCCGCGTGGGGGACAAGCAGCTCGAGGTCAACGTGCCCGCCGGCGTCCGCGACGGCGTGAAGCTGCGCCTGCGCGGCCAGGCGCCCTCCGGCGGCGACCTCCTCCTGCAGGTGCGGCACCTCCCTCACCCCGTGTGGCGCCTCGACGGCGACCACCTCAGGGTCGCCGTGAGGGTGCCAGACGACGTGGCCGCCCTCGGCGGCGCCGTGAAGGTGCCCACGCTCGACGGCGAGGTCGACCTGAACGTGCCCGCGGGCAGCTCCACGGGCCGGGTGCTGAGGCTGCGTGGCCAGGGCTGGCCGAAGCGCGGCGGCGGCCGCGGCGACCTCCTGGCCGAGGTGCGCGTGACCGTCCCCGAGAGCCTGACCCCAGAGGAGCGCGAGCTCTACCAGAGGCTGGCCGCCGCGCGCAGGCGGGCGGCGGCGACGACGGGCTGAGACGCGGCCCGACGCCGGTCCGGGAGCCTCCCGCGCACCGAGGCGTGAGCCTCACGGCCGTACGTAGTAGCCTGCGCGGGTGGAGACGACCTCGCTGAAGCGTCCGCGGCGCTCGGCCTGGCTGCTGTGCCTGGCCGGCGTCATCTGCCTGAGCGCGCCGGCCATGGCGCAGGACCCGGCCGAGCCGCCCCGCGACGAGCCCGCCGCCGAGAGCGCCGCGCCCGCGGTCGACCCCGACCCGGTCCTGCTGCGGCTCGGCGCCACCGTCGAGCGCCTCAGCGACATCGAGTGGCGCTTCGGCGTGGCCATGCGCAGCTTCGCCGCCGGGCAGGGCATCCCTTACTCCGACGACCTGGCCGTTCGCCTGCGCGGCCTGCTGCCCAGCTACCTCGACCAGCGCGGCCAAGAGCTCGTGCTGCTGCGCGAGGCCGGGCGTCGCGGGCTGTCGCCCGACGAGGACGCCGTGCAGGCGACGCTCGAGCGCCTGCGCGCCTCGGTCGCGGCGGAGGACTACGAGACGGCGCTGGCCGAGGCGGGCTTCGCCAGCGAGGACCGCCTCCTGACGCTGATCCGCGAGGCCGACCTGCTGGGCCAGCTCCTCGACCAGATCCGCTCCGAGTCGGAGCCCACCGACGAGGAGGTGAGGGTCAGGTACCTCGCGGACCTGAGCCGGTACACGCAGCCCGAGATGTTCTGCGCCCGCCACATCCTCGTCGCCGAGGAGGCCGCCGCGCAGGACATCGTCGACCGCGTCAGGGCCGGCGAGGACTTCGCCGCGCTGGCCAGGGAGCACGGCACCGACGGCACCGCCATCAGCGGCGGCGACCTGGGCTGCTTCCAGCGCGGCATGATGGTCGCCCCGTTCGAGGAGGCCGTCGTCGCCGCCGAGGTCGGGGAGGTAGCGGGTCCCGTCGAGACCCAGTTCGGCTTCCACGCCGTCCTCGTGTACGAGCGCCAGCCGGCGTCGGTGCGCCCGTTCGAGGAGGTCCGCGAGGCCGTCGCCGAGAGCATCGCCAACGACACCGCCAACGCGACGATGCAGGGCCTGTTCCGCGGGTCCGGTCTCGTCACGTACCCGGAGCGGCTCGAGGGGCTCTGAGCCGGGGGCGTCGCGCCGTCCCCGACGGGTCCGGCGGCGCGCGGGAGCCCGGAGCTGGCGGCGAGAGGCCCGCGAGCCCGCCGCTGTAAGAGACCTGTAAGGTCTTCGGGGTTAGCTTCTCTCCAGCGCTGGACGTCAGCTCGCGTCCACCCCTACGACCTCCCGCTTCATCCCACCAGCGCGTGACCCGGCGCCTGCCCCCGTGGCTAGGCGCCGGGTGACTTTCCGGGCGGGTGTCACCGCGGGCGGCTCCCGCGGTCCGCCCTGGGCTAGCGTGCGGCATGGCCAACCGTCTGGCGGGGGAGATCAGCCCCTACCTCAGGCAGCACGCCGACGACCCCGTCGACTGGTACCCGTGGGGGGACGAGGCCTTCGCCGCCGCCAGGCGCCTGGGCCGGCCCGTCCTCCTCTCGGCCGGCTACGCCGCCTGCCACTGGTGCCACGTGATGGCCCGCGAGTCGTTCCGCGACCCCGACGTGGCGGCGCTCCTGAACGCCGGGTTCGTCAGCGTGAAGGTCGACAGGGAGGAGCGGCCCGACGTCGACGACTACTACATGACCGCCGTCCAGGCGATGACCGGCTCCGGCGGCTGGCCCCTGACCGTCTTCCTCACCCCCGACGGCGAGCCGTTCCACGGCGGCACCTACTACCCGCCCCACGACAGGCACGGGATGCCCGGCTTCGCGCGCGTGCTCCGCGCCGTCAGCGCCGCCTGGCGGGAGCGCCGCGGCGAGCTCGAGGCGGCCGCGGCGTCCCTGGCCGCGCAGATCGCGCGGCTGGGCGGCAGCGTCGGGCGTGCGGGCGGACCCGGCGTGGGCGTCGAGGCGGGCCCCGACCTCGCCGCCGCGGTCGAAGCGGCCACTGCCCGGGCCGTAGAGGCGCTCCTAGCCCAGGAGGATCGCGTCCACGGCGGCTTCGGCGACCCGCGCGGCGGGCCGAAGTTCCCGCCGCACGCCGCGCTCGCGCTCCTGCTGGCCGCCTCCCACGACGCGGCGCTGGCGCCCGCCAGGCGGACGCTCGACGCCATGGCGTCCGGCGGCCTCCACGACCACCTAGGCGGCGGCTTCTTCCGCTACGCGGTCGACCCCGCCTGGCGCGTGCCCCACTTCGAGAAGATGCTCTACGACAACGCTCTCCTGCTGGGCGCCTACGCCCGCGCCCACGCCGCGTCCGGCGAGGAGCGCTACCGCGAGGTCGCCCTCGGCGTCGTCGACTGGCTGGAGCGCGAGATGGCCGTCGGGCCGGCGGCGGGCCAGGTCGCGTTCTACTCCGCCCTCGACGCCGACTCCGAGGGCGGGGAGGGCCGCTACTACGCCTGGAGCGAGGCGGAGTTCCGCGCCGCCCTCGGCGACGACGAGCTGGCCGAGCTCATGGCCCGCCGCTACGGCGTGACGGCGGCGGGCGGCTTCGAGGGCGGCAACGTCCTGCGCCTCGCCACGAGCGTGGAGGCGCTGGCGCGCGAGACGGGCCTCGGCGTCGCCGCGGTCGAGGAGCGCCTGCGCCGCGGCGACGAGCTGCTGCGCGGGCGCCGGGAGCGCCGCGTGCGGCCGGCGACCGACGACAAGGTCCTCACGTCCTGGAACGGCCTGCTGCTCTCGGCGCTGGCGACCGCCGGCACCGAGCTGGCCGCGCCCCGGCTGCACGACCTGGCCCTCGACCTGGCTCGCTTCCTGGTCGCGCGGCGTGAGGGCGGCGAGCTCACGCACGCCTGGCGGGAGGGGGAGGCGCGCGTCAAGGGGCTCCTCGAGGACCACGCCTACCTCGGCTGCGGGCTGATCGACCTGTACCGCGCGACCCTGCGCCCGTGGCTGCTGGTCGAGGCCCTGAGGCTCGCGCGCGAGGTCGAGGAGCTGTTCGCCGACCCCGAGGGGGGCGGCTGGTTCGACGCCGCGGAGGGCGCCGGGGGCGCCCCGGCACGGCTCAAGAGCCACGCCGACGGCGCCACGCCCAGCCGCTACGCCGCCGCGGCGCGCCTGGCGTGGTGGGCCGGGCGCTACCTCTCCGACGGCGGGCTCCAGGAGCGGGCCCTGGCGGCGCTGACGCCCCTGCTGCCGGCCGCGGCGCAGGCCCCGCAGGCGTTCGCGAGCGTGCTGGTCACGCTGCGCGAGGCGGCCCGCACCGGCCGCGAGGTCGTGGTCGTGGGCGCCCGCGAGGACCCCGAGGTCGCCGCGACGCTGGCCGCGGCGCGCGAGGCGGCACGAGGCGACGGGGCGCTGCTCCCGCTCCTGCTCGACCCGGCCGACGAGGAGGGAGGCCGGCACCCGCTGGCCGGCCTGCCCCTCGCCGAGGGGCGCTACCCGCCGCGGGCGCCGCTCACCGTCTACGTCTGCCGCCACGGCGCCTGCGACCTGCCGGTCCACGACGCCGACGCCGCGCGACGCGCGATGCTCGCCGCGTAGTAGCCTGCTAGCGGTATCCGCGTCAGGGCGCGGGCGTGTCCGGGAGGGGTACATGTACACGGGTCTTCTCGACCTCCATAACGTAGTCAGGTGGGTAGTGGTGGTCCTGGGCGTCGTCGCCCTGGTCAGCGCCCTCGTGGCCCAGCGCTGGACCCCGGCCCAGAACTCGTTGGCGCGGTGGTTCACGATCGCGTTCGACGTTCAAGTGCTCGTGGGCCTGGTCCTGTGGTTCGTGAGCCCGCTGGTGCAGAGCGCGATGCGGAACATGGGCACGGCGATGCGTGACCGCGACATGCGCTTCTTCCTCCTCGAGCACCCGCTGCTGATGGTCGTCGCCGCGGTCCTCGTCCACGTCGGCGCCGCGCGCGGCCGCAAGAGCGACAACCCCAGGCAGGCCCTGGTCTTCTACCTGCTCGCCGCCGCCGCCGTGGCCTACGCGATCCCGTGGGACAGGCGCTTGTTCCCCGGGATGTGACCCGCAGCGACTGAGTGAGCTCCGCTTCCGACCAGGGCGCGGGCCGGGGGGCCCCGGGTCTGCGCCTCGTCGTCGGTCCGCCGGCCGCCGGCAAGACGGCGGCGATGGTCGCGGTCGCGCGCGAGGCGTGCCGGGCGGGCGGCCGCGTGTGGTGGATCGCGCTGCCGCACCAGCGCGCCCACGTGCTCAGGCGCGTCACGGCAGGCGGCAGCGCCGTGCTGGGCCTCGAGGTCGTCGGCGCGCAGCAGGCGTACTACCGCGTCCTCTCGGCCGCCGCGCCCGAGGACCTGAGGCCGCTCGTCGTCGGGACGGCGCGCATCGTGCTCGTCGCCGAGGCGTTCGCGCGGGCGACGGGCGCGCTGCCCTCGCCGGGCGAGGCCAAGCTGTTCGCCGCGGCGATCGCCGAGGCCAAGCGCTACGAGGTCGCGCCCCAGGCCCTGGGCAGCCTGGCTGAGGACGCCGAGCTGGAGCGCCTGGAGCGCGTGTACGCGGCGTACGAGGAGGCCCTCGCGGGCCGCTGGGACTACGACGACGTGCGCAGCCGCGCGGCTCGGCTCGTGGAGGCGCCCGACCTGGCCGCGACCCTGGCCAACCCGCGCACGCGGACCGCCGCCGGACTGCCCGACGTCGTCGTCGTCGACGGCTGGCGCGAGCTCGGTCCCCTCGACTGGCGGTTCCTGCGCGGGCTGGGCCGGTACGTCCCGGTGCACGTCGCGCTGCCTGCGGCGCCCGACGGCGCGGAGCCCGACGCCGTGCTGGCGCGCGCGCCCGAGGCCGTGAGGGTCGAGCGCTACCTGGCCGTCAACCCGGTCGAGGAGGCCCGCTGGGTGCTGCGTAGCGTGAAGCGCGACCTGGCCTGCGGCCTCGACCCCTGCGACGTCGCCGTCGTCGCTCCCGCCGCGACCGGGGACGCCCTGCTGGCCCTGGCCGACGAGTACGGCGTCCCCCTGACGGACGAGCGCGGCTCCGCGCTCGCCGACGACCGGGCCGGCCGCACGCTCGTGGACCTCCTCGAGCTCCCCGACGCGCCGAACCCGGCGGCGCTGCTGGCCTTGCCCGACCTCGCGCCCGTGGCCGCGACGGCACTGCGGCTGGGGCTCACCGGGGCCGACGCCCTGAGGACCGTGGCACGGGGGCTCGGTCTCGAGGACGCGCTGGAGCGCTGGCTCGAGCTGCTGCGGCCGGCGGGCGACCCGGTCGAGTGGACCCGTTGGCTGCTCGACGAGGTGCTCACCCTCACCCAGCCCGACGTCCCCGAAGGCTTCAGGGCGAGCGTGCTCGCGGCCGCCCAGCACGCCGCCCGCCTCGCCGGCTCCGACCGCTTCGGCGCCTGGCTGGTGGCGCTCCTCACCGACGTGCGCTCGCCCCGCGACCTCCGGGGCGGGGTGGCCGTGCTGACCGCGGACCTCGCCTCGGGGCGACGCTTCGCGCGCTGCTACGTCATGGGCGCCTACGTCGGGGCGTACGAGGCCGGTGAGCGCGAGGACTACTTCGTCCCCGACGAGGCGCGGAGCGAGGCGCCGCGGCTCGGCGCCCTGCCCAAGCGCTTCGCCGGCCGGGACGGCCTGCTCGTGGAGGAGCTCCTCACCCGCGGTGACGTCACGGTCGTCACCGCCCCGACCGGCGGCACCGAGGGTCGCCTCGTGCCCGACGAGAGGCTCCTCGGGGACGTCGGGCGGGTGCCGCCGCTCCCCGCCGTGCCCGCCGGCAGCGGCCTCGAGGTCGGCGAGGCCGAGGTCTACCTGCCGGCGACCGACAGACTCTCGCCGGAGACCATGGCGGCGGGCTTCCGCGGCGAGCGTCCCGACGCCGAGTGGCTCCGCGTGTTCCACGAGCAGTGCGGGCTGATGGCGTGGGCCGGGGTGGCCCTGGGCCTGGGCGAGGACGCCTGGCGCCCCGACGACGACGAGGCCGTCGACGACGCGGAGGACGAGCTCCGTCGCCGCCTCGAGCCGGCGACGCCGCTGGGCGCGGAGTGGCACGTCCTCGTGAGCGAGCTCAGGAGCGAGGCCGAGCTGACGGTCGACCGGCTCGAGGCGCTGGCCGAGGACCACCCCTGGGCGGCGCGGTGGCTGCGCAGCTTCCGGCGACCGCTGACCGAGCTGAACTGGGGCCCGACGTTCGTGGAGCCGGCCTCGGGCGCCGAGGTGCGCGTCGACGCCGGGAAGCGGGGGCCGCTCGGCCGCCGCGCGTACGTCTACCGCTTCGTCGAGCCGGCGCCGCCGGGCTGGGGCGGGGAGGTCAGCGGCTGGCACTGGGCCGGCAGGCGGGTCAAGCACCGCTGGAGCGAGTACCTGACGGCGCGGGCGTTCCTCGACCGCGGCCGGGCCATCGAGGACGTGCAGGTGGTCGTGTGGCCCGTCCTCGGCACCCCCATCGTGTACGACAGGTCGCCCGACAACGAGCACATGGCCGAGCGGATGGAGCGCGCCGCCGCGGGCGTCGTGGCGGCGATGGAGCGCGTGCGCCGCGGCGACGCGAGCCCCAACCCGGGCCGCTGGTGCGAGCGCTGCCAGCTCTTCTACGTCTGCCGGTTGGGGGTCAGGGGATGAGGGTCAGGGTCGCGTCGGCCGGTACCGGCAAGACGACGAGCCTGGTCAGGCGCTACCTGGAGCTCGTCGGCGACGGCGTGCCCCTCAGGCGCGTGGCCGGCGTGACGTTCACGCGCG
>Ga0123332_1002919_pt1 | contig 15907 bp, 24 predicted proteins | sample BioC12SIPDNA_4_FD_89958 | JGI IMG/M metagenome (GOLD analysis project Ga0123332, IMG submission 89958) | Anaerobic biogas reactor microbial communites from Washington, USA - Biogas_R2_A C12 SIP DNA | ecosystem: Engineered > Bioreactor > Anaerobic > Unclassified | place: Washington, USA...
GCAGGCCGACCCCGTAGAGGAGCGGGCCCGGCAAATGCTCGCCGTGTCGAAGGAGTTCCACCTCGACCTAAGCCCTGCTGAGGCACGCAAGCGCGCCAAGGCCGAGCTCGAGGCTGAGGCCAAGCAGGCCGCGGACGGCGGCCAGAAGGACAGCGACGATGGCAACGAGTAACGACCTACGCGCCCAAGTGGCCACCACCAAGGGCGCACTCTCCGAGGCCGAAGCGCGCGCCGTGACGGCATCCCCTGCGGAGCTCGCCGAGGTGGGCGCCATGATCGCCGGGTTGCGCGCCAAGCTCACCGGCCTCGAGGGGGCTCTCGCCGACGCCCTGGCCGCCGAAGCGCACGACGCCCAGCTGCAGGCCGCACGCACGGCCGCCGAGGCGCGCGACATGGCCATCTGCGCGGTGGGCGAGAAACAGGCCGAGCTCTCCGGGCGCCTGGATGCCTTCATGGCCGGGATGGTGGCCCTCGAGGATCAGGCGATCGCGCTGTGGGGCGAGTTCTACGCCGTACAGGACGGGATCCGGGAGCTGGCCGCCGAGGCCGCGGCGCTGGGCGTCCAGGCGCCGGTGCTTGTGGAGCCCGGCGAGCGGGCGCGCAAGATCGCGGCCGGCCGATCGGTGTACATCCGCTGGCAACCGGCCCAGCGGCATGGCCTCCACTAGGGGCGCCATGGCGCGCGGCTAGGGCCAACAGGCAGACGACTGGCAACGGGGGCGCTACCCGGCATTCCATGCCGCCGGCGCCCCCACTACCCCACAGAGGAGGAACGCTTGCCCCACTATTCACCCGACGAAGCGACGATCGAAGCACGCGAGGCGGCGGTGGAGAACCTCAAGCGTCTCACCCGTATGCAGCGTGAGGCCGTGCTCCTGGTGGGCATCGGGCTAACGCAGGAAGAGGCCGCCGGGGTGATGGGCGTGTGTACGCATGCGGTGACCCATCGGCTGGGCCGGGCCAGGCAGCGGATCCTCGAGAGCGTGACAGCGGGCTGACCCAGCGGCATGCCATCATGCCATAGTGCCATAGTGCTGGTAGGCTGGCACGCCATCACGATGGCCTGCGCGCGCGTGGGGCGAACCCTTGGCGCCGAACGCCGGGCGGGCGAGATTTTGCAGGACATGGAGAAGGCCAAGGCCGGCAGGCCGCCAGAAAATCGGTTGCACGATGAAACCGATTTGGACCGTGGCGCGCCCACCTACGCCGAGATGGGCCTGAACAAGACCCAAGCGCACCGCTGGCAGACTATCGCGGCGATGAATCGCCGAACTGGATACTTGCCAGGGCGCAACAGTTTTGCGACTTTGCGCCAGACCCCTTGACAAACCTAAGAACTGCTTTATAATAGGGGCAGGTTCTAGGTTTAGGGAGGGGTACATGGCAGAGACGGAGCGGATGCTAACGCCCGAGGAAGTGGCCGAGCGCTACGGTGTGGCCGTCCAGACCGTGCGCGGCTGGTGCGCCCGGGGCAGGATCGCCGCCGTCAAGGAGGGAGACAAGTACCGGGGGAACTGGCTTATTCCCGAGTCGGCGCTCGAGGGGTTCACCCCGCCGAGGCCTGGCCGACCCAAGCGCAAGTAGCAGATCGGCCCTGAGCGGTGCGTCAACACCAACCCAGGGCCTGACCAGACCAGCACAGTGGAGGTGCTAGAATGGCTGGACAGAGTATACCCCAGAATGACGAAGTGTGGGATGCGCACTATTCGCTGCGCACCACGATCCGGCGCCAGGCGCAACAGATCAAGGTCCAAGACGACCGGATCGCCGAGCTCACCAAGCGCGCCGACAACCTGACGGCGAGCGTGGCCGCCCTCCTGCGCTACTTGGAGCCGCGCGACGGCGAGACGGTCTACTCGCCCGACTGCCCGCCCGAGTGGATGCCCCTCGAGCCCAAGGCGCCGACCTACGGCGAGTACACGGCGCTCCTGTACGAGATCCCGGCCGAGGTGGTGCGCCATGGACGATAAGCCCACCACCCCGAACACCGGCCAGGAGGCACCCGCCTCCTGGAACATCCGATACGTGACCGCTGAGGGCTTTGCTTGCCAGCTCACGCTGCGCGGCGCCTCGGGCGGGGAAGTGCTCACCAAGGCCGCGGCCGCGGTGACGTACCTGGTAGAGCGCGGCGCCCAGCCCGACGGCTACCGCCCGGCCGCCCCGGTGGCCACCCCCGCGGCGACGCCCGACCCGTCTGACCCGTCCTGGTGCGCGATTCACAACACGCAGATGAAGCGCCATGAGAAGGACGGCAACGTGTGGCACAGCCACCGGGCGCCTGACGGCTCCTGGTGTCGTGGGGGCAAGGGCGCATGAGCGGCGAGCTGTGCTACACGCCCGCCGTCCTGGTCAAGCCCTGGACGGTCAAGCCTACCACGTGGCGCGCCGGGTACGAGCTGGCCATCGGCTCGCCGGTCTATGTGGAGTGGCGGCCAGGCCGGGCCCGCGCTATGGTGTACGAGCGCTGCAGGTGGGGCGCCGGGCGGCGGCTCTTTTCGGTAGAGCTCGAGGCGGCGCACCGATACGTCCAGAGCGAAGGGAAGGAGGGTGCCGGGGGCTAGTGACCGCGAGTGGCGAAAGCGCCCCCGGCCAGTGCGCGAACACCGACCGGGGGCTAGACACCAAGGTGAGGTACACACCGATGGCATCCAGAACCAGTATACCACAGCATCTTACTCGCCGGTCGTTCGTTCGGGGCGCTGCAGCGCTCGCCGTGGCCCCGCTGGCCGTGCGGCTGACGCCCAAGGCGGCGCCCGAGCCCGTAGAGGAGCCCGCCGACAGGATGGCGGAACTCACCGCCCTGCTTCTCGAGATCGAGCGCGACTATCCCGAGATCCTGCCCGAGATCAAGGCGTTCACCGAGGCCATGGTGCGGGGCGATCGCCAGTATGCGTATCGCGCCCTCCTGCAGACCGGCGCCGCCATGGCCAAGTTTCCAGCGGAGGCCCTCTCATGATCCTAGACACCACGAGCCGCTCGAGCGCCATCCGGACCCGGCAGACCCTGGTACGCACGATCGACAAGGTACGGCTCCTGGCCGACCGGGAGCCCGCCCTACTCGCCGCCCTGGACGGATTCCTCGGCGCGGCGCTGCAGATCCGAGACAACGCCGAGGCGCACAACATCCTGCTTTCCATGCTCGAGACTGGGGCCGACTTGCCCGAGGTTGTGGCCCGGCACGAGGCCTAGGCAGGTGGGGCGCCGGCCATCGGCGCCCCTTCTCTACATGTTATCGGGTGTGCTAATGGCGTTTAGGAGAAGCAATGTCCCTACCCGTCCTGGTGGATTCTGGCGACGCTCTAATACAACTGGTGGCCGACGCGGTGACCTCACCGGCGACCCAGCGGGCCTATGCCCGGGCCATCCGTGATTTTCTCTCCTGGTACGCCCCCCAGCGGGGCAAGCGCCTGAGCAAGCGCCTGGTGCAACGCTACGCCCAAGAGCTGCGCAAGAGCGGCCTCTCACCGGCGAACGTCAACCAACGCCTGTCGGCCATCCGCACCTTGGCCCGAGAGGCGGCGGATAACGACCTCCTGGACGATCGCACCGCGGCCGCCGTGGGGCGCGTGCGCGGGATCCGCCAGGAGGGGCAGCGCGTGGGGAAGTGGCTGACCCTCTCGGAAACCGAGAGCCTCCTCTCCCAGCCCGACCGGCACACGCTGGCCGGGAAGCGGGATAGGGCCCTACTCGCCGTCCTGGTGGGCTGCGGCCTGCGGCGCCGGGAGGTGGCCACACTGACCCTCGAGCACGTCCAGCAACGTGACGGCCGCTGGGTGCTAGTCGACCTGGTGGGCAAGCGCGGCCGGGTGCGCTCTGTGCCCATGCCCGCCTGGTGCAAGGCGCTACTAGACGAGTGGACCCGGGCGGCCGGGATCCGGTCGGGGCGCCTGTTCCGGCCCGTCAACAAGGGCGATCGGCTGGCTGGGGAGAGCCTGAGCGCCGAGGCGGTGTATCGGATCGTGCGGCGCTACGCCCCCGACTTGGCGCCCCATGACCTGAGGCGAACCCATGCCCAGCTGGCCAGGAAGGGCGGCGCGCCCCTCGAGCAAATACAGATCGCGCTCGGGCATTCCAGCGTCCAGACGACCGAGCGCTACCTCGGGACCAAGCAGGACTTTCAAGACGCCCCATGCGACCGGCTGGGGATCCGGCTCGAGCGCTAACTCATCACCAAGGAGAACATGGCCAAGGACTTTGGACTACTCCAACATCACCCGAGCGACATGCCCTCTGAGGCGCTGCGCGCGGCCTTTCGCGACCAGTGCGACTCGGACATTATGCGCTCTATCATCGCCGCCGAGGTGCGCGCCATCCGTGGAGGGCTCGAGCGGGAAGAGCGGACCCTACGCTACTTCTGGTACACCGTGGTAAAGCCCACCCTTTCGCGCGCCGGGATCCTGAATGCCCAGACCAGCCACGGCAACCCGGTGCCCTGGGACCGCAAGCTCTCCGACTACCTGGTAGAGATGGTCGTGGACGGGCTGACCACGTATGAGGAGCTGAGCATTGTCGACGGCTCCCGACAGCGCCAGACGGCCGTGGCCATCACCCGCCCCGTCGCCGATGTGCAGCTGACGGGCGCCCACTTCCCATGGGTGGTACTCTTCACAGAGAAGGATAGCGTGTGGCCCGCCGTGCAAGCCGTGGCCCAACTGTACGGCGTTAGCGCCATCAGTGGCGGGGGCGAACCATCCAACGCCTGCAGTGAAAACACCGTGCGCGCCATCGTGCGCAGCGAGGCCTTCCAGAAGGCGCAGCCCGAGGACTTGGTGCTTCTCATGCTCACCGACTATGACCCAACCGGCCGCGATATCGCCAACGCCCAGGCGGCCCAAGCCCTCGCCGTCCTCGGCGGCATGCAGCGCGCGGAACGCGGAGCTTGTCGCCATGTTACGTCCAAGCGTCTGGGCATCAGACCGGACCAGCTGACCCCCGAGGACCGCATGGCGAACGCCTATGAGCCCAAGCGGAAAGGGCTGGCCAAGTGGTTCGCCGAGACGGGCGGTGTGGATGGGCAACCGCTGGGCCTCGAGCTCGACGCCCTGTCCCTGTCAACGGTGCGGCAGATGTTCGCCGTAGAAGTGGAGCGATACATCGACCTGGAGAAGCGCAAGGAGGACGTGCGCGAGGCGTTCCTCGACGTGCTGGCATATGACCTCCTGGGGCCGGACCTCGAGCGGCGACGCCAAGCCATGCGCGAGGCCGCCAAGCAGAGCGGCGCGTGGCAGGCCATGCTCCGCACGCCGTTTCCCGATGACCTATTCTCTCGGGCGGCGACAGAGGGGATGAACCACATCTCGCCCACCGGCGACGGTGTGGACCTCTTTGACGCCTATCGCCAGGAACTCGAGCAGATCATGGCAGCGCACAAGTAGCGCTTGACACGCGCGCGCCAGTCGGCCATAATGGTGGCTGTCTGGCAGTATGGCAATATGGCATGACATACGACCATACAGGAGGCGGGCCCATGCGCCGGATCGCTATAGCCCTGAGCAAGGGCGGGATCGGGAAAACGACGGTAGCCGTCAACTTGGCCCATGGGCTGGCCCGGGCGGGGCGGCACGTGGCCCTGGTGGACTGCGACAGTCAAGGCCAGTGCGCCAAGCTTCTCGGCGTGGCCCCACCGCGCGGCCTGGCCGACGTGCTGGGCGGGGCGGATCCGGCGAGCGCCCTCCTGGAGGCGCGCCCCGGCTTGTGGCTTCTGGCCGGGGGGCGGGCCCTGAGCGGGGCCAGGCGGGAAATCGACCGGCGCGATATTGCCCCCGAGCGGGTGCTCTCCGGTGCGCTGGGCGGCCTCGAGGGCTTTGACGTGCTGATTCTGGACACCTCGCCGGCGTGGGATAGCTTGGCCGTGAACGTCCTGTTCGCCACTGAGGAAGTGGTTTGCCCGGTGAGTATGGACCCGCTGGCCGCCGATGCGCTGGGGGCGTTCGGGCGCCAGCTCGCCGACTTGCGCGCCTTTCACCCGGCGCTGCAGCTGCGCTACATCGTACCGACGTTCGTGGATGGGCGGGTAGCGCGGTCGGGCGAGATCCTCGCCCAGCTGCAGGCGGCCTACGGCGAGCGGGTGACGCCCGGGATCCGGTATAGCACGCGGCTCGCCGAGGCGGCGGCGTTCGGCGAGACGATCTATGAGTTTGACCCACACGGCCGCGGCGCCGAGGACTTTGGCGCCCTAGTAGAGAGGGTGAACAACGATGGCCACTAAGCGCAGGGAGACGCCCAAGGAGACGGTACCGCCCCCCGCCGAGGGCATCATGGATAAGGTGCTCCCTGGCCATACGCCCAGCACGCCAGAAGCCCAGCCGTCTGGCGATACGGCAAGCCATACAGATGGCGAGCCAGAGGGCCAGAAGGATGGCGATATGGTCAAGGTGACCTATCGGCTACCCGCCGACCTGGTGCGCCGGTTGCGACACGCCTACGCGGAACAGAGCACGACCCAGGAGCGGCGGACCATGAGCGACATGGTAGCCGAGGCCTTACAGCGGTACTTGGCCGCCGAGGGCTAGGCTTTCTGCTATTGGCATTCTAGTAAGCCATACCGGCCCCTCTCTCGGCGCCGGTCTATTCCAGACAAGAACCCGTGTTACAGTTTGTTCGCATACGGCCTTTTCTCTTCCCAAATTCAACTTTTGCGCTATAATGGAAGGCAAGCCGTAGGAGGCGGCCAAGGTGACGAACATCCTACTATTCGACGAAGATCTAGACGGCGTTCCCGACCTCGTTGACATTGCCAACCGATTAGCGCGCCCCACACCCGATAGCAACCTCTGGGAGCTGCAGGCCGAAGCCCTGGAAGAGCTCGAGTGTGACGCCCTTATTAGCAGCGACGCCCCCGCTGACACGCCCTTGCCGGTGGGCCCAGACAGCCAGATTCATTGCGTGGCGTGTGGCGCGGTCTTTACTGACCGCAAGAGCTGGAAGACGTGGCCAAACCCCTTCTACCTCTGGATATTGCCCACTTGCCCCGAGTGCGGTGGGGGATGGTTCACCGACGGCGACCGCACACCATGGCAACGTATCCTGGTTCGCCCCGCCCCACCGGCCCCCTTAGCCCCGAGCCGGATCCGGATCCGGCGCAGGCGCGATGCTACGCCAACCCCGGATGTGCCCTTTGGAGAGATGCCGGACGCGCCCGATCCGGCATACGCTGAGCGCGAACACTGGTACAGCTGCAGCCTGTGCAAGCGCCCACTTTGGGGTTCTGACTGGTTCTGTCACAAGTGCGCCTACTTTCTCAGGATCGTGGGCACGCCGTACAGGCACTGGCCGCGGCGCGTCAAAGACCTGGTGAACATCGAAAAGCAGCGCCGTCGCAGCCTTGAGAAGACCCATGAGGGCGTTATCAAGGTGCGGCGAGAACCCTTTTGGGAGCAACCCGGGTTCCAGCGGCGCGCCCCCTACCGCCAGGCCGCCGAGGTGCTCGAGTATCATAGGGCCCGGCCAGGCGAGCCGGTGGCCACACCGCGGCCGGTGGCCACACCGTGCGCCCATCCGACGTGGGCCCGGGAGCGCGCCAAACACGACGCCCGGCACGCCCTGAGCCATGCGCGCCAGTGTGCGGAACTGAAACGCGCGGGTTCTCTCGCCCAGGTGGTGCGCGGCTCGCCGATCCTTGAGGATCCGGATCATGCCGCGGGTGTACTCGTTGATCCGCCCAAGTGCGCCGACTGGGGAAAGCCCACCGTGCGCGTACTTTCAAGGGCGGAACTAGACCGGGCATATCGTGAGGCGCACGGCATCAAGAAAGGTAAGCTCACCGTGCACTATCGCACCATGAGCCTCGAGGCGCTCGAAGAGCGACTAGACGAAAACGACCCCGACATGGGCCCGGGTGACTGGGCCGACATGGAGACGATACAGCAACCGGAAGACGCCATAGACGACTTGCGGTTTGCCATGGACAGCTTGCCCGAGGATTTGGCCGACGTGCTCGTCCGCTTGCACGTGGACGGCTACACCCAGGAGGAGGCGGGGGCAGCTCTGGCCGAACCCGTCTCGCAGTCTACCGTCTCTCGCCGGGCAGCCAAGGCTTACGATTTGCTCCGAAATTGGCTGCTTGAGGATGCATAAAACCCGGGGATTTAGGTTATATGGTGATGGAGGGTAGAAACAGAATGCTTTGACCGTGCGAAATTCCAGATCGCCGCAAGGCTGGAATGGGGGAGGGAGAGCGGTGGCAGAGTATCGGCTGACGACGCCCCAGGTGGCCAAGCTGGCAGATGTGCCTTTCAGGACTTTGGATCACTGGGTAAGAACCGGGCTCATCACTTGCCAACACGCCGGCGAGGGCCACGGCTCCCGGCGCAAGTGGACACTTCCGGACATTGTACGGGCGCGAACCGTGGCAGAGCTAAGGCGCCATGGCCTCCACTTGGGCAAGATTCGAGAGATCGTAAGCCACCTGCAAGGTCGCTGGCACATCGATGATCCGCTGAGCTACAACCATAGTCGGATCGTCCTGGTAAACGAAGAAGTGCTTTGGGCGGGGGATGCTGGCGAGCTCATGAACATCCTAGACGGCCAGCTCGTGGTGAAAGATCTCGTACAGATACCTGTCGGGGCACTGGTGGAAGATACGCGCGAACGGGTGAGACAGATCGCCGCCGAAGCGGCGCGGGGATAGACCGCTAGAATCACCGTTTTAGAAGGCCATTTACAATCGTATACGCAACCAGTCCACTAAATGAGAAACCGCCCGGACCTCGGTGCTGGACACACCATGTGAGGCAAGCGGCGGCTTCTCGGGCGTGGCGACCAGCGGGCGGCTGGTCTGGGCTGGGTGGCGTGTTACCGTTGTAGCCCATATGCACTACGATGGTACATCCGCTGTCCAGCGTTGTCAAGTAGTATTCGACATGCCAGACGTTCGCCCCAGAGTCGACCCATGCATGGGCTTGGCTCTGGGGCGGCGACTGACGGCCTTTCGACGGCCGCAAGCCCACCGCCCCGGGCTTGCGGCCGTGTTCATTTTGAGTGCGAAAGGGGCGGCGGTGCTAAGCGAACTTGAGGCCATTCATCTGCTTTCGGACCTTGCCACAGCCGATGGCCTACCCAGCAAGGTAGACCTCGGCGAGCTGGACCCGATGGCATTCCCACCGGGCGAGCTGCGCCTCGCCGTGCGGAGAGCCATAGACGGGCTCAGTTTCCGCGACCAGATCCTCCCTGACCTCTCCAACGAGGCCAGGAACCTCCTCCTTGCGAACGATCCGGAGAAACCCCTCTACCGCTACTCGACATGGGCGGACCTCGGGCGCGTGCTCGGGCCTCTCCGCTGGGAGTGGGATAACTGGTTGCCCTCGGGGATGCTCACCATGATCGTAGCCGAACAGGCGGCGGGGAAAAGCATTCTCGCCCTCAGGATCGCCGCCTGCTATCTGCGCGGCGATCCCTGGCCCGATGGCGCCCCGTTCACCGGCCAGACCGGCGCCGTGCTCTGGTGCGAAGCCGAGAGCTCGCAGGGGATGAACTTTGACCGTGCGGCCCGCTGGGGCTTGCCCGTCGACATGCTGCGCTCTCCGATCGAAGACCCCCTAGACGACCTGGTGCTGCAGGATCCCGAGCACTTGGCCGCCATCCGCTACTTTGCCGGACAGCCCGACGTGCGCCTTGTCATTGTCGACTCCCTTTCCGGTGCGAACACGGCCAAGGAAAACGACGCGGCCATGGTGCATGTTGTAAAGGGCCTGGCCACCATCGCCAAGGAAACGGGTAAGCCTCTTATCCTAACACACCATCTGCGCAAGAAGGGGCTTCTCGACAACGGCGATCGCGTCACCTTAGACCGCGTTCGCGGGGCAACGGGCATCACCCAGACGGCGCGCGTGGCGTGGGCAATCGACGCGCCCGACCCCAAGAACGAGGAAAAGCGGCGCCTGTCGCTAATCAAGAACAACCCCAAGGGCGTAAGGTGCGCTGAGCCGATCGGACTGACCATCGGCGAAGACGGCGTGACCTTCTGTGATGCGCCCGAGGCGCCCAGACAGGAAACCCAGCAAGACAAGGCGGCGGACCTTATGAAGGCGCTCTTACGCAAGGGACCACGGCGCGCTACCGAGCTCCAGGAGGAATGCGAGGGCGCCGGCGTGTCGTGGGATGCCGCCAAACGCGCCAAACAGCGCGGCGGTATCGTCTCATTCCGCAAGGAAGGCGTTTGGTGGTGGGCCCTGGAGGCCTCCGAGGGAGTAAGAGAATAATGATGCTCTCTTACACCCTTGCACTCTTACGCTCCCTTGCACCCTTGCGCCCTTACCCTGTTCTAAGGGTGCAAGAGCGCAAGAGCGCAAGAGATATGCCCCCCTTAGCGTGCTCCCTTGAGTGCGCCCTTACGTGGGAGGTGAGGCCATGAGCGGTACGACAGCCGTATCGGTACATATCCCGAACGATATACCCGGCACGATCCCGGCCGGTGGGCGAAACGTGACGCTGACCCGGCTCGCCGGTGCGCTGCGCGCCCAGGGCCTCGGTGGGCAAGCGCTCCTGGACGTGCTCGAGCGTGAGAACGGGATCCGCTGCAGGCCGCCACTTGCGGCGGGTGAGGTGCTGAGTATCGCCCGCTCTGTGGAGCGCTATGAGCCCGGCGAGCCGCGGGATCCGTACATAGCGCGCCCCAGAGGCGCCCAGAGCGGCGGATCCGCCCAAGTGCGCCCAAAATCGCGCGAGTTTCCCACTGTGGAGCCTCCTGGTGGCGCCTGGCAGAAACTGGCCCGCGCGTTCGCCGAGTACGCCGAGGGCCAGCTCTGGCAGGATCCCGAGGCGCTGGCCTATCTGCGCGGCCGGGGCCTGCGCGATGATACGATCCGCGCGGCGGGCTTGGGCTACAACCCGAAGACTCTATGGGACGATCCGGCGCGCTGGGGCTTGTCTGGCAAGAAGATATGGTTACCGCGCGGTTGGACGATCCCGAACGTGAGTGATGGCGTCTGGTGGGGCGTGAACATCCGGCGCCCAGCCGCCGACCTTCCGCCCGATGGGCGCGGCAAGTACATCGGGCCGCGTGGGGGGCGAAAACGCCTCTACGGTCTGCCTTGGCTTGGCCACCATTCCGACCTGGTGCTTGTCGAGGGCGAGTTTGACGCCCTCCTCTTGGGCCAGGAGGCCGGGGCCGTCCTCTCGGCGGTGGCCCTTGGCGGATCCGAGAACCGGCCGGATACGGGCAGCCTTGGCGTGCTGGCAGGCTATCGCCGGTGGTGGATATGCACCGACCAAGACGACGCCGGACGCGAGGCCTTGGCCGACCTCCTGGCCATGACAGAGCGGGCGCGGCCCGTAGAGCTGGGGCGAGAGGATGCTAAGGACGTTACCGACCTCTGGCGGGCGGGCGTCGACTTGGTGACGTGGGCAGTGAACATTGTCGGGCCCGAGGATCCCGGCGACTACCAACGCTGGGCCATGGTCTACATGGCGGCCACAGAGGAAGAGCCCGACGAGGATGCACCGGCCGCCCGGGTGTGGCGGGCGCTCCTCGAGCGATTCAACCGAACGGGGCGAGAGCACGGCTTTATCGGCCAACAGGAGGCGGGCGCATGACAGAGAGAGTCAAACCGCAAGTGGATCCGGCCCTCGAGGGGCGCTTTCGGGCAGGCTACGGCCGCGGGTGGATCGGCGCCGTTGACGCCTTGGCCCAGCTGTGCGAGCGCCGCGGCATGACGCCCACACAAGCGGCGGCCCTCCTCAGGGCGCATAAAGAGGACTGTCTCGACAAGTGGGCGAGCGAACGGCTGCAGCATGGGCTTTATCCGCCCCGCGTGGGCAAGCGGGCGGGTTGCTAAAAGAGGCATTGGCATAAGTGAAAGGAGCGGGCAGAGCGTGGACTTTCTGACTTGCGAGGTGCGGACCCTGGACGGCCAGAGCTTGGGCGTGATGGTGCTCAAGGCCAAGACGTTCGCCTCGGGCTCGAGGGGCTTCCATGGGCAGGGCAAGCTCGAGGTGAACGGCGAGCGGCTGCAGGCTCAGTGCCAGGCCGTGGTGATTGGCTCCAAGGACGAAGCAAAGGAGGCAGCGAGCGAGTGACCACAGAGCGGCAAGATCGCCCGGCCTGGCAGGATGTACGCGAGCCCATCACTGGCAAGCTACTTTTCCGGTACGACCCGGCGCGTGACCTGGTGGAAGTGAAGCATGGCCAGCTCAGGGCCATTGTGGACCTCGCCGAGTACAAGCGCCGGGCCGAGGAGTCGCCGAACTAGGTTTCCACAGGTTTTTGTGGTGGTTCCAGAGCCGCAAGACGGCCGTAGAGAGCGCCAAGAGCGCCGCGTGTGTGGGCATGGGCCCATACGGCGGCGCGTTTTTCTTTGTTGGCGATAGGAGCGGCGAACGGGTGTGGCTGCAGTACGAGGTGTGCGAACAGATAGACAGCCCGGGCGACCTGGCGCCCTACGATGCGCTCCTAGCGGCCGCGGTAGCGAAAGAACCCGCGTGGGGGCGCGCCCTCGGGCGTGAACTTCAACAGGCGGGCCTCTCACAGCGGACGGCGGGCGGCCTGCACGTGGCGGGATGCCCCCGGCTCGAGGCGGCGCTCAGGCGGACGGAAGCGGGGATAGTGCGAGAGTGTAGGACAAAGGACCATGGCGTACAGGCGAAACGGCTATCTCTATCGCTCGAGGCGTGACGGCGGCCGGGTGACGACGGAATACCTAGGCCGCGGCCCGCTGGCAGAGGCGCGCGCGGACCTCGACGCGGCGGCGGCCAGGGCCAGGGAAGAGCGGCGCCGGGCGGAACGTGAGGAACGGGCCAGGCAGCGCAAGATTGACGCGACGATCGACAGGGTGCTCGAGCGGGCCCGCCTCCTCACCCGGGCGGTGCTCCTGGCCTCGGGCTACCACACACACAAAGGGACGTGGAGAAAGGCGCGGGATGGAACACACGATGACGGTGACGCACCATCGGGGCGGCAGGACTAAGGAAGAGACGCAAGAGCTCTATGAGGTGCTGAAGGCGTGCAATACCAAGAAGCCGAACCCTGAGAAGGTGGATGCGCTGCGCGTGTGGCTGCGCAAGGATCCGGCGCTGTGGCGGGAAATCTGCGATATGGGCGAACACGCGGCCCACAGTATCGCTGAATATGCGAGCGGCAAGAATGCCCTCATAGCCGAAAGCATCAAGCGCGGTCGCGAGGTGATGCTAGAGGAGCTGGGCGCCGGGGATGCGCCCGGTCTGGAGCGGATCCTCTGCGAGGCCGTCGTGCTGGCTTGGATGCGTTACGCGGACGTAGAGCGGCGGTATACCCAGATGGTGGGCAGCGGCGAGCTCTCCATAGCGCAAGCCGACTACTGGGAACGGCGGGCCAGTGCGGCCCAGCGGCGCTACCTGCGCGCGGCTGAAACGCTGGCCCGGATCCGGAAGCTGCAGCTACCCATGGTGCAGGTGAACATCGGCGAGCAGCAGGTGAACGTGGCGAAGGGCAAGTGAGAGGAGTTTGACATGAGTGCAACGGCGCCCCCCCGGGGGCAAGGCAGGGCGGCGCGCCTCGGGCGACTGTTCGCCGAACAGGCCATCGGGCGCGCGCAGCTGGCAGAGTACGATTCGATCCTCTCGGCGGCGATCGCCAACGATCCGACGCTCGCCGAGTCGACGATCCGCCAGTTTTACGAGGGGGGCGGTGGAATCATCCGCCGAACGCCCGAGGGGTACGAAGTGGAGGGTTGTCCCCTCCTCTCGGCGGTACTGTCTGAGCACTATCGCATTACACAGGAGCACAAATCATGACCCAAGAAACTGAAGCCGCCCGCTTGGTGGCCAGGGTACGGGCGGATATCTCGCAGTACGAGCGGGAAATGAAGCGCGCCGACCAGACCATGCACAACACGGCCCGGGATATGGAGCGCAAGGCGGGCACGGCGGCCAAGGGTGTAGGCCAGCAATTCAACGCCATGGGCATGGCCGCCCAGATGGCCGGGAAGGCGATACAGGCGATTGGCTGGGCCAAGGTGGTCAAGGAGGTGGCCCAGACGACTGAGGAGCTGGCCCGGCACGGCGAGCAAGTGCGCCAAGTGACCGCGAACTATGAGCGGCTGACCGGCGCGTCGTGGGGGGAGGGCCTCGGCGCTCTCCAAGAGGCGACGCAGCGCGGCGCGGACAGCCTGTTCCTAATGGAGGCGAGTTCACGCCTCCTGGCCTCCCACCTGGCCGACTCGAATCAGGAGGCCGCCGAGCTGCTACGCATCAGCGCCCAGCTGGGGAAGTTCGCCAAGGGGTATAGCCCTGAGGACGCCGTGGCGAATATGCTGCCTCTCCTCTCCAACCAGAGCGCGCTACGCCTAGACGAGTTCGGGCTGAGTGGCGAGCGCGTGCAAGCCCTGGCTGAAAAGTACGAGGCCGCGGGGATGGAAAGCGGCGCGGCCTTCAAGAGGGCGTTTGTGGAGGAAGCGGCGGCCACACTCGACGCGATCGGCGCGCAGGTGGTGACGGCGACGGAGCAGCTGGCCGCGGCGCAAGCGGACCTCAAGACCAATTTCGCCGGGGCGTTGCAGTACGAGCAGACCGGCGTGATGGGCCTTCTAGGTGGGGCCCGGGAGTGGTATACGGGCGCTTGGCAGGACGTCGCCGACCATTTTGGGCGGATCGCCCAGACGCGCGCCCAGCTCGCCGAGTTCAACCAAGAGGTCGCCGAGATGCACCGCTGGGGCGTCCTGGCCGGCCCAGCCTACGCCGCGGTGGCTGAACAGGTGGACCGCCTCGAGGGCTCCGCGGCGTGGGGGAAACTCTCCGCTCCCGAGATGGCCGCCGAGCTAGAGCGCGTGCGCAAACTGACGCCAGAGGTGACGGCGTCGTGGGCGGAATGGGAAGGGCAAATCAAGGGGGTCGACGCCGCCACGAGTGGTGTCATGGCCCGCATGGAGCAACTGGCCGCTCGCAAGTACGTCGCTACCCTCGAGATCCGCCAGTACCTGACCACGGTGGGGGGCGCGGCTCAAGAGGCTTACGACCTCGCCAGCGTGAGTTATGAGCTACGGCGCCGGGAGGACGCGCAGAGCTCCAAGGTGCAACAGTGGCTCGCCGAGAAGGAGCTCGCCCGACAGGCCGCAAACCGCACCCGCCTCGAGGAGGCCGCCCAGAGCACGGCGCGCGGCGGCGGTGGTATGTCGGAAGCCGAGCGCCTTATGCAGCAACAGCAAGCTGAGCTGCGCTCGATCGCCGAAGGCGTGTTCCGGCCGTCGTCTGTGACGCAGGAAGATTGGTGGGCCACGAACACGGGCGCGTATGTCGACAAAGGCGACGAATATCTGCGGCGCCTGCGCAGCGCCGTGGAGGATCCCGGTTCGCAGTGGAAAGACCTCCTCGGCGGGCGATCCGGCGACGCCGCGAACCTGTACTTGAGCGAACAGACGCGCGCGTGGCAGTCGGGCCAGTGGGGCGCGCTGGGGCCCGGGTTCGACGCCGAGGCTTCCAAGGCGGCCATGCGCGGCTCGATCATGCAGGAGCTCGAGGCGCGCCGCTCCCGGGAGGCCATGCTCGCCGAGATCCTGAGCGGCCCCGAGTTCGCTGCGATGGGCGTGACGGCGAGCGAGCGGGCCATGCTGGGTGGGAATACCGCCCAAGCGGCGGGGATTGACTTTGCCAGTGGCGCCGCGCGGGCGCTCGAGTCGGGCGACTTGGGCGGTGAAATCACGCGCGTGGTGGAAAAGCAGTTCCAGGCGACGGCCGATCTGTGGGTGACGATGGGCACGAACGCCGTTGACTGGTTGGGCCAGGGCATAAAATCGGCCGGCCCCGACCTGGTGCAGATCCTGGCCCGGGTGCTGTTCCCCGGGATCCACGACGAAATGACGCGGACAGGCGTGCTCCCGACGCCCTGATAGGAGGCGCGCTCCCGGCGACGTTTTGAGTGTGTGACGATGCCCTCGAGGAGGGCGAACAGGAGTGAGATGGTTAGCGAATACGAGGCACAACTGCGGCATGACTTCCA
>Ga0123332_1002921_pt1 | contig 15905 bp, 13 predicted proteins | sample BioC12SIPDNA_4_FD_89958 | JGI IMG/M metagenome (GOLD analysis project Ga0123332, IMG submission 89958) | Anaerobic biogas reactor microbial communites from Washington, USA - Biogas_R2_A C12 SIP DNA | ecosystem: Engineered > Bioreactor > Anaerobic > Unclassified | place: Washington, USA...
CGTCCTGATCGGGCACGACCTGTCCACGGCGGACCGCGACTCGGTCGTCGCCACCGGACGCACCCTGCACCCCGAGGCGCGGCGGGCCCTGCTCATCGACTGGGGCGCCTGGTCGGACGCGGATGTCGCCCGGACCATCCTGCAGGGCACCGCCATCGGAGACCTGCACTCCTACGTGCTGCGGCCCTGGACCGACGGTGACGAGCTCTTCCACCGCACGGTGGCCGAGATGGTCCAGGACTGGTCCCGCGCCGACCCCCGCACCAAGCGCGAGGTCGTCGTCGTGGCCGACCGGCACTCCGGCCGCGGGTTCGAGATCAGCAACCTGCTGCACCGCAACCGCATCCCCTACGCCTTCCGGGAGCGTCACTCCGCCCAGGGCCGCCAGGCCCTGGAGGTGGCCGCGCCGGAGCGGGACGGCGAGGTCGTGGTGTGGCTCGCGGCGCTGGGCGGACCCACCCTGGTCGACCCGACCGACGGCGAGATCCTGGACGCCTGGGGGATCCCCACCACGCTGTCCGAGGACGCTCGCGATGTCGACCTGCTCGTCGTCGGGGCCGGCCCCGCGGGGCTGGCGGCAGCGGTCTACGCCGCGTCCGAGGGACTCCGCACCCTGGTCGTCGAGCGCGAGGCCATCGGTGGCCAGGCCGGGACCAGCTCCCTGATCCGCAACTATCTCGGGTTCTCCCGCGGCCTCAGCGGCTCCGAGCTCGCCCAGCGGGGCTTCCAGCAGGCCTGGGTCTTCGGCGCGCGCTTCGTGCTGACCCGCACCGTCGACCGGATCGAACCGGTGGACGGGCGCTTCCGCGCGACCGTGTCCGGTCAGGGTGCGGTGACCGCGAGCGCCGTCGTGGTGTCCTGCGGTGTGGCCTACCGGCGCCTCGGGGTGCCGGCCGTCGAGGCCTTCACCGGTCAGGGCGTCTACTACGGCGCGAGCGTCTCTGCCGCCCACGCGCTGACCGGGCTGTCGGCCGCGGTGATCGGCGGCGGCAACTCCGCCGGCCAGGCGGCCCTCCAGCTCGCGCGCTACTGCCGGTCCGTGCACGTCATCATCCGGGGCGCCACGCTCGAGGCGACCATGTCGGCCTACCTGATCGAGGCGATCGCGGGCGAGCCGGTCATCACCGTGCACCCCTCCTCCGCCGTGACCGACGCCGCCGGGCCGGGCCACCTCGAGGAGCTCTCCCTCACCCGGCTGGACACCTCCGAGACGACGCGCGTCCCGGTGGACGGCCTGTTCGTCATGATCGGCGCCGAGCCGCGCACCGAGTGGCTCCCGGAGGAGGTCCGGCGCGACGAGCGGGGGTTCGTGCTGACCGGCAGCGACACCGGCGAGGCCTCGGACCCGCCGCGCCAGCCGCACGAGACCTCGGTGCGCGGCCTCTTCGCCGTCGGCGACGTCCGCAGCGGCTCGGTCAAGCGGGTCGCCTCCGCCGTCGGCGAGGGCTCCGTCGTCATGTCCGAGGTCCACCAGCACCTGAGCGTGCCGCGCCGGTGACCAGCCACCGCGCCGGGGGACGGAGGCCCGCGGCGCCGGTGGCAGCCGCGACCGCCGTCGCCCTCCCGCTGGCCGGCCTCGCCCTCCTGCTGGGGTTCCCACGGCTGGACCTGCACTGGGCCCACCACCCGGCACACTTCTGGCTCGTCCTGGCGACGGCTGCGGTCTCCTCGGTGCTGGCCTACACCACCGGTGACGCTGCCGCCCGACGCGGCGACGCCCGGCTGAGCCACGTCTCGCTCGCCTTCCTGGCCTCGGCCGGTTTCCTCGGGCTGCACGCCCTCGCCACCCCCGGGGTGCTCCTGGCAACCTCCAACGTCGGCTTCGCCGTGGCCACCCCGGTCGGCGTGGCGATCGGCTCCCTGTTCGCGCTGCGCTCGACCACGGAGGTCGCCGGGGCGGCTGCGGTCGCGGAGGTCGCGCTGGCCAGGCGCCTGCGCTGGGGGCTGCTGGCCGTCATGGCGCTGTGGGCCGCGGTATCCCTGCTGGGGCTGCCCCCTCTCGACGGCCCGCCTGCCCAGATGGAGTCTGTTCCGGTCGTCCTGGCCGTCCCCGCCGTGGTCCTGTATGCCGTGGCCTCCTGGCGCTATGCCCACCTGTGGCGCGCCCGACGGGAGGGCGTCCTGCTCGCTGTGTGCACGGCATACATCCTGCTGGCCGAGGCCCTCGTGGCGATGGCCCTGGCACCCACCTGGCGGGTGTCGTGGTGGGAGTGGCACGTGCTGCTCCTCGTCGCCTTCGGGCTGGTCGCGGTCGGGGCGCGCCGCTCCTGGCACGAGGAACGGTTCGCCGCGCTCTACCTGGAGGACACGGCGGCCGGTCACCGGGAGGCGAGCGTGCTCTTCGCCGACCTGCAGGGGTTCACCACCTTCTCCGAGGACCACCCGTCCGCGGAGGTGACGGCGATGCTGAACGACTACTTCGCCGTCGCCGTGCCGGCGGTGGTGCGCCGGGGCGGTGACGTGGACCGGATCATCGGCGACGCCCTGATGGTCACCTTCAACCGACGCGGTGACCAGCCCGACCACGCGGAGCGGGCGGTGCGCGCCGCGCTGGAGCTGCAGGAGGCGACGGCCAGGGTCGCCGCGGGGCACAGCGACTGGCCGCGCTTCCGGGTCGGGGTCAACACCGGGCCGATCTCGGTCGGGCTGCTCGGCACGCACGGGGCCCGCACGCACACGGTCATCGGGGACACCGTCAACACCGCCTCGCGCATCGAGGGCCACGCTCCCGCCGGCGGGGTCGCGGTCGGCGCGGCCACGCTCGCCGCCGTGCCCGGCGCCCGGACGACCCCGGTGGGGACGCTGCGGCTGAAGGGCCGGACGGAGCCCGTCGAGGTGCACCTGGTGCTGTCGCTCGAGCCGGACCCGTCGACGCCGGCGTGAACCACAGGCACTGTCGCCCGCCCGGCACCGTCGCCCGCCGGGCACAGTCGTCCGCGGCGCCCGTGGCATCCTTGAGGGGTGAGCACCGTGCAGCGCCGACCCGTCCACCGCCGACCCCGGATGGTGCCGTTCCTGGCGACCGGCGCCGTGATCGGCGTGGTGGTCGGTGTGCTGCTGGCATTCCTCGGCCCGGACGCGCCGAACGCCTCAACGGGACAGGAGCTCATGGCGATGGCCGTGCCCGGCGGGCTGCTGGGCGGCCTGGTCGGCGGCATCCTGTATCTCGTGGCCGAGCGCCTCTCCGGCCGATCCTGAGCCCCTCCTCCTCCCCGACCGAGCGCACGGTGTTGCGATGATCCGGGCCACCGAGCGCATGGCGCGGCGGTAATCTGGGCCACCGAGCGCACGGTGCTGCGACGCACACCTGGTCCCCAACTGTGACCGGCAGTTTTGGTCGCGCAGAAGACGTCGTATGCGACGTGTTCCGCGCGACCAAGACCGCCTAACGCTGCGGCCATCACAACACCACGCACTCGGTCGCCCCTGGGGGCGCACCACCACGCGTCCGGTCGCACCTGGGGGCGCAACACGACGCGCTCGGTCGAGGGGAGGGAGACCCTCACACGAGCGGCAGAAACTCCGAGAGGTCGGCGCGCTGGCCGCTGGCGCGGACGCGGCCGGCGTCGCGCTCGGCCTCCCACGTGGCCTCCCCCACCACGAGCCGCAGCCAGGTCACCCCGTCGGTCTCGATCACGTTGGTCGGGGTGCCGCGCGTGTGGCGCGGGCCCTCGACGCACTGGACCGCACCGAAGGGCGGCACCCGCACCTCGACGGACCGTCCCGGTGCGCGCTCGGCGAGCTCCTCCAAGGTGAAGCGCACCGCCGTCGCCACGACCGTGCGGGGCGCCGCGGCGGGGTCGGCACGCCACTCCGCCAGGGCCAGCTCCCCCGAGTCGATCGGCACCCTGCGACGGGGCGGCACGTCAGCGGCCTCCCACCGGAGCGCCCACAGGAGAACCCACCGGACCCACCGCTCAGGCCAGGGGGTCGCGCTCGATGGGACACGACATACAGCGTGGTCCGCCGCGGCCCCGGCCGAGCTCCTGCCCGGCGATCTCGATGACCTCGATGCCCAGGCTCCGCAGGTAGTCGTTGGTCACCGTGTTGCGCTGGTAGGCGACGACCACCCCCGGCTCGAGCGCCAGCACGTTGCACCCGTCGTCCCACTGCTCGCGGGCGGCGGCCCGCGGGTCCTGGTCGGCGGCGACCACCCGCGGGGTGCCGATGCCCATCGCCTCACCGATGACCTTCATCATGTCGGCGGGGTCGTTGGCCTGGATGTCCAGGTTGGGCAGGGAGTCCCCCACCCCGCTGGCCGTGATCGTGAACGAGGCCAGGTCGGGCAGCTCGGAGTAGCGCGTGAAGGTCTCCTCGTCCAGCATCGTCATCACGGTGTCCAGGTGCATCAGCGCCCGCGCCCGGGGCATGTCGAGCGCGATGATCGTGTCGATCTGGTCGGAGGCGAGGGTGCGCTGCGCGAGCCGCTCGACCCCCTGCGTCGTGGTCCGCTCGCTGATGCCGACGAGCAGCACCTTGTTGCCGAGCACCAGGATGTCCCCGCCCTCGGAGGTGGCCGGCCCCGCCTCGACCCCCTCGGTCCACCAGTCCATGCCGGCGTCGCGGAACATCGGGTGCCACTGGTAGATCGCCTCGTAGTGCACGGTCTCCCGCCGCCGCGCCTTCTTGTGCATCGAGTTGACGGCGACCCCGCCGTACAGCCACGCCGAGGTGTCCCGGGTGAACAGGTGGTTGGGCAGCGGCGCCAGGAGGGACTCGTGCAGCCCCATCGCCGCGATGACCACCGAGCGCGGGGCATCCATGCGCTCCAGCACCTCGGCCTTGGTGATGCCGCCGACGAGGAACTCGGCCAGGTCGTGGTCGGCCATCTGGTCGAACAGCTCGTGCATCTCGTGCGCCGCGAACGGCCCCAGGTGCCGGTCGTCCAGCGACTGCGTGAGGATCTGCTTGCGCGCCTCGGGGATCCCCACCGTCTCCTCGAGCAGCTGGTGGAAGTGGTGCACGACGATGCCCCGCTCCTCCATCACCCGCACGAACTCCTCGTGCTCCTCCTGCGCCCGCTCGACCCAGAGGACCTCGTCGAAGAGGTACTGCTCCTTGTTCTCCGGGGTCAGCCGGCGCATCTCCAGGCCGGGCCCGTGCACGATCACCTGCCGGAGCCTGCCCACCTCGGAGCCGACGTGGAAGGGCATGGGAAGGTCCTTTCGGTCGCTGGGTGCGCACCCATCCTTGCACCCGTCGCCGCCCCGTGGGGAGTGGAAAACCGCGGCAGTATGCCGTGAGCCGGCTTCCCGGGCCAGCCCGGGTTGCTCCGTGGTCCGGCCGGCCGGACACAATGGGGCCATGGACGCGACCGTGCTGCACGCCCCCGGAGACATCCGCCTCGACCAGGTCCCGGACCCCCAGATCGTCCGGCCGACCGACGCCGTCGTACGGGTCGTCGCCACGTGCGTCTGCGGATCGGACCTGTGGCCCTACCGAGGCATCTCCCCGGTCAAGAGGCCGCGCCGCATCGGGCACGAGCACGTCGGTGTCGTCGAGGAGGTCGGCAGCGAGGTGCGCACCGTCCGCACCGGGGACTTCGTGATCGCGCCGTTCCTCTGGTCGGACAACACCTGCGCCCACTGCGCCGCCGGTATGCAGTCGGCGTGCGCCCACGGCGGCGGGTTCGGCGGCCCGGACCGGCACGGCGACTTCGTCGACGGCTGCCAGGGCGAGTTCGTGCGGGTGCCGCTGGCCGACGGGACCCTCGTCGCCACCCCTGACCAGCCTGACGAGGACCTGCTGCCCTCGCTGCTGACGCTCTCCGACGTCATGGCGACCGGCTGGCATGCGGCGGTCTCCGCCCGGGTGCGCGAGGGCGGCACGGTCGTGGTCGTCGGGGACGGCGCCGTCGGGCTCTGCGGGGTGCTGTCCGCCGCGCAGCTGGGCGCCGAGCGCGTCATCGCGATGTCCCGGCACGCCGACCGCCAGGCGATCGCCACGGAGTTCGGCGCGACCGACATCGTGGCCGAGCGCGGTCCCGAGGGCGTCGCGCGGGTCATGGAGCTCACCGACGGCGTCGGCGCCGACGCGGTCCTGGAGTGCGTCGGCACCAAGGAGGCGATGGACCAGGCGTTCGCGAGCACCCGGCCGGGCGGCACCGTCGGCTTCGTCGGGGTGCCGCACGGGGCGGAGGCGCCGGTGCCGCAGATGTTCCGCCGCAACGTGGGCCTGGCCGGCGGCATGGCCCCGGTCCGCGCCTACCTGCCCGACCTGCTCGAGCGGGTGCTGGACGGCCGGATCAACCCGGGCCGTGTGTTCGACCAGGTGCTGCCGCTGAGCGAGGTCGCCGACGGCTACCGCGCGATGGACGAGCGCACCGCCATCAAGGTGATGCTGCGTCCCTGAGCGCCGCGGCCAGGGCCCGCAAGGTGCTCCTGGCCTGACGCAGGTCCGTGGCCGTCAGCCCGGTGGCCGCGAGCATCCGGTTCCGGTTCTGGGCCGACGAGGTCTGCAGCTCCGCGAGGACCTTCCCGCCGCGCTCGGTCACCTCGACCAGCGGCGCCCGACGGTCCCCCGGGTCCGGCTGCAACCGCACCAGTCCGTCGTCCCGCAGGTCGTTGACCACCCGCTGCACGCTCTGCCGGGCCAGTCCGAGCCGCCGGGCCGACGCCGCGACGCTGAGCGGCTCCTCGGACACCACGCTGAGCACGTGCCACCGCGCAGCGGTCTGCCCGGCCGTCGCGGCCAGAGCCTCGGAGGTGCGTCGGGACGACCCGGCCACCTCGTAGACGTCAGCCATCAGCAGCCGGTAGTCATCAATCAGCTCGCGCACGCCCAACCTCCCGTGTAAACTGACAGCATACTGTCAATGTACGCCACGGCAATCGAAGGGACGGACCGATGATCCTGCGTCTGTGGAGCGGATGGACGACCCCCGACCTGGCGGCGGACTACGACCGGGTGCTCGACACCGAGGTGGCGCCCGGCATCGTGGAGCGCGGCCTGCCCGGTCTGGAGCAGTTCGAGGTGTGGCGCCGCATCGCCGAGGAACGGGACGACCGCCACGAGTTCCTCACAGCGATGCGCTTCACCGACCTGGCGGCCGTGGCGGAGTTCACCGGCGGCGACCCGCAGCACTCGGTCGTGCCGCCCCGCGCCCGCGCGGTGCTGGACACCTTCGACGCGCACTCCCGCCACTACGAGCTGCGGCGCCGCCACGTCTGACCAGCCCCCGCGATTTCGGAGGTCAGGGCGCTGTCGGGTAACCTCTCCGACGGAGGATTCGCATAGTGGCCTAGTGCGCACGATTGGAAATCGTGTTGGGATAAAACCCTCGGGGGTTCAAATCCCCCATCCTCCGCCACAGTGATGTCCCAGGACATCCCGGACCCCCAGCCCGCGCGGGCTGGGGGTTTTCTGTGTCCCGGCCCTGGCCCGGCCCGCACCGCCCCCGCCCCCGCCCGGTCCGTGCGACCAGATGGGCCCCAGGTGAGTGCCCTGACGTCGCACAGCGCCCCTTTGGTCGCACGGCTCGCGGCGAACCCCGCCGCCCCGGGCGGCCCGGCGGCGCGTTTCGTCCCGCGCCGGCCGGCACGTACCATGGGAGCCGGTCCCCCGTGCGGTGGTACCTCACTGAACTCCCCCAGGGCAGGAATGCAGCAAGGGCAGGTGAGCTCTTCCAGGTGCGCGGGGGACCCTTTGCGTCCGTTATCCCTTCGTGACCCACGGGTGGGAACCGGCGACGCGACCCGGACCGTCGCACCGCCATGAAGAACACGACGTTGCTCGCAATGCTGCTGGTGGTGGGGCTCGGTGCCACGGCATGCTCAGGGGACCCCGAGCCACACGACCCGACCCAGGGCACGCAGGGCACGGAGGGCGACGACCACGAGGCGGCCCGCCACTACGTCGAGGACTACGAGACGCAGCGGGACGGCGACGGTGCGGCGGCACCCGCTCCCGCCGGGGCGTACCAGACCGAGGCAGGCGCCGCCGAAGACGTCGGACCGATCCCCGTCCCGCCGCCCCCGCCGGGGCCGGGCGAGGACAACACCTTCACCGACGTCGGCGACACCGTGTGGGTCCGCGCCCAGGAGGACCCGCAGTCCACCTTCGCGCTCGACGTGGACACCGGGTCCTACCGGGTCGCCCACGCGATGGCCGCTCAGGGGATGGCGCCGGAGCCGGACTCCATCCGGATCGAGGAGTGGGTCAACGCCTTCTCGTATGACGATCCCGCACCCGAGGGGACCGCCCTCGGTCTGCAGGTGGAGACCGGGGCGACCCCGCGGGGCGGCGACGGGACCGCGCTGGTGCGCGTGGGGGTGAGCTCGGCGCAGCTGGCCGACGAGGACCGCCCGCAGACCAACATCACCTTCGTCATCGACACCTCCGGCTCGATGGACATGGGCAACCGGCTGGGGCTGGTGCAGTCGTCGCTGGCGCTGCTGGTCGACAGCCTCAACCCCGACGACACGATCGCGATCGTCATCTACGGCGACGACGCGACCCCGGTGCTCGAGCCGACCCGGGTCGCGGACCGCGACACGATCGTCGACGCCATCGACGACCTCCGGGCCGGCGGCAGCACCAACATGGAGTCCGGGCTTCGGATGGGTTACTCCCAGGCACGCGCCGCCTACGTCGAGGACGGCCTGAACGTCGTGGTCCTGGCCTCCGACGGCGTCGCCAACGTCGGGGTCACCGACGGCGGGGCGCTGGCCGAGGACATCGCCGGCGCGGGTGAGGAGGGCATCCACCTGGTGACGGTGGGTTACGGGATGGGCAACTACAACGACACGCTCATGGAGCAGCTGGCCAACCAGGGCGACGGCTTCTACGCCTACCTGGACACCTTCGAGGAGGCCGAGCAGCTCTTCGTCGAGGACCTGACGCCCACCCTGACCGTCGTCGCGCGGGACGCCAAGAGCCAGGTCGAGTTCGACCCGGAGTTCGTGGAGTCCTACCGGCTCATCGGCTACCAGAACCGCGCCCTGGAGGACGACGAGTTCCGCGACGACACCGTCGACGCCGGCGAGCTCGGTGCCGGGCACCAGGTCTCCGCGCTCTACGAGCTGGTCCCGACCGGCGCGGTCACCGACGGCACGGTCGTCGGCGAGGCCCGGCTGCGCTGGGCCGACCCGGACACCGGGGAGACCACGGAGGTCAACGCGCCGGTCGAGTGGTCGCAGGCCGAGGTCTCCGACACGCTCCGGCTGGCCGCGCTGGTCGCCGACTCGGCCGAGTTGCTCAAGGGCAACAGCATCGTCAGCGGGCGCGGCATCACGGTCGACGCCCTGCGCGCCGAGGCCCGCCAGCTCGCCGACCGGGAAGTTGCCGGCGCCGAGGACCTGCTGCCGCTTCTCGAGGACCTGACCGTCTACGGCGGCCCCGACGAGTAGTCCCCACCCCCCGACCGAGCGCGCGGTGTTGCGCTCCCAGACCCAACCGAGCGCACGGTGTTGCGCTCGCAGACCCAACCGAGCGCATGAGGTTGCGCTCGCAGACCGAACCGAGCGCATGAGGTTGCGCTCCCGAGACCGGGGCCGGTCACCGCGTGGGGGCGGTGGCCGGCCCCTTCATGTCGGCGCCATGCACTCTGCACGCCACGGCACGCTTTCCGACTGTCAGTTCCTCGCCGCGCGGGTCGGGCTGCCCTCGCCGCGTTCCGACTGTCAGCCCCTCGCCGCACGGGCCGGGCTGCCCTTTGACCCAGGAAGGGGCCGGTCAACCCAGGAACGCTTCCTGGGTCAACCACTACGTTCCTAGGGTGAACGGCGCCGGCTCGGGTGGACCCAGCGCTCAGCGCGCTCGGAGCCGACCGGGCACGCGGCGAAGCTCCGCCCGTCGATCAACCCCGGAAACCGTCATCTACCCCCTGAACACTTCTGGGGGGTGATGACGGTTTCCGGGGGAGAGCTTGCTTCCGGGGCGGGGGTGAGTGGGCCACAGGCGCGCCCGGTGGCTCCCAGGACCGCAACTCGGCGCGCCCGGTCACCCCTGGGAGCGCAAGCCGGCGCGCTCGGTCGGGAGGTGGCGGCCGGGGCGGGCCGATGCGGTTCGAGGGTCAGCGCTTGCGGCCGGTGCCGAAGATGCTCCGGGAGATCTCGCGGCCAATGACGGTGCCCGCGGAGCGCAGCATCGACTTGAACGCCGAGGAGCCGACGACCTGCTCGACGATCGAGGGGTCCTCCTTCTCGCGTCGACGGGCCTCCTTCTCCGCCTTGGCCGCCTCCTTCTCCGCGGCAGCGGCCTGCTTCTCCGCCTCCTCCGCAGCCTTGGCGGCGGCCTCGGCGGCCGCGGCCTCCTCGGCAGCCTTGGCCCCGGCCTCCATCTTGGCCGCGAGCAACTCGTAGGCGGACTCGCGGTCCAGCACCTCGGCATACTTCAGGCCAATCGGCGACCCGGCGACCACGCCGTCCACGGTCGCCTCGGGGGACGGGCCGATCTGCCCCTGCGGCGCCCGCAGCAGGGTCCACGCCACCGGGGTGGGCGCGCCGCGGTCGGACAGCACGGTGACGACCGCCTCGCCGGTGCCGAGCTGGGTCAGCACCTCCTCGAGGTCGTAGTCGCTCAGCGGGAAGGTCTTGGCGGTGGCCTTCAGCGCCTTGGCGTCCGAGGGGGTGAAGGCCCGCAGCGCGTGCTGCACCCGGTTGCCGAGCTGGGCCAGCACCGACTCCGGCACATCCTTGGGCACCTGGGTGACGAAGAAGACGCCGACCCCCTTGGAGCGGATCAGCCGCACGGCCTGCTCGATCGACTCCAGGAAGGCCTTGGAGGCGTCCTTGAACAGCAGGTGCGCCTCGTCGAAGAAGAAGACCAGCTTGGGCTTCTCCGGGTTGCCGACCTCCGGCAGGTCCTGGAACAGGTCGGCCAGCAGCCACATCAGGAAGGTCGAGAACAGCGCCGGCTGCTCCTGCACGCCCGGCAGCTCGAGGCAGCTGATGATGCCCCGGCCGTCCGCGGCGGTGCGCATCAGGTCGGCGGTGTCGAACTCGGGCTCGCCGAAGAACTCGTCGGCACCGGCCGCCTCGAAGGCGATCAGCTCGCGCAGGATCACCCCGGCCGTGGCCGTGGACAGCCCGCCGAGCGACTTCAGCTCCGCCTTGCCCTCGTCGGAGAGCAGGTGCTGCACGACCGAGCGCAGGTCCTTCAGATCGAGCAGAGCGAGCCCGTTGGTGTCGGCGTAGTGGAAGATCAGCCCCAGGCTCGACTCCTGCGTGTCGTTCAGCCCGAGCACCTTGGACAGCAGGATGGGGCCGAAGCCGCTCATCGTGGCCCGGATCGGGACGCCCTTGCCGCGACCACCGAGGGAGAGGAACTCCACGGGGTATGCCGTGCCCTCCCATTCCTGGGCCAGTCCGGTCATGCGTTCGGTCACCTTCGGGTTCTCCCCTGCCGGGGTGGCCAGGCCGGTCAGGTCGCCCTTGATGTCGGCCAGGAAGACCGGCACCCCCTCGGCGGACAGCTGCTCGGCCATCACCTGCAGCGTCACCGTCTTGCCGGTGCCGGTCGCGCCGGCCACCAGGCCGTGCCGGTTCATCGACCCCAGGGGCAGCCGGACGGTCGCCTCGGGCACGGGTTGGCCCTCGTGGAGGGCTGCGCCCAGGGTGATGGACGGCCCCTCGAAGGTGTAGCCGGCGCGGATCTGGTCGAGCTGGGTCTCGGTCACGTTCTCGGTCACGGGCAGCACTCTAGTAAGTCCCTGCTGCGAGGAGCCCCCTACAGAGCCTCCTAGACTGGCCCCATGATCTTCAAGGGCGTGGGCGACGGGCAGCCATACCCTCCCCACCACCTCGAGGACTGGTCGCACCTGCCGCCGCGCATGATCCGGCTCGACGAGCTGATCACGACCAAGGCGACGCTGGACCTCCAGCACCTGCTCGCGGCGGACTCCACCTTCTACGGCGACATCTTCTGCCACGTGGTGGACTACGGCGGCCAGCTCTACCTCGAGGACGGCCTGCACCGGGCGCTGCGGGCGGCGCTGGCCGGTCGCCCGTTCGTGCACGGGCGTGTCCTCGTCATTCCCGGCCCCACCACTCGGTAGCGTTCGCTCACCGGATCACAAGGAGCTCCCGTGGGTTACGTGCGTACTGCCGGTATGTCGACCGCCGCGCGCCGTCGTCGGCGCCGTGCCGCCCTGGTGCTGACCGCACTAGTGGCCCTGCTCATCGCCGTGGCGGTCTATGCCCTGGCCTACTACCAGGGCTGGCTGCCGGGCACCGAGGGCGAGGACACCGACCAGGTCACCGCGACCGCGCCCGCCCCGACCCTGGCGCCGTCCGAGGTGACCGTCAACGTCTACAACGCCTCGGGCGCCAAGGGCATCGCGGGCCGCACGTCGGAGGCGCTGCGCTCGTTCGGCTTCGACATCGACGCGGTCGCCGACGCCCCGGCCGGGACCCAGACGCCGGAGGTCGCCGAGATCCGGTTCGGCGCCGAGAACCAGGAGGCCGCCGAGCTGCTGGCCACCTTCATCTCCGGCGCGGTGCTGGTCGAGGACGCGCGGCAGATCGACGAGATCGACCTCTACATCGGCACCGACTTCGTCGAGCTGGAGCCGGCCCCGGACGACTCGGCGACCGCGACCGGCTGACCCGGCCCCACGTCATACGAACGTGACCGGCTGACCCAACCCCACGTCATACGACCGCGACCGGCTGACCCGGCGCTACGTCATACCTCGTGGTCGAGCAGCTCCCGCAGGTTCGCGTCGACCTCCTCCAGGTAGGACGGCTCGAAGCCGAACAACCCGAAGTGGCCGGCGATGGTGTGCAGCTGCCGCAGCTCGGCCCCGGGGACCTGCTCGCACTCGGCCGCGCAGTCCCGCGGCGGGAAGAACATGTCCTCGTCGATGGGCATCACGAACATCTTGGCGGTGATCCGGCCCAGCGCCGCGGCGAGATCGCCGCCGGTGTTGCGGGCCACGTCGCCGCGCTGCCACTTCCACGCCTGGACGAGCAGCGAGTTGGGGTCGAGCCCGGCGAAGACCGCCCGCAGGAACCGGTCGCGGAACTCCAGCGGGGTGTCCCAGGTGACGTCCGGCAGCTCCACGCCGCGCCAGAACTCGGTGCGCCAGAACTCGGTCGACAGGCCCATCACCGCCCAGATGTCGGCGTGCCGGTTGAGGCCGTCGGTGACGTCGGTGTGCGCGGCATACTCGCCGCCGTTCCAGCCCGGGTCGGAGGTGACGGCGTCCATCAGGGTCTGGGTGAAGAGGAAGTCGTGCGGGGTGTTCTGCGCGGTGCCGGCGATGGGCGCGGCGCGCAGCACCTTCTCGGGGAACCGGACCGCCCACTCCCAGGTCTGCTGGGCTCCCATCGAGCCACCGACCACGAGGGCGAGGCGCTCGATCCCGAAGACCTCGCGGAGCAGCTGCTCCTGGGCGCGGACGTCGTCGCCGATCCGCACGTGCGGGAAGCGGCTCATCGCGATCTCGCCGTCCGTGTTGTGCGGCGAGGTGGACAGCCCGTTGCCGATCTGGTTGACGACGACGATGAAGTATTTCTCCGGGTCCAGCGCCCGGCCGGGACCGATGTAGACCAGCTCCCAGGTCTGGTGGGTCCCGGTGAACCAGGTGGGGATCAGGATCGCGTTGTCCTTGGCCTCGTTGAGCTCGCCGTAGGTCGCGACCGCGAGCTGCAGGTCGGGGATGACCCCGCCCTCCTCGAGCTCGAAGCGACCCAGGGAGTGCAGGGTGTAGGCACCCTGCACCTCGGGCGTGTAGAACGGGTTGTCCAGGGCCATGGCAGGGCTCTCCTCGTCGAATGGGACCGGGTGCTGGTCAGCATAGGGCGGACCCCCGACCAACGAGACGGTGCCACAGGGGTTCTCGGCCCCGCCCCCGACCCGACGGTGGCCAGAGCGACCCGCGCGGCGCTCGAGCCGGGCCTCACCGTCCTCGTAGTAACGGCGCGGTCCTGACTCGCCGGGGTCGACGCGCGGGTCGCCCCTGCCCGGCCACCCGTCCTGCCGGACAGCGGCAGATCCCGCGAGGAGGGGGGGCTTCACGGGACCCGCCTGGTGGTGTCGGGGTCTGCAGGCTGCACGGACCGCCGACACATGGCCTTGGTGACCCGTCACCACCTGCTTGCCCAGGCACTCAGGGTCGTACCAGGAAACCTATGAGGTCTGGATGAAATGCACATTAAGTTTTGATGAAAGTTTTCTCAGTATTCCTGCCGCTGGCTTCTCAGTCGCGGGCACCCGGGTGGGCCGGTCGGCGTTGGAGGCCGGCACTGCGCGGGCTGGACGGGGCGGACCTGGCCCCCCGGGCCTTGGTCAGCGACGCCCAGCGGGTGAGGATGGGCCCATGAGCACCGAGTATGCCGTGAGGCCGGCCGACGTCTCCGTCACCGACGGCGGGGGGCCGGGTGAGCCGGCCGCCGCCGGGGAGCCGCGGGAGCATGTCGCCGCTGCGGTCGCGCTGGCCCGGGAGACGCAGGCCTGGTGGGCCGGGATCGGGTTCGCCGGGCGGCGGCACCTGCTGGACCGGTGGCGCCAGGACATCGTGGAGCACCTCGACGAGCTGGCCGCGGTCGTGCGGCAGGAGACCGGCAAGCCGCACGGCGACGCCGCGCTCGAGATCGGGCTGGCCGTCGAGCACCTGGCCTGGGCGGCCCGCCACGCCGGGCGCACGCTGGGCCGGCGCCGGGTGGGCTCCACCCTGCTGGCCGCCCACCTGGCCGCCACGGTCGAGTACCTCCCCTTCGGCGTCATCGGCGTGATCGGCCCCTGGAACTACCCGGTCTTCACGCCGATGGGGTCGATCGGCTACGCCCTCGCGGGGGGCAACGCGGTGGTCTTCAAGCCCTCCGAGCTCACCCCGCGGACCGGTCAGTGGCTGGTCGACAGCTTCGAGCGGGCCGTCGGACGCCCGGTGCTCCTGGCCGTGCAGGGCGGCCCCGAGGTGGGGGACGCGCTGTGCCGCTCCGGGGTCGACAAGCTCGGCTTCACCGGCTCGACCCGGACCGCGCAGAAGGTCATGGCCACGTGCGCGGAGACGCTCACGCCGGTGCTGCTCGAGGGTGGCGGCAAGGACGCGCTGATCGTCGACGAGGACGCCGACGTCCGGGCCGCGGCGCAGGCGGCGGTGTGGGGCGGCCTGAGCAACGCCGGCCAGACCTGCATCGGCGTCGAGCGGGTGCTGGCCCACGAGGCGGTCTACGACGAGTTGGTCGACGCCATCCGGGAGGAGGCCTCCCGGCTGCGGGCGGGCACGGACGACGAGGCCGACCTCGGCCCGATCACGCTGCCTAAACAGGTCGCCATCATCCGGGGCCAGGTGGCCGAGGCCGTCGCCGCCGGGGCGCGCGCGGTCGTGGGGAGCCCGACCTCGGACGAGGAGGCGGCGGAGGTGTCGGAGCACACCCCGATCTCCGACCCGGCGCGGCTGATCCAGCCGGTCGTGCTGGTCGACACCCCCACCGGCGCCCGGATCCAGGTCGAGGAGACCTTCGGGCCGGTGATCACGGTCGACCGCGTGCGCGACATGGACGAGGCCGTCGCGGTGGCCAACGCGGTGCCCTACGGGCTCGGTGGCGCGGTCTTCTCCCGCCGTCGCGGCCCGGAGATCGCCCGGCGGGTGCGCAGCGGCATGACCTCGGTCAACAACGTCGTCGGGTTCGCCGGGCTCCCCGCCCTGCCGTTCGGCGGGGTGGGCGGCTCGGGCTTCGGCCGGATTCACGGCGAGGACGGGCTGCGGGAGTTCTGCTACGCCAAGTCCGTGGCGCGACAGCGGTTCACCCCACCGGTCTCGATGACGAACTTCGAGCGCCGGGCCCGGGTGGACGGCATCTTCAAGACCGCCCTCACCGTGCTGCACGGCAGGCGGCCGTGGCAGGCGTGAGCGGCGGGGACGTGGGCGACGCAGACGTGGGCGGCGCAGACATGGGCGGCGCAGACGTGGGCGGCGGGGCCGAGAGCGGCACCACGCGCCTCCTGGTCGTGCACCACAC
>Ga0123332_1002923_pt1 | contig 15901 bp, 11 predicted proteins | sample BioC12SIPDNA_4_FD_89958 | JGI IMG/M metagenome (GOLD analysis project Ga0123332, IMG submission 89958) | Anaerobic biogas reactor microbial communites from Washington, USA - Biogas_R2_A C12 SIP DNA | ecosystem: Engineered > Bioreactor > Anaerobic > Unclassified | place: Washington, USA...
CTGGCGTTTCGGCTATCGGGACTGGCAGCGCGAGGGGGGTGAACCGACCTTGTTTCCCTTGGAACGGACGTTGGGGTTGCTGGGCGGCGCGACTCCGGCCTTGACCTCGGCCGTGGGGCGGTGCTTCGCCGACGCGGGCGCCACCTCTTGGACGCTCTGTGGGCGGCACGATACCATGAGTGCACGTTGATGCTTCGCTTCACCCACGGACCTGCCACCGGTAGTACAGCCATGTTGATCTGTGACGGACATCTCGACCTGGCGATGAACGCCCTCGAGTGGAATCGTGATCTGACACGCTCGCTGGACGAAGTCCGCCAGCGCGAGCGGAACCTGACCGATAAGCCTGATCGGGGGCAGAACGTGCTCACGTTCGGCGAAATGCGCACGGGGCAGATCGGCCTGTGCGTCGCCACACAAATCGCCCGCTACGTCGAGCCGGGGAGCAGCCTGCCGGGCTGGAACAGTCCCGACATCGCGTGGGCCGTCACGCAGGGGCAACTGGCCTGGTATCGCGCCATGGAGGATGCCGGCCACCTGGTGCAGATTGTCGACCGGGACAGCCTGACGCGGCACGTCGCCCTCTGGCAGGATGCCCCCTCCGATCACGCTCCGATCGGTTACATTCTGAGCCTCGAAGGCGCTGACTCTCTTTTGTCACCTGCTCATGTCGAGCGGGCGTATGGATATGGGCTGCGGGCGATTGGCCCGGCGCACTACGGGCCCGGTCGGTATGCGCCGGGCACCGGCGCCAGCGGCGGACTGGCGCCGCTCGGGCGCGATCTGCTGCGACAGATGCGGCAGCTCAACATGATCCTCGATTGCACTCACCTGACGGACGAAGCGTTCTGGGAGGCCCTCGAATTGTTCGACGGGCCCGTGTGGGCCAGCCACAACAACTGCCGCGCGCTGGTGCCCGGCAGCCGCCAGTTCAGCGATGATCAGATCCGGGCCCTGATCGCGCGCGACGCCGTGATCGGCGTGGCCTGCGATGCCTGGATGCTGTATCCGAACTGGATTCCAGGCACGACGACTCCGGCATCGGCGGACGTGCGAATCGAACACTGTGCCGATCATATCGACCACATCTGCCAGCTCTCCGGGAACACGCGGCACTCTGCCATCGGCTCCGATCTGGACGGCGGATATGGCCGCGAGCAGTGCCCGCGCGATCTGGACTCGATCGCGGACCTGCAGCGACTGGCCGGGATACTCGCCCAGCGCGGCTACAACCAGGCGGATGTGGAGTCCATCCTGCACGGCAACTGGGTGCGGCAGCTCATGAAGATCCTGTCGTGACCGGCAGCCGCGCCGCAATTCGGCCGGATGCGTCAGCGGACCAGGCGGCGGAAGGCGTCTTGTTGCTGGGCACACTCCAGCCGTTGTGCGACCGTGTGGGACGCCAGCGCATCGCGAATGACCGTAAAGGACTCGCGAGCTGCCTCGCTGGTCTGCGCCAGTTCGGCGTCCCCCTGCGCGGCGTTGAGGTAGAAGGCGGCATAGCCGTGGCAGCCGCGCTTGGCCATCTCCTGGATGTACAACGTGATCACCTGGCTCTTGAGCTGCGGGTCGGCGATACCGAACTCCAGGTGCGGGTGCACGTCGACGCCCGTGCACTGCACATCCAGCCCGACTTCGGCGGCCACATCGTTTAAGCGGGACTTCAACGCCTGGCCAAAACGCCACAACTGGCCCGGCACGTCGCGCCGGCGAACTTCACGCAGCGTGGTAAGCGCCGCGCGCAGGCCGATCGTGTCGCTCCAGTAGGTGCTGGAGATGAACATCCGCGCAGCAGGCTCCATCACCGCACGCCGACCTACCACTGCCGCCATCGGATAGCCGTTGGAGAGCGATTTGGCGAACACCGCCATGTCCGGTGTGACCCCCAGATACTGCTGCGCACCACCCGTACTGAAACGCAGTCCCGACGACACTTCGTCGAAGATCAAGACCGCACCGTGCGCGCGGGCCAGGTCGGCTACCCCTGCCAGGTAGCCGGCGGGCGGGAGTTCGGAACGGAGCGGCTCCATGATGATCGCAGCCACCTCGCCACGATGCTGTTCCAGCTGGTCACTCAACGCCGCGAGATTGCCGCTGGGGAACGGCAACACGGTCCCCGCCAGCGCGCGCGGCACGCCGATCGGGTCGATGCCGGGGAACAGATGCGCGTTGAGATTGGCATCCTCCGCCAGATTCGCTGCCAGATACCAGTCGTGCCAGCCGTGATAGCCGCAGAACAACACCTTGTCCCGCCCCGTCACGCCGCGCGCGATTCGCACGGCGATCGCACACGCCTCGCCGCCGCATTTGGCATAGCGGACCATCTCGGCACACGGAATCGCCGCACACAGTTCCTCCGCCAGTTCAATTTCCAGTTCGTGATTGACTGAGTAGATGGTGCCCTGCGCCAACTGCGCCCGCACTGCGTCGTCCACCACCGGATCGGCGTAGCCCAGCAGAATCGCGCCGATGCCGCTGATCCAGTCGATGTATTCGAAGCCATCGACATCCCAGAACCGCGCCCCCTGGGCGCGCGCGGCGTAGATCGGCGATACGCCATAAGCGACTCGCGTCGGCCGGCGACTGATCAGCTGCGTCGCGCCGGGGATCAGTTGTGTGGCACGCGCGTAGAGCGCCATCGACTGGGGCACACGTGTAGGATGCGGCGGTTGGGGCATGGAGACTCCTTCACAAATGGGGGCGGCGCGGACGCCTGCCCGCGGCCACGGGTGCGGCGCGCGGTTCACCAGGCGGTCCAGCCACCGTCGATAATCAGGTTCTGTCCCGTCATGTAGCTGCTCGCGTCCGACGCCAGGAACACGATGGCGCCTTTCAGCTCGTGCGGCCGGCCCATCCGCCCCATGGGCGATTTCGTGCTGAGCCGCTCGGCCAGCCCGGCGGGCGCCTGGTCGCTGGGAAACGGTCCGGGGCTGAGACAGTTCACACGCACCGCGTCGCGGGCCCAGTACACCGCCAGGTGCCGCGTCAGGTGCACGATCCCGCCCTTGAGCGCATGGTAGGCGGCCGGGCTCGCCGGGCAGATCCCCGCGTACGCGTCCGGGTAGGAGCCGACGACGCCGTACATCGAGCCGAGCAGGATGATGCTGGCCGGCCGCTGGGCCGCCACGGCGTGGTTCCGCACCTGCCGCGCCAGCAGGAAGTAGCCGGTCAGATTGGCCAGCTGGCGCTGAAACTCCGCGCCTGTGACCGTCGACCAGTCGGCGGCCACCGCCGCGTTGCCGTTGTTGACCAGGATGTCAATCTGTCCGGCCTGCGCCACCGCCTCCGCGAACCCCTCCGCCAGCGACGATTCGTCCAGGTAGTCGAGGCACACGGCCAGGTGGCGCCCCGCCTGCGGGCCGCCGAGTTCCTCCGCGACCGCAAGCGCCTGGTCCCGATGGCGGCTCGACACGATGACTCGGGCACCGGCCTCAGCCAGCGCTGCGGCCTGCGCACGCCCCAGGTAACCGCGCGCCCCGGTGATCAGCGCTGTGCGGCCGCTCAGATCGAACAGCTGCTCAACGGTAGGTGAATCGGCATCGGGTGTAGTCATGTCGCAACCTCTGTAATGGTGTGTGTCAGGTGTGGTGTGCATCCGGGCGGAGGTCTGTCGGTACCCCCTCCGAGCCGGAGCCCGCGGTGGGCCACAAAGACGGTGTCAGGATTGTCTCGGGGAGCGCGGGAACTGCCCGCTCGACTGCGCGCAACAGATCGTCCGGCAGCGGGCCACGCGCGACAATCGCCAGGTTGGCCTGCAGCTGTGCGACCGTCTCGACACCGGTCAGTACACAGGTCACTCCCGGCTGGGCCAGCATGAATCGCAGGGCGAGTTCGGCCAGCGGCATGCCGGCGGCACGGGCCAGCGAGGTCAAGTGCCGCCGCACCGGGATGACCGCGCGCAGCGCCGCGGGCATCTCCGCCTCGGGCATCAGCAACAGGCCCTGCAGGTAGACGCTCCGGATGAACACGGCCACTCCCCTGGCCGCGGCCGCCGCGAACACGCCGCTGCGCTGGTGCCGGCAATCGAGCACGCTGGCCGGGAGCTGGAGCGCCGCCACGTTCGCCGCCGTGACGAACTCAGCGGCCGGACCGGGACGGTTATCACACGACACGCCCGCGTAACGCAGCCAACCCCGGTCGGCAAGTCCGGCCAGCACATCGCTGTAGATGGCGTTCGGCTCCCGGTGAAACAGCACCACCGGCAGGCAGTCGCGCTGCAGCCGCTGCCGCGAATCGGCTACCGACTGTTCGATCGCGCGCGACGCCAGCGCCCGGTCGGCCTGTTCGTCCGGGGTGAGCGGGCGTACCTTCGTCACCACGAAAGCCGATTCCGCCAGCTGGAGTTCGCGTAGCGCGCGGCCCAGCACCGCTTCGCTGGTCCCGTACGCGGCGGCCGTGTCAAAACAGTTGACTCCCCCCTCCGCGGCAGCCGCCACGATCGACCGGACTTCCTGGTAGGTGGGCTGCCCCGTGCGGTTGGCCACACCATAGGGCATACCGAACTGCACCGTGCCCAGCATCAACCGCGACAGTCGATAGTCATTCCAGGTCGTGACGATCATGCGGCATCACCCCGCGCGCTCCACTTCCGCGGCCAGCGCAGCGAGGCGGTTTTCGAACGTGAAACCGAGCGCTGCGAAACGTTCTTGGATCAGCTCCATGCCCTGCTTGACCATGATGATGTCGGCGCCGTGGCAGAGGAATTTCGCCCCCAGGTCCAGCAGCTGCTGCATGTGCTCCGGACTGCCGCTGACGGTGCCCCACCACTTGCCGGCCCGCCGGGCCGCCGCCGCCACGCGCCGGTAGGCGTCGGCGATCAGCGGATGATCGAACTGATACGGAATGCCGGCAATCGTGCTCAGGTCCCCGGGTCCGATCATCAGCACGTCCACGCCCGGCACCTGCGCGATGGCATCGGCGGCGTCGAGCGCTGCGGGAGATTCCAGCTGGGTGATGAGCAGCGTGTGCTCGTTGGCCGCCTTCAGGTAGGGGGGGATGGGGACCGCGCAGTAGGGATTGTCCCCGTTGGCCCCGTCCACGCCGCGTTCTCCCTGCGGGGCGAACTTCGCCCAGCGGACCAGTTCCGCCGCCTCCTCGGCCGACTCGCACCGCGGATACATGATCCCCTGCGCACCGGCCTCCAGCAGCCGCCCGGTGCGCATGAACTCGCCCTTGGCCGGCCGCGCGATCACGTCCGAGACGCCCACCCGCGCAGCGCGCATCAACGTGGCGGCCGTCTCGTCGCTGGTGGCGTGGTGTTCGAGGTCGAGCCAGATCCCGTCAAAACCCAGCAGGCTCACCAGTTCGTAGACGCTCGGATCGATGAAGTGACAACAGGTAATCAACACGGCGTCGCCGTTGCGCAGCTTCGCCTTGACACGGCTGAATCGCATGCTGTTCCGCCTTTCTCGCGCAGCACCATCCACTCATTCCACCGGGAACTCGGCGTCCAGCCACTCCTTGACCATCCAGGTGTGGCGGCGTTGGCGTTGTTCCCAGGCACGTATCTCTTCCGCCGTATACTCGTAGAAACCGCGGCCGTTCACAATCCCACGCGCATCCTGGTCGGCCAGGTTCGCCAGCGCCGGCGGGATGGCCGCGTCGTGGCACAGCGTCGGGAGCACCCGCTCCATGCTGCGGGCGTACAGGGCCGGTCCGCCTGTCAAGTCGATCCAGCGAAACGGCCCGCAGCAGGCCGCCCACAGACCCAGGGTGTTCCGCACGCTGCGGTCGATCGTCGCGCAGTCGGCGACGCCCAGTTCGACCAGGTGCAGCGCCTCGCGGTAGAGCGCGTAGCCCAAGCGGTTCACGATGAACCCCGGAATGTCCTGCTGGCAGATGGTCGGGTCTTTGCCCAGGCGGCGCGCCAGCTCCTCCGTGCGGCGGAGCGTCTCGTCGGAGGTCTGCTCGCCGCGGATCAGCTCCAGGAACCGCGTGGCGTGCGCCGGTTCGGCCCAGTGCATGCCGACAAACCGCGCGGGGTGCTGGCGGGTCTGCTGCAGCACGCTGATCGGAATCGCCGACGTGTTGCTGGCGATCACCGCGTCACACGCCACCACCCGCTCGAGCTCGTCAAACACCGACTGCTTCACCGCCAGATCGTCGGAGACGCTTTCGATGACCAGGCCACAGGGCGCCAGCGGCTCCCAGGTGGTGACCTGCTCCAGCCGCTCCCGGCACCGTGCCGTCAGGTCGGGGGGCGCCACGCCGCGCTCGATCAGTTCGCCCAGCATCTGCTCGATGATCGGCAGCGCCTGCGCATGCCTGTCTGCCGTGCGTGCGACGGCCACGACCTGGTGACCGCGCTCGAGCAGGCAGGCCGTGATGCCGCGGCCGAGCAATCCCATCCCGACAACACCAATCGGCACGCTCATGACCCGTGTTCCCCTGCGCCCCGCCGCGCTGCGGCAGGATCTACCATGTGTTCTTGTTGCTTGTCGTTTGCGGCCTGTGTGGTTCGCAGCCGGGCGGCGGGCGACGCGGCATTCAGGCCAGCTTCCCGGAGGCTTCGATCGGCCAGATCTCGACCACGCGCCCCTGCTCGTGGACGACCAGCTCGCGGTGCAGGTTGCACGTGGTGCAGGCATGACTGGGAATCAACTGCAGCGCCTGCCCGATGGGCCAGCCCGGCGCGCGCCGCACGACGACGTGCTCCTCCGCGAGGAAGAACGGGATCTCCACGTCCGGGAAATCGCGGATCGCCGGCACCCCGAACTCGCCGCCGGCCCCTTTGACGCCGACGTCCAGCACGGCCCGGTCCGGGGCCGGGCGACTGATGACCCGGGCGAGCACCGACAAGGCGATCTCGAATTCGGGCACCAGCTGATGGTAATGCCGGTCCATCGTGGCGTAGGTGCCGGCCTGGACCTCGTCCACTCCCTCCAGCGTGCCGGTGCTGTCGTACGTCGCGCTCGAACAACCGCTCACGCACGCGACGGAGATGCCCGCCTGGGCCAGCAGGTGGCGCGTATCGAGCGCCTGCTGCATGGCGGCCCGCGCGCGCAGGGCCCGCTCTGCGCGGTCGAGCGTATTGACGACGTGTCCCTCATACGCCTGCAGGCCGGCGAAACGCACGCCGGGCAGCGCGGTCACGCGTCGGGCGAGTTCCACCGCCGGCGCGCCGGGGGCGACGCCGCAGCGCCCCATGCCGATGTCCACTTCGACCAGCAGGTGGACCAGCGCGCCGGCAGCGGTGGCCGCCGCCGAGATCGCCGCCGCCTGGTCCGGGTGGTCGACGGCCACGCTGATGCGTGCGCGCTGCGCGAGTTGTACCAGGCGGTTCACCTTGCCGCTGCCGACCACCTGGTTGGCGATCAGGACGTCGCGGACGCCCTGGTCGACGAGCACTTCCGCCTCGCTGAGCTTGGCGCAGGTCATGCCGACCGCTCCGGCGGCCAGCTGCCGCCGGGCCAGCGTGACGCATTTGTGGTTCTTAAAATGCGGGCGCAGCTGCGCCGGGCGGCCGCGGAAGAAGGCGGCCAGCTGTGCCACGTTCCGATCGCTCGCGGCGCGGTCCAGCAGCAGTACCGGGGTGTCCAGTTCGGCCAGCGGTTGGCCGATGCGCGGATCACCGCTGTCGCGGGCGTCTACTCCGGCCATGATGTCTTCTCCGTCGCCAGCGAGTACAGGATGGACTTCGAGTTGGTGTATTCGTGCACGGTCTCCGCGAACCCCAACTCCGCCCCGATGCCGCTCAGCTTGTAGCCAAACACCGGGACGTTCGGACGCAAGGCGCCGCCACCGTTGACGGCGATCCGCCCGGCACGCAGCTGGCGCGCGACATGCAGCGCGCGGCCACCGTCGGCAGTCCAGATGTTCGCCATCAGCCCGAACTCGCAGTCGTTGGCCAGGCGGACAGCGTCGTCTGTGTCGCGGAAAGTCAGCACGCTCAGCACCGGCCCGAACACCTCCTGACGCGCGATCGTCATGTCCGGCGTCACGCCGTCGAAGATCGTCGGCGGATAGAAACAGTTCTGCGGGTCGTCGCTCACCGGGCCCGACAGCACGCACCGCGCTCCCTCCTGCTGCGCCTGCTCCACACACCGCCGCACATGCGCACAGTGCAGCGGCGTGGCCAGACAGCCGAGATGATTCTGCGGATCGGTCGGATCCCCCTGCCGCAGCGTCTGGGCTTTGGCCACGATCCGCTGCAGCAGTTCGTCATGCTGGTCGCGCTGGACCAGCAGCCGCGAGGCCGCCACGCAGACCTGACCCAGATGGAAGAAGATCCCCGTGATCACGCCGTTGACGACGTGGTCGAGCGGCGCATCGGGAAACACGATGCTCGGCGACTTCCCGCCCAGCTCCAGCATCACCCCCTTCATGCCGATCTTGGCCGCCTCCAGCATCTCCACACCGGTCTGATGCCGCCCTGTGAACGTGATCTTATCCACCCCCGGATGACGCACCAGCGCCGCCCCGGTCTCAGCCCCCGCCCCGTGGATCACGTTCACGACGCCCGGCGGGAAGCCAACTTCATCGGTCAGCCGGGCCAGCATCAGCGCCGAGAGCGGCGCGACCTCCGACGGCTTGAGGACAACCGTGTTGCCGCACGCCAGGATCGGCGCAAGCTTGATGGCCGCGTTCGTCAGCGGGAAGTTCCACGGCACGATGGCCGCAATGACCCCCATCGGTTCGCGAAACTGCATCGTGACGTTGTCCGGCAGCGTGCCGTAGCAGCTCCCGGCAATCTTGTCGGCCAGTCCGGCATAGCTCTCGAACAGATCCGCCGCACAAGGCACGTCGAAGCCGCGCGTGTCACGGATCGGTTTGCCGATGTTGCGCGTGTCGGTCATCGCGAGCTCGTCGAGCTCAGCGCGGATGCGATCCGCCAGACGCCGCAGCAGGCGGCCGCGTTCCAGCGGATCCAGACGCGGCCACGGGCCGTCATCGAACGCCCGCCGCGCCGCACCCACCGCCCGATCCACATCCTCGGCCGCCGCCACCGCGACGTCCGCCAGCGGTGCGCCGGTCGCCGGATTCGTCACCGTCCAGGTCCGACCGCCGCTGCCGTCGGTCCAGGCTCCGTCGATATACAGCTGATTCATGTTGTCGCTCCCATTGTCGTCTGCAGTCAGGCAAACGCACATTCTACGACAAAGAGCACCGCCGTCCAATTTGCCGCACAGCGGACTCGATTCGGCAGGGCGTTACCGCCGAGGGCGGGGAGTCAAGGCCGAGATGCATGCTGGGCAATGAACACCGGGTGACCGCACACGCGGCGCGCCTGTGCCGGTCACGTGGACCGGTGGCGGATGATGGCGCCCTGGTCGGCGGACTCGGCGAGCCGCGCGTAGAGAGCCAGATATCCGCGGGTGAATCGCAGCGGCGGGCGCTGCCACTGGGCCAGACGCTGCTGGATCTCCTGGTCCTCGACCTGCAGCTGCAACTGGCGCTGGGGGATGTCGATCGTGATCGTGTCGCCGTCGCGCACCGCGGCCAGCGGCCCCCCTTCGGCCGCTTCGGGCGAGATGTGGCCGACGAAGCAGCCGCGGTTGGTGCCCGAGAACCGCCCGTCGGTCACGACGGCCGTCTCCAGCGCCAGGCCACGCCCGTAGAGCAGCTTCATGGAGGTGTACATCTCCCGCATGCCGGGGCCCCCCTTGGGGCCCTCGTAGCGGATCACGACCACTTCACCACGCTGCACCTGCCCCGCCAGGATCGCCTGGTTGGCCGCCTCCTCGCTGTCAAAGCATCGCGCGCGGCCGGTGAACACCTGCTGTCGCGGATCGATGGCGGCCGGCTTCGTGACGGCTGTTCGCGGCGCCAGGTTGCCCCGCAGCACGGCCAGGCCACCCTGCGCGCTCCACGGATCGGTCCGCGAGCGGATGATTCGCATGTCGGGGACCGCGGCACCGCTCACATTCTCGGCCACCGTGCGCCCCGTAACGGTCAGCGCGTCGGCGTGCAGCAGCGGCAGGATCTCCTTCATGACGGCCGGCACGCCGCCCGCCGCATGGAAGTCGGGCACGTTGTACGACGCGGCCGGATTCATCCTGGCGACGTACGGCGTGCTGCGCGACAGCGCTTCCAGCACGTCCAGAGTCACGTCAGTACAGTCGGCTTCGTAGGCGATGGCCGGGATATGCAGCGCCAGGTTGGTCGAGCCGCCGATGGCCGTGCCCAGGCGGAAGGCGTTCTCGATCCCCCGCCGATTGATGATCTGCCGCGCGGAGATGCCGCGATGCACCAGCTCCACGATCTGCCGGCCTGCAGCCTGGGCGCTGCGCAAACGGGCCGCGTGCGTGGCCGGAATCGTCGCGGAACCCGGCAGGCACATGCCCAACGCCTCGGCCACACAACACATCGTGTTGGCAGTCCCCAGGAACGAGCACGACCCGCAGGTGGGCGCGACTTGGTCTTCCAGGTCGCGATAGACCGCCGGGTCCAGGTTGCCGGCCTTGAGCATGCCCAGGGCTTCGGTGATCGATGTGAGATCGGAGGGGCGGCCGTCGAAATGGCATCCACCCTCCATCGGCCCGCCCACGACGACGATCGCCGGCACATCGAGCCGGGCCGCCGCCATCAGCAGGCCCGGCACGATCTTGTCGCACGAACCGAGCAGCACCACGGCATCCAGCTGATGGGCCTGCACCATCAGCTCCACGTCGTTGGCGATCAGCTCGCGCGTGGGCAAGATGTAATGCATGCCGGCATTGCCCTGACCCACGCCGTCACAGGCGGCAATCACCCCGAACTCGACCGGAGTGCCTCCCGCCTGCAGCACCCCTTGTTTCACGTAGTCTGCCACCAGCTGCAGGTTGTAGTGCCCCGGCACTACGCGGTTCCAGGAGTTGGCAATCCCGATCAGCGGCCGCTCCAGGTCGTGATCGCTGTAACCCATCGATTTGAAAATGGTGCGCTGAATCGACCCCTCGGGCCGCTGCAGGATGCGCTGGCTGCGCAGCCTCGCCGGTGTTTCGTCCATATCGATGACGTCCTTTCCACACTGTCTGCCACTGCGGTACTCGCTGCGGGGCACGTGCCGCGGCCCCGTCCGCCAACCCTGTCCGCCAACCCTGTCCGCCCGCCACCAGTCTAGCACGACCGGGGGCGATGTCGTACTGCTCACCCGCCTGCCCGGACGCGGCCATCACCGCGCGGCAAACTTCTTTCGACTCACCCGGCTGATCAGCCACTGGGGCGTCATGCGCAGCACCCGGACGATCAGTTTGTACCGCATCGACGGGATGCTGATCACCCGTCCGCGTTCGAGGTCGCGCAGCGACTGGTCGATCACGTAGTCGGCGCGCAGCCAGAGGATTTTCGGGATCAGCTTCCGGTCCATGCCCGCCGCATCATGGAACTCGGTATGCGTGAAACCCGGGCACAGCGCCTGGACGCGCACCCCGGTGCCCGCCAGTTCAGCCGCCAGGCTGATGGTGAAGCTGTTGAGAAACGCCTTGGTCGAGCAGTACATTACGCTGGCGGCGCCGCAGAGATAGGCTGCTACGGAGGAGACATTGATGACGGCCCCGTGCCCGCGCGCTACCATCCCCGGCAGCGCGGCGTGGGTCAAGTGCATCGGGGCCAGCACGTGCAGCCGGGCCATGGCGCTCTGCCCGGCAAACTCCGATTGGTAGTACAGCGCGTCGACCCCGAACCCGGCATTGTTCACGAGCAGTGCCAGCCGTGGGCAGGTGCGGATGCGGTCCGCCACCCGCGCCAGATCCGCGTCGTTGGTCAGGTCGGCCGGCAACACCTCGGCGGCCACCCCCGCTGCTCCGACCTGGGTGGCGAGCGCCGCGAGTCGCTCCGCGCGGCGAGCCACGAGGATCAGGTCGTACCCTCTCTGCGCCAACGCCCGCACGAACGCCTCCCCCAGTCCCGACGAGGCTCCGGTGACAAGAGCGATCGGACGTGCGCTGTCTTCCGTCGATGCGTGCATGGATGCCTGACCTGTGTGCTGCAAGGATTGCTGATCTGACCGCATGCCAACCTCCCCCGGGGAATCCCAGTCCCAGTCCGCGGACAGAGAGCCATTCTGGCGGAGCATGTCGAGCGTTGCAAGACGCGCGTCTGCACCCGCGGCCGCTCGGCCACACGATTGCCGCGCTGCGGAGGATGTTCTACGTGCGGCGCGGAACGCCGGAACGGCAAGCGGTTTGCAGGGGAGTTCCCGCAGCATGCGAACGACGTTCGAGGGAGGTGCGTCAAGCAGATGCGATAATTCTGCCGGCGCCTGGACGCCCGAAATGGGGGCTTGCGGGCCATTAAGCACTGCTTGGACCCGTTGATCTCCTCTTCATGCTCTCCTCTCTACTCTCTATTCTCTACCTGTCTATTCACTCACTCGTCATACGGACACACGTTCATGTTTAGGATTCGCTCGATATTTGATGACCATCTGCCGCGTAATCAGTCAGCTATTGCTCAGGTGCAGGCGATTCTGCGCGCGCAGTTTCCGCAGCTGCGCGAGGGAATCGTGCTGGAGATACCGGAGCGACTGCGGAACCCGTTCAAGTACCGGTTTCGCTCGACGCTGTTCGTGGCGGAGGGGGCGCGGGCCCTGGTCAAGGGATTTGCATTGGTGGCGTACGATCCGGAGTTGAACTTCTGTTTTCTGGACTATCTGGCGACGGCCAAGCACATGTTGGATCGGGGGATTGGCGGTGCGCTGTACGAGCGGATCCGGCAGGAGGCGCGGCTGTTGCGGGCGGTGGGGGTGTTTTTTGAGTGTCTGCCGGACGATCCCGCGTTGTGCAGCGACCCGGTGATGCTCAAGCAGAACGCCGCGCGGCTGCGATTTTACGAGCGGTATGGTGCGCGGCCGATCGTGAACACGGCCTACGAGACGCCACTCACGCCGGAGAGTGACAACCCGCCGTATCTGGTCTTCGACGATCTGGAGCGGAAGGTGGCACCGACGTCCAGTCGAGCGCAGGCGATAGTACGCGCGATACTGGAGCGCCAGTATGGCCGGGTATGCAGTCCGGAATACATTGACAAGGTAGTGGCTTCGTTCCAGGACCCGGTGATTCAGTTGCGTGAGCCGCGCTATCGCCGCCGAGAGCTCCCCGCATCGCCCGCAGTGCATGTTCCCGAGGATCTCCGCATCGCGCTGGTGGTCAACGACCGGCATGGCATCCACGAGGTGCGGGAGCGCGGGTACGTGGAGGCACCGGTACGGATCCCCACGATTCTGCGGGAGATCGGCAGGACCGAGTGGTTCACCCAGGTGCCGGTCCGGTCCTATCCGGTCCATCACTCGCAGGCGGTACACGACGCGAGCTTCCTCAGGTATCTCAAGCGGGTGTGCGGGGAGGTGGCGGACGGGAAGTCGGTCTATCCGTATGTGTTTCCGATCCGCAACGCCGCGCGCCCGCCGCAAGATCTGGCGATCCGGGCCGGGTATTACTGTATCGACACCTTTACACCGCTCAACCGCCGTGCGCACGCGGCGGCCGAGCGGGCGGTGAATTGTGCGTTGACCGGTGCCGACGCGATTCTGGGTGGCCGGTCGCTCGCCTACGCCCTGGTGCGTCCGCCGGGCCACCACGCGGAACGGAGTTGTTTTGGCGGTTTCTGCTACCTGAATTCCACGGCCATCGCCGCGAACTATCTGAGCGGCTTCGGCAAGGTGGCGATCATGGATGTGGATTACCATCACGGCAACGGCCAGCAGGAGATCTTCTACGAACGGGACGACGTGCTGACGATCTCGATCCACGGGCATCCGCGGTTCGCGTATCCCTATTTCAGCGGCTTCGAGGACGAGCGGGGGCGCGGTTCCGGGCTCGGCTTCAACCGGAATTTTCCGCTGCCGGAGAAGGTCAATGGCGCCCGCTACGCGCAGACGCTGCAGAAGGCGGTGCGGCTGATCACCTCTTTTCAGCCGACGTTCCTGGTGATTGCGCTGGGGCTCGACACGGCCAAAGGCGATCCCACCGGCACGTGGAGCCTGCGCGCGGTCGACTTCGAGACCAACGGCGCGATCCTGGGCGCGTTGCGGCTGCCCACGCTGGTGGTCCAGGAAGGGGGCTACAACACGCGCAACCTGGGCATCAACGCCCGCCACTTTTTCTGGGGCTTGTGGTCGGCGCGGCATGCCGGTCGCGTGGCCGACCGGGCTCCGTCGAAGTCCGCGACACCTGCAGCTTCTCGAGAATCTCCACCGCGACGAAGCTGAACTCGCCGGCCGGGCCCCGGAAGCCCGGCCGCGGCTGTTTTTGATCTCGGTCTCGGAGGCCGCCGGTTCAGCGCGGCGTCCGCGGCTCGACCGACATGTTCACGGGCACGCGTACCCACGGGTAGCGCCGCGAGGCGCGGCTTACCCCGGGCTGGAGCAGATGACGGTCGAGCGGGCGCTGCGCGTCCACGCGGAGCGCGTCGCGCTGACCGCCCCCGGCGGCATTGCTCCGTGCCGGTCGTCTGCAGGATGAGTACCCAGTCGTAATAGGAGTTCGGGGGCGCGTCATCCCAAGGGATCGCTCCCCCAGCTGCCGTAACCCGAACGCACCGCACGAAATCCTGGTCCATCAAGTATCGGTGCGGAAATAATGCACATAATTCTAATTCGGTGCGGTAATCGTAAACATAATAGAGTGGAGCGACGTATAGGTTGAAGTTGTCTGGGCAGCGGCGCTGGGCCCGGGGGGGAGTGCGACGTAGCCCACGGTTCCCCGCAGTGCCGGCCCTGGGAGTTCCCACGATGCAGAGTGACTGGTCCCCCAGTTCCTGGCAGACAAAGCCCATCTCGCAGGCCGTTGAGTACCCGGATCGCGCGGCCTTCGATCAAGTGCTCTCCGAGCTGTCGCGGCTGCCACCGCTGGTCACGAGCTGGGAAGTCGAAAGGCTCAAGACCCAGCTGGCCGAGGCGGCGCGGGGGGAGCGGTTCCTGCTGCAGGGCGGCGACTGTGCCGAGACATTCGAGGAGTGCCGTTCGTCCGTCATCGCCAACAAGCTCAAGATCCTGTTGAAGATGAGCATGGTGCTGATCTACGGCTCGCACAAGTCGATCGTCCGTGTCGGACGCGTGGCCGGCCAGTACGCCAAACCCCGCTCGATGGAAACGGAAACACGTGACGGCGTGACGCTGCTGAGCTATCGCGGCAACCTCATCAACCGGCCGAAATTCACGGCCGAGGATCGTACGCCGGACCCGCGACTGCTGTTACGCGGATACGAGCGCGCGGCGTTGACGATCAACTTCATCCGCGGCCTGATCGACGGCGGATTCGCCGATATCCACCATCCCGAACAGTGGAACCTGGACTTCGTCAGCCACGCAAGCCGCTCGGACGACTATCGCCGGATCGTGCGCTCGATCGACCGGTCGGTCTACTTCCTGGAAGCGATTGTCGGCCGCCGGCTGGACGAACTGACCCGCGCGGATTTCTACACTAGTCACGACGGCCTGCACCTGGCTTACGAACAAGCGCAGACACGGCAGGTGCCGCGCCGCCCGCACTGGTACAACCTCTCCACGCATTACCCCTGGATCGGTGATCGGACGCGGGCCATCGACGGGGCGCACGTCGAATACTTCCGTGGCATTGCCAACCCGATCGGAGTGAAGGTGGGGCCGGCGATGACTCCCGAGGAACTGCCTGAGTTGATCAGCGTGCTCAACCCGAGCAACGAGCCGGGACGGTTGACGCTGATCCACCGTTTCGGCGCCGGGAAGATCGAACGGTGCCTGCCCCCGCTGATCGACGCGGTCCGCCGCCACGGCCATCAGGTGCTGTGGTGCTGCGACCCGATGCACGGCAACACCGTCGTCACCCGCTCGGGACTCAAGACACGCAGCTTCGACGAGATCCTGCGCGAGCTGAGCCTGGCCTTCGAAATCCACGAACAATCCGGCTCGATCCTGGGGGGCGTGCACTTCGAACTCACCGGCGACAACGTGACGGAGTGTCTGGGCGGGGCACGCGGGCTGACGGAGGCGGATCTGGCCCAG
>Ga0123332_1002925_pt1 | contig 15897 bp, 13 predicted proteins | sample BioC12SIPDNA_4_FD_89958 | JGI IMG/M metagenome (GOLD analysis project Ga0123332, IMG submission 89958) | Anaerobic biogas reactor microbial communites from Washington, USA - Biogas_R2_A C12 SIP DNA | ecosystem: Engineered > Bioreactor > Anaerobic > Unclassified | place: Washington, USA...
GGACCTCTACGACGCGACGCTCACGTACGAGATCAACCAGGCGCCCCAACCGACTCCGCGTTCCCTGCCGAGCGAAATTCCGCCGCAAATCGTCCCGGAACCGTCCACCTGCCTGCTCCTCGGCGCCGGACTTCTCGGGCTCTGTGCGCGCGCCACCCGCCGGGCCCGCGACTGACAGCCTCCGCGTAGAAGCGCCGCCCCTCCCGGCAGCCCCGGATGCCGCCGGCAGTCACCCGCCCCTGCACTGCAAACCCTTTGCTGTCAAATGGTAGGCGAGGAGGGACTCGAACCCTCAATCCCTTGCGGGCAACGGATTTTAAGTCCGTCGTGTATACCAATTCCACCACTCGCCCCCGCGAACAGGTGCGCGTTGTATGGTTCGCGCGGTGGTATTGTACTGGTTCCGGGTGACTCGGGCAAGGCGTGGGCGCAGGGCGGTTTGCGGGGTGCGACTCGAGGGCGCGACGCGGAGCGGGGCGTTCCCGGAGGGAGAAGGAGGTCGCTGGGAGTGCTGTCGGGCATGGGGTGAAACGGGTGCGGCGAGGTGAGGGCGGGGCAAAAAAATGGAGGCGGCACCCGGAATCGAACCGGGAATACATGGCTTTGCAAGCCACTGCCTTACCATTTGGCCATGCCGCCTCTCGCGGAAGGGATTTTAGCGAAGGGCGGCTGTGGAAGTCAACATGAGGTTCAAGGTACAGGGCAATCGCATCAGGGGCGCGCATGGATTGCTGGTTCTCGGATGCGGGGTTCTCTTCCGGCTCGGATACTGTGCCGGTGTAGATGACCGGCGGGAAGAATGCAGGCGAGACGCCTGCGCTACAAATCGCCCATACAAGCCGCCGGCTTCTCTTGTCAGCTCGGGTGTAGAACGGGCGCAAAGATTGCAGGGGACGCTTCGTGGCGGGGAGGGTCCTGTTGGTTCATTGTCGGTCGAAAGTTTTTTCGAGTCGTACGGCGCCGGTGAGCTCGTGGATGGCGGCACGGATGGTGTGGTCGGCGATGGTGAGCATGGCAAAGGAAGGCCGGTGCCCGCGGCTCTCGGGGCCTTTGAGGTGGCCGGGGTTCAGATAGACTGTGTGGCCCACGCGTTGGATGGCGGGTTCGTGGGTATGTCCGGTCATGACGATATCGGCGCTGAGTTCGGTGTGGCGCAAGTCTTTTGCGGCGTGTGCCGCGGCGATGGTGACTCCGCGGACGTCCTCGACGATGCGTTTGGGGACGCGCGTGCTCCGGTAGGCGTCGCACCAGAGTCCGGGGACCATGCGCACGTCGACCCCGCTCATCGCGAGTTCCTGTGCGTCGGCATAATCGTCGCCGAGGTGAAACACCAGGGTGGCGCCCAGTTGCTTCATGATGCCGGCGGCCTGGAACATGAGGGGGCGGTTGCCATGGGTGTCGCTCATGACGCCGAGGAGCACGGCAGAGTCTCGATCATCGGGCTGCGTAGGCATCGTACAAGAGCTGACACCGCGCCTGGTCGAGTTCTCTGTCGGACAGCAGGATGCGGAAATTGAGGGTGAGGGGTTCGCCTTCTTTGAGGTCGGGCTCGAAGAAGGCGCCGAAACGGGCGTAGCGGCGGATGGAGTAGACGGGCAAACCGGTTGGGTGGCCGGGAGGCGTCATGTGCATGAGCCAGTAGCGCGTGCCGCCCACTACGGGGCTGCAACAGACCCACCAGGCGCCTTCGACGCGGTTGTCTTTCTGTTCCACGACGCCCTCGGGGAGGAGGTAGTTCGTGGTGTCCTGGTGATCGTTGACCTCGTTGGCCATGCGGACCTGCATGCCGGCGTGCTGGAGGTCGCCGCGCAGCTGGATGGTTCCTCGCAGCGAGACCAGTACGGACTGGAAATCGAAAAGGCGGCTTCCGTCGGGTCCGGGCGAAGCGGTAATGGTGCGGATTTCGCGGATGAACGCCAGGCCGGCTTCGTCGCGCCACTCGACAACCTGGACCTGCGTTGCCGAATCTTCTCCGGGGACGAGTTCCTGCCATCCCGCGTGATTCTGTGTGCAGCGTTTCATGTGCCACGTGTCGAATTCCGCGCCGCACACGTTGGTATGGTTCCAGCCGATGAACAGGCCGCGATGGTGCGAGAATTCGCCGCCGGATCCTTTGGTGATCGGACCCGTTCCCTGAAGGTCGAAAATGTGGGTGTAGACCTTGTAGGTTTCTTCGCGGCGTTCGGGGTTCAGCGGCGTGGTCATGGTTCGCAACCAGATGCCGCCGTCGCCCAGGAGATCCATGCCGGTGTCGGCGCCGAGGTCCGGATGGAGGTCAAACGAAAACTGCACCCCGAAGGCGCCAGCGGCCAGGCAGGTGCACAGCAGACTTGTCAGAGGTATCCGCATGGGAGACTCCTTTCGCCGGATCGCACGCTGATGCGGGATTATAGGGTATTCTGCATGAACGCTTCCACAGGGCGGCGCCGGCCGAATCGCCTTCCGATGGCGGCGGTTGGGGCTTCAGGACCGGGCATACAGTGTGCCAGCGGGGCCGCGTCCATGGTAGAATAGGGCGATGGAGTGCACAGGCTTCCCTGTGAAAACCAGAAGATCCGCACCGGATACAGCCATTCACCCTGATGAACCAACGTGACTTTGATGTGATTGTTGTAGGCGGCGGGCATGCGGGCGTCGAGGCGGCGCTGGCGTGCGCGCGGACGGGCCACCGCACCCTGCTGGCGACCATGCAACTCGACAGCATTGCGAAGATGTCGTGCAACCCCGCCATCGGAGGAACGGCAAAAGGGCAGCTGGTCCGCGAGATCGATGCGTTGGGCGGCGAAATGGCGCGGTGCATCGACCGGACGGGCATCCACTACAAGATGCTGAACCAGTCGAAGGGTCCGGCGGTGCATTCGCCGCGCGCTCAGGCCGACCGCACGGCCTACCAGTACGACATGAAGCGGGTGTGCGAGGCGCAGCTCAACCTGACCCTGCGCCAGGCATCGGCCGAAGCGTTTCTGGTCCACGGGGATGAGGTCGCGGGGATTCGGACCAGCCTGGGCACGGAGATCACCGCGCGGGCGGTCATCGTGTGCGCGGGGACCTTCCTGGGGGCCAGACTGCATTTCGGCATGGTCGACGTGCCCGGGGGGCGGGCGGGCGACGCCGCGGCCACCGGGCTGTCGCGGTCCTACCGGGAACTTGGATTCGCTCTGGGGCGTTTGAAGACGGGCACCTGCGCGCGCATCCACCGGCGGAGCATGTATACCGACGTGATGACGCCCTCGCCCGGCGACGAGCACCCGCGTCCGTTTTCGTTCTCGACGCCCCTTGACGGATTTGACCCGAACCGGATCTTGTGCTGGATGACGTATACGAATGCGGCGACGCAACAGGTGATTCGGGCCAATATGGACCGCTCGCCTCTGTATTCGGGAAAGATCGAGGGCATTGGCATACGGTACTGTCCGAGCATTGAAGACAAGGTGATGAAATTCCCCGACAAAGAGCGGCATCACATTTTTCTCGAACCGGAAGGGTTGAACACGCAGGAAGTGTACGTGAACGGCATGTCGACCAGCCTGCCCGAAGACGTTCAGCTTGCCATGCTCCACACCGTTCCGGGCCTGGAAGAGGCCGAGATTATCCGGCCGGGCTACGCGGTCGAATATGATTTTGTGTTTCCGACGCAGCTCAAACCAACGCTCGAGACCAAGACGGTGCGGGGCCTGTTCCACGCCGGGCAGATCAATGGCACGTCGGGCTACGAGGAGGCGGCCGCGCAAGGATTGTACGCAGCGCTGAACGTGATTCGGTGGCTGGAAGGAGCGGCTCCCCTCTACATTCCCCGCAGCGAGGCCTATCTTGGGGTGATGATAGACGATCTCGTCACGCGGGGCGTGCTGGAACCGTACCGCCTGTTCACGTCACGCGCGGAGTACCGGCTCTTGCTGCGCCATGACAATGCCGACGTGCGGCTTGCGGACTACGGCATCGCGGATGCCTCCTTCAAACGCCAGGTGCGCGAAAAAGAGGCGCGGGTGGAGACGGAGTTGAAACGGCTGAAAGACGCGCTCGTGCCGGCATCGGAGGAACTGAACCAGATGCTGACCGGCGCCGGGGAGACGGCCGCCACGGCGACCCAGCCGGCCGCGCAGCTTTTGCGACGGGTCGGGGTGTCCATCAGAGACGTCTGGCGCTTCGCCCCGCCGCCCGCGCCATTGTCGTTTGAGGAGGCGGAGCAGGTCGAGATCCGGTGCAAATACGAAGGCTATTTCGCGCGGCAAGAGCGAGATGTGGAACGGTTTCGCAACGCGGAAACGCGGGCGATCCCGGCCAGTCTGGACTTTTTTGCGGTTCCGGGCATCCCATACGAGGCCCGGCAGCGGTTCAGCGAAGTGCGGCCGGTGAACCTGGGCCAGGCGGGGCGCATTCCGGGGATCCGCTCGTCTGACATAGCGGCGCTGTTGGTGTATCTTGAGAAACTCTCGCGCGAAACGCAGGCCGCGGAGGCCTGAGTATGGCGTGTGGAGAGCGAGAAGGACAGGGGTCTTCGAGGCAGCGAATCCATGAGCCAGCCGGATAACGACCAGGCATCGAATCCGATGCACCAGCACCCTCTCGAAAGAGGGGCCGTAATACAGCTGTGCGCCGGCATGCCGCAGGTGGCGACGCGCGAGCTGAGCGGGGAAGAACACGATGACCTGCTGCTGCTGGAGGCCGCGTTTCTGAGGCGGAGCCTCGTCCATGCGGCCGTGACGCTGGCGCTTCTGGGGATCGTGAGCGCCGCCGCATTCGCTCTGTTCCAGTGGATGGACGCCAGCGCGTGGTACGGACTGGTGGCGCCGGTGGTTTCGATCATCCTGTTGCTCGCGGGGCTCACTGCGCTGTTCCTGCCGCTCGACCTACTGGTTCGCCGGTCGGTCCTTCACCGCGCACGCCGCGCCGGGTACGTGCGTGTGTTCGAGGGAACGGTAAACACGGAGGACTTCACCGACAAGACGCGGCGCTGGCTCGAGAAGACCGGTCTCCTGCACGATGACGCGGACGCCCCGAACACGATCGAATTGTACGCAAAACACAACGTGGTTCACCGGATCAACGGAGAAGAGCCGGAGGAATGGCTGTCGGTCATCCTCACGAAGGCGGCGGCCGTGCCGGAAGACCCGCTGGTCCTGGATGTTCCCGGCGACTGGTTTCCGGACGCAGCCGACGGGGCCATGCAGCGGCGGCGTCTGACAGCGACGGAACACGCGGAGATTCTGGTGTATGCGGAGGCGGGCCGCAAACGGCTGAACCTGATCCCCCTGATGTGGGGAGTTCCCGTGTTTGTGGCGTTGGTCTTTCTGATGAACAAGCTGCTGCAACTCGACACGGCGCTGGGGTCCTGGGCCTCGGCCGCCATCGCCGCGGCCATCACCGGCTACAACGTTGTGCACACGCGGCGAAAAGTCCGGGCCCTGCTTGAAGACGCGGAATTCGGATGGATCATCATTCTTCGTCCCGGCATGCTCCCTGAGAGCGCGGGGAAAGGACTGCGGGATTCTGGAGCGACGACGGAGTTCCTGCCCGCATCGGAAACGCTGTGGAGTTTTGCGGGCCGCCCCGCCGCCTGGCGCTATGGCGCGGCCCTGTTGCCGCGCTCATGAGACGTGCGAGGCTGCGAGGGCGGCCGAGCGGCAACGGCGCATGATAAGGAACATCACGAATGAATGACCTTTGGGTTGGACTGGGCGCGCGCGACATCACCCCCGCTACGGGGCTTGCGCTCTGGGGCTATGCGGATCGGAAAGGCCCGGCGACCGGCACGCTGGACCCGCTGATGCTGTATGCGGTGGTGTTTCGCGCGCATGGGAACACCGCGGCGCTGGTGTCAGCGGATCTGGGGCGGCCGCCCATGAGAGACGTTCAGGCAGAGATCCATAAGCGCGCCGCGTCCCTGGGGGTCCCCCATGTGTTTTTTGCCGCGACGCATACGCATCACGCGCCCGAGATGGACGTACCGGACGCGCCGCACGCCAACGCGGTGATGGACGCGGCGGTCGAGGCCATTGCGGAGGCGCTGGGCAGACTCCAGCCCGCCCAGGCCGGCACCGGCACAGTCACTCTCGACATCGGGCACAACCGGCGGCGGATCCTCGAGGACGGGCGCTGCGTCATGCTCTGGCGGAACGAGGTGCAGGCGCCGACCGAACCCGTCGACCGCGAGGCGACGCTCGTTAAGATCGACAGCGCCGGCGGGCAGCCCATCGCGCTGCTGGTTCATTTTGCCTGTCATCCGGTGATCATGGGGCCTTCGAACCGGCAGTACTCCGCCGACTACATTGGGGAGCTGCGGCGGCAGGTCGAAATCGAGAGCGGTTACCCGTGCGTGTTTCTGCAGGGGGCGTGCGGCGACATCAATCCGTACCTGGACAAGACCCCGGTCGAGCACGGGGGCGTGGAGGCGGCGCAAACGGTCGGCCGGGCCTGCGCCCGAAGCATCCTGGCGGCTCTCCCCGGGATTGACCCGCGCCCCGCGGCCCGGACCGGCGTGGCGTACCGCCGAAAAACCGTCCCCGTGGGCACGAGATGGAACCTGGAGGATCCGGAACAACACCGGATCGTGTTTGAGGCGCACGGCGGGGCCAAGGGGCTGTTCGGCCGCTACCTGGAATCGGCCACGCCGGAGCTCGCCGTGCCGCTGACGGCCCTGTTGATTAACGATGCCCTGGCTTTCGTCGGGATGCCGGGCGAGGTCTTCGTTCAGTACCAGCTTGAACTGAAGGCCAGGGCGCCCGTGGGCACGGCGCTGCTCTGCGGCTATACGGAAGAATACCACGCATATTTCCCGACCCTTGCGGGAGCCCTGGCAGGCGGTTACGGCGGTACCACGGCCAGTTATGTGGGCTTCGGCGCGGCGGATAGACTTGCACTGGAAGCCCTGATCCTCCTGACCGAGATGCGCCGTCCACCCGCCGGACAATGTTGCAGGGAGGCGTTCCGGATCGTCGACTGGGATCCGGCCGTTCATGGACCGCAAGGCTGACCCGTGCACGGTTTGGGGGCCGGGCCCTGCGTCGGGGAGGCGGCCCGCGCGGCCCCGGGAGAAATTCCGCCAGGATTGGGCGTTTGATTTGTAACCATTTTTATTACAAAGGCTTGAATCGCGCCACGGCGTGCGGTACTTTGGAGCGGTTGCACCTTCATCGGGAGGAATTGCGTGAGCCAGTCGAACATCTCCTTCAACATCTGGACTCTGCCCACTCTGGCATTGTGGCTGGTCTTTTTCATTGTGGGTCTGCTTCCGGAATCCGCGTACTGGGCGGCGCGTGTGGCGGGCGGCGTGGTCACCCAGAATGCCATCATCAATTCCCCGAGTCTGGTGACCCTGTTTCTGGCGCTCTACCTGGCCTTTTTCGCGCATCGGCGCTGCCTGGATGCCGGGGTGTCGCGGGAAAACGCGCTGGCGCGCGCGATTCAGGTGGGCATTCTGGCTCTGATTGCGTTTCTCCCCTACCCCTTTTACCTGTTGCTTGCGCCGGGCAACCTGAGCTTGCTGGGCACAATGCTTCGGAACATTGATGAGCTGGCGGCGGTATTTGGCCTGCCTGTAGCTAAGCTATTGGCGTGGGGGTACTTACTCCTTACGGTCATGCGCTCTCAGCTCCCGGGCGGAGACGCCGTCTTCGCCAGGATGTATCCGAAAATCGTGCGCGAGGGCGAGGGGAACAACCTGGACGTGACGCTGGATGAGTGACGGCCCGCCGCATCCGCGTATTCTCGATTTCGGGGCGAACCCGGTCAACGGTTCAGGGTTCCAAAGCGTTATAGTGGATGGGATCGAGGCAGGAGTCGGCTCGTTTCGAAAGTGGCAACGCAGGCAAAACGGGATTGAACCATGAAAAAGAGTCTTGTCGTGGTTGCGTCAGGGGTGCTTTTGTTCGTGTCGGCGTCGTCGGTCGCGGGCACATTGCGGATCGGCCAGCCCGTCGTCCAGGGGGACCAGGTGACCATTCCCGTCCTGCTGGAAGGGGATGTCGCCGGCGGCGTGGCCGCGTTGAGTTTTCAACTGAATTACGACCCCTCCGCCCTGGAACCGCGTCAGGCCAGCCCCGGTGCGGCCGCGCAATCCGCCGGGAAAGATGTCATGACCAACGTCAAAGAGCCCGGCACCTACATGGTGGTCATGGCAGGCTTGAACAATGGCACGCTGGCCTCGGGGGAGGTCACTAATATTGTCCTGGAACGGCGCGGGGACGATGCCTCCACGAACATCAGCATCACCGGCACCACCTTTGCTTCATTGCAGGGCGACGAGATCCCTTCGCGGGGAAGCACGGGCAACATCTCCTTCGAGCAGGCGGAAGAAGACGACACGGAATCCGACGAGGAGCAGGCGCCCTCCGAAGAAGAACAGGCCCCTGACCAGGGAGACGCCGAGGGGGAAAACAAAGGGCCGGAGCCCGTCCCGGTCACGGCCCCCGAGGCGGAACCGGCGCCGCGACGCACGGCCGACACGGTCGACAGGCCTCAACGCGACACCGCCGCCGCCAGACGGGAACCCGTTCCGGCATCCGATGGTGGAATTTCCAAGGGGGCCAGTGATGCGGAAGCGAGCAAGGAACTTGCCGACGCACTGACCGCCGCGGCGGAAGGCCGCCTGAGCATCGGCGCCCGGTCGTCAGAGACCCGGGATGCCGCGCAGGCGGGCGTCTCCGAAGCCAACCGTCCAGCCGGAGACGAGCCAGCGCCCAAGATTCAGGTCGCGGCCGTGTCCGACACGCCCGGATCCGGGGCCGCACCAGAGGCAGCCGCCCCCGTCGCGGATGGCGCGGTACAGCCCCCGGCCGCCACGGCTGCGTCTGCCGAAACGGCTTCGGCAGGCGACGCGCCTTCTGCCGCAATGCCCGAAGCAGTGGAACCGGGCGACGCAACCCGGCCGGACAGCAAGGGCCGTACCTCAACGCTGGTCTTTCTCGGGGTCATCGTGGCTGTCGTGGCCGGGATCGTGGTGCTTCGGAAGCGGCTGTTTGCCTGAGCCGTCCCGATCAGCGCCAGAGTCTATTCCGCCTCGACGGAACCGGCCTCCTGCACTGCTTCGAAATCGTGGCCGCGGAATCCGGACTCGGCGCGTGGTTTGTTCAACGCCTCGGGTATTCCGCCGGGCACGAGCGCGATCTTGCCGAACTGGTCGCCCGACTCCATCCGGAGCGTGGCCTCGCAAACCCGGTTAAGCGGATAAACCGAATCCACCACCGGCCGCATACGGGAGGCAGAAACGGCCGCGAGCATCTGCCGGAATTCCTCATCAGATCCCATGGTGGACCCCATCACCTCGAGGTGGTTCCAATAGAGCTGGGAGATGTTTACGGTCGTCTCCGCACCTGTCGTGACGCCGCAATGCACAATCCGGCCGCCGCGGCGCACCGCCTTGAAGTTCTCGGACCAGGTCGCCGCGCCTGCCGTATCAAGCACGATATCGACGCCGCGTCCGCCCGTAAGATCGCGAATGGCCTCGCTCAGGCACGGATTGTTGGCATAGTTGACGCAGTCATCGGCGCCGAATTCCCGCGCACGCAACAGCTTGTCATCCGAGGAGGACGTGACCATGACGCGCGCCCCTGCCAGACGGGCAAGTTGAAGGCCGGCCAGAGCCACTCCGCCGCCGATGCCGTGAATCAGCACCGTTTCACCGGGGCGCAGCCGGGCGCGGGACATGAGCATGCGCCACGCAGTGACATACGCGAGCGGCAACGCCGCCGCCTCGGTCATGCTCAGGTGGGGCGGTTTGGCGAACACGTTCATGGCAGGCACGACCACGCGCTCCGCGAAAGTCCCCGGCCGCGCCATTCCCACAATGCCGAAGGAAATGCACTCGCTCTGTTCGCCGCGCCGGCAGAACTCGCATCTGCCGCAGCTTAACCCGGGATTGATGAGCACCTCGTCGCCCGCCCGAACGTGGTCCACGCCCTCGCCCGCTTCGACCACCACCCCGGCCGCGTCGGACCCCAGGATGTGCGGAACCGGCAGTTCCACCCCCGGACGGCCTCTACGCACCCAGATATCCAGATGGTTCAACGCGGCGGCATGGACGTCAAGCAGTATCTCGCCGGGCCCCGGAACCGGCGACGGGACCTCTTCGAACTTGATGCAATCAACCTCGCCGTTTTCGAAAATCACCGCAGCTTTCACGATAGACCTCCCCGGCATCGCCTCGATTTGCGTGTTTCGGAATCCTGGCCCGCATCAGCGGTTGTGGACCACCCGGTAGACCTCCGCCAGGCTCGTCGCGCTGGCCTCCCAGGAGAATGCGCGCGCGCGTTGCCTGGCCTGTGCCGCCATCCGCGCACACGCGTCCGGCCGCAGAAGGAGCGTTTCCATACCCGCCTCCAGGGCGTCCACGTCCTCGGGATCAGTCAACACGCCACACGCGCCAATTACTTCGGGCATCGCCGACACATTGGACGTCAACACAGGCACCCCGGCCGCCATCGCCTCCAGCACAGGCAACCCGAACCCTTCGTACAACGAAGGATACAGACACGCCGCCGCCCCCCGCAGAAGCAGTATAACATCGGAACGGCCCAGGTACCCCGCGTGGCGAACCCTTTCTTCGAGGCGCAGTTCCCGGATCGCCTGAAATACAGGTTCGGCGTGCCACCCGCTTCGGCCCACCAGCAGGAGGTCCGGACATTCCGGGAACCTGTCCGCGACACGCCGGTAAGCGGCGAGAAGCCGGGGAAGATTCTTGCGGGGTTCGATGGTGCCGACAAATATCCAGTAGTCCCGCTGCATTCCGAGCCGTTGCCTGCATCGGGCCAGGGCGGCGGAATCGAGTTCCCCCTCGAAATCGCCGATGCGCACGCCATTGGGAACGACGAAGACCTTCTCCGGCGGCACATTGAGGACATCGAGAATGTCCTGACGGCAGCTTTCGGACACCGCAATCAGCGCATCGGCATGCCGCGCGGCGTGCAGGAGAAGCCGCCGGTGAATGCGCACCGTTTCCGCGGTGTGTGTCTCGGGATGGCGAAACACGACCAGGTCGTGAACCGTGACCATGCGCCTGGCGTTCGAGGCAGCGGGAAGCAGGTGAAACAGTCCGTGCGCGACATCGGCGGGGCCGCAGAACCATTCGACGGGCGGCCAGTTGCAGCGCGGCCACAGTGCGAGTTTGAGCCGGCGCGCACCGGGCACGACAAAGCTGCGGGAGAAGCCCCGGCGCCATTCGGGGGGGAGGGCGACGCCCCGCGCGCGCGTGCCGAACACCCGCAGATCGAGCGCTGCGTCAAGACCCGCCAGCGCGGACGCCTGGTGCAGGGCCACATAGCCGACGCCCGTGCGGGGCCGTTCCAGAGCGCTGCTGAGGTCGAGGATGATGCGGAGTGTCTCGTCAGAATCCATAGGCCCCGGATACGGTTCGGTCGGGCAAACCGTTCAGTTAACCGCGCCGCACATCGGAAGACGCGACGTCATCGTCTTCCGACACGTCTTCCGGCTGTTCATGAAGCGCCTTGGCGGACTCACGAGGAGCGAAATCGCGAAACGCAGATATCGTAAAGGACGCCTCATCGGTCTTGGCGGAATCGCCACCGTCGTGTGCAGCGGGACGCGCCTTCGCCGCCCCGGTCTCGAGCGGGGTCTCGTCTGCGTCAGGGGCATTCCTGACGGCGTCGTACATGCCCAGGATCCGGGCGGCGATATCGGCGGCCTGCAACTGGATGGCCTCGGATTCCCCCGCGACCAGTTTCTCCAGCACGATGCGTTCGACGGTTTCTCTGTCCAAAACGGCGCCCTTCACTTTCTCGGTTTTGTCTTCCAACGCGAGACGTCGTCCGGCGCCGGGATGCCGCAACGCCCGTTCGCACTGGACACGCCCGTTCTGGATGTCGGGATTGCCGGGATAATCGCGGGCCAACCCATTGAAAATGGCCAGGGCTTCAGCAAAACGGCCGGAATAATAGAGATCGACGGCTTCTCCGAAACGGCGCTTGGCGTCATCATTGGCCTTGCCCGCGCCCCGCCACCAACTGGTCCCGCCGGTAAACATGCCCTTGCGGGCAGGCCCGGCGGTGGTGGTGTTGTCGCTGTTGATCCGGACGGTCGTTCCGCATGCAGGACACAGGCCGGTGCGCCCGATAGCCGAACGCGGCACCTGCATGCGCTGACCACACGAGCCACATGTCAAAATGAGTTTACGCATTCACGTATCTTCTGTGTTCCGCTCCGCCGTTTGCCCGCCGGAACCTCTCCGTCTCAAACAGGTTACCGCAGGCACTTCAGGCCGCAGTATAACCAAACCGGCGAAAACACGCCAGCGATACCTCATTCCTGCGCACCCAGGAACCGCATGAGCGTATCCAGCATTTCGTGGTCATCGAGGTTTTCGTCCATGATCTCGGGAATCAACGTGATACCCTGCACATCGGTCTTCTGCTCGGACGGCGCCACAAACGGACCGGGGAATGGCCCGTCTTTCCGCGACGGGTCGTCCTCGCCCGGTTCGGCCATCCCGGCGCCGATCTCCGGGGCATTCTGCAGTCCTGTCCGCAGGTGAACGAGTTCGGTTTCGAGTTCCCGGATGCGTTCCCACGCGGCGCGCAGCGCCTCATCGGCGCCTTCCGTGCGCGCCGGGCCCTCCCCCGCTCTTTCGAGGGATTCGCGCAACAGGGCGGCCTCGCGCTTCAGGCCGTGGTGTTCCGTTTCAATTTTGCGAAACGCGTCCAATTCCTGCCTCTGCACGCGCAGCTCCTCGTGCGCGGTTACCAGGGCCCGTTCGGCCAGGAGGTGCGCTTCGCGCTCGCCGCGCAGTTCCGCCTGAATCTCGAGGATCTCGGCCTCGGCGCTCTGCGTCACGCCCGACAGTTCGGCGGACAAATGCTCGATGTCGTCAAGGTGCTGGCGGCCCACGGCCTCGGCTTCGCCTTTCCGCTCCAGGGCGAGCCTGAGTTCCTCCGAAAGCCGCTGGATCGTTGCTTCCTTCTCCTGGAGCCGCGCGGCGACCGTTTCGGACTGGTGTTCCGCGACGTTGCGGGTTTCGAGGATGCGGCGCGCCTCGTCCCGTTCCCGGCGCAGCGCCCCGGCCTGTTCCTCCAGTTTGCCGCAGCGCTCGGCCAGTTCCGCCGTACGTTGCTCGAATCGCGCCAGGCGTTCGCCCAGGCGGTTGACCTCCTCCCCCCGCCCCTCGCTCTCCTTCGTTGCCGCAGCCAGGCGGGCTTTGAGGTCATGTACCTGGGCCCGTGCCGCCGCATGAGCGGTGCGTTCGCGCTGAAGATCAGCCCGCAATTCTTCGGCGGCCCCGGGCTCGTGCGCGGACGCGCCCAGCGCCCGCAGGGGAGAGTCGGGCGCCAGCCAGCCGCGCAACGCGGTCAGGGATTCCCGCAACTCGGCCCCGGTTTCCTGGTGTTCCTTCTTGAAAGCCGACACCTGGCCGGCGAGCTGGGAGGCCAGGGTCTCCGCTTTCTTGAGCGCGCGTTCCTGGGCGGCCACGCTCTCTCCCATATGCTGCATTGTCCGCAGTTCGGCCTCGGCGCGTTTCGCCCGTTCGCGGTACCCTTTCAACTGGGCCACCACGCGGCGTAACAACGCCTGAACCTGCGGATCCACCCTGGCGTCCGCGATTTGTTCTTCCGGCGCGTTGCTGGACTCGGGCACGCGGATAATGGTCCCGCACCCCCTGCACCAGCCGTGCTGTCCGACCGCCGAGTCGGGCACATTGAACTGATGGCCGCATTTCGGACAGGAGAACGCTATCATTCCGGACCTTCCTCAAAATCCGCGCCCTCCGGAGAAACCCGGCCAGCGCGTGCCGCCTCTCGTGAAGTATACCAGACCACCGGCCCGGTCCGGGGCGGGAAAACGCGCGAGTATTGAAGCGTCTCCGGCAGGCAGGTAGACTGAGGACTCCGTTCACCTGAAGGAAAGACAGGGCCCGTGATCGTATGAAGGTGTCCGATGCCGCGGACAGGCCATTGAGTATCGCTTATCTGGCGCCCGAACTCGGAGCGCTGACGTCGACGTTTATCTACCGTGAGGTCGAGGCCCTTCGTCAACGAGGGGTGTCGATCACGCTGTTCTCGACGACCCGCCCTGCCGGGGGACGGATCTCGGAAGAAGCCAAACCGGTGGTGGCGGAAACGCAGTACCTGTACGATGCGTCCAGGCCGGCGCTCGCCATGAGCGCACCGGGCCGATTCCACCGCCACCCGCTGCGTTTTGTCCGCGCGCTGGCCCTGCTTGCACGCGATGCCCTGACGGCGCAGACCCCGTCCGCCGGGGATCGCCTGAAGATGCTGTGGCATTTTCTGCTGGGGTGCCGCCTGGCGGCCGCGCTCGAATCGCGGGGCATCCGCCACCTCCACGCCCATTTTGCGCATGTGCCGGCCGCCATCGCAATGTATGCGGCGCTGCTGGCGGATATCCCGTTTAGTTTCACGGCCCACGCCAACGACCTGTTCGAACGGGGTACCGCCCTGAGGGAGAAGGTACGGCGCGCCGCCTTCACAGCGGTCATCTCGAACTACAACCGCCGTTTTCTGGAGGAAGCCGGCTGCCTCACGGAACGCGTTCACGTTGTCCACTGCGGCCTGGACGCGACCCGGTACGACTTCCGGGCCGCCCCGCCGGGAAACACGCCGCCCCTCCTCTTTTCCGTGGGCCGTTTTGTGGAGAAGAAGGGGTTTCACGTGCTGGTGGAGGCGTTGGCGCTGCTCAAAACGCGGGGCGAGCGGTTTCGATGCCTGATCGCAGGGGATGGCCCGCTGTATGGAGCGGTTCGGGACCGTGCGCAGACCGCAGGCCTTCGTGAGGATCTCGAGATGCCCGGGGCCATGCCGCAGGAACGCGTGAAAGCCCTGCTGGATACCGCGGACACCTTCGTGCTGCCGTGCGTTGTGGCGAAGAGCGGGGATCGCGACGGCATTCCGGTGGCCCTCATGGAAGCCATGGCGCTCGGGGTCCCGGTCGTGTCAACGAACGTGTCGGGCATTCCCGAACTGATACGGAACGGCGAGAACGGCCTGCTCGTACCGGCGGGAGATGCCGAGGCTCTCGCGCAGGCGCTCGGACGCATCCTCCGCGAACCGGCGCTCCGTGAAAAACTCGCGATGCACGCCCGGACAACCATCGAGGCGGAATTCAATCTGGAAACCATAGCCGCGAATCTGGAATGCTTGTTCCGGGAATCGGTCCAAAGAAAACGGAACACCGGAGGTCAGGGATGACCGGGGAACCACGCATGGAATCGTCCGATCGGTCTTATGTTGTCATCATCACCGCCCGTGACGAAGCGAGGTACCTCCAGGGGACCATCGACAGCATCGCCGGGCAGACGCTTCTGCCCGTCGAAATGGTGATCGTGAATGACGGTTCCCGGGACGAGACCGGGGCCATCGCCGATGCGGCCGCCGAAAAGCACGCCTGGATTCACGTGGTGCATCGCGACGACCGCGGCGAACGCAAGGTGGGCGGCGGAGTGGTCGAGACCTTCTACGCGGGATACGAGGCCCTGCGCACGCGGGACTTTGCGTACCAGTGCAAACTGGACGGCGATCTCACTCTTCCGCCGGGCTATTTCGAGGGCATCATCCGAAAGATGGAGGCCGACCCCGCGCTGGGCGGCGCGAGCGGCAAGGTGTTCAATCCGGTCGGCGACGGAGCCGTCAAGGAAGAGCGCATTATCGACGACATGGTTTCTGGCGCGGTGAACTTCTGGCGGCGCGCCTGTTGGGATCAGATCGGCGGCTACGTGCGCATGGTCATGTGGGACGGCATCGCCATGCACCGCGCCCGGATGTTCGGATGGCGCACCCGGAGTTTTCGCGACAAGGACCTCGAGATCATCCATCATCGTCTGATGGGCTCTTCGCACAAAAACATCCTCCATGGCCGCATGCGCTGGGGGCGCGGGCAGTGGTTCATGGGCTGTCATCCCCTGTATATCCTCGCGAGCGGCGTCAACCGCATGTTTGA
>Ga0123332_1002926_pt1 | contig 15895 bp, 29 predicted proteins | sample BioC12SIPDNA_4_FD_89958 | JGI IMG/M metagenome (GOLD analysis project Ga0123332, IMG submission 89958) | Anaerobic biogas reactor microbial communites from Washington, USA - Biogas_R2_A C12 SIP DNA | ecosystem: Engineered > Bioreactor > Anaerobic > Unclassified | place: Washington, USA...
GAGGAACGGGCCGTCCGTCTCGATCCGCTGACCGTCCTCAAGGTCCAGGTCCGCGAGGCGGATCGTGTGGCCGCAGCCGGGCTCGGTGTCCGGGGCTCCGGCGCACTCCCACATCTGGCCAGCCGGGCGGTAGGCACCGATGCCGCACTCACCGCAGACCACCAGGGAGGTCCGTGCGGTCAGGGTCCCGACGTACAGGTAGCCCACAGCAGCCTCGGCAGCACCCTTGGTGATCCGCTCGTACTCGGCGCGGGCGTTCTCAAGCATCGCGGCCAGACGGTCCATGAGGGCGGCAGCCACGAGCTCGTCGGTGCCGAGCAGGTCCGCGACACCAGCGGCGTCCAGCGGCTCCGAGTCGATGTGCGAGGGCTGGGCGAACACGACGGTGCGCGACTCGTGCTCATCGACCCACCACTCAATCCAGAGGTCTCGCTTGGTGTCACCGTTGGTGACGGTGGCCGCAAGAGCATCGGCGGCGCCGGGCTGGCGCACCTGCGGCACGTAGGCGCTGACCTTCACGGAGATGATCTCGCGGTCGCGCTGCTGGGCCAGCCCGACCTGGGAGGGTGAGGCGTAGGTGACGAACGTGTCCTCGGTGGTGGTGGTGATGACGTGCTGGCTCATGGCCGGGGTGCTCCTTCGGTTCGGTGTGGTGTGTTGGGTGCCGGAGACGCTTTCCGGCTGCTGACAGGCTCAGCGGAAGTCGTAGCGGTGGGTCGAGTCCTCAGCCCACCCGTCGATGAATGCGGCGGGGTCGTTATCCTCGGTGGGGGCCGCGAGAGCGCATCGGGTGCAGCGGCGGAAGGTCTGCCGGTCGGTGTTGGGCCAGGAGTAGGCGAAGCGGTGCATGAGGGTGGCGTCCTCACCGCACAAGGTCTCCTTGGTGCCGACGTGCAGGTCGTGAGCGACAGGCGAGCCGGGACGGCGGGCCTTGTCAGCGAGGGCGTATCGCATTGGTCGTCGGTCCTTTCAGAACGGGTAATCGGCGGGGTCCGGGGCGGTGACCACTTGGCCGGTCCACGGGTGCAGCGAGACGGGGAGCGAACCTGCGACGTGGGCGCGCAGGGCGTGCGAGCCGACAGCGCGGGCGAACGTCATGGCCCCGTGGATGCCGAGCACCTTCTCGTCGGCGTCGCGGGCCGCGTCGTCGGCTGCCTGCCGCTCGGCTGCCCACTCTGCATCGGCCTTAGCCTCAGCGGGGGTGTAGCAGTCGAGCGGGCAGACCTTGTTGGGGCCGTGAGCTGCGTGCCAGTCGGCGTGGGCCTCGGCGGTGTAGGTGCTCATTGGAGGTAACTCCCTCGGTCGGTGTTCGGTGTGTCGGGCTGACGCTTGCCTGACACCTGAAACACTAGGCCACCCGCGTTAGCGTGTCAACGTTTCGGGGCGTCGGCGCTCATCCGACCGCCATGCTCGATGCGACGATGACGCGGCGGTCGTCGTCGGAGATTCCGAGGGTCTCGTTGCTCACCTTGACCACGAGCCGGGCCGTCTCGTAGTTCCTGCCGAGAGTGTGGGCCGCGATCACGTAGCCGCGCTCCCCCTCAGTGACGATGGCGGGCCGGAAAGCTCCGTCCTTGTCGGTCATGCTCTCGTCCAGGTGGTAACAGCGGCGCTTGGTGACGGTGGTCGGCGTGAGGGTGTCGCTCATCGGTCGTGCTCCTTCGGTGTGTGTGCGACCAGGGGCGACGCTCCCCCTGGGTCTGGTTGGTGGGTTAGGACGCGTACCACTGCACACCCGCAGGGAACAGCACAGGCAGTCCGCAGCACTCGGCCAAGAGCACGAAGTCATCGGGGTAGTTCCCCTCGTCCTGCGCGACCGTCACCTCCAAGAGCGAGCCGTAACGGTACGCGCCGTTCACCGGGGACCTGCGCTGGTCAATCTCGACCGCGACGAACTTCGACCGAACCGGCGGCAGGTCGTCGTCCAGGTGCTCGGTGTGGCCGCAGCCGGGGCACCTGATGGTTGCGCCGCAGGCTCCCTCGTCCGCGTCGGCATCCCACTCGATGAGCAGTCGCGGCGCGTCGAGCTCGCGCAACGCAACCTCGGCGTCGGTCCACGCCTGCCACAGCGCGCGGGCCTCTGCGACCTTGGCGACGGGCATCATGGGCCGGTCGGCGGCGCTCATGACGCGTCACTCTCCCCCGGGTGCTCTGCGCCGTCGCCGAACACTTCCTCGGCGTGGTTGACGGCGGCTCGGCGTAGGCGGTCCTCGACGGTGTTGCCGGGGAGGTCGAGCGCGTCGGAAAGGTGCAGCAGGTCCGTCAGGAGGTCGTCAATCGCGCTCTCGTCGTCGCGGACGGCGGGGTCGGTGGCGTAGGCCATGAGAGCGCGGGCGGCGCGGCCAGCGGCTCGGAGCGGCTGCCGGTCGTGGTCCGGGTCGGTCGCGGCGATGGTCTCGATGGTGAGGTCCTCGCTCATCGGGTCGCCTCCTGTCCGGCCATGTGCGTCGGTGTTCATCGGTTGGCCGTCCTTCCGAGGATCATCTCGGTAGCCAACTCAGGGGCGTCGGCGTACAAGTTCGTGAGGCCGAGCGCGGCGGCGGTCAGTTCGACAATGGCGCGGTCGTACTCGGTGTTCGGCGGGTCGCCCGGCATGGTGGCGAGGGATCGTGCGGCTTCGAGCAGTTCGAGACCGGCTTGGGTGGCGGGGGCCGGGGTCGGGACTGTGGCGGGTGCGTCGGTGTTCATCGGTTCGTTGCTCCTGTTCGGTGACGGGGTGATGCTGGGTGGTTGGTCCGGGCAGGGCCTCACGGTGCGGTCACGTTCGGCCCTACCCGGTGGCTTGTTGGCTAGTCCCGGTTCTCGGACCAGGCGATGAGGTCGGCCAGGCAGCCGGTCTTGTGGCCCTCGTCGGGGTACTTGCGGCAGCGGTCGCAGTCGGGTGCGGGGGTATGGCCGGGACCGATCCACGTGGACAGCGTGAGTTCGTGACTCCCCTTCATGTTGGCGAAGGCGAGGCGCTTGCCGTCCACGACCAGCCGGTAGTCGGCGGGGATGCTGTCCCACGGCTGGAAGATGCAGGAACCGGGCCAGAAGTTCTCAACGGCATATGCGATCCACGTCTCGAGTTCGGGGGTAGCGGTCTCGGCCGGTGCGGTGGCGGTGCTCATCGTCGGAGTCTCCCTTTGGTCTCAGGCGGCGGCGGCGCGGAGCTGGCGGCGGACGGCGAGCCGCTCCCGGCGGCGCTCGATGCGGCGGTCTCGGGATCGTGCCGGCGCGCCGTGGTTGCCTCGGCGGTGCATGTGGTGGTCGGTGTGGGCCATGAGGATCGACTCCCTTGGTTCGGTTCGGTGTCGGTGTCTGGCGGACGCTGCCTGACACGTAGAACGTTACGCGCACCGCGTTAGCGTGTCAACGGTTTGGGGGAGCGTGGAGAAGAATGTCCCCCGGCCCCGGCAACCTCATACGATGCCGGGACCGGAGGACGGGCTCACACCAGACCGAGAGCCTTCGCTGTCAGCCACACCGCGACCAGGAATGCCGCGGCGCGGATCACGCGCCGACCGCCACGGACTCGGGGGCAGAAGCGGGCGTGAACACGAGCGATCTGGCCGGGTCGCTCGGTGCCACGTACACCCGGCGGTAGTCCGACCACACCAACAGCGCGCCAGAGCGCGCGGTCCGGCGGGCGCGGGCCGTGATCGAGCCGTCCGGCCATGTGATCGAGCCGTCCTCAAACGCGCCAGGGGTGCGCTCGGCGCAGGCGCGGCACACTCCGGTCTGGTAGCCGGCGCTGCGGAGCGAGCGGTCTGCGAGGTCGGGCCACTGGTCGGGCTCGTAGATGCTGGTTGGGGCGAGGTACCGGGAGCAGAGCGTCTTGACGCGCATCCGGTCACCGGCTAGGCCGATCCGCTTGGTGGGGTCGATCGCGCTGAACGTGGCGTGCGTGACCCCTCCCCCACCGCGAGCCAGCCTGCCGGTCTTGGTCCCCTGGAACGGGGTCGGGTTCGTCATCAGAACACCGTCACCTCTCGGATCGCGTGCCACGGAACCTCGACCACTCGCCCCGTGGGGAGGTACTCGCCGTCCTCCTTGGTCTCGTACTCGGTGACCGTGGCCGTGCCGTCCTTGTAGGCGTCGAGGCGCCCGAGGGTCTGCTCCCACGTGAGGTCGGTCTCGTGGGCGAGCTCGACGTGGTAGCCGACCACGCGGCTGAGGACCCACTCCGCAACCTCGGCGTGGTCGTCGTTTTCGTAGTTGATCGTCAGACCGGCCACGTCACTGCCCTCCGCTCTCGGTGGTGTCGATGCTGAGCGCGTCGAGAACGATGGAGCTGATCGCGTCCGGGATGGACGAGCCGGGCACGCACGCGGCGAGGCGCTTGACCTGCTCGTCGGTGAGCGGTCCCGCCCATTCCTCGATCTGTGCGCGGGTTATGGTGAGGCCGGGCCGCTGCTCGTGCCTGTCCTGGGTGCGCTGGGCGTCCGCGATGAGTGCGCGGCCGATCCGTTCCCCGCGTGTCTGCTTGGCGGCGAACTGCCACGCGGCCTGGTCGGCGTCGTCCTCGGTCGCGTCGGGGAACGTAGCGCGGAACTGCTCGTCACCCCACCCACCAACCTCGTCGGCCAGGTCCGGGTGCCCGAGGTCGCGCAGCTCCATGCACACAGCGCCGCGAACCTCGTCGGTCTCGGTGTCGCTGTTGTCCAGGCCGAGAGCGGCCACGGCCAGGTCGCGGAACTCGCGCAGCGCCTCAATCTCGGTGTCGTTGCTGTCGCCGTGGGCGAAGGCGCGGGTGCGCCACATCGCGGCTTGCAGATCGCAGCGGGCGGGCAGGGTGATCGTGCTGTTGCTCATCAGTCGTTCCATCCTTCGGGCTTGGCGGTGGTCAGGGTGCAGCGGGTCCACGTGCGGGTGGAGTTGGGGTCGTTCCCCCATGACTCGTCCTTGCGGTGGTCGTGGTCGGTAGCGGCGAGGTAGCCGCCGATGAAGTTGCGCTGGGCGGCGCGGTTCATCGCGGGCCGGACCGCGCGGGCGTAGGACTGTCGCGGGTCGTGCTCGACGGTGATGTGCGCTCCGCCGGGGAACCGCTCGACGGTGACCGTCATCTTCGGCGGGGTGCCGGGCAGGGGGGCGTAGGTGCGGGTCTCGGTCGCGGCGGTCATCAGTTCGCGCTCCCGTCCTGGGTCGCGGCCGGGTAGACGTAGAAGGGGATGCCGTTGCGGACGACCATGCGCTCATCGGGCTTGTCGTCGCGGGCGAGATAGAGGACGGTGTGCGCGCCGGTGAACAGCTGTTGAGGCGCGACGTTGGTGACCCGTCTCGGGCCGGGCCAGTACCGCTTGTGGTGCTCGACCACCTGCCCAGGTCGAATGTCCTGCACGCGGGTGAGGACTGCGGCGTCAAGGGGTGCGTTGCTCATAGCGGTCACGCGTCCTTCGTGGTGGCGTCGTTGGCGTCGTGCCAGTCGCGGATCGCCATGACCCGCAGACCCTTGGCGAGAGCGTCGCGCTTGGTCTTGTGCCAGGACGGGCGGCGTCCGGGCAGGTCCAGCATCCACGGGCCAGCCGGGTAGCGAACTCCGCGGGCGCGGGCGGCGGCGGCGGTGCTCTTGACGACGACGACTCGCTCATCCTGGGCGGGGATCGGGGTGTCTGCGGGGGCGACGTGCTGGAACTCGCTGCTGATCCGGCGAGCCTGGTGACCGAGAGTGATGCCGGCGAAGCCGTCGGCGGGCTCTCCGGCGTACTCGTACTCGTCATCCCAAGCGGCGCTGATGACCGGCTTGCCGATCAGGTCGGCGGGCTCGACGGCGCGGCGGGTGGCGGTGGTGGCGCTCATGGTGGGGTGACCTCCTGGTCGGTTCGGTGTGGTGTGTCGGTGCCGGAGACGCTTTCCGGCTGCTGACATGTGAAACGTTAGCGGGGGCGCGTTTCGGTGTCTAGGGTTTCAGAGCGCGACGAGCTGCTCGGGCGTGAGAAGCGGCTCGTGCTTCGCTGGCGAGACGAACGAGGCCGGGTCTGGGCCGTCCGCGTTGGCGGTCAGCCTGCGCACATGCCAGCGGCCTCCGTCGAGGTAGGCGACCTCCGCGCGCCACACCGTGCCGTTGACGGGCAGCGCCTCGCGGACGTGACCGGGTACGACGTAGGGGCGGGCGTTGCTAGGGACGCACAGCACGTTCACGGGTGCGCCGAACGTCAGCCACGCAGGCACGGCCGGCGGCTCGTCCAGGGTGGCGGCGCGGCGGTAGTTACACATGGCTTGCGCGGCATCCTCACGTGTGGGCAGGGTCGGGGAGTTGGGGTAGTTCGCGCGGTAGCCGATGGGGCCTGAGCCGATGAACCGGCCTACAGCGATCGCGTCGCCTCCAACGTGCAGGTGGCGGCACCGTTCGCACACGCTCCCTCGGATCGTCATGCCGCGTCCTCGCTCTCAGGCTTGAGGGTGACCTCGCCGTGGGCGGTGAAGGCGTGGAACGTGACGGACTTGTCCCAACCGATCGTGATGACGGTCCACTCGGTTCGGTAGGTGTCACCGTGGCGTCCACGTGCCACGTTCGCCTCGTAGGAGCCGGGCATCAGGTACAGCCCCACGTCAGCGGCGGGACCTGTGTAGAGCGGCACTCCCGTCCACTCGGGGTCCTCCGGGTCCGGGACCTCGACGTACCACACGCCGCGTTGGGTGCGGTAGGACATGCGGTGCTCACGCGACTGCTCGGCGCGCACGCCGGGGCGCAGCTCGGCCTTGGCCTGTTGCATGGTCATTGGTCAGTCCTCTCCGGGGAACATGATCGTCATGACAGGGGCGGGCGTGTCGCCGGGTCCGATGCCCAGGTGGAGAGTGGCCTTGCGAGGCCGCACCCCTCGACCCTCGCGGGGCACGCGCACCATCTGGAACTCGGTGAGCCCGTCGTGGATGCGACGCGGGGACGCGCCCCGGTTGCCCTGGGCGGCGTTGCGCGCCATCCACAGCACGTCCCACAGCCGGCCTTTCTCGTCCTGCCCGGTGAATCCCTTGCGGGTCTCGTCCTCGTCGGTCCAGGTCACAAGGTCGGCGTAGACGGCGCGGGTCATGGCGACCGGCCAGCGGAACCCGGCCTCGCGTGCGGTCTCGGTCACGTCGATCAGCTCCCCGTCGCGGATCGCGTCCGCGCGGGTGTAGGCGTGGATGACTTCGGCGTCGGCCCAAAAGCCGGCCGGGGCGCTCATCGGTCCCACCGCTTCGTCATGCGGGCGGCGTCGGCGGAAGCCTTGCGGGCGATCGCGGCCTCGAGGGCGGCGGCGTGGGCCTCTCCCCTGTCGGCGGCGGCGTGGTCGCCGTCGCGGCGGTCGAAGCCTGCGGTCTCGCGGGCGATGTTGGCCGCGGCCTGGGCGATGACGACGCCCTTGGTGGCGACGATCCTCTCGGCCCGCTCGGTGAGGGCGAGGGCGGGAGCGGTGGTGCTCATCAGTGAACACCCTCGATCACGTGGAGGAACAGGACGAGCAGCACGGGGAAGGCGAGAACGATCGCGCCGCGGACGTGGCGGGCGTCGTTGGTGAGAATCCAGTCCCTGAACGGCTGCTTGGCCTTGGTACGGGTGCGTGACATTGGCGGGACTCCTTCGGTTCGGTGTGCGGGGTGTGGGGCGGACGCTTGCCCCAACAACCCCGACAGTATCGTGACTGCGCTAACGGGTCAAGGGTTGATGCTCACCACTCCATCACGAGCTGCACCGGCACCCCAGCCGGGGCCTCGGCCAGACACCCCGGAGCCGGACCCAGGCCGAGCATCCGTGCGCGCTCCCGGACCGGGACGACCCACTCGACCCCAAGCACCGTACCCAGGATCGCGGCGCCCACCAGTGGACTCACCACGTCCCCGATCTGCTGGAACTGACTCGACCTCGACCCCTGCCAGGGGTAGTCACGCGGGAACCCTTGCAGCGCGCCTGCGTCGGCCGGGGTGATCCGCGCCCGGTCACTGTCCCGCTCCCAGGAGCGGGCCTTCCCGGTCAGGCACCACGCGGGACCGTCCGTGGAGAACAAGTTACCGCCGGTCGGTCGCCGGTTGTTGCGGGTGCGCATCTTCTCTCCATCCGGCCAGCCGAGGACCTGCGCGCTCGACGGGGCGGGCACTCGTGTCCCGTACTGCCCAGGGGCAGGGGTGAACTTACGCGCGTACAGAAACGCGCGCTCACGGCGGGACCCTGCGCCGTAGTCGTGGGCGTTGAGGACGACGACGTTGACGGACTCCCATCCGGCGGCGCTCATCTCCGCGGCCAGGTCCTCCCACGCGCACTCCAACGCGGGCACGTTCTCCGCGATGACCCACTCGACGCTCGGCAGGTGCAGCGCGAACCGGGCGGTCTGGACGACGAGGGCGGTCCGCTCGTCCTGCACCTGCTCGTAGACGGCTCGCCACGCGGGATTCTCGGGCTGCATGACGCCGTGCTCGTCCGGGTGCGGGGTGACATGCTCACAGCCGAAGTCGATGCAGCCCTCGTCGCACACATGGCCGCACATGTCGGTCCCGAGCGCGGTGATCGCGTCCAGCATGTGCTGGTAGTCCTCGCCGTTGCCGGTCCGCTTCCCCGCCTTGGAGAACGTCGGGCAGGGGGTGGTGACGATGAGGCCGGTCACGGTCGGGAAGTCGGCGGGGCTGAGGGTGGCGATGTCGGCATTGAGTCGGGCGTGCCCGGCGGCGGTCGCGGTCGCGCACGCGTCGCGGGAGATATCGACGCCGAGCTCGCCCAGGTCAACGCCGAGGATGCTCGCGGCCTCGGAGAACCCTCCGGGTCCTGCACAGAGCGCGAGAGTGCGAGGCTCGTTCACGCCGAGATGGCGGCGGTGCCGACGTTGGCCTTCTGCCCGGCGTGGAATCCCTCGATGCCGGCGGTCTGGTCCATCGGCAGGCGCTTGCCCGAGGTGACCTTCTCGTGGGCCTTGTGGGCGTGTGCTTGGACCTGCTCCATCTCGTCGTGGAGCACAAGCTCTGCGCCGGTGGTCTCGCTGACTGCGACCTGCCGCTCGTCCAGGATGCGGGAGGATGCTCCCAGCCCGAACGCGGACAGGTACGACCGGCGGGCCTTGTAGCGGGTCTGCTCAGTGCACCACCCGTACAGTTCCGACCCTTCGCGCTTCCACCACGCCTTCATCGACGTGTCTCGTCGCTCATCGGGTGCCTCCCTGCTCGTCGGGCACGTTCCAGGGGGTGTGGAACCACCCGGACTCTCCCTCGTACTGCACGGGAGGGTTGTCCGGCACGACGACCGGAGGCTTGGCCTGGCGGCGAGTCTTGGCGGCTTCTCGGCCTGCGCGTGCGGCCGCAGCACGGCGGTCCGCCGCGACCTTGAGCTGGTACTCAACGCGTTCACGCTGGCGGCGTGCGCGGTCACGCCTGGCCTTCTCCCGGTCGTACTCGGCGCGGGCCTTCTCGGACGGGAGCGGCTCCAACAACTGGACGCCACGCCGCGGGGCCATGCTGATGTCCCCCTTGTGTGCGCTGAACATCACACGGAGGACCCGCGCGACGAGGAACAGCGCGAACATCATGAGGAACACCTGCCACGCCCAGGACGGGACGGTCGAGAACAGGCTCTCAAATGTCGGCTCGGCCGCATCGGTCGCGGGGGTTTCGGTCTCGAACAGCGAGTCCACGATCATGGGACCGCCGTGCATGATGAGCGCCCCCATGCCGTAGACGAAGAACGGGGCGAGCCCGAGGGTGACGAGGCATCCGAAGTTGTCGCCCCTGTCGCGGCTCACCGGGCGCTCTCGGCGTAGTCGCGGATCAGGTCCAGGCGGACGTTCAGGAAGTGCCCGTCGAGACCGGGGACGCGCGTGGTGCCGGAGCACCAGCCACCACACGCGGCCAGGGCGGCGCGGACGGGGATGCCGTCGAGCGCGACGAACATGCCGAGCCCCTTGGTCTCGAACGCCGGGTCGGCGTCGTCGTTGAGCGGGACCTCGATGGTATCCACCGGCATGTGCGCGGCGGCGGCGGTGAACGTGTCGCGGATCAGCTGGCGGCGGGCGGTCTCCCACTCCGTCTGCAACGAATCGACGTGGGCGCGGGCTGCGGCGAGGGATGAAGGGCTGGCGCTCATGGGTTGAGTCTCCTCTGTCGGCGTGTCGGGGTGTGGGCGGGACGCTTGCTCACACACCTACGTTAGCAGGTGCGCGATTATGTGCGCTAGGCCGACGCGACGAGAGGCGCGGCAGCTCCACCGTGGATCCACCGCTCGTCGGACTCGCACAGGATCGACTTGCGGCCGCACAACACCGTCACCACTCCGGTTGAGGCGACCCCGGCGAACAGGTCGAGGACGGTCTCCCCCTGGCGGGACGAGGATTCGAGCAGTTCCCGGATGCGGAACCTCAATCACGGCTGCGCCCCCGTGTCATTGGCGATCTTCAGAAGGCTGCGGGGATCGACTCCTGCTCTTGGGCGGGAAAGAGGGAAAGAGGGGCAGGACGGCGCTGTTCACAGGTTGGCTCTCCCTGATCGGTTTTCGGTGTCTGCGGGGGGACGCTTCCCCGCGTGCCGTAGCCCGTCTCTCGAGTCCGGGCACGCCGTCAAGGTTTCGTGTACCCGCTCGTTCTCACCAGGTGTTCCGGGCGTCACCGCACGGCGGCGGGTCCGCCTGCACGATCCGGCCGTCCGTCGTGAACCGCGACCAGCCGAAGCGGGTCAGCACGGGGATGCGGGATGCGTCTAGGTCCGTGCGGTGCGCGGTGATCTTGTAGCCGAGGCGTGCGGCCTCCGCTCCGTTGCTCTCCTTCCAGCCGTGGCAGCCGGACGTGTTCCCGCGCCCACAGAGCGTGAGAAGCCACTCGGGGCCGTTGATCCGGTCAGATTCGGCACCCTTGGTGCCTCCCATCCCCCGAGGCCGGCGATGGTCCTGCTCGGCAGCTGCTTGCCCGCAGCGCACGCACAGGTGCCGGTCGCGCTGCACGACGAGTGCACGCACAGCCGGCGGCGGGCCGGTCTTGCGCGGGCGTGGCCGCGCAGGCGGGTCCTTCTGCACGTGCACACCAGGGCGGGGTGCACGTGCAGGCGGGCGTGCATTCGACAGTGGTGTTGCACGTTTCAGCTCGCCCGTGCGCGTCAGAGGCTTGCCCGGCGCGAGGCTGCTGCTGCGTGCAAGACCCTTGCCGGGGCCGAGCGGGGTGCGGCGTTGCAGGCTCACCAGAGGGCCACCTCGACCGGCGCCGCGATGGGGGTGAGCGGCTCGTCTGCGACCTTGCGGGCCACGAGCCTCTCCCCCACCACGGTGAGCCGCCACGCCCGCGCGCCGCGGCCGGAGGAAGTCGGCCGGGTCACCGGCTCGCCCTTCTCGTTTGTCACGAGCTCGACCAGCCCGGCGTCCTTGAGGTCCACCCGGCGCGGGCGGATCGTGTTCGGGCTCATCCCGTCGAGTGCGGCGTCGTGGAACAGCTCGTCATCGGTGGCACCGGCAGCGCCTCGGGCAGCGATCACGGCCAGAACGCGGCCGAGGTTGCTGTCGCTGTCCCACTCGGCGTCCACGATCGGTGCCGCGCGGCGACGGTCCGGCGCGGACTGGCTGCGGGTCGAGGGTGCCGGGCCGCGCGTGGGCTGCGGGTGGTTGCGGTGCTCCTTCGGCAGCCCACAGTGGCGGCACTGCGGCACGTCGTCCTCGACCTGGACGTAGCGGTGTCCGCCCGGCGGCAGCGCCAGGAGCACATCGAGCTCGGCGCGGGCCGCGACCAGTTCGGCCTCAGCGGCAGCAAGGTCATGCTCGGCGGCGACGACCCTGGCGCGGGCCTTGTCCAGCGCCATCGACTGCCTGACGGCGGCGACCCTCTCGGCGTTCGCTTCGTCCTGGACGGCGGCGAGGCTCACCGGGTCGAGGCCGGCGTGCTCGGGGTGCCAGTACTGCACGGTGTCGCCGTACTGCGGCCACACGGGGTCGGTGGTCTCGGCCTCGGTGGCGGGCATGTCGCCGCCGCAGGCGGCGCAGGTCACGTACTTCATGGGGTCTCTCCCTCTGTTCGGTGTCCGAGCCGGCCCCGGTGACGCTTCCCAGGGGTCTGGCTCAGGTTGGTGAGGCTATGGAGTTGGGTGGGCTTGTGGCGACCTATGCGCGGTCGTGGCCTTTGGGTGTGCGCTGGATGCCGCGGGCGGTGACGACGACCCAGCCGCGACGGCGGAGCCGTCTGATGTGTGACCGGATCGGCGCGTAGAGGCTGACGCCGGCTGTGGCGGCAGCGTTCTCGAGGTCGGCCTCGGTCGTCCACTCATCGTCGGGGATGAGGTCGATGAGTGCCGCGTCCACGTCGTTCTTCTCGGGGGAGGCGAGGCGGGTCATGCCGCGCGCCTATCGCCGGATCGCTGGCCGGCGAGGTACTCGATGACGCCGGGGTGGTCCTTATGGAAGGCTCCCCCCTTGCCGACGAAGTAGCCGGTGAGCAGGCAGAAATGCACCGGGTCCAGAATCCCGTCGTCGTACTCGCGGAGCAGCCCGCGGGTGCGGGCGCGAGCCCACTCCTGCTCCCGAGCAGGGTCGCGCATCCAGAGCCCGATCCGCTCGGCTGCCCGCTCGACCTGTCGGGGGTCAACTCCCAGCTTTCGACCTATCCCCTTCTTCGTCGGGTACTCGCCGTACTCGTCGCGGGTGACCAGTGCGCGGCAAATGTCGATGTGGGCCTCGGCCACTCGGTCTGCGGCGTGCCACGGGTGGCCGGGGATCGCGCGCAGGTCGAGGGTGCCGTCCTCGTCGTAGCAGATCGGAGGGTAGAACCCGGCCCTGCGGGCGATGGTTTTCGCCTGGGTCACCTGGCGTTGCGTGAGCCCATCCTCGGCGGACGCTTCCCGGTCGCCAATCTGGCGCGCGAGCTCGTACACCTTGTTGGCGATCGTCGCGTCAACCTTCTCGTACATTCCACCCCCAGGCCGCTTCCCGTGGGCGATGTGCCTGATCTGCCGGCCGACGCGGGCCTCCTGCCAGTTGATCGGGTAGCCGAGAGCCTGCAACTGGCGGATCACGAGCGACACCTTCTCCCGCGGCACGAAGGCAGCGGGGGCCTGGCCGATCGGCAGGGCGAGCATCTTCTCTGCGGTGGCCTTGGCGATTCGCCCTTCGCGTGCACGACGGTAACCTCCCCTGTGGGCGCCTGCGGCCTTGAGCGCGGCTCCGATGGTCAGGCCGGGGGTCGCCGCCACAACGGAGTCGATGTGGTCGGCTGCGCGCTGGCACAGGTCAGGCGAGGCGGTGCGGATCGGCCCTTCGGTCTCGAACCGGTAACGGCGTATCTTCCCGGCTCTCCAGCTCGCAGGGGCGCAGCCGCACTCCACGCTGCGGCAGCCGAGGCGGTAGCCCCTTTCCTCGCCGTGGGGGAAGTCCGGGTGCGTGGGGTCAGTGATGACAGGTGATTTGGACAAGGGAAGCCCTCTTTCGTCGAATCGGTGTGCCTGTGGGGGCCGGACGCTGGCCTCCGTGACCCGAAGATAGCACGCAATAGCGTGTACTCGCTACCGTTTCGCGGCGGGTCGGCTCGGACACAATCGGGCACAGCCCGACCGGAAGTTAGAGTGGACCGGAAAACCCCACCGATGCCGCACCCAGGGACTCGACTCTTGCCGCATAACGACCTAGCCGACCGCGCCTCCCAAGGCGATGAGGGTGCTCTAGGGCAGCTTTTCGACCAGTTCTCTGAGGCGATCTATCGGCGCATCCTGCGTGCAGTGCGGGACCCGCACGTGGCCGACGACCTGGCGCAAGACGTGTGGGTCCGGGTGGCGGTGTCGATCAGGAAGTTCACCCGAGTCGGGGGCGGGTTCGTTCCGTGGCTGCACTCGATCGCGTCCAGTGTGGTGCTCGACCACTACCGCCGGTCACAGAGACGGCTGAGAGCCGGCCAGTCGCTCTACGGGATGCCGGACTATTCACAGAACCTCGGTCTCGAGCCTGCTCACCCCGGCCCTGGCCCCGAGCAGTTGGCGGCGACCGCCGAGACGGCGCAGGAGATTGTCGCCCTGATGGGTACCCTCGCGCCGATGGATCAGTCGGTTCTGACGCTGCGGTTCTTCGACGGGTTGAGCATCGCTGAGACCGCCGAGGTTCTCGGGATCACGCCGGCGAATGTGAAGGTTCGGCAGCACCGATCTTTGAGAAAGTTGAAGGAGTCTTTGCATTCTCGTAACCTTTGGGGTTCGGAGAGCGTTATGACTGGCGCATAGTGATTGCTTCAGCAGAGAGGCGTCACACGCGAGAGAAAGCCACACCGTCGTGCCGTCCGATACTCACGAGCTCCTCGCGCCCAGCCACAGTCAGAGCCCGGCGCGTCGAGCAGCGACTCGTGCTCTCATCATGCAGGCATTCGCTGCCGCGTCATCCTCCGTCGTGCAGTCCGCTCCCCCGGCCCGTCCTGTAGAGACGGGCGAGGGCGGGAGCCTCGATGAGACTGCCCACCCTCGCTTGGTGGTTGTTGCCGGTCAGAACGGAGGCTCGTCGTAGGCCGGCGCGTTGCCGCCCGCATACCCTCCCTGACCGCCACCCTGGCCCTGGCCGGAGTCGGGGTTTCCGCCCCAGCCGCCGCCCTGGCCTTGACCGCCGCCGAAGCCGCCGCCGGTGGCCCACGGGTCGTCCTGCCTGCCGCCGCCGCTGCCGCCGCTGCGCTCGGTCTTGTTGACCTTCGCGGTGGCGTACCGGAGCGACGGGCCGACCTCATCGACCTGCATCTCCATGACGGTGCGCTTCTGGCCGGTCTCCTTGTCATCCCACGAGCGAGAGACGAGCTTGCCGGTGACGATGACTCGGGTGCCCCGGTGGAGGGACTCGGCCACGTTCTCAGCCGCCTCCCGCCACATCGAGCAGCGCATGAACAGCGTCTCGCCGTCCTTGAACTCGTTGGCCTGCTTGTCGAAGTTGCGCGGGGTCGAGGCGACGGTGAAGTTGGCCACGGCCGCACCCGAGGGGGTGAACCGCAGCTCGGGGTCGCCGGTGAGGTTCCCGACGAGGGTAATGAGGGTTTCTCCAGCCATTGGAGGGGGTCCTACCTTTCGGTGATGGGGTGGGGCGGGTGACGCTCAGCCGCCTCATTCCAAGAGCGTACACCAACGCACGGACAGTGGTTGGTTAGCCGGGAATGTGAGCCCACGTCTGCGGGCCGACCACGCCGTCAACCTTGAGGCCGTGCTTGCGCTGGTGCGCCTTCACAGCAGCCTCGGTAGCGGGACCGAACTTGCCGTCCACGCTCGCGCCGACAGCCTGCTGGACGATCTTGACGCTGCGGGACCAGTCGCCGCGCCTGACCTGCGGACGGTTCCCGATGAGCGATCCCCACGTCTGCGGGCCGACCACGCCGTCAACCTTGAGGCCGCGGGCGGTCTGGTGTGCCCGGACCGCCTTCTCCGTGGCGGGGCCGAAGGAGCCGTCAGCGGACACGCCGAGGGCGCGCTGCATGACCCGGACAGCCGTGCCCTTCGCGCCGCGCCTCAGCGCCGGCCGCTTGTAGGTGACGGTGACCGGCTTGGGCGCGGGCTTGGTGGCCGGCGGCTGGGGCGCCGGGGCCGGCGTTGGGGTGACCGGGGTGAACGTGGGCGTCGGGCTCGGCGTCGTGGGCGCGTCGGCGGGCAGCGTGATCGTGGTGCCCGGAGTGAGAGTGGCCTCCGGGTCCGGGATGCTCGGGTTCGCCCCGGACAGCGCCGCGACGGCCAGGCCGAGAGTGGCAGCGAGAGCGGTCAGGGTCGTGACCGCCTTGGTGACAATGGTGCCGGGCGCTGCCGGCTTGACCGGCTCCTTGTCCAGAGCGCCCCACGTCTGCGGGCCGACCACGCCGTCAACCTTGAGGCCGTGGGCGGTCTGGAAGGCGCGCACCGCGGCCTCAGTGCTGGGGCCGAACGAACCGTCCACGTCGATGCTCGCGCCGTGGCGGTTCAGGAGGTTCTGCGCCACCTTCACCGCGTCACCCACGTCGCCACGACGCAGCTCGATGCTGCGCGGGTCCACGTTGAC
>Ga0123332_1002927_pt1 | contig 15894 bp, 9 predicted proteins | sample BioC12SIPDNA_4_FD_89958 | JGI IMG/M metagenome (GOLD analysis project Ga0123332, IMG submission 89958) | Anaerobic biogas reactor microbial communites from Washington, USA - Biogas_R2_A C12 SIP DNA | ecosystem: Engineered > Bioreactor > Anaerobic > Unclassified | place: Washington, USA...
ATGACGTTCGCGCCGGGACCGGTGGAGCTGAGCTTCTTCGTCGCCGCCTATCATGACCACGGCGAGGTGCGGAACCCCTGGTCGAAGGTCGCGCGCTTCCAGTGGCAGCGATGGGGCAGCCCGCTGCTGGCCAAGGGCGAGCCACTGTCGGCGCCGCTGACCAACTATGTGAAGCACGCCTATGCATGGGCGTTCGACGGCTGGGGGCAGTTCGTCTGGCAGGAGTTCGACCTCGGCCGCGTGCGCGTCGGCGCGCCGCAGTTCATCGTCAACATCTCGCAATCTCCGAACTATCCCGGCCCGTGGTATCAGCGGGAGTTCCTGTCGATCTGGAACCAGGCGTGGTTCTCGTCGCTGCGAAGCGCGTCGGGCCTGTATCGCTACGCCCGGCAAACGTCGGATGCGGAGCTTCTTCGCAAGGCCCGCTTGACCAAGGCGCTGGCGTTGGCGGCGCCGATGAAGGACGGGTTGTTTCCCGCGGTGCTCGGCACGCCGAATGAAACGGTTGAGGTCGACGGCCAGAAGCTGCCGCGTCCGCGCGGCTGGCAGGACGCCTCGTGGGGCAACTCGAACCGCAGTCCGCACGAGCACGGCATCTCGTCGCAATGGTACCACGTTCTGGACGCAAGCTGGACGGCGCTGCTGATGCTTCGCTGGTACCAGGAACTGGAGCCGGATGAGCGTCTGCTGAGGTACGCCTGCGCGTACGCGGACCGGTTGCTGAGTTTGCAGGATGCCGAGGGCTTCTTCTCAGGCTGGCTGCACCCCGAGACGCACCAGCCAGGGCCCGTGATGAACCGCACGCCGGAAACGAGCATGAGCGTGACATTCCTGCTGAAGCTCGCCGAGATGACCGGCCGGATCAAGTACGGCGACGCGGCCGTCCACGCCATGGACGCGGTCGTCAAAGAGATCATTCCCGAGGGCCGATGGGAGGACTTCGAGACGTACTGGTCCTGCTGCGGATGGGGACGCGACAAGTACCTGGGCCGGAAGATCGCCCGCAACGCGATGCACAAGCAGAACAGCCTCTCGATGTTCTGGACCGCCGAGGCGTTGCTGGCGACGTTCCGCACCACAAACGAGCCGCGGTACCTCGAATGGGGCCGGCGCACGCTCGACGAACTGTCGATGTGCCAGCAGGTCTGGCAGCCGCCGTTCATCTACGTGCCCGCGCTGGGCGGCTTCGGCGTGATGAACTGCGATGGGGAATGGAACGACTCGCGCCAGACGCTCTTTGCCGAGCTGTTCCTGGACTACTACTGCCAGACGGGTGAGCCGACCTACTTCGAGCGCGGCGTCGCAGCGCTCAAGTCCGGCTTCATCATGATGTACTGCCCGGAGAACCCGACCGTGCGGGCGATGTGGGAGAAGGTCTATCCGTGGTTCGGGCCCAAGGACTACGGCTTCACGATGGAGAACTACGGCCACGGCGGGCGGACCAGTCCCGAAGGCGAGGGGATGGGTGTCTTTACGATCTACGACTGGGGCAACGGGGCGGCGGCCGAGGCGGCGATGCGCATCGTCGATCACTACGGCCACGTCTACATCGACCGCCAGCGCGAGCTGGCCTTCGGAATCGACAAGGTGCAGGTCCGCCGCTCGGGCCAGGCATGGGAACTGATCAATGAAACCGCCGAACCGCGCGCCCTGCGCGTGGTCTTCGACGACGGCTCCGTGCGGACCGTGCCAATCAAGGACAAGGTCCTTATCTCAGAGTGACGGGATGACAATAGAGCGACTTTCGCAGGATGGGCCTGTGACGCTTCGACAGATTGCCGGGCTGCCGTCGCAGCCGGCGCCGTTGGCGCAGAGCGTGGTAATCGTTGTCGACGCGCAGAAGGAGTACACCGAGGGCCTGCTGCCTCTGTGGGAGATCGAACGATCCATTGATGCTTTGTCACGGTTCTTGTCGCGGGCCCGCGCGGCACACGTGCCGGTCATTCACGTCGTCCAGGTGGGCGTGCCGGGCGGCAGGATTTTCGACCCCCAGAGGGGGTTCGTGGAGATCGTCGACAAGGTGCGGCCGGTCGCGGGCGAGCCGGTCGTCGAGAAGCGTCTGCCCAGTTCGTTCACGCAGACGACGCTGGAGGCGGAGCTGACGCGGATCGGGCGCAAAGATCTGATCATCACGGGGTACATGACTCACATGTGCCTGAATTCCACGACGCGCGACGCGGCAGAGGCGGGATACCGCTGCACCATCGTTGCCGAGCTTACGACGACGCGCCATCTGCCTGATGGCAGAGGCGGTGTGATCCCTGCCTCGACGGTCAAAGCGGTGAACCTGGCTTCGTTGGCGGACCGCTTCGCCATCGTGGTGGGAGGTGACGACGACCTGGCCTGATTCGTGGACCGGCCATTCGATGGTTGGATGGACGCGGGCGGTCAGCTGACAGGAGCGACGAGGAATTCGAGCGTCCGGCTGTCTCTCTCCACGACGACGTGGATCTCGTCGCCGTGCTCCTTGGATGCAGTGTGCTTTCGCACGATCTGCCAGAGCTTCTGCTTGGGCCGTTGGGTGCAGAGGGCCTGGCCGTCGACGTGGGTGACCCGGTCACCGGCCTTCAGTCCGAAGGCGTTTCGTGTCAGTTGCAGTCCCCGGACCGCGCCGTTCTCTCTGTAGGTGACCAGGCCGGCATTGGCCAGTTGCTTGACCTCGATGGCTCGAACGGGCAGCCGCCTGCGTCCGCCGGACGCCGGTTCCTCCGGCTCTGCGACGAAGCCGGGCGCGGTCGGATCAAGCTGGGGGATCGTGCCGCGGTACACTGTCGTGTCCGGCTCGATTTCCGTCAGCCAGTGGCCGGACGGGGTTTCGAAGACGATGTCGTGGTCGCGTATGCTGCGCAGGATCAAGCCCTCCACGCTGTCGCCAACGCGACAGAGCCGGTGTCTGCCGCCTGCTGCGACAATCGCGATCGAGGAATAGGGATCGCTCATCCGCACGATACCGACGAGACGAATGTCCGGAAGGGCAGACTCGTTGACGACCTGGGGCGCCGTTTCCGGCTTGGCATCGGCGGCCCGACGGCGACCGAACATGTTCTTCTCGGCGATAACGCGGAAGCGTTCGAAGTCGCCGTCATCCGGGGATCCGGCGTCTGCCGCTGAGGCGGTAAGCGACAAGAAGACGCCGACCGCAAAGACGACGTTCAGAAGAAACGCGGGTGCCCGCCCGGCCACGTGTTGTCCCCCCGTGCGGCAAGCCCTCGAATCCGTGATGCGCAGGTGCTCCATGCGTACCGACCCCCACCCGTAGTTGCGACCCAACCGATTCCATCCGGTACGCGTTGGTCCATCGCGGCAGACCATAACACCATCCCGTTGCTTTGTCAAGCAATTTCCTGTGCGTTTTTGAGGAAATAGATGCTTGGGGGGATTGCCGTCGTGTTAAGCGGCGTCAAGGGCGGCCTTTAGGGCCTCCTCGACGTTGCGTACGAAGACGAATCGCAAGCCTTTCCTGGCTTCCGTGGGGATCTCCGGCAGGTCCTTCCTGTTGCGCATCGGCAGCAGGACGGTGGTGATTCCTGCCTGCTTGGCGGCCAGGACCTTCTCCTTGAGGCCGCCGATGGGCATGACCAGGCCGCGCAGGGTGATCTCGCCGGTCATGGCGACATCGGGCCGCGTGGGCTTTTGGAGCAGCAGGCTGACCAGCGAGGTGAACATGGCGACTCCGGCGCTTGGACCGTCCTTGGGGATGGCTCCAGCGGGCACGTGGATGTGGTAGTCGGCCTTGGCGAACTGCTTTTCGTCGATGCCGAGCCGCTTGGCGCTGGCCTTGACCAGAGAAAAGGCCGCCTGGGCGCTCTCTTTCATCACGTCGCCGATGTGGCCGGTCAGTTGCAGGTTCCCCTTGCCGGGCATGGAGGCCGACTCGATGAACAGCAGCTCGCCCCCGACGGGCGTGTACGCCAGGGCCGTCGCGACGCCTGGGATGCCGGTCCGCAGGGCCAGCTCCGACTCGTGCTGGGCCGGACCGAGGATGCGCGCCAGGTCCTTGGCGCCGATGGTCGCTCGTCGTTTGTCGCCCTTGGCGATCTGGGTGGCGACGGACCGGCAGATGGCGGCGATGTGCCGCTCCAGATTGCGCACGCCCGCCTCGCGGGTGTAGCTGTTGATCGTGGTGCGGATCGCCTCGTCGCGGATGGTCAACTGCGACTTGCTCAGCCCATGCTCCTTGAGCTGCCTGGGAACGAGGTATCGTTTGGCGATGCGGAGTTTCTCGGTTTCGGTGTAGCCGGGCAGCTCGATCAGCTCCATGCGGTCGAAAAGGGCCGGCGGGATCGGTTCGGTGTAGTTGGCGGTCCCGATGAACATCACGGCCGAGAGATCGAACGGCTGGTCGAGATAGTGGTCGCTGAAGGTGCTGTTCTGCTCGGGGTCGAGCACTTCGAGCAGAGCGCTGGCCGGATCGCCCCGGAAGTCGGCGCCGATCTTGTCCAACTCGTCGAGCATGAAGACGGGATTGCGGCTGTGGCACTTGCGCAGCTCCTGCATGACTCGTCCCGGCAGGGCGCCGATGTAGGTCCGGCGGTGGCCTCGGATGTCCGCCTCGTCGCGGATGCCGCCGAGCGAGACGCGGACAAACTTGCGGCCCATCGAGCGGGCGATGGACCTGCCCAACGAGGTCTTTCCCACGCCGGGAGGCCCGATGAAGCACAAAATCGGGCTCTTGCCCTTCGGGTTGAGCTTCCGCACCGCCAGGAATTCGAGGATGCGTTTCTTGACCTTGGTCAGATCGTAGTGATCGCGATTGAGAATGCGCTGGGCCTGGCCGATGTCGATGCGGTCTTCCGTCTGGACCGACCAGGGCAGTTCGCAGACCCAGTCGAGATAGGTGCGGATGACGCTGTATTCGGGCGAGGCGGCGGGGATCTTGCTGAGCCGATCCAACTCGCGCAGCGCCTCGGTCTCCACCGCCTTGGGCATTCTGGCGTTCGCGATGTTTTGCCGAAGCTCTTTGAGTTCCTCGGTCCGCATGTCCTGCTGGCCCAGTTCGGACTGGATGGCCTTGAGCTGTTCCTGGAGGAAATACTCACGCTGGCTCTTGTCGATCGAGTCCCGCACGCGGCCCTGGATTTTGTGGCTCAGCTCGAGCACCTCGAGCTGATGAGCGAGGATGACCGACAGCTCGTCGAGCCGCTTGACCGGGTCGAGCTGCGCCAGAAGCTCCTGCTTCTTCACCACGTCCATGCTGAGATTGGCCGCGAGGAAGTCAGCCAGCGATGAGGGGTCTTCGATGTTCTCCAGCAGCACGGAGGCCTCTTCCGGCACGTTCGGGCTTAGGGCCACGACGCGGTTGGCGCTCTGGCGCACGCTGACCATCAGCGCCTGAAGCTGCTTGGTCATCTTCGTCTTGACGGTCAGCAGCTTGATCCGCGCTTTCAGATAGGGCTCGGTGGCAATCCGATCGACGATCTTGAAACGGGCGATGCCGTGGACGAAGATGTTGACCGATCCCTGGGGCATCTTGATGATCTTGAGCACGCTGGCGGTGGTGCCGACGGAGTACAGGTCGGCAAAGCCCGGCGTGTCCGTGTCCGGATTGCGCTGGGTCAGCAGGCCGATCAGCGACTCGTTCGGCTTCGTATCGGCCAGCAGCGCCTTGCTCCGTTCGCGACCGACCGTCAGCGGCGTGACCGTGCCCGGATAGGCCACCGTGTTGCGGATCGGAAGAATCCCGATCACATTCGGAACGTGAGGGTCTATATCGTTCTCAGATCCCCTGGCCTCGTCGGCCTCGACGTAGCCATCGATCGGTGTTGTGCCCTTCGCCATTGCGTCACCGAACCAGTCGTTTTCCTCGACGATGAAGAGATTATTCAGATAGCTTGCCATGTATGTGCTTGGTCCACCTCACGGTTTTACCAGGATCATACCCGACAGACGCCGCTTTTCCCAAAGGCAAAACAGCGAAATCGCCACGCCACGTGGAGTTCCCCCGGAGGTGGGCAGCCGGTTCGCCCGACAGACGCCGCACAAACACTATACGCGTCCGGCAGCCTCTTGTCAAAGCCTGCTGGGAGATACGTCCGCGGCAGGGTCCTGGTTTGTCGCTGCGTCAGGGGGGACGGACACCGCCGGCCGCCGGCCGGCAGGCGGGATGGGTCAGAGGTACTTTTCGAGCAGACGTTTGGTCTGGCGGATGCCGTCGTCTTCGGGCTGGGTCGGGCCCTCGAACTCGATGCCGATATAGCCTTGAAAGCCGGAGGCCTTTACGAGGTTCACGAGTCTTTTGTAGTCCATCAGGGGTTGCTCGCCGCTGGCGTCGAAGTCGTAGCTCTTGGCGCTGACGCCTTTGGCAAAGGGCAGCAACTCCGCCATGCCCCGGTAGCGGTCGTAGAGCTCTTCGCAGCCCTCCAGCGGATTGCCCCAGGGGTGGGTCAGGCAGAAGTTGCCGAAGTCCGGCAGCGTGCCTACGTTGGGTCGAGCGACCTGTCTGATGACCGACGCGAGCCAGGCGCCGTCGGATGACTCGTGGCCGTGGTTCTCCACGACCACGTTGATCCCCATTGTCCTGGCGAAATCGCCCAGCCGGCCCAGTGAATCGATGGAGGCCGAGCGTTTTTCCTCCGACGAGCCGTTGCCATGGAGGTTGACGCGGACCGTCCGACAGCCCAGGAACCGGGCGGCCTCGACCCATTTCTTGTGGTCCTCCACCGCCCGGCGTCGCGCCTTCTCGTCGGCGTCCGCCAATGGGCCTTCGTCGTCGACCATGATCAGATGGTTCACGACGCCGGCGTCGCGACTTCGCTTGAGCAGTTCCTTCAGGTAGGTGGCGTTCTTGCCCGCCTCGCGGAAGTCCATGGACCGGCCGCCGAAGAAGCCGTTGACGTACTCGACGACAGAGATGCCGAAGTCGTTCCTGCTCTTGGCGGGAAAGTCCAGATGGTCGAGCCGGCCGGAGTAGATCGTCCGATGCAGAGACCACTGCGCCAGGGAAATCTCGATCCTGGTCGCGGCGGTTTCCTCCGCTCGCACGCGACAACCGGCCAATGGCAGTGCGGCCGCCAGCAGCGACCGCCTGACGAAGCTTCTACGTGTCAACATGTTCGGTGCCTGCATCACATCGCTGTTACTTGATCGCGGCGTGGTACTCCTGGAGACTCTTGACCTCGGGCTGCTTCTGGCGGACCGCGGCGATGCCCTTGGCGGCCGCCAGGGCGGCGGCGATGGTCGTGATGTAGGGCACCTTGTAGCGGATGGCGGCCTTGCGGATGTAGGAGTCGTCGGTCTTGCCGGCCCTGCCCCTGGGCGTGTTGATCACGAGCTGAATCTTGCCGTTCATCACGTCGTCGGCGATATGCGGGCGCTGCTCGAACATCTTGTAGGCCACCTCCGCTTCGATCCCGTTTTTGGCCAGGAACGCCTGCGTTCCGCTGGTCGCTTTGATCTTAAAACCGAGGTCGGCGAACTGACGGGCGACCGCGACGACCGCTTTCTTCTCCTTGTCGGCGACCGTGATCAGGACGGTCCCCTCGACGGGCAGGCGTCCCTGTGCGGCGTCCTCGGCCTTGAAGAAGGCCAGGCCGAAGGAATCGGCCATGCCGAGGACCTCTCCGGTCGATCGCATCTCCGGTCCGAGCAGGGGGTCCACCTCGGGGTAGAAGTAGAACGGGAAGACGGATTCCTTGACGCCGTAGTGCGGGACGCGACGCGGCTTGAGACCGAGGTCGGAGAGCTTCTTGCCGAGCATGACCTGGGTGGCGATCCGGGCCATGGACAGGCCACAGACCTTGCTCACCAGCGGCACGGTGCGGCTGGCGCGCGGGTTCGCTTCGAGGATATACACCTTGTCGTTGCAGATCGCGTACTGAATGTTCATCAGGCCGACCACCTTCAGCTCCATCGCGATCCGGCGCGTGTAGTCGTAGATCGTGTCGATGTGCTTCTGGGGGATCGTCGTCGGCGGGATGACGCAGGCCGAGTCGCCCGAATGGATGCCCGCTTCCTCGATGTGCTCCATGACCGCCGGCACGAAGGCGTCGGTCCCGTCGGCGATGGCGTCGGCCTCGGCTTCGATCGCGTTCTCGAGGAAGCGGTCGATGAGGATCGGCCGCTCGGGCGCGACGTCGACGGCTGCCTGCATGTACCGCTGGAGCATTTCCTCATCGTGCACGATCTGCATGGCCCGGCCGCCCAGAACGAACGATGGACGCACCATGAGCGGATAGCCGATGCGTGCGGCGATCTCCATCGCCTGCTCCTGCGTGCTGGCCATGCCGCTTTCGGGTTCCGGAATCCCGAGTTTCTCCATCTTGTGGCGGAACCGGTCGCGATCCTCGGCCAGGTCGATGGTGTCGGGCGTCGTGCCGATGATCCTGACGCCGGCCGCCTCGAGTTCCGAGGCGATGTTCAGGGGAGTCTGGCCGCCGAACTGACAGATGATGCCCTCGGGCTTCTCCTTCTCGTAGATGCTCAGCACGTCTTCGACCGTCAGCGGCTCGAAGTAGAGCTTGTTCGACGTGTCGTAGTCGGTCGAGACCGTTTCGGGGTTGCAGTTGACCATGATCGATTCGATGCCTTCATCACGGAGGGCAAACGCCGCGTGGACGCAGCAATAGTCGAACTCAATGCCCTGGCCGATGCGGTTGGGACCGCCTCCGAGGACCATGATCTTGCGCCGCGGCGAGACGTCCGTGGCATCCGGCGCGTTGTACGTCGAGTAGTAATAGGCCGCATTCTCCACCCCGCTGACGGGCACCGGGTGCCAGCCTTGCACGGTCTTGAGCTTTCTGCGCTGCTGGCGGATCGCGGTTTCCTTCGCTCCCAGCAGCTTGGCCAGGTAGCGGTCGGCAAAGCCGTCCTGCTTGGCCTGAATCAGCAGTTCGTCGGGAAGCGTCTTGCCCTTGTACTGGAGGATCTTCTCCTCAAGCTCGACGAGCTGCTTCATCTGCTCGATGAACCAGTGCTTGATGTAGGTCGTCTCGTGCAGGGTCTGCACGTCGGCGCCTTTGCGCAGGGCCTCGTACATGATGAACTGCCGTTCGCTGGACGGCTCGGTCAACAGGCGCATCAGCTCTTCGAGGCTCTTGTTGTGGTAATCGCGGGCGAAGCCCAGCCCGTAGCGGCCGTCCTCGCGCGAGCGAATCGCCTTCTGGAACGCCTCCTTGTAGGTCTTGCCGATGCTCATGACCTCGCCGACGGCCTTCATCTGGGTTCCGAGCCGGTCGGGCAGCCCTTCGAACTTCTCAAACGCCCAGCGCGCGAACTTCACGACGACGTAATCGCCCGAGGGCGTGTACTTGTCGAGCGTTCCGTCCCGCCAGTAGGGGATCTCGTCGAGCGTCAGGCCGCCGGCCAGCAGCGCCGAGACCAGAGCGATGGGAAAGCCTGTCGCCTTGGAGGCCAGGGCCGACGAGCGGCTCGTGCGTGGATTGATCTCGATGATGACGATCCGCCCGGTCTTGGGATCGTGGGCGAACTGGACGTTAGTGCCGCCGATGACCTGGATGGCCTCGACGATGTCGTAGGCGTACTTCTGGAGGCGCTCTTGCACCTCGGCGCTGATGGTGAGCATCGGTGCGGTGCAGTAGCTGTCGCCGGTGTGGACGCCCATGGCGTCGACGTTCTCGATGAAGCAGACGGTAATCATCTGGTTCTTGCTGTCGCGCACGACTTCCAGCTCCAGTTCCTCCCAGCCGAGGACGGACTCCTCGACGAGGATCTGGTTGACAAGGCTGGCGCTGAGCCCGCGTTCGGCGATGGCGCGGAACTCTTCCATGTTGTAGGCGAAGCCGCCGCCGGTGCCGCCCATGGTATAGGCGGGGCGAATCACGCACGGCAGGCCGATCTTATCGATGGCGGCTTCCGCTTCGTTCATGGTGTTGGCGATGAGGCTTCGCGGCATGTCGATGCCGAGCTTGGTCATCGTGTCCTTGAAGGCCTGGCGGTCTTCCCCCCGCTTGATCGCGTCGACCTGGACCCCGATGATCTTGACGCCGTACTTGTCGAGCACGCCGGCCCTCGCCAGCTCGCTGCTGAGATTGAGTCCCGACTGGCCCCCAAGGTTCGGCAGCAGGGCGTCCGGACGCTCCTTGGCGACGATCTTCGTGACGCTTTCAAGCGTCAGCGGCTCGATGTACGTGACGTCGGCCATGCCCGGGTCCGTCATGATGGTGGCCGGGTTGGAATTGACCAGCACGATCTTGTAGCCCAGGCTTCGAAGGGCCTTGCAGGCCTGCGTGCCCGAGTAGTCGAATTCGCAGGCCTGGCCGATCACGATGGGGCCGGACCCGATGATCATGATCTTCTTGAGATCGGGGCGCTTTGGCATTCGGTTTTCTCCTGTGTAAGACAGATCTCCGGCGGAGATCGCTGGGTGTCCGACAAATCGGCGGGATTAGAGCAAATGAACGGCCGGTTGTCAAACGCCAAAGAGAACACGAATGACCGGGGTGTGACGGAGGAATTGGGGTGTGGTGGTTTCGACGGGGAAGGTGGCAACGTTCAGCGGGGGTCGGAGATGGCGGGGCGATTCGCCCCGGACGCCGGAGACAGCGTCCATTCCCGCTTCTATAACCCCCCGACGTTCATCGGGGCGCTGTCTCCGGCGAAGGGTATGGCGGGCCCCTGCTCGGCCCGCCGCGAGATGGTCCGTCGCTGCGGACCTCAGACTCGTTCGGGCCCCGGCTCGGCGGGCTCGTTGGGGTCGTCGCCCAGGAGGATCAGCCCACGCGACCAAGCAGCCCTCTCGGGCCCAGGCTCATTGGGATCGTCGTCCCCCAGGACAAGACCCTGCAACCAGCACGCCCTCTCAGGCCCGGGATCGTTGGGATCATCGTCCATGAGGACGAGACCCTGCGACCACCACGCCCTCTCTGGTCCGGGCTCGTTGGGATCATCGTCCAGCCAGATCGCGTCGGCTCTGGCCGAGGGCACGAGCCGGACATACTGGTGGGTGAGCACCGAGACCAGCAGCAACAACAGCAGGGTGAGCGTTCTGACAGAAATTCTTTGCATATTCCTTTCCTTTCTCTGAGATTGCATTGCGTCGTCCACTACTTCTGATGACAGCCGGGTCAGACTTCCGAATACGAACTATGATCCGGTAGGATGATGATCGGGCTGGTGATCCCGCTGGGCAGCATCATGTCTTCTTCGGGCGTGATGCTGATGACACCGATGTCGCCCAGCTCGGTGGTCTCCGAACCTCCATCGTCGAGTGTCGCTCCGATGTTCGTCACGAAGCCGCTTGTCCACGAGCTTGTGTCGGCCATGGAGATGATCGTCCCATAGATCTGAGCGTTGCCTCGAATGTCCACGATCCCGCCGACAATGGCGCCGGTCAGGACGTTGTTGTCGCTCTGTTCGGGGTTCGTGTTGCCCAGGTCCACGTTGAAGTGCGGGGCCAGAATGGTGGCCTCCTGGATCGACGACTGATTGTTGAACGTCGCGGTCCCGGTGAAGTACAGGGCGTTGTTCTGCCACAGGAGGCTCTTGGGCGTGTTGGTTACGATCACGCCGTTGAAGGTGCAGTCCTCGAATCGAACGTTGTTGTAGTAATTGCTGGCGTTCTTGTTGCAGTCGACGTAGAGGACCTCCTGGAAGGTGCAGTTGCGGAAGAGGGCGTTCTGATTGGACGGCAGCAGCGCATTGGTGAACGTCTGGTTCTGGTACACCCGGCGAGTCAGCTTGCGGCTGGAACTGCTGCTGGCCTGGGCGTAGTTGCCGGGCTTGTGAGGGAAGTATTCGGTCGTCGTGGTGCTGCTGGAAAGCGAAGCCAGCCCGGTCCTGTAATCATCCGTGTCGTAATCGGCGATGTTCAGCCCGGCCATACTGGTGGAGTGTTTGGTCGGGTCGTAGTACTGCACGTTCTGGTGGTAGCCCTGGAGCTGATCGGCCGTGCTGTAGATGCGGTTCTCGAAGTCGACGGGGATGCGGTTGCCGTCGCCGTCAAAGACGGGATTGCCGTCCGTGTCGGTCAACCAGAGATCGTCGTCGATCGTACCGACCGCGTCGGCTACAGGATCCCCATTGATATCGTAGACCGTCTGCCCGAACTCGAACAAGGGTTTGCCGTCACCGCTGAGCGTTTCGAGCTGATAGCTGTAGCCGTCAATCTCATCCTGCGTGATGGCGGTGTTGACCGTCCCGAGCACGGTGGTTTCGCTGGTGGTGTTGAAGGGCGAGACCGAGGGATGCTTCCACGTGCTGAAGAGGTCTCCGTGAATGGTGGTGTCTCCCGTCAGCCACATGCGTCCCCGGCCGGCGAGGGCGTACGTCAGGATCTCTCGGTCCTTGGTGATCTTCATCTCCATGCCGACGGTGCGGATCGCCTCTCCGCTGGTTCCGGTCGACGACAGACAGATGACGTACGGGTTGTCGGCCTCGCGGTAGAATCGGACGCCAAAGGCGGTGCCGGAGCCGTCGAGCGTCATGCCGTTGATGGTCAGCTCGTTGGCATCGTAGTCGACGGTCTGGCCATCCAGGGGATTGTCGTGGACATACGTGCAAAGATCGGCCCAGACCAGATCGGCGTCATCTTCGTTGACGTAGTTCCTGTTGGTTTGCTCCAGCGGGACGGTGTGAACGATGTACTTGGCGCACTCGAGCCCGGACTGGGCGGCCAACAGCGCGGTGTTGAGTCTGTGATGGTTCGAGGCTACTTCGACGTTGGCCCCGGAGATGGTGGCCAGTGAGACGGCCAGCGCTGAGAAGACCAGGACGAAGATCATGGACAAAATCAGCGCCGAGCCTCTGGATTTGTGGTGGTGCTTACCTGCCGTGGACATGTGTTTCCCCCCCGGAAAACGACCTGCTGTGTAACGGTGCTGCCCTTCTACGATCCATATTAACTATAGGATACAAACGGGCGGGTGCCAAACCGGACGGGGGACTTGCTCTGGGCTGGTCCTTTGGGCCTGATGCTATCGGACCTGTTTGGGCCCGTGCGGGTTCACGGGCCCGCGCGGCCGCCTGTCGGAGCCTGGCGGGGGGCCTTCCGTGCAGAAGGCCCCTGTGTGCTCAGATACACTCGTGGTAACTGTTGGGCGCAAACTCGAGCGTTGTCGCCGGCGCGAAACCGGCCGGGATCTTGTCACGTCCCGAGCGGTGGAATACGAGGTCCGTGTTGCCGGCCAGTTCCATGCGGTCGTCGGAGTAGTTGATGATCGAGCCATTGATCGTTCCTCCGGCATTGCCGTAGAACTGAACCCCGCTGGCGGCGATCACCCCGTTGATCATGCTGGCGTTGCCGCCAAAGGACACGCTGAACCCCGGCGCGACAATGAACGTCCCGGTCTGCTCGGTGAGCGCCCCGAACTCCTCCTCGGACAGGGTGGAAACGTCATGACTGAGCACGGTGCCGCCGAAATCGAGCTGGTTGAGTGCCGACGGGGCTTCCAACTGGCCTTCGGCGACGATGATGCCGTTGATCGTCGCGTTGCCGACGAAGCGGACGACATTGGGCTGGCGAACGTAGACGATGCCGTTGACGGTGGTATTGCCGGTGAACTGCGGATTGGTGTCCGGCGGGATCTCGATGTTGGTCAGCGTGGTGTTCGAGGTCGGATCGCCCGGCTGAAACGTGGTTTGGATGTAGCCTTCGAAGTCCTGTGGATTGGGGACGGGGAACGTGCAGGCATCGGCGCCGATGGTGATGTACTCGGCCGCAGCGGCGCCCTTGGCGCCATACACGGAACTGCTGCTGGCGATGTCGATGTAGGCAGAGCCGTTGGCGATGGTCACCTTGCCGGCGATCGAGGATTTCCCGATCATCTCGAGGGCCAGGGCGCTGCTGAGGCTCTCGATGTAGATATCGGCCCAGAATTTCTCGTTGAACGTCTCGATGTCCACGTTGCCCTGGGTCATCAAAGGTCCCCGGGTGGCGATGCCGTAATCGAAGATGGGATTGCCGATCTCCTTGAACTGGTAGCTGACGGCCACCCGTTTGGTGGCCCGGCCGCCGCTGCCGGTGATCGTGATGTCGATGGCATCGTAGTCGGTTGCGCCGTCGAGGAGGCGACCGTAGGTCAGTGCGGCCGTGAAGCTGGTCTTGGTCGCCCCGTCCAGGCTGACCGGCAGTATGGTGATCGTGCTATCCTCGTACACGACTTCCATATTTGGCAGATCGGCGAATTCGGCCTCCAGTTCATCGGAGAGGTCCTCCAGGCGACTGGTCGGGGCCCCGCTGGGAAGGCTGATGTCGTTGAGGTAATACCGCAGGACTTCGAGACCCGAATGCGCGCTGGCGAGCGCGCGGCCGGCGTCCTGCTGGTTGTTTGCGACCTGGACGTTGGCGCTGGAGATCGTCGCCATGGCGATGGACAGCGAGGAGAGCACTGCCAGAAAGATGAGCGACAAGACCAGCGCAGAACCGCCTCGACGGCGGATGGTGATACACGATGACAGTCTCATTTCTTCCCCCGATGTTGCCTGATGTGTTCAGTCAATTGTGCCTGCCATCAAGAGCTCCACCAAAACATAGGAAATCGGGAAGGCTGTGGACGTTGGTCAGTGGCTAAAAGCCGCAAGCAAATGACGCAAACGAGGCAGGGGATGGCTAAACGTCTTGCCGTTCGGCGAAGTAGCTGCTGCGGGCGAAGGGAGACGCCTGCACCCAGTCGAATCCGATGCTCCGCGCCTCTTGTGCCCACCAGGCGAATTCTTCCGGACGCACGTAGTCGATCACAGCAAGCGAATCCCGAGAGGGCTTGAGGTACTGTCCAATGGTGATGCGCCGGCAGCCGACGGCGCGCAGGTCTCGCAGGACCTGCATCACTTCCTCGTCGGTCTCGCCCAGGCCGAGCATGATCGAGGACTTGGTGGGAGTGTCGCGATATCGCCGGGCCGCCATATCGAGCAGGCGCAGGCTGAGCCGGTAATTGCCGCCGGATCGGGCCTTCGGATAGAGCGAAGGAACCATCTCAACGTTATGCGCGAACACGAAGGGCAATGCGTCGGCCAGGATGTCGAGGGCCTCGGACTGATTGTCGCGGAAGTCCGGCGTGAGAATCTCGAACCGCACGGAAGGGCACTGCTTGCGGACTTCGGCGACGCAGTCGCGGAAATGTCCGGCCCCTCCGTCGGGCAGATCGTCCCGATTGACGCTGGTCATCACGAGGTACTTCAAGCCCATCTGCTGGACCATGCGGGCCAGCCTGGCCGGCTCAGTCCGGTCGGGCGGCTCCGGCTTGCCCGTGGCGACCGAGCAGAACCGGCAATTGCGCGTGCAGACGTTGCCCAGGATCAGGACGGTCGCGGTGCCGCGGCCCCAGCATTCGCCCTTGTTGGGGCAGTTCGCGTGGTCGCAGATCGTCTCGATGTGCAGCGATTCGAGCGTCCGCTCGGTGTGCTGAAAGCTGTGCCCGGCGGGCCAGGGCCGGCGCAGCCACGGGGGCAGTCGTTTGGCGTTGGCGCTCATGGTCGCGTTCCGCCCAGGTGATGCGGGAGCAGTCTCGTCAGATGCATCTTGGCCGCGTCCATATCGCAGGGCCGGCCCGTTTCCTTTTTGACCGAAGTCATCTCGACGCCGTCGAGGCCGCAGGGGACCATCGCGTCGAACAGACGCAGGTCGTTGCAGATGTTGATGGCCATGCCGTGGTACGTCACGAACCGGCGCACGCGCACGCCGACCGAGGCGATCTTCCTGCCGCCGGTCCAGAGCCCCGGAAAGCCTTTTCGCCTTTCGGCCGTGACGCCGGCCCGCGCGAGCAGGTCGATGCCGATTGCTTCAAGCGTCCGGACGTATTCACTGGCGCTCAGACCCAGACGTTGAAGGTGGACAATCGGATAGAAGACCAGTTGACCCGGATTGTGGGCGGTGGCGCCGCCGCCGCGACGGATCTCGACCACATCGATGCCGCGTCGCCTCAACTCATCCGGATCGACCAGCAGCCTGTTGGCGCTCTGGCGCGCTCCCAGCGTGATGACGGGCGGATGCTCGACGATCAG
>Ga0123332_1002929_pt1 | contig 15891 bp, 14 predicted proteins | sample BioC12SIPDNA_4_FD_89958 | JGI IMG/M metagenome (GOLD analysis project Ga0123332, IMG submission 89958) | Anaerobic biogas reactor microbial communites from Washington, USA - Biogas_R2_A C12 SIP DNA | ecosystem: Engineered > Bioreactor > Anaerobic > Unclassified | place: Washington, USA...
CTCGTCGGCAAGGTCGACGCCACCGCCGACCACGAGCGCGGCGTGCTGCGCGTCGACGCGGTCCACGACGACGTCGGTCTCAGTCGCACCGCGCTGGCCGAGGTGGACCGCGAGATCGCTGCGCTGGCGACGTGGCTGGGGCTGGCGGAGTCGCGCACCTGACCGCCCCCGTCGGGCGACCGGCGGTCGCGCTCCGACGACCGGGCGGACGCGCGCCGCACCGGTCATGATGGTGTCAGTCACGACCGGAAGGACGGTATGTCGATGGGTCACCCGCACATCTGGGTCCGGCACGAGGCGCGCAGCACCGAGCGCCGTTGCCCCGTGACGCCCGACAGCGCCCGACGGCTCGTCGAGGCCGGCGCCCGGGTCACCGTCGAGGAGTCCACGCAACGCATCTTCCCGCTCGATGACTACGTCGCCGCGGGGGCGGAGACCGCCCCGACGGGCAGCTGGGTCGACGCGCCCGAGGACGCTTTCGTGCTCGGCCTGAAGGAGCTGCCGGAGGAGCCGGCCCGGCTCCGGCACCGGCACATCTACTTCGGGCACGCCTTCAAGGGTCAGGCCGAGGCGCCGGCCCTGCTGCAGCGCTTCCGGGCCGGTGGAGGAACACTGCTGGACCTCGAGTACCTCGTGGCCGACGACGGCCGCCGGGTCGCCGCGTTCGGCTACTGGGCCGGCTACCTGGGCGCCGCGCTCGGTGTGCTGCAGAGCCGGGGCGCCCTCCCGGCGCCGCTGACGCCGACCACCCGGGAGGAGCTGGACGCCTCCCTGCGGGCCGGCGCCGGGTCCGCCCCATCCCGTGCCCTGGTCACCGGGGCGCTGGGCCGGTCCGGCCGTGGTGCCACCGACGCCCTGGCGGTCGCCGGGGTCACGACCACCAGATGGGACCTCGACGAGACCCGTCGGCTCGACCGCGGGGCGCTGCTCGACCACGACCTCCTGGTCCACTGCGTGCTCACGACGACGCCGTCGGAACCCTTCGTGAGGGCGGCGGACGTCCCCGCCGAGGGTCGGCGGCTGTCCTTGCTCGTCGACGTCACCTGCGACACCTCGCACCTCAACCTGCTGCCCGTCTACCAGGACCTCACCTCCTGGGAGGCTCCGGTCAGCCGGCTCGCGGACGCGGAGGGCGGACGCCCCCCGCTGGACGTGATCGCCATCGACAACCTGCCCTCCCTGCTGCCCCTGGAGGCGAGCCGGACCTACGCCGAGGACCTCTTCCCCACGCTGCTCACCCTGGTCACCGAGGGGGACGTCTCGCCCGTCTGGGCGCGGGCCCGGGCCACCTTCGAGCAGGCGCTCGCCACGACGCCAGCCACCTAGCGTCGGGCCCGCTCACGTCAGGTCCGGGTCAACAGCGCCCTGGCCCGACGCCGCGCGCTGGTCGACGCCGGCGCTCTGGTCCGACGCAACACCCCGCAGCCGCGCAGCCTGCCGGGTCAGGTGGTCCCGCTCGGCGACGTTGGTCGCCTCACGGGCGGCCACGACATACAGCTCGGCGGCAATCGTCGCCTCCCCCGCGCGCTCGCGCAGGTGGGCCTCCGCGGCGGTGCGTCGCGGCACCGGCGGCACGTCCGTCAGCGCCCGCAGGCCGGCCTGCGGGCCGTCGGCCTCCCCCACCGCGACGGCCCGGTTGAGCGCGACCACCGGGCTGTCCGTGAGGACTGTCAGCTCGTCATACCACTCCACGATCTGCACCCAGTCGGTCTCGTCGGCCGTGGGTGCGTCCGCGTGGAGGGCGGCGATGGCCGCCTGGACCTGGAACTCGCCCAGCCGGTCCCGCGCCAGGGCGTCCTGCAGTATGCCGATCCCCTCCCTGATCAGATCGGTGTCCCACCTGCCTCGGTCCTGTTCGGCCAGGGTCACCAGTCCGCCGTCCGCGGCGAACCGCGACGCGCGCCGCGCGTGGTGGAGCAGCATCAGGGCGAGCAGGCCGGCCACCTCCGGCTCGGGAGCCTGGGCGACCAGTTCCCGGGTGAGCCGGATGGCCTCGGCAGCCAGGTCGACCTCGCCGCCGTAGCCCTCGTTGAAGATCAGGTAGAGCACCCGTAGGACGCGGCCCAGGTCGCCCGGTCCGGACAGCCCCTCGGCGGCCACCGTGCGCTTGGCGCGGCTGATCCGCTGGGCCATCGTGGCCTCCGGCACCAGGTAGGCCTCGGCCACCTGCCGGGTCGTCAGGCCGCCCACGGCCCGCAGGGTCAGCGCGACCGCCGACGACGACGTCAGCGCGGGGTGGCAGCACAGGAACAGCAGCCGGAGCGTGTCGTCGGACTGCTCGGTCGGCCCGGGCGGCGGTTCGTCCAGCTCGGCCTGCTCGCGGCGATGGCGGGCGGTCTGCGACCGGTGGGCGTCGAGGTACTTGCGCCAGGCGACGGTGACCAGCCACGCGAACGGGTCCCTCGGCATACGGTCAGGCCACCGGCCCAGCGCCTCGATGAGAGCCTCCTGGACAGCGTCCTCGGCCGCCGCGAACTCCGCGCCGCGACGGACGAGCACGGCCAGCACCCGGGGGCCGTGCTCCTTCAGCAGCGGCTCCAGGGTGCGGTCGTCGGCGGCGTCGGCCACCCGGGTCACTCGGTGCCGGGGGCGGACCAGCCCAGGAGGGGGCGGACCTCGAGCCACTCGTGGATCGGCGCACCGCCCTTGCCGGGCGCGGCCGACAGCTCCGCCGCGGCCTCGTAGGCGCGCTCCTGCGAGTCGACGTCGATGATCATCCACCCCGCGATGAGGTCCTTGGTCTCGGCGAACGGACCGTCGGTGACCGGCGGCCGGCCCTCGCCGTCGTAGCGGACGAAGGCGCCCTCCGGGGCGAGCGCGTCACCCCCGACATACTCGCCCCGCTCGCGCAGCCTGTCGGCGAAGTCGTTCATGTAGCGCACGTGGGCGGAGATCTCCTGCTCGGACCACTCGTCCATCGGGATGTCCGCCTCCGGCAGGTTCGCGGGTCCGGCGCTGCGGCGGTAGTGCTTGAGCAACAGGTACTTGGCCATGATCTTCTCCTTGTCTGCGGTGGCCCCTCTGGCCACCTTCACCCCTGGGACGGAGCCGCGCCACCGATTTCGACAGGCGCGCCGATCCGACGCCACGCCGAGGTTTCGACCTCAGGTCAGCAGGTGCCAGCACAGCCCACCCAGCCAGACCCAGCCGGTGATGATCATCGCCCGCTGCACCACGCCGGTGCCGGGGGCGTCGCGCTCCCAGGCCCGCACGAACAGCGCGAGCAGCGCGACGGTGAGGACGGCAGCGGCGACGGAGAGCCAGCGCCACGCACCGTCGAGGACGAAGGCCGCGATCGCCGCCGAGACCGGCAGGGCGAGGAAGACGACGACGCCGGCCTTGTCGTGGAGGTCATGGGCCCGGGACAGCTCCTCCGGGTCGCCCGCCGGCGTGCCGGGCGGGTAGCCGCGGACCGGGTCCATCGACCAGACGCCCGAGGCGACGAGCGCGAGGCCCCACACCACGATGGCGGCGCCCAGGAGCAGGCTGCCGGTCGCGTCGCCCACCCCGACGCCGCCGAGGGTGATGAGCACCCCGCACGCCAGGAAGTTGGTGGTCTGGACCCAGCCGCGGTCGCCCGTGGCCAGGGCGCTCACCGCGTGGTAGGTCGGGCGGTAGCCGGGCCGCGTGGCCCCGTCGACCAGGAACGTGAGGACGAACCCGGCCGTGCCCACGAGGCCACACCACAGCAGCGCCGGCATCCCTCCACGGTAGTGGCCTCGCGGGTGACCGGTCCACCAACTCTCTGCCCAGTGGCACGTGGCGGCCAAGAGCCCAGTGGGTGGCTGGCGGAGCACTGCCGTCAGCCGGCTACTCCACGTCGAGCATGCTCGGTCTGCCCTCGATCCCCGCCTCGGGCAACCCCTTGGCCAGGCGGCTGTTGTAGCGGCCGTAGACGAAGTAGATGACGAAGCCCAGGCCCATCCAGACGATGAACCGGATCCAGGTCTCGACGGACAGGTTGAGGATCAGGTAGGTGCACAGGGCGGCCGACAGCCAGGGCAGCACGGGGCTGAACGGCACCCGGAACCCTCGCTTGAGGTCGGGGCGCTTGGTGCGCAGGATCGGCACCGCGAGCGAGACGAGGACGAAGGCCGACAGGGTGCCGATGTTGACCATCTCCTCCAGGCGCCCGATCGGCGTGAGCGAGGCGATGAGCGCCATGAGGCCACCCAGGATGAATGTCAGCTTCACCGGGGTGCCGGTCTTGGGGTTGGTGACCCCCAGCCCGGCCGGGAGCAGGTGGTCGCGGCTCATCGCGAAGGTCACGCGGGTGGCGCCGATGATCAGGGTCATCACCACGGTCGTCAGCCCCGCGACCGCACCCGCGGAGATCAGGGTGGCGAAGCCACCTCTCCCGACCTGTTCGAAGGCGTCCGCGAGCGCACCCTGCGGGTTGATGTCCTGGTAGGGCAGCATGCCGGTGATGACCAGCGAGACCGAGACGTACAGCACCGTGCAGACCGCGAGGGAGCCCAGGATGCCGATGGGCAGGTCGCGCTGCGGGTTCTTGGCCTCCTCGGCCGTGGTCGCGACCACGTCGAAGCCGATGTAGGCGAAGAAGACCAGGGCCGCGGCCGACATGATGCCCATCACGCCGAACGTCGCCGGAGTCATCCCCGTGATCAGTTGCAGCACCGGTGCGTGGATGCCGGCGGCACCCTCGGCGCCCGGGGCGCTCGGCGGGATGAACGGCGACCAGTTGGCCGGGTCGACGTAGGCGATGCCCGCGAAGATGACGAACAGCACGATGAAGACCTTGAGGGCCACCAGCACCAGGTTCACCCGCAGCGACTCCTTGATGCCCCGGGCCACCAGAAGGGTCAGCACCACCACGAGCAGGAAGGCACCGGCGTCGAACCGGGACCCGGGGGCGATCGCCGCGGGGATCTCGATCCCGAGGTGCCCCAGGAAGATCTGCAGGTAGGCCGACCACCCCTGGGCCACGACACTGGCGCCCAGCATCATCTCCAGCAGCAGGTCCCAGCCGATGATCCAGGCGATCACCTCGCCGAGCGTGGCGTAGGAGAAGGTGTAGGCCGACCCAGAGACCGGGACGGTGGAGGCGAACTCGGCGTAGCACATGGCCGCGAGCGCGCAGACCGTCGCGGCGATGACGAACGACAGGATCACCGACGGCCCCGCGTACTGGTGGGCCGCGCGGCCGGTCACCGTGAAGATGCCGGCGCCGATGACCACGCCGACGCCGAAGACCACGAGGTCGAGCGCGGTGAGTCGTCGTTTCAGGTGGTGGTCGGGCTCGTCGGCCGCGGCCATCGAGGCCTCGATCGACTTGGTCCGGAAGATGCTCATGCAGACCACCACCTTCGGCGACCGGCGCCCCCGGTTCGGAGGCCAGAACCCCATCGCTCCGAGAGTCAACATAGACCCGTCCGGACCCGTTGCGCGAGGGCTGGCGGCGGGTGGGATCCCGGGGGGAGGGGCTGCTCCCCGAGGGTGGCTAGGTGGTGCCTGCCAGGGTCCGTATGCCGTCAGCCGGCCTGGTCTCCAGCCGCAGCTCCGGGCGGGTGGGCCCGCCCCGCAGGGCCCGGAGGGCGTAGAGGATGCAGGCGAGGTCCACCAGCTCCTGGGTCAGGGCGCCAACCACGGCCGGGATGTGGCCGAAGGCGGCGATGCCCATCAGCCCCAGGCTCAGCAGCACCCCGATCCAGATCGCGGTGAGCGCCACCCGGTAGGTGTGCCGGCCGATGTCCAGCGCCTGCACCACCTTGCCGACGTCGTCGGTCATGATCACCACGTCGGCGGACTCGCTCGCGGCGGTCGAGCCGCGGGCGCCCATCGCGATGCCGACGTCCGCCGCCGCGAGGACCGGTGCGTCGTTGACCCCGTCGCCGACCATGACGACGGCCGGTGGCAGCTCGCCGACCAGCCGGACCTTGTCCTCCGGCAGCAGCCCGGCGTGGGTCTCCTCGATCCCGGCCTGCGCGGCCAGCGACCGGGCGGTGGCGGGGTTGTCCCCGGTGAGCATCACCACGCGCTCCAGCCCCTCCTGCCGGAGGACGCGGACCATGGCGGCGGCGTTCTCGCGCAGCGTGTCCCGCAGGACCAGGGACCCGGCGAACCGCCCGTCGACCGCGACGGCCACGGCGGTGTGGCCCGGGGCCAGCTCACCGAAGGCCGCGGTGGGGTCGACCTCCTGGACGAACCGCAGCTTGCCGACCCGGACGGTGCGGCCCTCGACCACCGCCTCCACCCCGTTGGTGGCCACCTCGCTGGCCCGATCGACCGGAGGAAGGTCCAGGCCCCGCTCCTGCGCCGACCGGATCACGCCGGCCGCCAGCACGTGCGAGGACCCCTGCTCGGCCGCCGCGGCCAGCCGCAGCACCTCGCGCGGGTCCATCCCGTCGGCCACCTCGACCGCTGTCAGCTCCGGGCGGCCGTGGGTCAGGGTCCCGGTCTTGTCGAAGGCGATCGACCGAGCGTGCGCGAGGGCCTCGAGGGTGGCGCCGCCCTTGACGATGACTCCCGCGCGGGCCGAGCGGCTCATCCCACCCAGGAACGCCACGGGGGCAGCGATCAGCAGCGGACACGGCGTCGCGAGCACCAGCACCTCCGCGAAGCGCACCGGGTCGCCGGAGGCCCACCAGGCGACGCCGGCGATCACCAGGGAGACCAGGGTGAACGGCACGGCGAACCGGTCCGCCAGTCGCACCGTCGGGGCCTTGGCCTCCTCCGCCTCGGCCACCAGGGCCAGGATCCGCTGGTACTGCGAGTCCTCCGCCGACGCGGTGGCCCGCATCCGCACCGCGAACTCGCCGTTGACGGCGCCACTCATCAGCGTCTCGCACCGCAGCCGCTCGACCGGGAGGCTCTCCCCGGTCAGCGACGACTCGTCGAAGACCCCCGCCTCGTCGAGCAGCTCGCCGTCGACGGGCACCACCTCGGCCGGTCGCACGAGCAGCTGGTCGCCGACGCGGACCTCGGCGACGTCGACGTCCTCGAGCACCCCGTCGTCGGTCAGCCGCCGCGCGGTGCGCGGCGCACGGTCCAGCAGGGCGGTCAGCTCCGAGCGCGCCCGCCGCGCCGCGAAGTCCTCCAGCGCCTCCCCGCCGGAGAGCATCAGCACGATGATCAGGCCGGCGACGTACTCCCCCACGGCCACGGTGGCCACCATGGCGACGACGGCGAGGATGTCCAGCCCCCAGTGGCCGCGCAGGATGTCCCGGACCATCCCGACTGCGGTCACGATCACGATCGCCACGACATACGAGCTCGCGACCCACTGCGCGACCCCGCCGCTCCCGGTCCCGAGCAGCACCAGGACCGCCGCCAGGACCACCAGGGTCAGGGCGACGACGGGGTTCTTCGCGAGGACGAGACGGACCGTGCCCATACCCCCTGACTACCCGTTCTGACCAGGAACTTCCAGGCAGGACAGGCTTGCCTCAGTCCGGTGGTGTCGGTGCCGTGTGGTTCGCTGGCGGCATGCCTGAGTGGGAGACGCACCCCGTCACCGAGGACCGCTTCGAGGACCTTGCCGACGTGATCAACCCGACCCGGCGCGAGACGCACTGCTGGTGCCTGTCGCACCGGCTGCCCGCCCGCGAGATCGAGGAGCTCGGCGGCGGGTCCCGGGCCGAGGCGATGCGCTGCCTGACCCGTCGGGAGCACGCTCCGGGGGTGGTCACCTACCGCGACGGAGTGCCGGTCGGCTGGTGCAGCATCAGCCCGCGCGCCGAGATCCCCCGGCTGGTCACCTCGAAGCTGATCCGCCCCGTCGACGACGTGCCGGTGTGGAGCATCATCTGCGTGGTCGTCCGCAGTGGCCACCGCCGTCAGGGCGTCACCGGGGCGATGCTCGAGGGCGCGGTGGAGTATGCCGCGGGGCTGGGTGCCCCGGCCGTCGAGGCCTACCCGGTGGACCCGGAGGGCCGGATGGACCTGACGATGGCGTTCGTGGGGACCAAGGCGATGTTCGAGCGGGCCGGCTTCCGGCAGGTCGGCACGACCGACGCGGTCGCCAGCCGGATGCCGCGCCTGGTGATGCGGCGCGACCTGGGCTGACTGGCTCCACGACCGGACGTCTCCCCTCCTGCGGCTGCGGGACCTCGCTCCGCCCTGCCGTGGCGTCGTCCCTGGCTTCGCTGCCGCGGGCACGGTTGAATGACGCATGCCCGACTACCGCGTGCCCGGCACCTATGTCCGCGAGGTCGAACGGCTGAGGACGATCGATCCCGCCGCCTCGGTGACCGCCTTCGTCGGGGCGTGCGCCCAGGGACCGGTCGGCACTCCTGTCACCGTCACCAGCCCCGCCGACTACCACGCGACCTTCGGGCCCAGCCTGGACGCCAGCCGTCCCCTGGGGCACGCGGTCGAGCTGTTCTTCGCAGGCGGAGGTCGGTCCGCGGTGGTCGTGCGGGCGGCCGGCGCGACCCCGGAGGACCTGGTCCCCGAGGACGGGGACCCGCACGCCGCGGTGCTGGACGGCACCGGTGTCGGCGTGCTCGTCGTGGCGGGGTTGTCCGTCGGGCACACCGTCGCGGTGACGCGTGCGCTCCGCCGCTGCACGGCATACTCCGCCGTCCTGTTGCTCGACCCGCCCGCAGGCCCCTGGCGGTCGGGGACCGCCCGCGACCTGGCGGCCCTCACCGAGCACCGCGAGCGCGCGGCGGTCTTTCACCCGTGGGTCGAGGTCGGCGGCACCGCCGTCCCGCCCTCCGGCGCCGTCGCCGGGGTCATCGCGCGGACCGACGAGCAGCGGGGAGTGTGGCGCGCACCGGCCGGGACCGAGGCCGGCCTGCGCGGCGTCGACGGCCTGCTCTCCGAGCTGACCGACGATGACATCAACGAGCTGACCGGGCTGGGCGTGAATCCGATCCGCGACCTCCCGGGCTACGGGCCGGTGGTCTGGGGCGCTCGCGTCCTGGGATCGGTGCAGTCCCGCGAGCCGTCCGAGCGCTACCTGTCGGTCCGTCGCCTGGTCGACCACGTGCACCGCTCCCTGCGGCAGGGTCTCGGCTGGGCCGTGGTAGAGCCCGCCGCGCCGGAGACCTGGGGGCAGGTTCGGTCGGCCACGACCCACTTCCTGCACGGGCTGTGGCGCGCCGGTGCGCTCGTCGGGAGCAAGGAGTCGGAGGCCTACTTCGTGCGGGTCGGGCTGGGCGAGACGATGACCGAGGCGGACCTCGCCGCCGGCCGGCTGGTGGTCACCGTCGGGCTGGCGACCACGCGGCCCGCCGAGTTCGAGGTCCTCCAGGTGACCCTTCTCCGAGATTCACCGGTGGACACCGCCGGCCTGGTCCTCACCCGGGCCGACGGTCGCGAGGACGGGGAGGAGTGGGCGGAGAACTTCGAGCGGCTGCCCGGTGGCGCGGGCGTGAGCCTGATCCTTGAGTCCACCACCCAGGAGGGGGTCGGGCCGCGGCTGCACCGCCACCCGTATCCGGAGACGTTCGTCATCCGCCGGGGCTCGGCGCTCTTCACGATCGCGGGACAGCAGGTGCCCGGGCGCGCGGGCCAGGTGCTGGTCGTGCCGGCGCACACCCCCCACACGTTCACGACCGGGCCGGACGGCTACGAGGCGGTCCACATCCACGCGGCCGACGCGTTCGAGACCGAGTGGCTGGAATAGGCCCGGCGGGAGACGAATGGGGCACGGGGACCACGCGACGGGTGTGTCAGCGCAGCAGGCCGGGGCGGCGTCAGCGCAGCATGCCAGGGCGGCGTCAGTGCAGCAGGCCGGGGCGGCGTCAGCGCAGCAGGCCGGTGACGAACCGGTCCAGGGCGGCGGTGCCGGCGCAGGCCAGGAAGAGCGAGGGCTCGACGAGCTCGACCTCGAGGACGCGGAAGCCGCCCGCGTCGTCGCGCACGAGGTCGACGCGGCCGTAGGTCGGGGCGCCCAGCCGGTCCGTGACCACCCGCATCGCCGCCTCGGCCACCGCGAGCTGCTCGCGGCTCGGGTCGTGGGGCGTGTTGGTCTCCTCGGCGAAGAGCCCGTCGATCCGCCCCGCCCGGGGCAGGTCGATCCGCTTGTTGGCCGCGTGGCTGAAGGCTCCCTCGAGGAAGACCATCGGCCACTCCCCCTCGACGGCCACGGACCGCAGGTGGGGCTGCAGCAGGGCGACCTGGCCCGCCTCGTGCAGCCGCGTGAGGTGCTCGAGCGCCGTCGCGTGCTGGTCCGGGCCGTAGGAGGCGACCTCCCGGCTGCCCGCGCCGACCGCGGGCTTGACCACGAAGTCCCCGCCGGGGAGGGCGACCTCCGACCCCGGCTCGACGAAGCGGGTCGGCGTGATCGGCACCCCGGCCGAGGCGAGCTCGGCGAGGTAGCGCTTGTCATGGCTCCAGCGGATGAACGGCAGCGGGTTGACGAGGTCGCTGACCGCGTCCACGCGCTCGAGCCAGGGCACGAACTCGGCGAGCCGCTCCGGGTAGTCCCAGGTCGAGCGCAGCACCACCCGGTCGAAGCGGGACCAGTCGACCGCCGGGTCGTCCCAGTCGACGACGTCGACCCGGACCCCCCACGCCTCCAGGGCCGGCACGACGAGGGGCTCGTCCTTGTCCCCGCCGCGGGCCGGCCCCGTGGTCACCCAGGCGAGGTGCTCGATCATCCTCAGGATCCTAGGTGCGGGGGCGCTGGAGCAGGTGGTTGCCGCCGGCACGGCCCGGGTGGACGATGGGGCATGGCCGTTGACCTGTGGCAGTTCGCCTTCGACGCCCTGCCGGACCTGCGCTTCGCCCGGTGTGCCAAGCGCCTGCGTGCGTCCCGGGATGGTGAGGCGGTCGCGGACACGACGTCCGCGCTGCTGGTCTGGGAGCCACGACGCATCGTTCCGGAGTATGCCGTGCCGGCGGCAGACCTGCTCGTGGAGCTGGCCCCGGCACGAGCCGCGGAGCAGCCGGACCCCCTGCCCGAGGTCCTGGTGCCGGGCAACTTCGGCTGGCACACCAGCCCCGGGACGAGGCTCGCTCTCGACGAGGGCGGCACGGAGGTGGCGTTCCGGCCGGACGACCCCGCCCTGGCCGGCAGGGTCGTCCTCGACTTCTCCGCGTTCGACTGGGTCGAGGAGGAGCAGCCGGTCCTGGGACACCCCCACGACCCGTTCCAGCGGATCGACTGCCTGACCAGCAGCCGGCACGTGGTCGTCCGCCTGGGTGACACGGTCCTGGCGGAGTCGACGCGCCCGGTCGCCCTCTTCGAGACGCACCTACCGCCCCGCTGGTACCTCCCGCGGGAGGATGTCCGGCTGGACCTGCTGACTCCCTCGAGCACCCACACGGTCTGCGCCTACAAGGGCGTGGCGAGCTATCTGGGCAGCGACCTCGAGGGCGGACGTGACATCGCCTGGTTCTACCCGGACCCGCTCCACGATGCCGAGCCGGTGCGGGACCACGTCTGCTTCTGGTCCGAGCGCTGCGAGGTCGTGGTCGACGGGGTTCCCGTCGAGGGGCGCATGCCCGGTATCTAGGCGCGGGTGCCGGTCAGCTCGGCGCGGGTGCCAGTCAGCTCGGCGATGCTGGCGTCGGCCCGCAGATCCAGGCGCCGCAGCAGCTGGGCGTTGACGGCGACGACCACCGTGGACAGCGACATCAGGATCGCGCCGACGGCCATCGGCATCACGAAGCCGATCGGGGCGAGCACACCGGCCGCCAGCGGGACGGCCACCAGGTTGTAGCCGGCCGCCCACCACAGGTTCTGCCGCATCTTGCGGTAGGCCGCGCGGGACAGCTGGATGATAGATAGCACCGAGCGTGGGTCGTCGCTGGCGAGGATCACGCCGGCGGACGCGATCGCCACGTCCGTGCCGGCGCCGATCGCGATGCCGACGTCGGCACGGGCTAGCGCCGGTGCGTCGTTGACCCCGTCCCCGACCATCGCGACGGTCCGGTCGCGGCCCTGCAGCTCGGCGACCTTGTCGGCCTTGTGCTCCGGTCGCACGCCGGCGAACACCTCGTCGATGCCCAGGTCCGCAGCCACCGCGCGGGCCACGGGCTCGGCGTCACCGGTGATCATCACGACGTGGATCCCGAGCTGGTGCAGGGCGTCGACGGCCTCCCGCGACTCCGGCCGGATCTCGTCGGCGACCGCGAGCGCGCCGACGACCTCTCCGTCCCGGACGACGTGCAGGACGGTCGAACCGTCCTCGGCCCACTGCTCGCTCTCCGGCAACGGCGCCAGCCCCTCCTCCTCCAGCAGGTAGGGGCCACCGACCCGCACGGTCGAGCCCTCCACCGTCGCCGTCACGCCCACGGCAGCGGACGCGCTGAAGCCAGTGGCCGGAGGGACGGTGAGGTCACGCTCCTGCGCCGCCCGGACGATCGCCCGGGCCAGGGGGTGCTCACTGTCCGCCTCGGCAGCCGCAGCCAGGGCCAGCAGCTCAGCCTCCGGCATACTGCCGCTGTGGACCGCGCCCACGGCGGGCTCGCCGCGGGTCAGGGTGCCGGTCTTGTCGAACAGGACGGTGTCGACCGAGCGCATCTGCTCCAGCGCCAGCCGGTCCTTGACGAGCACGCCGCCGCGCGCGGCACGCTCGGTGGTGATGGAGACCACCAGCGGGATCGCCAGACCCAGGGCGTGGGGGCAGGCGATGATCAGGACCGTGATGACCCGCTCGAGGGTCGTGGCGGGGTCGCTGACCAGGAGCCAGACGACGGCGGCGATGATCGCGGCCGCCAGGGCATACCAGAAGAGCCAGGCCGCGGCCCGGTCCGCGAGCCGCTGGGCACGGCTCGAGGAGCCCTGAGCCTCCTCGACCAGGCGCCGGATGCCGGCGAGCGCGGTCTGCTCACCGACCGCGGAGATCCGCACGCGCAGACCGGAGTCCGTGGCGACGGTGCCGGCGACCACCTGGTCACCCTCGGCACGTCGCACCGCGACGGACTCGCCGGTGATCATCGACTCGTCCATGGCCGCGGCGCCTGCGATCACGACGCCGTCGGCGGGGACGCGTCCTCCCGGGCGGACGACCACGACGTCGTCGACCTGCAGGTCAGACGGCACGACCGTGACGGTCGAGGAGCCCTCGACCCGCTCCGCCTCGTCGGGCAGCAGAGCCGCGAGGGAGTCCAGCGCCGACGACGTCTGCGCCAGCGAGCGCATCTCGATCCAGTGACCGAGCAGCATGATGACGATCAGCAGCGCGAGCTCCCACCAGAACTCCAGGGAGGCGGAGATCAGGCCGAGGCTCGCGGCGAGGGAGGCGACGAAGGCCACGGTGATGGCCATGCCGATCAGCAGCATCATGCCCGGCTGGCGGCTGCGGATCTCGTCGACGGCCCCCGTGATGAAGGGCCGGCCGCCCCACAGATACATCACGGTGCCCAGGACCGGCGCGACCCACCCGATGCCGGGCATGTCGGGGAGCTCGTAGCCCAGCAGGTGGGCGAACATCGGGCTGGCCAGGACCGTCGGGATCGCCAGCACGAGCATGATCCAGAAGAGTCGGCTGAACATCGCGACGTGACCAGCGTGGCCGTCGTGACCAGCGTGGCCGTCGTGACCGGCGTGGCCACCATGGCCGGCGTGCCCACCATGCCCGGCGTGCGCCTCATGCGTCTCGTGACCGGCATGACTGGCGTGCGACTCGTGGGTCTTGTGGGTCACGTGACCGGAGTGACCTCCGTGCCCGTCCTGGGCCTCGTGATCGGCGCGCGACTCGGGGTCGACGTGCGCGCCGTGCTCCGCATGGTTCGGCATGACTCTCCTTCGCATACCCATAGGGGGTATCCGTGCCAACAGTATCCAAGATTCTCGTATTCCGCTCCTTGGCATCACCTCCCCCGAGCCTGCCTCGTTGCCGCAGGAGATGGAGTGTCGGTGCCCACCGCTACCTTCCTCGCATGACTCTCACCGTGGGAATGATGACCACCGACACGACCGACGCGGAGGCGCTGGGCGGCTGGTGGGCCGAGCAGACCGGCGCCGAGATCGCCGAGACCAATGACGGCTGGTTCGTCATCATCCGGGGCGGCACCCTGCCGGTCTGGCTGGCGTTCCAGAAGGTCGAGGAGGTCACCCCGGGCAAGAACCGGCTGCACCTGGACCTGAGCACCGAGGCCGACCTGGACGCCGAGGTCGAGCGCCTCCTCGCTGCCGGGGCCACCCTGGTGGCGCGGCGCGGTGACGAGCACTTCCGCTGGGTCACCCTCGCCGACCCGCAGGGCAACCAGTTCTGCGTGTCCGGAAAACACTGACCGCGGTTGGCCCGGGGCGCAGTAGGGTGCCCGGGTGATCGAGCGGGACACAGGGCAGAGCGGCAGTATGCCGGTGGGCTCGGGCTACCACGACCTCACCGACGAGGAGCAGGCCGAGGCGCTGCGCCCGGTCGCCCTGGAGGCGGCGGTGCGCTTCGGTCTCGAGGAGCACCGGCTGGAGGTGCTGCTGCACGCCTACAACACGACATACTCCCTGGAGACGGTGAGCGGGGAGCGGTTCGCGCTGCGGGTCAACACGAACTCGACCAGCGACGAGGCCGAGATCGCGACCCAGCAGGCCTGGCAGCTGGCGATCGCCGAGCACACACCCGTGCGGGTGGCCACGCCGCGCCGCACGGTCGAGGGGCCGTGGTGCGCGTCGGTGGACTCGGCCGCCCTGGGCCGCACCACCCTGGTGACCTGCGCGTCCTGGCTCGAGGGGGACGACGTCGGCGATCCGTCGCCCGAGGTCGCCCGTGAGCTCGGCCGGGCGATGGCGCAGCTGCACGAGCACGCCCGCGGGTGGGCGCTCCCCGAGGGTGGGAGCATGCCGCTCTTCGACTCGCCGCTGTTCGGGGATGCCGACCTCCTGGACACGGCCGACCTCCAGGAGGACCAGCACGAGGTGCTCCGGATCGCCCGGACCCGCACCGAGGAGGTCTTCCGGGGCCTGTATGCCGGGGAGCCCGCCATCGCGCTGCACGCCGACCTGCACGGCGGCAACCTGAAGTGGCACGAGGGCCGGCTGTCCGTCTTCGACTTCGACGACTGCGGGCTCGGCATCCCGGCGCTGGACCTGGCGATCACCACCTTCTACCTGCGCGGTGGCGACGAGGCGCCGGAGGTCGCACTGCGCGAGGGGTATGCCTCGATCGCCCCGCTGCCGGACGTCAGCCCCGTGGACTTCGAGGCCGTCGTCGCCTCCCGGCAGCTGCTGCTCGCCAACTCGATGCTGACCACGTCGACGAGCCAGCTCCGCGCGATGGCCCGGACCTACCTGCCCACCTCGGTGGACCGGTTGCAACATTGGCTGGAGACCGGGCACTTCACCCGCCAGCCGCCCGAAGGGTAGGCACCGCTCTCGCTGCCGGGCGAGCGGGCGCTGCCGGGCGACCGGACGCGGCCAGCGCGGCTGCAGCGCGTGGCCCTCAGGCCTGGCGCGCCCCGATGCCGATGAGCCAGGCCCGGAGCACTGCGGCGGCGTCCACCGGTCGGCCGCGCACCCCGTTGCCGACGAGCCGGTCGTAGAGCAGGCCGTTCATCACCCCGATGAAGTCGATCGCCCGCAGCTCAGGGTCGGGCACGCCGAGTCCGGTGAGGATCCGCTCTGCGTCCGCCATCAGCTTGACGCGGACCGGCGAGCGGGTGGTGAGCAGCTCGTGCAGCTCGGGGTCGTCCCGACAGTCGATGCTCAGCGCCATCCGGGCGCGGGTGTCCGAGCCCCGGGCGACCGTCTGCTCGAAGGCGACGACGAGCTGGGGCACCGCCTCCTCGACGGTCGCGGGCGCGGGCTCCTCACCCTCCCGGAGGTGGGCGATCGCGGCCACCCGGTCGATCACCATGCGGACCAGCTCCCGCCGGGTGCGCGCGTAGTTGGAGGTCGTCCCCGGCGGCAGCCCCAGGCGCTGGTCGATGCGACGGTGGGTCAGCGCGTGGCTCCCGCCCTCTGCGACGAGCTCGACCGCGGCACGTGCGATGGCCTCGCGACGATCCATGGGAAACCTCCTTGACTCACGACGA
>Ga0123332_1002933_pt1 | contig 15873 bp, 13 predicted proteins | sample BioC12SIPDNA_4_FD_89958 | JGI IMG/M metagenome (GOLD analysis project Ga0123332, IMG submission 89958) | Anaerobic biogas reactor microbial communites from Washington, USA - Biogas_R2_A C12 SIP DNA | ecosystem: Engineered > Bioreactor > Anaerobic > Unclassified | place: Washington, USA...
CGCCTACCTGATCGTGGGGCTGCGCTCGATCGCCATCGACCTGCAGGATAGCAAGGTGATCGACCTGCCCGCCCAGATCATCAACATGCTGCCGTGGTTCCTGATGATCATCACGCTACTGTTCGCCACCAGCGGCGTGCTGGCCCGTCTGGTGCGCTACACACCGGACCGCTTCAAGCCCACGGTACGGCGCTTCCTGCGGGCGGCGCCGCCGCGCGCGCTCGGCACCACGTTCGAAAAGCACTAGACCAGCCCAGGTGCGAGCACCCCCTCGCACCTGATTTTTATTTTCCCGCGCCCATTGTGTACACTCTAGCGTGGCAGCCAAGACAGCACCAAAGGGGGCGACACCATGCAGGTCCTCAAGGACAAGATCCGGACTGAAGGCAAGTATTTAGGCGACGGCATCCTCAAGATCGACGGCATCCTCAACCACCAGATGGATCCTAACCTCGTCAAGCAGATGGGCGAAGAGATCGCGAACCGCTTCCGCGACACACAGCCCACGCGCATCCTGACCGCCGAGGTGTCCGGCATCGCGCCGGCGCTGATGGCCGCGCTGGCGCTGGATGTGCCGGTCGTCTACGCGCGCAAACACAAGCCGCTGACCATGTATGGGCCGGTCTTCCTGGAGACGGCGCCCAGCCACACCCACGGCGGCGAGATCAACCTGCTGGTCGCGGCGGAATACCTGCCGCCGGGCGAGCGCGTGCTGATCGTCGACGACTTCCTGGCCTCGGGCAAGACGCTGTTCTCGCTGGCGCGCATGGTCGGCGAGGCGCGGTGCACACTGGTCGGGATCATAGTCGTGGTCGAGAAGCTGTTCGAGGGCGGGCGCGAGAAGCTCCAGAAGAAATACAATGTCCCGGTCGAAGCGCTGGCGACGATCACCTACCTGGACGAGACGCGCATCGAGTTCGCCGACGATCCGCCGCGCGGGGTGGAGATCTAGCGTGGCACTGAAAGAGGGCGGGATCGTCATCCTCGACTACGGCTCGCAGACGGCCCAGCTCATCGCGCGCCGCGTGCGCGAGTTGAACGTGTTCGCGGCCCTGGTTCCCTACACCCTCACGCTCGAGGAGGCGCGCCAGGCCGCGCCCGACTTCCGCGGGATCATTCTTTCCGGCGGGCCATCGAGCGTGTACGAAGCGGACGCCCCGCCCCTGCCGGGCTGGGTGCTGGAATCCGGCGTGCCGGTGCTGGGCATCTGCTACGGGATGCAGTTGCTCACCCAGCGCCTGGGCGGCGAGGTCGCCGGGACGGAGCAGCGCGAATTTGGACTGGCGACGGTGCGCATCGAGCGCGCCGAGGGGCTGTTCGACGGCCTGGACGCGGCGCAGACGGTCTGGATGAGCCATGGGGACCGCATCGAGCGCCCGCCGGAAAGATTCATCGTGCTGGCCGGGACCGGCAGCGCCCCCCATGCCGCCATCGCGGACCTGGAGCGCGGCCTGTTCGGCGTCCAGTTCCACCCTGAAGTGGCGCACACCGAGCACGGCGCGGCCATGCTGCGCAACTTCGTGATCCGCGTGTGCGGCGCGGCCACCGACTGGGCTCCTGAAAACGTGATCGAGGCCAGCATCCAGGCCATCCGCCAGCAGGTTGGCAGCGGGCGCGTGCTGCTCGGCATGAGCGGCGGCGTGGATTCATCGGTGGCCGGCGAGCTGATCCACCGCGCGGTGGGCGACCAACTGGTGCCGGTGTTCGTCAATCACGGGATGTTGCGCCAGGGCGAGGCCGATCAGGTCATGACGCTGGCGCGCCAGTTGGGCTGGCGCAACATGACCGCCGTCGACGCAACCGAGGACTTCCTCGACGCGCTGCAGGGCGCGACCGACCCGGAAGACAAACGCGTGATCATCGGCCAGACCTTCGCCGAGGTGTTCGAGCGCGAGGCGAACCGGCTGGGCGCGCTCGATTGGCTGGCCCAGGGCACGATCTACCCGGACGTGATCGAGAGCGCCGGCACGGGGCGGCCCGGCGCCCGGCGCATCAAGTCGCACCACAACGTCGGCGGTCTGCCCGATCGCCTGAAGGATCGCCTGGTCGAGCCGCTGCGCGACCTGTTCAAGGACGAAGTGCGCCGCATCGGCGCGCTGCTCGGCATCCCCGAGTCGATCGTCTGGCGCCAGCCGTTCCCCGGACCGGGACTGGGCGTGCGCTGCGTGGGCGAAGTCACCTGGGAACGGCTGGAAACGCTGCGCGCCGCCGACCACATCTTCACGTCCGAACTGGACGCGGCGGGCCTGCTGCGCGCGGGGACGGCGCAGGCATTCGCCATGCTGCTGCCGGTGCGCAGCGTGGGCGTGATGGGCGATAACCGCACCTACGACGAGGTGATCGTGCTGCGCGCCGTGACGACCACCGACTTCATGACGGCCGATTGGGCGCGGCTCGATCCGGACCTGCTGGCCCGCGTCAGCAGCCGGATCGTCAACGAGGTGAAGGGCGTCAACCGCGTGCTGTACGACATCAGCAGCAAGCCCCCGGCCACGATCGAGTGGGAATGAGCGCGCAGCCCGGCTGCACCAGCGATTTATTTCGCGCTAGAATACGGTCCGCCTGTCAATTCATGCCTGTCCGGAGGAACTCCACATGCCAACGCTACTCATCGTCGTCGTTTTCGGGTTGTTGGGAGGAATCTCGGTCGGGCTGCAGTCGCCGCTGGCGAGCCTGATGTCCCAGCGCGTCGGCACGATGGCGAGCGTGTTCATCATTCACATTGGCGGGGCGGCCTTCGCCGGGGCGCTCCTGCTCACCCAGCGCGCTGCCCGTTTCAGCGAGGTGCGCTCGCTGCCCTGGTACGTGCTGATGGCGGGCGGCCTGGGGGTGGTGGTGATCAGCGCGGTGAGCTACGCGATCCCGCGCGTGGGCGTGGTGACCATGACATTCCTGATCGTGGCCGGACAGCTTTTGATCAGCGCGCTGATCGACCACTTCGGCCTGTTTGGGACCGACGTCCGTCCGCTCGATCCCACGCGCATTCTGGGGATCGTCGTGCTGTTCATCGGCGTGTGGCTGATCGTGCGGTGAGTTATTTCCCGTTGAGCAGCTCGCGCACGGCGCTGCCCGGATCGAGCCGCCGCGCCAGGATGCGCTCGATCACATCCGCGACCGCCGCCGGTGAGCGCTCGTCCAGCAGGCGCGCCAGCAATTCCTCGCGCAGGCGCGTCGCCAGCTCGGCCTGCACCCCCTGGCGGGCGCGCTCCTCGTACAGCCCGGACTCGCGCAGGTAGGCGCGGTGGCGCTCGATGGCATCGGCCAGCTCGTCCAGGCCCGACTTCTCCGTGGCGACCGTCTTGAGGATGGGCACGTTCCACAGGTCCAGCGCCGGTTCGGGCAACGCGTCGCCGTGGTTTAGCAGCGGCCCGTGGTGTCCCGCCGAGCGCAAGCGGTGCCCCAGCTCGAGCATGGCGCGCAGCGCGCGGACCGTGTTCTCCGCGCCGGGGCGGTCGGCCTTATTGACCACCAGGATATCCGCGATTTCCAGAATGCCAGCCTTGATGGCCTGCACATCGTCCCCCAGGCCGGGCGCATCGACCACGACGGTCGTGTAGGCCGTCCGCGCGATGTCTACCTCGCTCTGGCCCGCGCCCACCGTCTCGATCAGCACGATGTCGAACCCGGCGGCGTCCAGTACGCGCACCACGTCGCCGGTCGCGGCGGCCAGCCCGCCCAGGCTGCCCCGGTTCGCCATGCTGCGGATGAACACGCCCCGGTCGCCCGCCAGGTCGGTCATGCGGATCCGGTCGCCGAGCACCGCCCCGCCGCTGAACGGGCTGGTCGGATCGACGGCCACGATGCCCACCGTGCGATCCTGGGCGCGCAGCGTCCGGGCCAGCGCGTTGACCACGGTCGATTTGCCGGTGCCGGGCGCGCCGGTGATCCCGACGAGATAGGCCCGTCCGGTGTGGGGAAACAGCGCAGCGAGCGCGCCAGCGGAATCCGGCGCGCGGTTCTCGATGCGGGTGATCAGGCGTGCCAGGGCGCGGCGGTCGCCGGCCAGCACGGCGTCGACGAGCGTTTCAGCGGGCGACATCGGTCACCGCCGGGCGCCCAGCTTGGCCGTGATGTGCTGCACGATATCCTGGGTATTGGTGCCGGGGCCGAACACACCGCTGACCCCCATCTCGAGCAGCGCCGGCACGTCGTCGTCGGGAATGATCCCGCCGATCAGCACCAGCACGTCGTTCAGTCCTTCGGCGCGCAGCAGCTCCAGCACGCGCGGCACCAGCGCCATGTGCGCCCCGCTCAGGATCGACAGCCCGACCACATCGACGTCTTCCTGCAGCGCCGCCTCGACGATCATCTCGGGCGTCTGGCGCAGGCCGGTATAGATCACTTCCATGCCCGCGTCGCGCAGCGCCCGCGCGATCACTTTGGCGCCCCGGTCGTGCCCGTCCAGGCCGGGCTTGGCGACCAGAACGCGGATTTTTTCTTCGCTCATACCTGCTCCGATGCTCATCATCCCAACGTCGCGCTCCCATTATAACGGAAACGACGCCGGGCGGATATGACTGGGGCTGGAAGCAGGCTGAACGCCGATCGTTCTAATTCCGTTTGGACCAGGCCCGGCGAGCGAGTGCGGCGCGAATTTGTGTGATAAAATGCAGGGTGACTTAAGAAACGACAAATGAGCGCGGTCGGAGCAATGGTCATGCAGGAATCTTCTTCTCCGTCTCACCGGCTGCCCGGCCCCTGGGCGAGCGCGCTGCTGGCGCTGTCCCTGGCGGTGGCGGGTGTGCTGTTGATCCTGTACGGCAGCGCCGCGCTGAGCTGGCAGCAGCCTTTCCTGGGCTTCTTCCCGCTGCGGAATCTCGCGATCGATTCGAGCGCCTCGCTCACCGGCGGCGGCTGGCCCGCCCTGGACGCCGGGCTGGCCGAAGGCGACCGCCTGATCGCGCTGGACGGCGTGGACCTCGACGCGCCGGAGCCGGGCGAGCGCCCTCGCGCGTTCGAGGACGTACTCGACGCGCGCGACGAGGGCGAGGTTGTGGAGGCCACCTTCTTGCTGGACCGCGCCACCACGCCCGAGGGCGCGACCTGCGCGCCGGTCCCGGACACCAACGGCTTGCGGCGCTGTACGCTCTCGCTGGCGCTGGGCAACCTGCCCACCGGCGACTTCACCAGCTATTTCGGCGTGGGCTGGATCACGGCGGCGGTGTTGTGGCTGGTGACGGTCGCGTTCGTGCTGCGCTACCCGCGCGACGCCCAGGTGCGCACCATCGCGCTGGTCGCGGCGGCGATGACGATCTTCCTGGCCGGGCGCTTCGACACGCTCACCACGCACCGCTACGCCTGGGTCTGGCTGGTGACGACGAGCCTGCTGGGCGGCCTGTTGGTGATGTTCGCGCTGGAGTTCCCCTACCGGCTGGCTGGCGTGCAGCGCGCGCCCGCCTGGCGGTTCGCGCCGCTGGTCGTCGCGCTGGGCGTGGGGGGAGCCGCCGCCGGGCTGTATCTCTCGACCGATCCCAACCTCAACCGCGCCTCGTTCACCCTGGCGACCGGCGCCTTGCTCCTCGGATCGCTGATCCTGGGCGGCATCATGCTCTGGCGCCGGACCCGCTCGGCCTCACCCGTCGTCCGCAACCAGAGCACGATGATCCTGATCGGGTTGCTGCCGCTGGCGATCCCGCTGCTGATCGCGTTTGGCTGGCAGTTGGCGACGGGCGAAGCGCTGGACAACCTGATCGTGTTCAACCAGGTGCTGCCGGTTCTCTTCCCGCTGAGCGCGATTTACGCGGCGTCCCAGTTCCGGCTGGTGGATACCGATCGTATGATCACGCAGAGCATGCTGTACGCAGCGCTGGTCGGCCTGCTCACGCTGAGCTACTGGCTGGTCGTGACCGGCATCGCGATGTTGATCGGGCGCAGCGCGCGCGACACCGCGCTCAGCCCGGCGCTGATCGTCGCCTCGATCTTCGTGGTGGCGCTGGTGTTCAACCCGGTCCGGGCCGCGTTGCAGCGCGTGATCGACGCCGTATATTTCCGCACGCGCCGCGCCTACCAGACCACGATCGAGCAGTTCTCGCGCGATGTGACGCACGCCGCCTCGATGGGCGATGTGACGGCCCTGATCACGCGCTCCCTGGAAGACTCGTTGGCGCCCACGCACGTGATCGTCTTCGTGCGCGATAACGTGACCTACGATTACCGGCCCCAAGCCGATCCGGCCACCCGCCAGCCGCTCACCGACATCACGTTCTCGCCGGAAAGCGGGCTGGTGCATTACCTCAGCGAGCGCTCCAGCCTGCTCTACCTGGAAGAAGGCCAGCCCCTGCCGCTGGACGTGGTCAGCGACCGCGCGCGGCTGGCGGTGCTCGGCGCGCCGGTGATCGTGGGCTTGCGCGGCCAGCGGGTGCTGAACGGCTTCATGGTCATCGGCCCGCGGCGCAACACCGCGCCCTACCTGCACGAAGACCTGCGCTTCATCGAAAGCCTGAGCGATCAGATCGCGCTGGCGGTCGAGCGCGCCCAGGCCATCGACGACCTGGAGCGGCGCGTCCGCGTGCAGGACGTGCTCAGCCAGGTGAGCCGCGCGCTCAACTTCGCGATCGATTTCGACACGCTGCTCGAGCTGATCTACGCGCAGACGATCCGCGTGATCGATGTGCCCAACTTCTATATCGCGCTGCGCGACCCCAACCTCGACGAGCTGGCTTACGTGTTCTACAACGAGGGCGACGAGCGCATCGCGCGCCTGGAAGGCAAGCGCTGGCGCGTGGGTCGCGACCTGATGAGCGAGATCGTGCGCACGCGCCAGACGCTGCGCACCGATGATTTCGCGCGCGACTCGTTGGCGCGCGACCCGCGCGCGAAGCTGGACAACCCGCAGCTCAAGGCGTGGATGGGCGTGCCGCTGCTGGCCGATACCGGCGGGGGCGTGTTGGGCGTGATGGCCGCCGCCACAACCGAGCCTAACGTCACCTTTAACGACGACCAGCTCGACCTGTTCTGGGATATCGCCAACCTGGCATCGAGCGCGATCGACAAGCTCCAGCTATTCGACAAGACGCAGCAGCGCGCGCGCCAGCTCAGCGCCATCAACGAGATCGCGAACCAGCTCGCGTCCGAGATGGGCAACGTGGACCGCCTGCTCCGTTTGATCACCGAGTACGCGGTGCAGATTCTGGGCACCGAGGCGGGCAGCCTGCTGTTGGTGGACGAAGAAACCGGCGCCCTCGAATTTCACGTGGTGGTGGGCGGCGGCGGGCAGGACCTGATCGGGACGCGCATCCCGGCGGGCAGCGGCCTGGCCGGGGCCACCGTGCAGCGCGCCACGCCGATCATCGTCAACGATCCCTCGCGCGATACGCGCTGGTATGGCGACATCAGCCAGTCCGGCGATCAGGAAGCCGGGCCGGAGCAGGAGCACTTCGACCTGGCGAGCGACGACGCCGCGCTCGATGACGCCACTTTCCAGTCGCGCGCGATCCTGTCCGTGCCGCTGATGATCGGCGGCCGGGTGATTGGCGTGCTCCAGACGATCAACAAGACCGACGGCAGCATCTTCATCGAGGAAGACGCCGACCTGCTCGAGACGTTCGCCGGGCAGGCCGCCGTCGCCATCGAAAACGCGCGCCTGTTCGACATGACCGACCAGCAGCTCGCCCTGCGCGTGCAGGAGCTGGACACCATGCAGCGCATCGACCACGAGCTGAACCGCACCCTCAACCTGTCCAGCGTGGTCGATATCACGATGGACTGGGCGCTGCGCAAGAGCGGCAGCGAGGCCGGCATCCTGGCCATTCTCGACCGCGAGCAAGGCGTGCTGCGCATCGTGGCCTCCTACGGCTACCCGCCCGACAGCCCGTTTGGCCGCCGCGACGATTCCGAGCAGATGGTCTATCCCGCCGACCGGGGGATCGTCGGGCGCGTGATTCGCAGCGCGCAGCCATCGCTGATCACGGATGTGTCGATCGATCCGGACTACGAAGAGACGCTGGCCGACTGCGTGGCCCAGCTCACCGTGCCGCTGTTCAGCGCCAACCGCGTCATCGGCGTGATCGTGCTGGAGAGCGCCCGCGAGGGCCAGCTCGACCTGCTGGACCTCGACTTCGTGGCCCGCCTGGCCGAGCACGCCAGCCCGGCGATTGTCAACGCCCAGCTCTACCAGGAGCTGCAGCGGGCCAACCAGGCCAAGAGCGAGTTCGTCAGCTTCGTGGCGCATGACCTGAGAAACCCCATGACCAGCATGAAGGGCTACACCGACCTGCTGCTCAAGGGCGTGGTCGGGCCGCTCAACGAGCAGCAGTCCGGCTTCCTGAGCACCATCCTCAACAACGTGACGCGCATGGAAACCCTGGTGAGCGACCTGAACGACCTGACCAAGCAGGAAACGGGCAACATGCGACTCGACATCGCGCCGGTGGACTTCCGCGCCGTGGTAGACGAGACGATCCGCGCCCAGCAGCGCCAGATCGACGAGAAAGAGCAGGATCTCACCCTGCAGGTTCCGTTCGATCTGCCGTTGGTGCTGGGCGATCACACGCGCCTGGTCCAGATCATGACCAACTTCGTCTCGAACGCGAACAAGTACACGCCGCCCGGCGGGACGATCACCATCACCGCCGAGGCCGCGCGCAACACCTGGGATCCGGGCGGCGCGCCCCAGGTGATCCACTGCACCGTGCAGGACACCGGCATCGGCATGAGCGAGGAAGACCTGGACCAGTTGTTCGTGCCCTATTTCCGCAGCGAGAATCCGAAAACGCGCGAACAGCCCGGCACCGGCCTGGGCCTGACCATCACGCGCGGCCTGGTCGAGCAGCACGGGGGCCGCGTGTGGGTCGAGAGCGCGCTGGAGGCCGGCACAACCTTCCACTTCACGCTGCCGCTGGCGACCGAGGTCGAGCAGGCGAGTCCGGCGCGCGGCTAACCTGCGCGGGACCGCCCCGGTTGGACGCGGGCCAGTGTTTCGGTTTAGAATCTGGCTACCGTCCGTGATCATCCGTAAGCCAGAGAAAGGAGCCAGCGATGTCCACGCGTGGGATCAGCAACCGCGACGGTGAAGTGTTTGGCTATCTTGAGGGCAACCGGATCTACGATCTTCAGGGACAGCAGACTGGCGTCGTGCAGGGGCAGGTGGTCTACGATCTGGATGGCGGCCGCCAGTGGCTGCTCGACGGTGATGCGCTGCTCGACCTGAAGGGGAATGTAGTGGGCTATATCGGCGCTCCTGTTTCGGATGGAGAAGGCGAGGCGCCGCTGTGATGGGGAGCGGCACACTGGCGCTGCCGCGATACAAGCAGGTTACCCAATGAGCGAAGACGTCAAGAAACTCAATTCCATGCGCTTTCTGGAGGCCCAGGGCGTGCCCTACGAGGTCTTCACCTACGATGAAGCGATCCGGGATGGCGTGGGCGCCGCCGAAGCGATGGGCTTCCCGCCGGAGCAGGTCTACAAGACGCTGGTCGTGCAGTTGAAGGGCGGCGAGTACGCGCTGGTCATGGTCCCAGCCAACCAAACGCTCGATCTCAAGAAGTTCGCCCGGTCGATCGGGCTGAAGAAGGCATCCATGCCCACCAAGCGGGGAGCCGAAGCCGCCACCGGCCTGAAGACCGGCGGCATTGGCGCGCTGGCGCTCACCCACAAGCGGTGGGGCGTGTACCTGGACGAATCGGCCCAGGCCCAGGAGGCGATCCTGGTCAACGCCGGGCAGCGCGGAGTGAATGTCAAAGTCAAGGTCGATGATCTGGTGCGCGTGTTGAACGCGCGCATGGTGGACCTGTCCGCCGACGCGGACAGCGGCGCCGGAGACGAAGAGGATGCCGGCTAACTCACGCCCAGGGGGGCAGGATGATTTTCCGGCGAAAGAAGCGGCACGACAAGCCAGAGGGCGACGGGCGCGCACCTGAGAATGTCCCGGTCGGCTATAACCCCGACCGGGACGAAACGCTCTACTGGCTCACCGAAGAAGGCTACTTGATCGCTCAGGATGTGGCCTGCCAGACGGAATACGTGGAGGCCACATCCTGCCCGGCGTGTGGCGCGCAACTGACCGTCGTCGCGCATCTGAACCGGGCCGGCCAGGGCCTGAGCGAGATCGTGACGATGTGCTGCGCCTGCCGCGAGCGCTACAGCTTCATCTTCGACATCAGCAACACAGCTTACCAGACGTGGTGGGCCAGCCAGCTCGGCCCGCACTACGTCCGGCAGTTCGACGGCCCGCCGCGCGAGCCGTACTGCCCCCCGGAGTAACCCCGCCTACTTCGTTCCCAGGTACCCGCGAAGCTTGCTCGCTAGGTTCGACAGCGGCATGGTCTGGAGCCAGACCTTGCCCGGCCCCTTGATCGTCGCCAGGAACAGGCCCTCGCCGCCGCCCAGCCAGTTCATGACGCCCTTGACCATCTCGACGTCGTAATCGCAGGTCGGCTCGTACATGGCGATATGGCCGGGATCGATCTTCAGCTTCTGCCCTGCCTGAAGGTCGATCATCTGCATCTCCCCGGCGATCTCGATGAACGCCGTACCAGGGCCGGTCAACTTTTGAAGGATGAAGCCCTCGCCGCCGAACAGGCCGGTGCCCAGGCGCTTGCGGAAGTGCATCGCCAGCTCGACCGACTCCTCGGCGCACATAAAGGCGTCTTTCTGGGCGATGATGCTGTGCCCGGCTTTGAGCGGGACCGGGATGATCTTGCCGGGGCTTTCGGGCGTGAAGGTGATCATCCCCTGCGGCGCCTGGCAGGTGTAGGTGGTCATGAAGAAGCTCTCACCGGCGAGCATGCGGCCCACCGCTTTGCCGAGTCCCCCCCTGCTGCTGGTCTTCATATCAATGCCGTCCGACATCCAGGCCATGCCGCCCGATTCGGTGAAGATCGACTCCCCTTGCTGCAGGGTGATTTCCAACGCCTGCATGACGCTACCGTGTATGGTGAATTCCATGGTTGCCTCTCCGGGACTCCAAAAAGTGAACGTGTCCTCATTGTACACGCCTACCGCGCAACAAAAAAGGCAGGCCATCATGACCTGCCCCCAAAATGAGCATCGCTCGCTTACATGAGGAACATCGGCATGCCAAAGACGTGGCGCACCTTCGGGCGGTACTGGCCCACGTCGTACAGCTCGGCGACGTTCACGCGCTTGATACCCTGCATGATCGTGCCCAGGTTGATATCGGTATACAGGCCGCGCTGGAGGGCCACCATCCGGCCAAAACGCCCTTGCTCGACCAGGCTCATCGCCATCTGCGCGTAGTTGGCTGCCACCATCAGGTCCAGCGAGTCCGGCGCGCCGGAGCGCATCAGGTACGCGACCTGCTGGTAGATGATGTTCTGGTTGGTCAGGTCCTTGAGCACGCTGCCCAGCACCGCGCCGATGCCGCCCAGCTTCTTGTGCCCGTAGGCATCAGCCTCGCCGCTCTCAACGATCTCGCCCTCGATCAGGTGCGCGCCTTCGGAGATCGTCACCATGGCGTAGTTGCTGGGATTGGTCATCTTGTCTTCCATAACCAGCTCGGCCAGGCGGCGCGGATCGAAGGGCACCTCGGAGATGATGGCACGATCGACACCGGCCAGGTACGCCGCGATCAGCGACGTCTCGCCCGAGTTGCGCCCGAACAGCTCGACGACCGCGATTCGCTCGTGCGACCCGGCGCTGGTGCGCAGGTTGTGAATGAACTCCACCGAGCGGGTGACCGCCGTGGAGAAGCCGATGCAGTAGTCGGTCCCGTAGACGTCGTTATCCATCGTCTTGGGGATCGCCACGACTTTGATGCCTTCGCGGTGCATCCGCTCGCCGTAGCTGAGTGTATCGTCGCCGCCGATCGGGATCAGCACGTCGATGCCCAGGTGCTCCAGCACGCGCAACACATGCTCGGTATAGTCGCCCACGTCGCGGTTGTGCTTGTCCTTGTGGTGGGGCACCTCCAGTTGGGCCAGATGCTCCGGCACGCTGTCGAGCTGCACGCTGCTGGGATTGGTCCGCGACGTGTGCAGGAAAGTCCCGCCGGTGCGGTCCACGGTGCGCACGCGCTGCTTGTCCAGCGGCATCACCCACCTGTGGAGCTGTTCCGGGTTTGTTTCGTCCAGGTTATAATCCATCAGCCCAGCCCAACCGCGCCGGATACCATAGACTTCGTGCCCGGCATCGACCGCGCGATTGACAATCTGTTTGATACACGGGTTCAGACCGGGAACATCGCCGCCGCCCGTCAACACACCAATACGCAACATCCTAGCCTCCTGTCATGATCGCGAAAAACCCTGGCTGCGTGCAAGCGCTCAAAAGGAGCGCCGTAATGTTTAATTGTTCGCCTTGATTATACCAAGCCCCGGCCGGTCTGCGCGTGACATTCGTCATCAATTAGCACAAAAAGGGCCACCCAGCGTGTGCGAGTGACCCTGTTACAACCGGCGCAAGCCCCGCACGGTCACTTGGCAAGATACTCGGCCATCTTGACATATTCCATCGATACTGTGCGCTGCTTGGTCGTCGCGTCTTCGAGCGTCACCGTGCCGATCTCGCGCCCGTGCAGCCCGACCATGACGCCGGTTTCATTCGCCAGCAGGTGCTCGACCGCCGCCACGCCCATGCGCGTCGCCAGCAAGCGGTCGAAGGCGCTGGGTTTGCCGCCGCGCACCACGTGGCCCAGCACCGTCACGCGCACCTCGAAGCCGATCTCGTGGCTCTCCAGGTAGGCCGCCACCTCGTCGATCTTGAGCGAGGCGCCCTCGGCGATGACGCCCATCGCGTGGCTTTTGCCGCGCATGTACGCATCCTCCAGCGCCTGGCCGATCTCTTCCAGCGTCAATTCTTTCTCCGGGATCGCGATGAACTCGGCGCCGCCCAGGATGCCGCCCATCAGCGTCAGGTAGCCGCAGTTGCGCCCCATCACTTCCAGCAGGAAGCAGCGCTCGTGGCTGCTGGCGGTGTCGCGCAGCTTGTCGATGGCGTCGAGAATGGTGTTCAGCGCCGTGTCGACGCCGATGCTCATATTGGTGCCCCAGATGTCGTTGTCGATGCTGCCGGGCACACCCACCACCGGAAACCCCAACGTGTGCAGCGACAGCGCCCCGCGCAGACTGCCGTCGCCGCCGATGACGATCAGGCCGTCGATGCCGTGCTCGTTCAGACGCCGCAGGCCGCGTTTCTGGCCCTGGGGTGTTTTGAATTCCAGGTTGCGCGCGGTCTGCAGGATGGTGCCGCCGCGCTGAATGATCCCGCTGACGTCGCGGTTGGACATGCGCTCGAAATCACCCGCCAACAGGCCCGAATACGCCTGGCGAATGCCGTAGACTTCGACGCCGGCTGCCGTTGCGGTGCGCACCACCGCGCGAATGGCGGGATTCATCCCGGGTGCGTCGCCCCCACCGGTCATGACAGCGATACGTCGCATAGTTGTCATGTATACTGCTCCCTGCTGAGCGTGCTCAGTCACGCAAATGTGCCGGGCGGTTTATACATCCTCCCACGCCGGCTGTCAATCCACCCCGCCTGTCGAGATGCACAATGACGCTACAGCCGCGTGATCTTCGCCGATTCGATCACCTTGTCGATGTCGTCCGCAAAGTCTTCGACCCGCGATTCGGGCAGGCGGATTTCGAACGCCGCCGCCGTGGTCTGATCGACCGGCACCTGGAAGGTGATGGTGCGCACCTGGGGCGGCGCGGCCCGCCCGTCGAAGATCTCAGTCTGCGGCTGGTCCTCGACGGCGAACGAGCGCGTTCCGCACAGACCGTTGCCGTATTCGGTCACGGTCCCGCCCGCAGCGCGCACGGTCGCGCAGGAGAAGTCGCCCTCGACTAATCCCGTATACGTCAGGCTGATCGGAGCGCCCGCCGAGCTGAGCACTTCGGGATTCGTCTCGAGGTAGGTCCGGCCCTCGCCCGGCGCGGCTTCCTGATCGCTCCACACCGCGGTCGGATCGGCGAACGGCACGATCTCGTCCAGCATCCCGCGCGCCACTTCCCACCAGGGATTGTCGCGCTCGGCCAGGTACCAACTGCGCGGCACGACCAGGGCGATCTCCAGGTTATCGGCCTCGAGGGTGGTCGATTTACGCCCGAACTGGTCCGGCAGATAGCGCGCCACGATGTCGACCGGCCCCAGGCTGACCCCGGCGTAAGTCACCCCGCCCAGGATCACGACCGGCAGAATCACGAAGACGAGCAGCATCACAAAACAGCTCGGGACGCAGCCGCCGCAGCCACACCCCGACAGCGCCGGCAGGAAAAAGCAGCCGCTGCAGCCCCGCCGCCGGCGCGGTGGCTCCGAGATGGGGGCGGGCGCTGGCGCCGGATAGGCGCTCGAGGGTGGTGACGACGGGAACACGGACGAAAAACCACGTTCCGGCTGGGGCGGTGTGTAGGACGGCTGGCTCTGGTAAGGCGCGGCCGGTGGAGCGGTGCGGGCTGGCGGCACGGGCACCGCGGCGGGCACTTCCTCGGATGGCAGCGGGCCGTACTGCTGCTCGAATTCGGCCAGCAGCCGCAGCGCCTGCTCGTGGCGCGGGTTGATGCGCAGCACCGCTTTCAGCGCACGGACGTATTCGGGATGGTCTGCCGCAACTGAGGCCAGCCACAACCAGGCCACTTCGTTGGCGGGCTCGGTCTGGACCACCTGGCGCAACAACTGCCGCGCTTGTTCGGTTTGGCCGGCCTGTGCCAGCCCGACTGCCTGGTGAAGTTGAGAGGACATGGACCGTGCGTCTCCTGGCGATGATTGGACAGGTACAATAACGGCGGGTCGCGGCGCGCCGGGTCAATAGGCTGTGATGCCGCTCACAGCGCCGAAGGTGGACGGGATGTAGGCAGTGCTCTGCACGTAGGAACCGCCGCCGCCAGCCTGCGTCCGCGTCAGGTTGGGCGGTTCCTCGGCGAAATAGTGGTTCGACACGCGCCACACGGAGACAAGCTTGCCGCCCTGGGGCCGCGCCGACATATAGACCAGATTCCACTCCAGCGGGTAGTCGCGCATGGGCACGCTTTCGCCAATGTCGGTGATCAGATACACGAACGGCCAGTTGTGCGCCGCCTGCATGAGCGGCGTCCAGCGGCGCACGTCCGCCAGGATCTGGTCGCGCCCGGCCGTATTGCGCGCGTCGAAGCAGGTCCAATCGAATTCGTCGGTGACGTGCAGCCGGACGCTGCCGCAGTGCAGCAGCACCCCCACCGCCGGGATCTGGCCGTCGACGCGGCGTCCCCAGTTGCGGAGATACGCCAGCGACTCGCGCGTGCCGGACCCGTTGAATGGGCCGGAAATATAGGTGAAGCTATCGGACTCCGACAGGCGCAACCGGGTAGCGTTGCCCGACGCCTTCCAGCCAAACGGCAGCGCAAACATCATCAGCCAGCCGCCGATGACGATCCAGGCCAGGGCCAGCGCGGCCCAGCGCCGGCGCAATCCCGGCAGCAAGGCGGGATAGGCCGCGTAGTAATGAGCCGCATGGTGTTCCAGCGCGGCGAGGCCCCCGCCCGCCAGGACTGCCAGCGCCGGCAGGCCGACCGCCAGGTAGCGCGTCTGGACCGGAGCGCCGAAGACCACGATGGGCAGCCACAACACCGCCAGCCAGGCCGCAGCCAGCAGGCCAGGCGCTGGGCGCCACCGGATCGCCACGGCGCTCAGGGCCACCAGCAGCAGCGCTACCGGCAGCGAGATCAGCGTGCTGGCGGCCTCGACGGTCGCGATCAGGTTGTCGAGCAGGTTGAGCGGATTGGGCGTGCTGTCCACAAGCGAACTGGTGAAGAACTTGGGCTGACTCCCCAGGTAGGTACTCAGCAGCATCGCGACGATATACACACCCCAGATCGTCCCCGTGACGGCGGCCCCGGCGCGCCACGCGCGGCCATAGCGCGCCCACAGCGCGCGTGCCCACGCCTCGAGCGCGGCGCGGGTGTTCCCCGCCGGGCGGATGTCGGACAGCAGCAGCGCGGC
>Ga0123332_1002947_pt1 | contig 15807 bp, 16 predicted proteins | sample BioC12SIPDNA_4_FD_89958 | JGI IMG/M metagenome (GOLD analysis project Ga0123332, IMG submission 89958) | Anaerobic biogas reactor microbial communites from Washington, USA - Biogas_R2_A C12 SIP DNA | ecosystem: Engineered > Bioreactor > Anaerobic > Unclassified | place: Washington, USA...
ATCGACCAGGTCACGAGGGTCATGTCCATCGTGGGCTGGTCCCTGCCCACGTTCGTGCTCGGTATCTGGCTGCTGGTCATCTTCTACGGCTGGCTCGGCTGGCTGCAGCCGGGTCGCGTCTCCATCAGGTACGTCACCGAGCTGGCGGGCAACCAGGAGTTCCGCAACTACACGCGCATGCTCACCGTGGACGCACTGCTGAACGGCCGGTTCGACGTCTTCGTGAACGCCCTGAAGCACCTGGTGCTGCCCGTGGCCACCCTGGCCGTGGTGCAGAGCGCGCAGATCATGCGCGTCATGCGCTCGTCGCTGCTCGACGCGCTCGGTCAGGACTACGTGCGCACCGCCAAGGCCAAGGGGCTGGCGGAGCGCGTCGTCACCCGCAAGCACGCCCGCCGCAACGCGCTGATCCCGGTGATCACCCTGGCGGGCTTCGTACTCATCGGCCTGATCAACGGTGTCGTCATCACCGAGACGATCTTCAACTACCCCGGGCTGGGGCAGTGGGCCGCGCAGGCCGCCACGAACCTCGACTACGCCGCCGTGCTCGGCTTCGCCGTGTTCACGGCCATGATGGTCGTCCTCGCCAACCTCCTCGTCGACGTCCTCTACGGCGTCGTCGACCCGCGGATCCGGTACGCCTGATGGCCGAGACCGAGCTCTCCGCCGCGCAGGCCACGGCGTTCCTGAAGCAGGCCGAGCGCCGCGCCGGCTTCTGGAACTCGAAGGCCGTGCTGCGCTTCCGGCGCAACCCGCTGGCGATCGTCGGCCTGCTGGTGGTCCTGGGCTTCGTGGTCCTGGCCGCGTTCGCGCCGCTGTTCACCGAGCTGGGGCGGAGCTGCATCCGCGACCTGGGGCTGAGCGCCAGCACCCAGTACGACTACAGGAACCCGGCCAAGCCGGCCTTCTGGCAGGCGATCTTCGCTCCTCCCAGCACCTGTTACCAGATCCCGCGGCAGGGCTTCGGCACGCAGCCGCGCACGGCCGAGGCCAGCGAGACCCTGCTGGGCACCACCAGCGGCGGCTACGACATCTTCTACGGGCTCGTGTGGGGCACGCGCACGGCGTTCCGCATCGGCATCATCGTCGTCGGCATCAGCCTCCTGGTGGGGCTGGTGCTGGGGAGCCTCTCCGGCTACGTGGGCGGGGTGTTCGACAACGTCGCGATGCGCTTCACCGACGTCGTGATCTCGCTGCCGAACCTCGTGATCGCCCTCGTGATCGTCATGGTCCTCGGCCAGTCGATCGACAACCTCATGTTGGCCATCGCCATGGTGGCCTGGCCGAGCTACGCCAGGCTGATGCGCGGCGAGGTGCTGCGCGTCAAGGAGCAGGACTACGTCGCCAGCGCCGTCGCGCTCGGCCGCCGGCCGCTCGGGATCATCTTCCGTCACGTGCTGCCCAACGCGATCGGACCCCTGATCATCGTCGCCAGCCTCGACATCGGCTCCGTGGTGCTAACCGCCGCGGCGCTGTCGTTCCTCGGCCTCGGCGCCGACGTCGGCTACGCCGACTGGGGGCAGATGATCTCGTTCGCGCGCGACTGGATCCTCGGCACGCCCGGCAACCCGCTGGCGTACTGGTACGTCTCGTTCTGGCCCGGCCTGACGATCGTCCTCTTCGTGCTGGGTTGGAACCTGCTGGGCGACGCCTTCCGCGACGTCCTCGACCCGCGCAGCACCTAGCGCCCGTCCGGCTCGCGCTCCGGTACCCGGCGCCGCGCCGGCCCGCGCGGCCCCGGCGGTTTCACTCCCGCCCGGCCAGCTCCACGACCCGCGGCAGCTCGGCGGACCTGCCGTTGAGGGCGAGCAGGTGGGCGGTGAGGGCCCAGTAGGCGTCGTCGCCCAGCCGGCCGGGGTCGTAGCGCGGCATCGTCGCCTTCACGTACGCGAACAGCGCCTCGGGCGCGGCGGCGGCCGCCATGCCGCCCGGCCGCTCCGCCGTGGCGTGTAGCGGCGGCGGCTCGCCGATCGAGAACATGTCGTTGTCCGCGAACGGCTGGTCGAGGGGCTGCACCACGGGGTTCGACGGACGGTGGCAGCGCGTGCAGCGGCGCTCGTCCGGCGGGAACGCCAGCCGCGCCTCCTCGATGCCGCCGCCCGTGGACCCGTGGCACACCGCGCAGCGCAAGGCGTACGCCTCGGCGCCCGCGGTCAGCAGGGCGGCAACGGCGGGGTCCTGAGCCTGAGCAGGGTCGGGGACGGCGCCGGAGGCCGGCGCCGCGACGGCGCCGCCACCGGAGGTGGCCAGCGCCGCGCCTACGAGGGTCACCGGCAGCGCCGCTGCCGCCACGAGCGCGGCGGCCAGGAGACGCCTCACGCCGCGAGCTGCGGGCGGTTCAGCCGCCTTCGTCCTCGGCGGCGCCGTCCGACGCCTCGGCGGTCGTGGCGTCGGGGTCGACGGGCGGCGTCTCGACGGGCTCTACCGCCTCGGCAGCGACGTCAGCGGGGGAGACCGCGTCGGGCGCCTCCGCGACCGGCGGCGCGGCGCCGTAGTCCCCGCTGGAGTACTCGGCGGCGGCACCGGAGCCTGGCGTCTCGGCGGGGTGGTTGCCGGCGGGAGTGGCGGGAGCGCCGGCGCCGGCCGCAGCGGGCTTGGGCTGGCGGTCCTGGGCGGCCTTCACGAGGAAGTACACCAGGCCGCCGGCGATCGCCACGGGGACGATGAACCGCAGGAGGTTCCAGAGCAGGCCGGCGACCCACTTCAGGGCGATGCCGCCCAGCGAGAGGACCCAACCGACCAACCACAGCAGGCCCGTACCCACGAGCAGGGCGACGAGCCCGAACACGACGAGCTCCACGTACTCCTGCAGTGAGCGCTTCATGGCGGCAGTATAGCAACAGGCCTCGTGAGCGCTGGACCTGACGGCATAGACTGCTCGGATGCCCGAGCAGCCCACGGTACGTGTCGAGCGCATGGTCCACGGCGGCGTGGCGGTCGCCCGGCTCGAGGGCGGCGAGGTCGTGCTCGTCGCCGGGGCCCTACCCGGCGAGCTCGTGGCCGTGACCACCGAGCGGCGCAAGGGTGTGCTGCGCGGGACCGTGACGGCGGTGCTGGAGGCGAGCGCGCACCGAGTCGCGCCCTCCGAGCACCCCGGCCTCGACCTCTCCCACGCGGCGTACCCGCACCAGCTCGAGCTGAAGCGGGCGGTCGTGGCGGACGCGCTCGCGCGCGCGTTCGGGCCGGCGGCCGCGGAGCTGCCGCCGGTGCCCGAGCTCCGCCCGTCGCCGGCGGTGTGGCGGTACCGCAACGTCGTGCAGCCCGCGGTCGCCTGGTACGGGGAGGACGCGCGGCTCGGCTACCGCCGCCCCGGCTCGTCGGAGGTCGTGCCCCTGACGACGGACCCGGTCGCCACGCCGGCCGTCGACGCCGCCTGGCGCACGGTGCGCGAGGTCCTGAGCGCGGCCGCGCGCGCGGGGCGGGCACCGCGCGTGCTCGAGGTCGTGATCCGCGCGAACGACGAGGGCGAGGCCCTGGTGGCCCTCGTGGGACCCGGGGAGGCGCGACGCGCGCTCGACCTCGGCCACCGGCTCGTCGACGCCGGGATCACGGGCGCCGCCTGGGCGCCGGCCGACCCGCGCGGGCGCTTCAGGCGCGGCGTCGAGCGCCTCGCCGGCAGGCGCACGGTGCTGCAGCGCTTCGACGGCCTGAGCCTGAGCGTCTCGGCGACGTCGTTCTCGCAGCCGAACGCCGCCGGAGCGGCGCGCCTCTACCGCGAGCTCGCCACCTGGGCCGGCGAGGGCGGCGCCGCCCTCGAGCTCTACGCGGGCGGCGGCGCGATCGCGTTCCACCTGGCGGCGTCGTACCGCCGCGTCACGGCGCTCGATGTCGACGCCGGCGCGGTGGCCAGGGGGCGCGCGGACGCCGCCCGCCTCGGCCTGGGCAACGTCGCGTTCGTGAAGGCCGACGCCCGCCGCCTGGCGCCGCCCGAGGGCTTCGACCTCGTCGTCGTCGACCCGCCACGCGCCGGGCTCTCCGCCGAGGTGCGCGCGGCGCTCGTCGCGGGGAGCTTCCCGCGCCTCGTCTACGTCTCCTGCGACCCCGCGACGTGGGCCCGCGACGTGGCCGACCTGCACGCCCGGGGCCTGCGCCTGAGGCGGGTCCAGCCGTTCGACCTGTACCCGCACACCCACCACGTCGAGCTGCTGTCCCTGCTCGAGCGGGACGCCCGAGCAGGCGCTATGCTCCCCTGATGCTGGCGAAGCGGATCATCCCCTGCCTCGACGTCCACGCCGGCCGCGTCACGCGCGGGCAGCAGTTCGGCCGGGCCGAGCGCGGCGAGCTCGCCGACGTCGGCGACCCCGTGGCCCTCGCCGAGGCCTACGACCGTCAGGGCGCGGACGAGCTCGTGTTCTACGACATCACCGCCACGGCCGAGGGCCGCGGGGCGATCCTCGACGTCCTCACCCAGGTCGCCGAGCGCTGCTTCATGCCGCTCACGGCGGGCGGGGGCGTCAGGAGCCTCGACGACGTCAGGGCCCTTACTCTGGCCGGCGCCGACAAGGTCTCGATCAACTCCGGGGCGCTGGCCGACCCCGACCTGATCCGCGCCGCCGCCGACAGGTTCGGGTCCCAGGCGATCGTGCTCAGCGTCGACTTCCGGCGCGCTCCCGGGGGCTGGGAGGTCTACGCGGCCGGCGGCAGGCGCGGCACCGGCCTGGACCTCATCGCGTGGGTCGTGCGCGGCCAGCGCGCCGGCGCGGGCGAGGTCGTGCTCAACAGCATCGACGCCGACGGCATGGGCACGGGGTTCGACCTCGACGCCGTGCGCGCCGTGGCGGCCGAGGTCGACGTCCCGGTCGTCGCGTCGGGCGGCGCGGGCAGGCCCGAGGACATGCGCGACGTGCTGCTGCTCGCGGGCGCCGACGCCGCGCTCGCGGCGGGGATCTTCCACCGCGGCGAGGCGACGGTGGCCGACGTCAAGCGCGTCTGCCTCGAGGCGGGCCTGGCGGTGCGTCCGCCGGAGGAGGCGCCGGCGCTCCATGGCGGCTGACCGGTCGGAGCCTGACCGGCTGGCGGACGTGCGCTTCGACGAGCGCGGCCTCGTGCCCGTCGTCGCGCAGGACGTCGCCAGCGGGGCGGTGCTGATGCTCGCCTGGGCCGACAGGGAGGCGCTGACGGCCACGCTCGAGAGCGGCTGGGCCCACTACCACAGCCGCTCGCGCGGCGCGCTGTGGCGCAAGGGCGACACCAGCGGGCACGTGCAGCGGGTGGTCGCCGTGGACCTCGACTGCGACGGCGACGCCGTCCTCTACCGCGTCGCGCAGACGGGCGCCGCCTGCCACACGGGCGCGACCACGTGCTTCCACCGGCCGCTGGCCGGGTCCGTCGAGGGCGCGGCCGGCGGCGACGCTGCCGGCACCGGCCCGCGACGGACGATCGAGGCGGCGCTGCGGACCCTCGACGCCGTCGTGGCGGAGCGGCTCGCGACGCTGCCGGAAGGCTCTTACGTCGCGCGCCTGCACGAGCGCGGCGTCGGGTACGTGGCGCAGAAGGTCGTCGAGGAGGCCGGCGAGACCGTGGTCGCCGCCCTGCAGGCCCGGCCCGAGGAGCTCAGGGGCGAGGCCGCCGACCTGCTCTTCCACCTGGGCGTGCTGCTCGCGGAGGCGGGCGTCTCGTGGGACGAGGTCGGGGCGACGCTCCTCGCGCGACACAGGCCGACGGTCCCCGACCGGGGGGCCGAGTAAGCTCGCAGCGCATGCCCAGGCAGCTCCTCGCCCTCGCCGTCCTGCTCGCCTGCCTGGCGGCGGCGTGCGCGCCGCGCGCCGCCTCCCCCGAGGAGCTGGCGCGCTCGGCGGCGCAGCGCTCGACCCCGACCCCGTCGCGGGCCGGGTTCGTGCCCGCGGGCGACGCCGGCGGGGCCGCGCTGCGGCCGCGCGACGCGAGCACGCCCGACCTGGTGATCATCGCGTTCTCGGGCCACTGCGGCCTCGTGTGCCACACCCGCAACACGTGGTCCTACCTCGACACCGCCAGCGAGCGCACCGGCGGCGTGGCCGTGCTCGACGCGATCAGGGGCGCCTACGAGAACCTGGGGCTGGAGGTCGCGGTGTTCAGCGCCTCGTCGTTCGTCACCGCGCACTACAGCCTGATCAGCGAGGAGATGGAGCCCGGCTACCTGCAGGCGCAGGCGTACCTCGACGAGGTCAAGCGCGAGCTGATCCACGGCGTCGCCGACCCCACGCGGGTCGTGCTCGTCGGCCACTCTCACGGCACCGTGTGGGCGTCGCTGCTGGCGCTCAACAACCTCGACGTCACCTTCGACGCGTTCATCTCGCTCGACGCGATCTGCTGGCAGTGGTGGGGCCGGCACAAGGGCTTCATCGCCGAGGCCTTCGTCGACAGCCCGTGGCCGCTGCCGTTCCCCCTCGACAAGGGCGACCCCTGCGGCACGTTCGAGGTGCCCGGCGTCGGGAAGGTCGACGTCAACGACGTCGTCAGCGCGAACGTGATCTACGGGCTCGAGGCGCGCACGCACATGCGCCTCCTGTCGTTCGACCCGAACTTCCTCGCCGACGACGACCCCAACGTGCGCATCAACGGGACGACGACGAACATCTGGGGCATCAGCGCGCGGGAGGCCCACTCCGACCTCGGGCGCTACTACAACCAGTCGATCGGCTGGGTGGTGGCGATGATCACGGCCCTCGGCCTGCCCGACCACGACGAGTACCCGATGCACACGTTCGTCCTGCCGCCGGCGCCGGAGGAGTTCGACTACCAAGACGGCGGGGACTGACCGCGCGGCCGCGGCCGGCGCGGCATCATGGGGTCATGACCCTGTCCGAGCCCACCGCAGGCAAGCTGGACGACTTCGACGCCCGCAGCCTCACCCTCGAGCGGGCGCTCGTGCTCGACACGGTGCGGGTGACCGAGCAGGCGGCCATCGCGGCCAGCCGCGTGGCCGGCAAGGGAGACTCCGACCTCGTGGACCAGGCCGGCACCGACGCGATGCGCGCGGTCCTCAACGAGCTCGAGATCGACGGCGAGATCGTGATCGGGGAGGGCGAGCGCGACGAGGCCCCGATGCTCTACATCGGCGAGCGGCTGGGGCGCGGCGGCGACGACGCCTGGCCGGTCGACATCGCCGTCGACCCCGTCGAGGGCACCAGCATCACGGCACGCATGATCAACAACGCCGTCGCGGTCATCGCGCTCTCCGAGCGCGGCGGCCTGTTCCAGGCGCCCGACACGTACATGGAGAAGCTGATCGTCGGCCCGCCGGCGAAGGGCAAGGTCGACCTCACCTGGCCGGTGGCGGCGAACCTGCGCGGCATCGCGCTGGCCCTCGACCGCGACGTCGACGACCTCACCGTCGTGATCCTCGACCGCCCCCGCCACGCCGACCTGATCCGCGAGGTGCGGGAGGCGGGCGCGCGCGTCAAGCTGATCGGCGACGGCGACGTGATCGCCGCGCTGTCGGCGGCGGTGCGCGGCACGAACGTGCACGCGGTCATGGGCATCGGCGGCGCGCCGGAGGGCGTGCTGGCGGCGGCGGCGCTCAAGTGCCTGGGCGGCGAGATCCACGGCCGGTTCCGGCCCCGCAACGACGAGGAGAGGCGGCGCCTCGAGGAGAAGGGCGGCTCCGTCGACCGCGTCTACCGCACCGAGGACCTCGCGCCGGGCAAGGTGATCGTGTTCAGCGCCACCGGCATCACCGACGGCGACCTGCTCAGGGGCGTCAAGTTCTTCAAGAACGGCGCCCGCACGCACTCGATCACGATGGGCTACCAGTCGCGGGTGATCAGGTTCACCGACTCGGTGCACCTGCTCGGGGACGGCGCCAGGGTCACGATCCAGGTCTGAGGCGCCCGGTCGGGGCGCGGCGGGCCGCCGTCAGATCGGCTCGCGGCGCGGCTCGATGGCCGCGATCGTCGACTTGCCTATCGGCGTGCGCGCCCACTCGAGGAACGCCTTGAGCGCGCGCCCGCGGTGGCTGACGGCCCGCTTCTCGGCCGTCGTGGCCTCGCCGAACGTCTTGCCCAGCTCGGCGCTGAGGAACACCGGGTCGTAGCCGAAGCCGTTCTCCCCGCGCGGGCCGAACGTCAGCTCCCCGCGCGTCTCGCCCTCGAACGTCGCGACCTCCCCGCCCGGGGTCGCCAGCACGACGACGCAGCGGAACGTCGCGCCGCGCGCCTTGCGCGGCACGTCCTTGACCTCGTCGAGCAGGTGGGCCGTGCGCTCGCCTTCGGTGAGCCGCTCGCCGCCGTACCGGGCGCTGAGCACGCCGGGCCGCCCGCCCAGGGCGTCGACCTCGAGGCCCGAGTCGTCCGCGAGCGTGGGCAGACCGGAGCGGAGCGCCACGAAGCCGGCCTTCAGGAGGGCGTTCTCCACGTAGCTCGCCCCCGTCTCCTCGGGCAGCCTGTCGATGCCGACGTCCTCGAGGCTGAGGAGGTCGAGCTCGAGGCGGGACAGCGCGTCCTTGAACTCGCGCAGCTTCCCGGGGTTGGCAGTGGCGATCACGACCTTGAGGCGCCGCGCGGTCACGAGCGCCGCCCTCCGAGCTGGGGCCTGACGACGTCGAGGACGCGCTTCACGCCCTCGATGCCGGTCGCCAGCAGCGCGACGTACTCCTCGGACGCTACGGGCTCGCCCTCGCCGGCGCCCTGCACCTCGACGACCGCGCCGGCGGCGGTCGCGACGACGTTCAGGTCCACCGTCGCGACGACGTCCTCGGCGTAGTCGAGGTCGAGGCGCCTCTCGCCGCCGACGACGCCGACGCTGACGGCCGCGACCTCGTGGCGCAGCGGCCACTCGGCGAGCTCCCCCGCGAACACGAGGCGGTCGGCGGCCTCGTGCATCGCGGCGTAGGCCGCGACGACGCCCGCGCACCGCGTGCCGCCGTCGGCGCCGATCACGTCGACGTCGACGGTGATCGTCTTGCCGCGGAACATGCCGAGGTCGACGGTCGTGCGCAGCGCGCGGCCGATCAGGCGCTGGATCTCCTGCGTCCTGCCGCTGGCGTAGAGGCGCTCCCGCGGGGTCCTCTCGACGGTGCTGCGCGGTAGCAGGGCGTACTCGGCCGTGAGCCAGCCGCCCTTCACGCCGCCGCCCCTGAGGTGCGGCGGCAGCTTGTTCTCGATGGTGACGGTGGCGACCACCCGCGTGCCGCCCCAGGTGACGAGCGCCGAGCCCTCGGCGTGCGGCAGGTACCCGGTCGTGACCTCGATGGGGCGCAGCTGCGTGGGCAGTCTACCTTCCCTGGCAGGCGCCCTCACGAACGGTCCCCGTCCTCCCCAACGCCTCCGGCAGACACCCGTCGAGCTTACCAGGGTCGGGTCGGGGACACGCGCCCGGAGGGCGGTTGGTTACGCTCGTCGGAGGGGGGAGAACGAGGCGACGATGGCATTCCTAGACGCAGAGCTGAAGCAGCAGGTGGCCGACGTGCTGGCGCCGCTGGAGAACGAGGTCGAGCTCGTCGTCTACCGCGGGTCAGGCCTCTTCGTGCCCGGGCGCGACCCGGCGGGCGAGGAGCGCGCGATGCTCGAGCTCGTGCGCGAGGTCGCCGAGACCAGCGACAAGGTCACCGTGGTCGAGAAGAGCCTCGCCGGCGACCAGGAGGCCGCCGCGGCGGGCATCACCCTCACGCCCACGACGGTCTTCCGCCGCAAGGGCGACGCGAGCCTCAACGTGCGGTTCGCGGGCCTCATGAGCGGGTACGAGTTCAGCACGCTGCTCGAGACGATCCTGTTGGTCGGCGGCGAGCGCGAGCTCTCCGGCCTCGAGGCGGTGGCGGCGGTCGACGTGCCGGTGCGCATGCGCACGTTCGTCACACCCACCTGCCCCTACTGCCCGCGCGCGGTGCTCACGGCCTTCCGCTTCGCGCTCAGCAACCCCAACATCACCGGCGAGGGCATCGAGGCGAACGAGTTCCCGACCTTGTCGAGCGGCTACCGGATCTCGGGCGTGCCCGACACGGTCATCGAGGGCGCGGCGGGGGTCGAGGGCGTGCGCGCTGCGCGCGTGCTCGGGGCCCAGCCCGAGCCGGCGTTCGTGGAGGCGCTCACGCAGGCCGTCGGTGAGGCGGGTCCCGCGGCGGGCTGAGCCGCCCGCCGCCGGGCTCGGCGCGGGCCCGAACCCGAGCGAAGAGGCCCCGGCCGATGCGGCCGGGGCCTCGAAGACGTGGCGGAGAGGGCGGGATTCGAACCCGCGGTACAGGCAAGACCCGTACACGTGCTTTCCAGGCACGCTCCTTAAACCACTCGGACACCTCTCCACGAGCGGGCCGCAGCGTGGCGGCCGCCGACCATCCTACCAGACCGGGCCGCCCCGGCCGCGCTCACCGCGCCGCGCAGGCCGGGCAGGAACCGTAGAGCGTCAGGGAGTGGTCGCGCACCTGGAACCCGCCGGGAAGCGTCGCGCCCTCTAGGACCGCGACGGGGCAGGTCGCGTCGAGCTCGTAGACGCGGCCGCAGTCCTCGCAGCTGAAGTGGTGGTGGTGCGCGGCGCGCTTGGGCTCGTAGCGGGTTGTCGTCTCGTTCGGCAGGTGCACGACGGTCACCTTGCCGCGCTGCGCCAGGGTGCCCAGGTTGCGGTACACGGTCGCCAGGCCCAGGCCGGGGTGGTGCCGCGAGGCGCTCTCGAACACCTCCTGGGGCGTCAGCGGGCCGGGCGCCTCCTCCAGCGCCCTCAGGATCGCCCTGCGCTGAGAGGTCTTGTGCACGACGGCATGGTACCAACACCCGCCAGGGCCGTTCGTGGCGCGCCGGTCCCGGACGCGCCGCGTCAGGGACGCGACACGTCGGCGCGGCGGGGCGCCCGGCGTGCACCGACGGCTAACTGGGCCACACCGGGCCGCACCGCCAGCGGTTTACCATCGCGGGAGATACGGAGGGATCACCAGGGCATGCTCAAGGACCGCGTAGTTCTGCTCAGCACCCCCGAGGACGTCAACGAGTTCCTCGGCCGCTACCCCACCAGCGTCATCTTCAAGGCCGGCACCTGCCACAAGACCATGCAGGGCTTCGGCTTCGTGCAGGAGCGCCTGGAGCCGCGCGAGGACCTGATGTGCGGCGTGATCCGCGTCGTCGAGGCGCGGCCGGCCAGCAACCTCGTCGCCGAGATCACCGGCATCCGGCACGAATCGCCGCAGGTGATCCTCTTCAAGGACGGCCAGCCCGTCTTCGACCGCGACAACTGGGAGATCACGCCCGAGGCCCTCGAGCAGGGCTTCGCCCTCGTGCCCGAGGGCGAGCCGGTCGTCGCGGCGCAGGGCCCGGCCGCGTCCGACCTGACCCCCTACCTCGACGTCCTCGAGCGCTACCTGAGCGGCGAGATGGACGAGGCCGACTTCGAGCACACGTACACGCACATGTTCCGCGGCGACGCCACGCTGCGCCCCGGCCACGAGGTCGAGGTGCTGAACTCGATCTTCGGCGACGTCGACCAGCACATCAACATGCACCTGATGATGGCGGGGAAGGCGGACAACAGCCAGCTCCGCCGCCGCGCCGAGACGGCCTACCGGCGTCTCAAGGAGATCGCCTCGGGGCAGGTCGCGGCGAGCTGACCGCCGACCGAGTCAGACGACCGACGGCCCGCCTGCAGGCGGGCCGTTCGCGTGCGCGGGACGCGGGCGGCCTGCTCGTAGGCGCGTGCCACCGGCCGCGGGCGTCAGCGGTCCTTGCGCTCGTGGTCGAGGAAGCGCTCGAAGGCGTCGTCGAGGTTCGGCCGCTGCGTGACCTTCGCCTTCGCCCCCCGGTGGTCGTCGTTGCTGGCGCGCCGCTCGGTCGCGGGCTGCGGGTCGACGGCGGCGCTCTTGACGCGTGCCGTCACGGTCGTGCGGCCGAAGGCCGGCGCGGCGCTCCCGCCGGCGGCCGGAGCGGGGCCGCGGGCGGCGGGGGCGACCGTCGTCGTGCCCATGCCGGACGCTGCGGAGCGCCCGGGGCCCTCGGCGCGCCACACCGGCGCGGAGCCGGTGCGCGCGAGCGGCACGTACTCGACCTCGTCCGCCTCCCTGCCGCGCCGCGGGGAAGCCGCCAGCGAGAGGGCCGCCCACACCGTGAGGCAGAGGGCGATCACGAACAGGAAGCCTATGAGCACGAGCGCGACGAGCGGGCTCACGACTAGAGGATAACGGCGGAGGGCCCCGCCTTCCCAGGCTCGCGCGTCACCGGCGCTCGTCGACGAGCAAGGCGCACAGCCGAGCCGGGTCGACGTTCCCGCCCGACGCGACGACGACCGTGGGGCCCGGGGCCAGCTCGACCCCGTCGGCGCCCGGCTCCTCGAGCAGGCGCAGCAGGCCGGCGAGGCTCAGGGCGCCGGTCGGCTCCACGACGAGCCGTGCGCTCGTGACGTAGCGGCGCGTCGCGTCCGCGATCGCGGCCTCGTCCACCGTGACGACGCCGGCGAGACGCTCCCGCAGCACCGCGAAGTTCAGGCTCCCGATCGACTGGGTGCGGACGCCGTCGGCCATCGTCGCGGTCGTGCGCTCGGCCGACCAGGTGACGACCTCGCCGCGCCGCAGGGACTCCTGCGCGTCGGCCGCGAGCGCCGGCTCGACGCCGATCACGCGCGCCTCCGGCGCCAGGGAGGCCAGCGCGGCGCACAGGCCCGACGCCAGCCCGCCGCCGCCGATCGGCACGAGGACGTTGGCGACGCGCGGCAGGTCCTCGGCGATCTCGACGCCGACGGTCGACTGGCCTTCGACGACGCGCGCGTCGTCGAAGGGCGGCAGCAGCGTGGCGCCCGTCTCGGCGGCGATGCGCGCGGCCGTGCCCTCGCGGTCGGCCTGCGTGTTGCGGCAGCGCACGACGGTAGCGCCGAGCGCCCGCGTGCCGCGCACCTTGACCTCGGGCGCGCCCTCGGGGATCACGACGGTGGCAGGGACGCCGAACGCGGCCGCGGCGTACGCCACGCCCTGGGCGTGGTTGCCGGACGAGTGCGTCACGACGCCGCGGCGCCTCGCGGGCTCCGGCAGCGCGGCGAGGAAGTTGGTCGCGCCGCGCACCTTGAACGACCCCGTGAGCTGCAGCGACTCCGCCTTCACGTACACCTCGCGCAGCGGGTCGCCCTCGACGGGCAGCGGGAGGAGCGGCGTGCGCCTCACGCGGCCTCGCAGGCGGGCGACGGCCGCGCGGACGTCCACCTGGTCCATGCGCACCTTCTACCACCGAGGACCTCGTCGCGAGCGGGGCGTTCTCCTCATCCGGGACACGCCGGCGCGGCCGGGGCGGGGCGAGGTCACCGCCCCGTCGCGTCACGCGCCCGGCGGTGGGGTGCCGGCGCGGCGCGCGGCCGGCCGAGACGCGACGCGGCCGCGAGGGCTCGGGTCGGGGCTCAGCCCGCGAGGAAGGCCTCGAGCGCGGCGGCGTCGGGGTACGCGGGGATGGCGCCGCGCCGCGTCGTCGTGAGCGCTGCGAAGGCGCAGGCGCGCTCCAGCGCGGCCTGGGCGCCGGCGGCGTCGTCCCACGTGCCGGGGCGCGTCAGCGTGGCGGCGAGCAGGGCGCCGGTCAGGGCGTCGCCGGCGCCGGTCGTGTCGACGCTGGGCACGCGCGGGGCGGGCGCGTCGACCCGGTAGCCCCAGGCGTAGGCGGTGGCGCCGTCCGCGCCGCGGCTGATGACGACGACGCGGGCGCGCCCCTTCAGCAGCGCGTCGGTTAGCTCGGCCTCGGCGGCGTCACCCGAGCCGCCGGCGAGGAACGCCGCCTCCTCGGCGCTGAGCTTCACGACGTCCGCCTCGGCGGCGAAGCGACCGATCACGGCGCGCGCCTCGTCGAGGTCGGCCCAGAAGGCCGTCCGCACGTTGACGTCGCAGGAGACGAGCCACCCGCCCGCCCGCGCCGCGGCGATGGCCGCGGCCGTGGCCTCCCTGGCCGGGTCGCGGGCCAGGCACACCGAGCCGAAGTGGAGGCAGCGCGCGCCCTCGCCGGCGTCGGCGAGCCGGCGCACCGCTGCGACGGCACGCTCGGGGTCGAGGTGGTCGTGCGCCGGGTCGTGGCCGTAGAAGAGGAAGTCGCGCTCGCCCGCCGCGCCCAGGGCGACGAAGGCCACGGCCGTGGGGCGGGGCAAGCGCACGACGTCCGAGGCGTCGACGCCGGCGCGCTCCAGCTCCGCCACCAGCGCGGCGCCGAAGGGGTCGTCGCCGACCGCCGCGACGACGGCGCTGGGCGTGCCGAGCCGCGCCGCCGCGACGGCGACGTTGGCCGGCGCCCCGCCGGCGGCCCACAGGTAGGCTCGGGCCTCTGTCAGGCTCGCGCCGGGCTCGCTGGGGACCATGTCGACGAGCAGCTCGCCGAGGCAGAGGAGGCGGGGGCCGACGTGGGCTGGCGCTGACATGCCCCGAGGATACGTGCGGTGGGCGCGCCGAGGCGCCGTGCCCGCTGGGTCGGATACCGAACGGAAAGCGCCGTGGGAGCGTGTTAGAACGGGTCTGACATGGCGCCGAACGGCCCTCTCGAGACGACAACGGCGGCGGGCGAGCCCGAGCCTCCACGACACTTCGCCAGCGCGAGCCTCGACTACGTCGAGGAGCTCTACCTCCAGTACCTGACGGACCCCGCGTCCGTCACGGCCGACTGGCGCGCCTACTTCGAGGGCCTCGGGCCCGACGGGCCCGTTAGGCGGCACCTGGAGCCCAGCTTCGCGCCCCGCAGCCTCTTCAACCCACCGACGGCGACCGCCGACCAGCTGACCGAGGCCGGCGCCGCCGCCGCCGTGCTGCAGCAGAAGCTCGACCGCCTCGTGCGCAACTACCGCGTCCGCGGGCACAGGCTGGCGCAGCTCAGCCCACTGGGTCAGGAGCCGTTCACGGCGCCCGAGCTCGAGCCCGAGTTCTACGGCCTCACCGAGGCCGACATGGCGAAGCCGGTGCTCGGCAACGTGCTGCCCGGCGCGACCACCGTGGGCGAGGTCATCGAGGGCCTCAAGGAGACGTACACCCGCAGCATCGGCGCGCAGTTCATGCACATCGACAGGCTCGAGCTGCGGGTGTGGCTGCAGCGGCGCATGGAGACGACGCGCAACCGGCTGCAGCTCACGCGCGAGGACCAGCTCCGCATCCTCACCAAGCTGACCGACGCCACGACCTTCGAGGAGTTCATCCAGCGCAAGTACGTCGGCGCGAAGTCGTTCTCGCTCGAGGGCGGCGAGACGCTGATCCCGCTGCTCGACCTCGTGATCGAGAAGGCCGCCCAGCAGTCCGTCGAGGAGGTCGTCCTCGGCATGGCGCACCGTGGGCGCCTCAACGTGCTGGCGAACGTGATGGGGAAGAGCGCCAGCAGCATCTTCCGCGAGTTCGAGGACAAGGACCCCGAGCACTACATGGGCCGCGGGGACGTCAAGTACCACCTCGGCTACTCCAGCGACCACGTGACCTCGACCGGGCGGACGGTGCACCTCTCGCTCGCCTTCAACCCGTCCCACCTCGAGTTCGTGAACCCGGTCGTGCTCGGCCGCACCCGCGCGAAGCAGGACCGGCGCGGCGACGTCGACCGCGAGCGCGTGCTGCCGGTCCTGATCCACGGCGACGCCGCGTTCATCGGCCAGGGCATCGTGCAGGAGACGCTCAACATGAGCGGGCTCGAGGGCTACCGCGTCGGCGGGGCGCTGCACGTGATCGTGAACAACCAGATCGGCTTCACCACGGGCCCGCGCCAGGCGCGCTCCACCACCTACGCCAGCGACGTCGCGAAGATGCTCCAGAGCCCGATCTTCCACGTCAACGGCGAGGACCCCGAGGCCGTGGCCCAGGTCGTCGAGCTGGCGATGGACTTCAGGCGCGAGTTCAAGCGCGACGTCGTCATCGACATGTACTGCTACCGCCGCCTGGGGCACAACGAGACCGACGAGCCGGCGTTCACGCAGCCG
>Ga0123332_1002951_pt1 | contig 15801 bp, 14 predicted proteins | sample BioC12SIPDNA_4_FD_89958 | JGI IMG/M metagenome (GOLD analysis project Ga0123332, IMG submission 89958) | Anaerobic biogas reactor microbial communites from Washington, USA - Biogas_R2_A C12 SIP DNA | ecosystem: Engineered > Bioreactor > Anaerobic > Unclassified | place: Washington, USA...
AGTGGGTCCAACAAGGTAGGATGGTTAGCATGGTAGACAAATAGTTTGACACCGGCAGCAATGCCCGTTTTTATGTGTCTTGACATGCATAACTCCTACGGGAGTTTTTTTGTTGGGCAAAATAATTAAAGGGGAGTGTTGTTGGTGGTAAAGAATATTGGTTGGCGAGTGACGGTCGCAGGTATCCTTCTCAATCTGGCGGGCGGGTTTTTATATGCCTGGAGTGTATATGCAGCAGCCCTCATACAAGAACTGGGGTTTACTAAGACCCAGGCTATGTTTCCCTATACTGTGGCTCTGGCGATGGTAGCGCTAATGATGGTGCCAGGCGGCAAGCTATTTGACAAATACGGTCCGCGGGTAGTAGCTTCTATCGGAGGGATGCTGATGGTCATCGGCATGATACTGACCTCCCTGCAAACTACCATACCAGGTTTTATAGTATTTTTCGGAATTATGGTAGGAGCTGGATCGGGTATGTCATACGGGGCTACCATTCCTTCAGCAGTCAAGTGGTTTCCCCCGGCCAAACGTGGTTTGGCATCTGGTTTAGTTGTGGCTGGTCTGGGTCTGGCGGCGGCCTATGCAGCTCCTCTGACTCAGGTCATTATCAATGCCGTAGGAGTTACACAAACCTTCCTAATCATTGGGTTGGTGTTTGGTGGATTAGTGATTCTGTTTGCCCAGTTCCTGGCTGTACCTCCCGCTGATTATGTGCCCTCGGGAACACCAGTAGAGACTGCCGGTGGGGCATCCGGCAAGAGAGAATTTTTACCGACTGAAATGATGAGAACTGTGCAATTTTGGATGATTTGGTTCATGTACTGCTTTGGAGCTATTGCCGGTCTGATGGTTATAGGGCATATAGCCATAATTGCCGATATCCAGGCTCAGCTCAAATGGGGGTTTGCGCTGGTGGCAGTTCTGGCGGTCTTCAATTCCAGCGGCCGAGTCATAGGCGGATTTTTGTCAGACCGGATCGGTCGTAACACAACTTTGATAATGATGTTTGCACTGCAGGCCGTCAATATGATGATGTTCAGTAACTATAACAGTATGACTTCCTTAACTGTGGGTGTTTGCATAACCGGCATTGCCTATGGATCACTGCTAGGTATTTTCCCGGCCTTGACCTATGACTTCTTTGGCTTGAAGAACAGTGGAGTTAATTACGGTCTGGTATTTACCGCATTTGGAGCCGCTGGTTTGATCGGCCCACTGACGGCAGGAAAGATTGTGGATATCACTGGTTCATATGACTTTGCCTACCTGGCTGCTGCCGCCATTTTGGTGATCGCAGCCATAATGGTCAAGTTTCTCAAGCAACCGCAGACAGAAGCGGCAAACTCCTAGCAAATAATTACTATTGTTAATAACGAGCTTATGTCAGATCCATATTATCCAATATATTTAAGAAAGGAAGAAAGACTAATGCCCATAACCGAGTTTCTTGTTCGTAATGCCAATCTTTATGGTGATGAGATCAGCCTTATTGAAATGAATCCTGAATTACAGGAAAAACGGGAAGTCACATGGCGTGACTATGAACTCATTGAGCCGAACCCAGAGGCCATGTATCGGCGGGAGATGACCTGGCGTGAATTTGACGATAGAGCTAACCAATTCGCCAACCTGCTGCTGATAAAAGGTATAAAAAAAGGGGATCAGGTAGCAATTCTGTTGATGAATTGCCTGGAATGGCTACCGATATATTTCGGGATACTCAAGGCCGGTGCCATAGCGGTGCCACTAAACTTTCGTTATACTGCTGAGGAAATCAAATACTGTTTGGAATTATCGGAAGCTGATGCATTGGTGTTCGGGCCAGAATTCATTGGTCGGATTGAATCGATATTTGATCAGATCGACAAGGTCAAACACCGTTTCTTTGTGGGCAAGGATTGCCCTACCTTTGCGGAAAGCTATGGCCGTTTGCTCACGAAATGTTCCACAGAAGATCCTAAAATAGAATTGACCGATGATGATGAAGCAGCCATCTATTTTTCCTCTGGCACGACCGGCTTTCCCAAGGCTATTTTGCATAAACATCGTAGTCTGGTTTCAGCCTGTGAAACAGAACAAAACCATCACGGTCAGGGGCGTGAGGATAACTTCTTGTGCATACCGCCCCTATATCATACCGGTGCCAAAATGCACTGGTTCGGTAGCCTGCTGGCTGGCAGCAGAGCGGTCTTGCTGCGCGGCGTTAAGCCCCACTGGATTCTGGAGGCGGTCTCCCAAGAGAAGGTAACCATTGTATGGCTGCTAGTTCCTTGGGCCCAGGACATCCTAGATGCCATCGAAAACGGGGAAGTTAAACTGGAAGATTATGAGCTTGACCAGTGGAGGCTCATGCATATTGGTGCTCAACCGGTTCCACCCAGCCTGATCAAACGATGGAAAACCTATTTCCCCAATCATCTCTATGATACTAATTATGGTTTGAGCGAATCCATCGGCCCGGGCTGCGTTCACCTGGGTGTTGAAAACATCCATAAAGTTGGGGCTATAGGTAAACCGGGCTTCCGCTGGGAAGCCAGGATCGTTGACGAATTCGGTCAACCAGTGCCGCAAGGACAAGTGGGAGAATTGACTGTAACCGGGCCGGGCTTAATGGAATGTTACTTTAATGATCCAGAAGCAACCGCCAAAGTGCTCAAAGACGGATGGCTGTTTACCGGGGATATGGCGCAGATGGATGAAGATGGCTTTATTTTCCTGGTAGATCGTAAGAAAGATGTGATCATCAGCGGTGGAGAAAATTTATATCCTGTTCAGATCGAAGATTTTCTTCGTGGACATAGTGGGATCAAGGATGTAGCCGTTATTGGTCTGCCGGATCAGCGCTTGGGCGAGATAGCAGCAGCCATCATTGAGCTCAAACCCCAACACCAATGCAGTGAAGAAGACATTATGGAATTCTGCACCGCTCTGCCTCGCTACAAACGACCGAGGAAAATCATATTTGATAAAGTACCGCGTAATCCTACCGGTAAGATTGAAAAGCCTAAGCTGAGAGAGTTATACGCTGGAGGCAGCGTTGTGGAAGTCCAAATCAAGAATTAGGAAGCCTTGAAGGTTACAAATTCCTGACATTCTTCCTGTTATGAAACCTAGTTGGATAGAGGCAAAACCATAAGAGCGCGTAATTCCCCGAGATCAGGACTTACGCGTTTTTATTGTTTTTCTAAATAACACTGAACTACATTACAAAGTAATCTTCCCTATCTCCCATATGACCTATTTTGGCGACTATTGTCCTGAAATAATGCCCACTAAACAAGGAGTTATAAGAAATTTGTAGAAATGTTTCATAACTTGGCAAATTTTCGGTTGCTTTTCATACTATTTATTGATCATTCAGCACCTTTGCGGTGCATTAAAAGTATGGTAGTGTATTTTCAAGGGGGTAGCATGGATGTCGGTCAAAAGAAATGGTATCACCGTAAATGTATCGCCCGATAAGATGTACGCCTTTCTCAGTCTTCAGCCCCAGGAAAACGTAAAGGTGATGCCGGAAGATATTTACCTGCTTCTTGAAGAAGAAGGTATAACCCACGGTATAGACGTTGAAGCGATAAAGTCACTTTGCAGCACTTCCGGTCGAATTCAAAAACAGTTAATAGCCGCAGGAGTGCGTTCGGTTCCTGGACAGGATGCAGTTGTTACCTACAAGTATGAAAAGCCCGACTTCAAACCTCAAATGACCCAAGATGGCAATGTTGATTATTATGAATTGGGAAATATCATTGAGGTTCAACAAGGAGATATACTAGCGGAGCGTGTTCCTCCTACCCAGGGAACACCGGGTTACAATATTTTTGGCGAAGTTCTTCATCCTGTACCAGGTAAAAACAAGCCTTTTAGAGTTGGTAAAGGAGTCGTTATTGAAGACAATATAGCTACCGCTGAATATAATGGTTCTCTCGATTGGCAGATGGGCAAAGTGTCAGTTAGCCGCATGTTTACTGTAAAAGGTGATGTTGATTTTTCCATTGGCAATATTGATTTCCCCGGCAAGGTGAAGATCATTGGAAATGTGCTTACTGGTTTTCGAGTTGAAGCTGAAGAAGACGTGGAGATCATAGGATGTATCGAAGATGCAACTGTTATCTCTCATAAAGGTTCGGTATTTGTCCATGCAGGCATTATTGGCACTGGTAAGGCGGTGGTGCAGGCCTATAACAATGTTGAAGCCCGCTTTATTCAAGAAGCCTTTGTAGAAGCTCGTAAGAATATAGTGTCAAATGAGTATATCATTCGTTCAGATATAAATGCGGGTAACGCTGTGCTTATTCAAGGCATGCGAGGACGGCTGCTGGGTACCAACCAGATCAATGCCGGCACCCAAATAAGAGTCAACGCTATCCAATCTCATCAGGGGATGAATTTATCAGTAAAGGGAATTAGTCGCAATACTACTTATGTACGCATGAAGGAAATTAGTCAGGAAATTAAAGATTTGGAAGAAGAATTGCGTTCTGACTCAGTAAAAATAAGACTGCTTGGTGAAAAGAAAGACGCCCAATCAATTGCAACTCTTAAAACCATGCTGCCCCAATATGTATCCAAGACGGAACGGATAGACCACCTGAAAGAAGAAAACCGTTACCTAGCCTTATTGCTGAGAACTACCAAAGGTGAAGGAATGATTGAAGTCCGCAGTAGGGTTGACCAGGATGTATGTGTGGCTATCAAAGGAAAACAACTCAGACTGGAGACACCTGTTAAAAACGTAACCATGTATTTTGATCAGCATGAGCAGCGCATCATTGTTTTAAGCAATTGATCGATGAGGATTTTTGTATGATTCATCAATCCTTCCAGGCTGTTACTCTGAGCCATGGTAAAGAGCCCTGTATGTGCCGTGGATCCCTTGCTGTCGCTCAGGATCACACTTTACAAGTTTCATGATGATTTTGAAGTTGATTATGCAAAACTCTTAGAAATTTTGAGGAGTCACTATTATGCAGAACCTTTTTGAGGCAGCGGAGATCATAACATCTAATCTGCTCTATAGGCAAATAATTCATAACTTCGATAATATGTTCCATCCCCAGGATGCTTTGCTGCTGGTGCCTGTCACAAACTGTTCCAGCGATCTGGAAGTAGTAGAAGTGATCGGCGCATTGCCGACCTCATTGAGCTATACAGATGGAGCCGCCCTATTTGCAGAATTGCCTGCGCTGGCAAGAGACATTGCAATCAGCAATGAATTCCCCCATTATAACAATCTCATCAAATTTGCGGGATCGGATGGTCATATATACGCTTACCTTCTTTTTTCGGCCGAAAAAGTTGAACTCTCTGAACTGAGAAAGTTTGCATCTTCTTGTACGCAATTGCTGAGCATCAAGAATGCCATAGATTCTCTGCCTGACATGGTTAAAACTCAATCCAAGTTAAAATATCAGATCAGCTTTTTCGCTAGCACTATAAACAATGTATTTGAGCCTTATGGTATAGAAGTGCTGATCCGGTTATACATGGAGATCATTTCAGAGCTGTTTTTGTTGCCGGCAGCAGTGGCCTTGAAAGCTGATGGATCCTACTATCGGCCCGTTTATGCCAAAGGCGTTCATATCAAGGAATTCGAAGGTTTTCGACTAGAAACAGAACCTTTCAAACGGAACTGGAATCTCAAGACTTATCCGTCTTTCCTGAGTGATTTGACCGAGGAACAACTGGGGCAGTTCAACTATGCTGCCCTGACCCAATGGTCATCCTATCTATTGGCACCTGTTTCTTACGGTGATCAAGACTATTTGATCATTTGTGTTTCCTGTGAGAGCAGTAGGTTTGATGATGCTGACAAGACTAGCCTGATAGCCCTGAGCAATACGATCAATCATGCAGTTCAATTCAACTATGCCAGGGAAAACCTAATGCTTACCAACCAAGCCCTGGATCAGAAAGTCTATTCTCTTACTACCCTCTACCATGCTGCTCAGATCATTTTTTCCAATAATAATCTGGCTGACACTTTGTCATCTGCCTTGGATATGGTTATGGAAATATTTCAGTCATCCATCAGTGCCGTGGTACTTAAGAACTCTCTGGACGATAACTTTAAGCTTTTCAATGTGAAATCGATCCATACCATCGATAGGATGGAATACCTATTCAATTCTCCCCCTATCAGCTTACCCATGAGGCATTTATTGATAGACTACCAAGATCCAGAACAAAAAGAGGAGTTCTTAACTCTATTCCCTGATTTTGCAAGCCTCGAAGAACAGCTGCAGCCTGTCCTGATAGCGCAGTTGGCCCGCGAGAACCATTATTACGGTTTTATAAGTTTATCCACTCGGGTGACCGGTCAGTCCTATGACCAGACCGATAAAGAACTACTAACTCTTTTGATCAATTCCATTACCATAGCAATTGAAAATGCCTTGATCCTGAAAGAGCTGGAAACAACTAACGCTATGCTGGATGAAAGCCTACAGAATTTGTATGCTATTCAGGAGGTTCTCACCACCATACGGCAAGCAGAGCGCATCGAAGACTTCTGCCAATTACTGGCCTCCGCCTTAAACCTTGGTTTAGGCGTGGAGTCGATGTCGATAATTGGGAAGGATTCGGATGGATGGGAGCTCTTACAAGGTGATATGAAACTTGATGCGAAGGTGAGCAGCAAGCTTAATAGTATCAGTAGTACAGTTCTTGGCAGCTTTCTTGAACAAGAGGATACTGAACAATCGCTGGTGGTGCCCATCAGTCACCACGATCAGATCCAAGGGTTTTTAATAATTGATGCCTTCAAGGGAACCACGATTGAAGATGGCGAGAAAACCAGACTGCTTACCATGATTTCCGTTATTATCGGTGAGACCTTTAACAATCTATTGGAAAAGAAGGCTGTATCCAAATTTGGATTTGACAATTACCCTCGGCTTATAATGCACAGGTTGCGGAAACAGATGAACTTCTTAAAAGATTTGGGTTTAGACGTTAATATACTCAAGTTTACAAACCCGGATCCAGAAACAGTCCTAATGGATTGTGTTGGATGGTCGGAGGGGTTTGTTCTCCGACCAGATACCGGTGTGATAGTATCTCCACTCGCCCAAGAAGATATTATTGAGAAAATATCTAGCTTAACCACTCAATACTGCTTCATATCTGCAGCCAGTGACGAAGAAATATACACCCACCTTTTTGTGTAACCAGTCTTAGCCTGGAGTCCGCACATCCCATATCAATACCAGTCTGCCTAGTGGGATCTGTCTCTCGCTTATTTCACCACGTCTCCAGTCCAGTCGAGTATGCCACCGAAATCATAAACGTTGGTGTAGCCCAGTTGGATCAATTCTTTGGCCGCCAGTTCACTGCGACGACCGCTGCGGCAATACACGAGAATAGTCTGCTCCTTGTCAGGTAGCAGTTCCTCCGCTCTTTGCTTTATCTCATTATCGGGAAGCAGAAGGGCATTGGGGATATGCCCCTCAGCGAACTCGGCCTGAGTGCGTACGTCCAGGATGATTACATCCTCGCCCATCATTTCCTGCGCTTCCTGGGCGGTTATTTTAATGTAGCTATTTTGGTTTGGTTCTTCCAGTAAGTTTATATTCACTGCTGTAATCTGCACCGGATAGCTCTCGCGAATCTCAGGCAGAGCTTCAATCTCGATTATTTGTCCTGCAACCAGATCAAAGGGGATCTCAAGATTTTCATCAAAACCAACGCTGGCTTTATCAAAGCCTACGTCATCGGTAGTTGTTACCATAATGCTGTTATCTTGGATACTTTCGACGGTGGCATTAAAAACTATATTATTGTCGATGTCATTATTGCCACAGCCTGTCAGTAAGAAAAGAGCGATGGAAAGAATCAGAATGACTTTCTTCATGGCTATCTCCTTTTCTATATATGTTTATATAGTTGTTTTTCTAATTATACGGCTCGATCTGTCCTCTGCCAATCTTCAAATACAAGATTGGAATTATTGAGACACTTTTGTTGGGCTGGGTTACCTTTGTTACAGACTGCAACTTTTCAGCTTTTCCATTGCCAGCCTTTACACCTCATGCTATAATGTCCGTATCGCGAAGAAATAAATCCGCCTGGGGAAGACAGAGGGAGTTATGGTTAAAGCTGAGAAAAGATTCTACCTGGTGCGGGAGGATATCCTTCCGGAATCCATATTGAAAACTGCCCTGGCCAAGGAAATGCTGGCCAGTGGTGAAGTTAAAGGCATAATAGAAGCGGTGGAACGCTTGGGTATGGCCCGCAGCACCTTCTATAAGTACAAGGATGGCGTGTTTTCCTTCTTTAATGCTGAAAACATGAGTATACTGAATATTTCCTTGCTTCTGCGCCATATTTCCGGTATCCTATCGGGGGTACTCAATTGTGTGGCTGCGCTGCAGGCCAATGTATTGACTATCAATCAAAACCTACCTCTGCATGGGGTCGCCTATGTTACACTATCTCTCAATATTGACGAGATGTCCGTATCAGTAGAAGAGATGCTTAATCAACTACAGGCTCTGGAGGGAGTACTGAATGTTGAAGTGGTTGGCAAGAGTTGATATTTATTCAGGAGGGGCAATAGATGATACAGATTGGTTTACTGGGATGTGGAACCGTAGGATCCGGAGTTGTAAAACTGCTGGAGAAGAATGCTTCCACCATTGCCCAGCGCAGTGGTGATGAAATAGTCATTCGCCGGGTCATGGAACGTGATGTGGAAAAGTGCCTGGCTTTAGGGATCGATCCCCAAAGCATTACCAGCAACTTCCAAGATATTATTGATGATCCGGAAATCGATATAGTTGTAGAATTGATGGGGGGCATCGAACCAGCTGCCGATTATATTCTGCAGGCTATGCGTCACGGTAAGCATGTGGTTACCGCCAACAAGGATTTGATCGCCGTAAAGGGCAAAGAACTTTTTGAGACCGCGGAAGAGCATCAGGTGGATTTCTATTTTGAAGCCAGTGTAGGTGGGGGGATCCCCATTGTTTATCCCTTGAAACAGTCATTAGCCGGCAATCAGATCCAGCAGGTAATTGGTATATTGAATGGAACCACCAATTACATATTGACCAAAATGAGCCGGGAAGGCCTGGATTATCAGCAGGTTCTGGAGGAAGCACAGGCATTGGGATATGCGGAAGCTGATCCTACTGCTGACGTTTCTGGCCTGGATGCTGCTCGTAAGATAGCTATTCTTTCTTCCATAGCCTTTAACAGCCGGATAACCTTGAATGATGTATATGTAGAAGGGATCACCGGTATAACAGCTGAAGACATTCGCTATGCCCGTGAACTGGGCTTTGTGATCAAACTCCTGGCTATTGCCAAAGAAGATGAATCTGGGCGCATACAAATCCGAGTGCATCCGGCGTTTCTACCGGTCAATCACCCTCTGGCAGCAGTAAATGATGTTTTTAACGCAGTTTTTGTTCAAGGAGATGCGGTAGGGGAGATCATGCACTTTGGAAGAGGTGCCGGACAAATGCCCACCGCCAGTGCAGTGGTGGGTGACATCATTGAAATAGTGCGCAATTTGAATCACCACACTAATGGCCGCATCGGATGTACCTGTTATGAACAGAAGACGATATTGAGCATTGATGAGCTGGAAGTAGAATACTATATCCGCATGACAGTTACCGATCGTCCTGGAGTATTGGCGGGAATAGCTAGCGTATTTGGCAATAATGATGTTAGTATTGCCACGGTTCTGCAGAAGTCCAGTGATGATGACCTGGCGGAACTGATCATGATAACTCACCGAGTGCGCGAAAAAGGGCTGCGTGATGCCTTGGCAATACTAAGCGGGATGAGCATTGTGGGTGAGATAAACAGTGTTATTCGCTTAGAAGGCACTCAGCGGGTAAAGGCTTGACCAGGGGGTCTACCATGATAAAGGTAAGAGTTCCAGCGACTAGTGCTAATTTAGGGCCTGGTTTTGACACTTTGGGGCTAGCTTTGGCACTATATGTGCAGGTTGAACTAGATTGGTCTGGGGACAACATAATTGAGTTTACCGGTGCAGGAGCTCAGGAAGTAACCGGGCATTTCCAGAACAATCTGGTTTGGCAGGCTGCGAATAGGGTGTTAGAGGTAACCGATAATAAACCTGCGCTGAAATTGAGTATTCATAATGATATTCCTGTGGGCAGGGGACTGGGGAGTAGTGCAGCAGCGATCGTAGCTGGTATGGTATCAGCCAATCAACTACTGGGAAAACCCTTGGCTGAGGAGGATATTTTGGCCTTAGCTGTTGAAATGGAAGGACACCCAGACAATATTGTTCCGGCATTGAAAGGCGGTTTGACCACCGCTATGCTATATAATGATCAGGTCTACTACCAAAAGCTTCATTTACCCACTGAAATGACTGTAGTGGTATTGGTACCGGAATTCGAACTGTCTACGGAGATCTCCCGCTCAGTACTTCCTGAAAAAATTGATCTGCAGGTCACCATTGGCAATTTGCAAAGAGCGTGTTTCCTGCTGGCTAGCTTGCACAATGGGGATTTCAGCAATATTCAAAAGGCTATGGATGATCAAATCTATCAACCTTTACGCAAGCGGTTCATACCTGGTTTTGATCAGGTTCTAAATGCCGCTTATGACAACGGAGCGTTAGGAGCAGCTCTTAGTGGGGCAGGACCTTCTATCATAGCCTTTTGCGGGATCGATGAGCAGGAAAGAGTCGCTCAAGCTATGCAGATAGCTTTCCAGGATGCCGGGGTGGCTAGTAAGGCCTGGCATTTGCAGATAGACAATAAGGGAGCCGAGGTGCTCGATGATTAGACATATAGGTTAAATTAACTAGGGAGTGAGAATTTTGAGTTTGATAGTGGCAAAGTTCGGGGGGAGTTCGGTGGCGACCATGGAGCGAATCAGGAACGTAGCCGAACGGGTCAAAGGCTTGCGAGAGGGTGGCCAAGGCCTGGTAGTGGTAGTATCTGCCATGGGAGATACCACCGATGACCTCATAGAACTGGCCAAACAAGCAGGTTCCGAGCTGAGCTGTCGGGAAATGGATATGCTGCTGTCTACAGGTGAACAGCAATCAGCCTCGCTGCTGGCTTTGACCTTGAGCAACATGGATTGTGAAGCCATATCACTTACCGGTTGGCAGGCTGGGGTGCAAAGTGATGCTAATCACAGTAAGTCACGTATTATCAATGTCGATCCAGAACGGATACAGCAGGAATTAGATAATGGAAGAGTAGTAGTTGTTGCCGGATTTCAGGGTCTTTCTCCTCAGGGGGATATTACCACCCTGGGCCGAGGTGGTTCAGATACCAGTGCTGTGGCCCTAGCTGCGGCTTTGCAGGCAGAACGTTGCATGATCTTTACCGATGTAGATGGTGTTTTTACTGCTGATCCACGTATTGTAGCCCAGGCGCGCCAGCTAACCTCGGTTTCTTACGATGAAATGCTGGAACTGGCCAGTCTAGGTGCCGGGGTAATGCAGCCCCGGGCTGTTGAATTTGCCATGCTCTATGGGGTTGATGTGGAGATCTTAAGCAGTTTTAGTGATCATTATGGAACCATTATTACGGAGGTTAGCAATATGGAAAGACAGAGAATCGTTACCGGGGTTGCTCATGACTTGAATTGTGCTCGGTTTGCTATTTTTGATGTACCTGACCAGCCGGGAGTAGCCAAGGCACTATTTCGTGGGCTTGCCAATGCCAGGATAAATGTGGACATGGTCATTCAGAGCGCCATGCGGGATAATCGTAATGATATTGCTTTCACCATCGAGGATGACGATCTGCATAAAGCTGTTCCGGTAGTGGAAGAACTAGTGAAAGAGATCGGAGCTTCGGGAATGGTGTACGGAAACAATGTGGCCAAAGTATCCATCGTAGGAGCAGGAATGCAGAGCAATCCTGGTGTAGCAGCGGATATGTTCGAGGCTCTGGCTGATGCTGACATCAACATTCATATGATAAGCACCTCGGAAATCAAAGTATCCTGTGTGATTGATGAAGAACACATTAGGGAAGCCGTTCAGGTTCTTCATCAGAAATTTGGTTTGGATAAAATTGAGTAACAGACTGGCAGCTGCCGATAGCCAAAACAGAATTGTAGAAGAGGTAACAGCAGATGAAATACGTACACACCAACATTATTGCCCGTGATTGGAAAAGCTTAGCCCAATTCTATATGGATGTATTTGACTGCCAGATAGCACCTCCGGAACGCGATCTGCATGGTTTGTGGGCTGATCAACTGTCAGGCATAGATAATGTTCGTATACGAGGCGTTCATTTGCGCCTACCCGGCTATACTGATGGCCCCACCCTGGAAATATTTCAGTATGAACCAGCGGCACCAGGAAACAATGAGCCCGTCGTAAATAGCCCTGGCTACTCCCACTTGGCCTTTGAAGTGGACTCAGTAGAGGATGTATTGGATAAACTACTGCAACAGGGCGGAAAGACCGTGGGACAGCTCATTCATAACCAAGTAGGTGTAGGCACCTTGACCGCCGTATATGCCCGGGATCCGGAAGGGAACATAATAGAGATCATGCATTGGGATCGCTAGAAGCCGTATTATTAACCTGCCTGGTCAGGAGTTCCCTGAAAAGGCGAACTACAACAAGTCAAGGCCTTGACGAAAGCGGTGATTCTGATATAAAATAGTCTTTGCGTCGGGGTGTAGCTCAGTTTGGTATGAGCGCTACGTTGGGGACGTAGAGGCCGCTGGTTCAAATCCAGTCACTCCGACCATTTATTTATAATCTATTTTATCTCTTTTCCGAGAGGTAAAACGTTTTTTATGTTTAAAATAATTTTATGTTCCAATAGCTTATGAATTTACTAACAGGTATGGCAGTTGAAAAGGCTGCCATACCTGTTTTATATCCAAGAATTGCAAATAGGAAGGGGAACATTATGAAAACAGTAACCACAATTACGCTAAAGGAAGTCATTTCCCAGGGATGCCGTCAATAGTTTTGCGCAAAATTGAATTGCCGCTTAGTGGCCGATAGTTAGCCGGCAACCTGAGGGGTTGCCTCTTGTTGCATCTCTTCCAGGTGGGTCATGCTCATGTAGCGCTTGGTTCCCCAGGCTTTACTGGCTACATGTCTGAGCCGGGCGTAGACCAGCATTAACGCGGAATTCCCATCCGGAAAAGTGCCGACTACTCGGGTTCTTCGCCGGATCTCCCGGTTCAGTCTTTCAATGACATTGTTACTGCGAAGCTTACTCCAATGGGCATATAAGGATCCTTTCAAGCGGTTGCACCCATGTTTTTCGTTTTTCGGAAATGACGAATAAAAGAATTTATTGGTTAAGTTGATCTTTTCTTACAAAAAAATGATAAAGTATAAAATAATAGAATTTATATCCAGACTTCATTTGGATCTTAACCAATATTTCTGTCGATTTAGGAGACCGATTATGCCCAAAGAACCGGACTGGGGTGAAAATTCCCTTTGGCATTTAGCTATCCAAAACTACTATCCCAGAATCTTGAACTTTGTTTATTATTTGACCGGGGACCGTTATCTGGCTGAAGATATTGCACAAGAGACCTTTGCCAGGGCCATAGACAAGTTTCACCAACTAAAGGATCCCAATAGGATGTTTTCTTGGCTGGTATCCATAGCTGTTAATTTGGTCAAAACCCATCACAGAACCAAACAGCGAACGGTAGCTATGCCGGAGTTGGCTCATCATATTCCTGCCCTTCCTCAGGATGAATTTTTCATAGACATGATAGAACGCCAGGAAATACAAAAACTAGTGCAAGATGCAATTTCCCAACTTTCTTCTCAAGAACAAAAAATAATCATTATGCGTTATTATTTGGATATGAAAGAGAAAGACATCGCATTTGCTTTAAAGGTAACCATTGGGACTGTCAAAAAACAACTCTTTCGTGCTCGTTCTAAATTATACAACGATCTTGGGTGCCTGGCTGGAGGAGAAGGTGAAGAAAAATGAGCCCTGATCAGTTTGATGAATTTTTAAGTAAGTCTCTTCAAAATTCTGAGATTGAATTTAATCATCCCATAAGTGAAATCGAACAACTAATCATTGAAAAAATGGCTAGAAACCAGGCTCATAAAAAGAAAAGACAGCGGCGCATCCTTAATATAGCCGTTTTGGTAGTTGCGCTCCTGGCCTTCTCCGGTACGATACTGTTTCCCGGTCCGCTATACGCTTTTAAAGAGCAACTGATCCAAACTATAATAAAGTTTGGAAATAATATAAATATAAATTTCACCGACAGTTCCCCTCGCCCTCATTTACCCGATAAATTGGAAGCGGAAATTGCCGCCATCCAGCCCGGCGTCCCTTTCGAAATATTGGTTCCCCGTTATCTGCCCCCAGGATTTGAATTCGCGGGTGTGGAAAAAAGCCCTTATGATGAACAGTGCAAAATTATTATGTATTTTCAAGCAGAAGACGCTGCATTGATGCTGACCCAAACCGAAATCGGCGATAACTTTGCATTATCGGTCAACATAAATGCTCAGCAGGGAAAAGCCGAAAAAATTCAGGTGGGCGGGTATGAAGGAAATATCATTACCTTTAATGATGGTTCGGTAAGCTTAACCTGGATTACCGATGGACATATTTTATGCGAGTTGTCAGGGAATCTTAATGCGGAACAGGCAATAGAAATAGCTGTTTCCATGTAAACTTGCTAAGCATTAAAGGAGAGGAGGGAACTGGTGTCCCTCCTCTGGTGATTTCTTAAATTTTATTTATGGTATCCAAATAGCTTCGGATACCGAGGATTGGAAATCATAATTTCCTGAATTTCGAGCGCTGTGAACGCCTCTGACTCGGTAATATCCTGCTTCCACGGAGATATTAGATGAGCCGCTGACAGAAGAGCTATTGTTGTTACTATAAGTTCGATTTATTACATCTGCCCATTTCGAGCCATTCCAGCGTTGTAAATAGATTTTAGCGTCCAGATATTCCACAGTGCCATAGGTATCGGTTTGTCCCATAATGGCAACGGTTCCATCTTTACGGTTCGTTATCCCGCAGACCCATTTTTTTATCAGTGATGTTCCGGCTTTGGCAGTATCCTTATGAATGTTGACGACGATGCTCTGGTGGGCCTCACGAGACATTATTTCTGGTGGAGGTGGGGGTAGCACTTCTTCAGCCCATGCAAACCCCGAAAAAACAAAACATAAACCAATTACTGTAAGCAATAGGAAAATGGCGGACAACCTCATTTCTTTTTTCATGAACATTCCACCCTTCAACAATTTAATAAATAGAACATTTTAGGCAGGAAAAGGTTGACAAGAAATTCGAAACAGTTGTCAACCTTTTCCGCTTGTTAAAAGTCTTATTGTAAAAGCGAAAGGTCAATGATTGTGATGTGGAGAGGTTATTCAAAAGTTTGATGCAGCTTGCATTTGAATAGCTTATATGGAAAACAAAAAATATGTGAAAGAAGGTATTATTATGAAAAGAATGTTACTTTTTGTGGGGGTATTGTGTTTGGTTTTGGGATTTACTACAGTTGCATATGCAGAGGATAATGAAAAAGCTAGGTCATTAATCTTAGCTCAAGATTTTAATAAAATTCCTCGTGAGGCATTGTTAGGAATTTATGCGTATGGAACCTCAGAACCAGGAAATGAACAAGAGTACAATAATTTAAAAGAAAAGTATTTGGAAATGAACGATGCTGATTTTAATAAGGCAATTGAGTGTTACTGCTACCTCATAATGTCCGGCGATAGACGGTGTAATTTGGCCAAAAGTTGACGGATGTGTTGACCGTTTGGGCAGCCCCTTAAGGGGCAGGGAGAACTAACTCAATTCTCCCTGAACAACTAGCTTAACC
>Ga0123332_1002956_pt1 | contig 15777 bp, 9 predicted proteins | sample BioC12SIPDNA_4_FD_89958 | JGI IMG/M metagenome (GOLD analysis project Ga0123332, IMG submission 89958) | Anaerobic biogas reactor microbial communites from Washington, USA - Biogas_R2_A C12 SIP DNA | ecosystem: Engineered > Bioreactor > Anaerobic > Unclassified | place: Washington, USA...
GCGCCGCTGCTGTCGTTGGCCGGCAAGAACACCCAGGCGGCGACCGAAAACGGCGTGTCCGCTTCCCAATCGCCCGCGTCGGCCACTTCCGCCACCGAGCGGGTCGATACTTTCACCGCTTGGGCCGCCACCTGCCCCGCTTGCCGCTCGGCCGATTCATCCAGCGCGACCTGCCGCGACTCGCCGTCGACCGTGATGGTGGCCACCGGCTCGGCGCCCAAGTCGAGCGGGGCGTGAAAGTGCAGCCCGTCCTTGAAAATCCCTTGCGCGAAGACTTCCGGTTTAGCCGTCGCCAGCCAGGCATCGAACTCGGGTCTGGCCGACTCTTTGCGAGCGGCAACCTCTTGCCGTGACTGGACAACGAGAGTCTTCAATTCCTCGTAGCGGCCGCGGTCGTCCTCGCGCGGAACGATCACGATCGGCGGTGTGTTTGCGACATTGCCGTCGCGGACCGGCTGCGTGCTGTTGTTAAAAAAGGCCGACAGTTCGTAAAACTCGCGCTGACTGATCGGATCGAACTTGTGATCGTGGCAAACCGCGCATCCGGTGGTCAAGCCGAGCCAGACCTGCGACGTCGTTTCCGTGCGGTCGCGAGCATACAGCACGGCGTATTCCTCGTCGATAATGCCACCCTCATTGGTGGTCATATTGCAACGATGGAACCCCGAGCCGATTCGCTGGTCAAGCGTGGCTTCGGGCAACAGATCGCCGGCCAGATTCTCGATCGTAAACTGATCGAACGGCATGTTGCGATTGAACGCCTCGATCACCCACTGCCGATACGACCACATCTCGCGGTAGTTATCGAAATGGATGCCGTGCGTGTCGGCGTAGCGGGCATAGTCCAGCCAGTAGCGTCCGCGGTGCTCGCCCCAGGCGGGCGATTGCAGCAACGTGTCGACGAGTCTCTCGTAAGCCTTCGGTGAGGAATCGGCGACAAACTCCTCCACCAGCTTCGTTGCAGGCGGCAGGCCGGTCAGATCCAGAGAAACCCGGCGGACCAGCGTGTGCCGGTCCGCTTCCGCCGCCGGCGCGAGCCCCTCGGCCTCCAGACGGGCGAGGACGAAGCGGTCGATCGGTGTCCGTACCCAACCCTCGTCCTTGACCTCCGGCAACTCCGGTCGCTTCGCAGCCAGCAGTGACCAGTGCGGTTGATACTCGGCCCCCGCCCGAATCCAACGGATCAGCGTTTGCTTTTCGGACTCGGACAACGACTTATGGGAACGAGCCGGCGGCATGCGGTCGTCGGGGTCGTCGTCCAAGATCCGCTCCACCAGAACGCTCGAATCCGGATCGCCCGCAACGATCGCCCCGTAGTCGATCGCCGCCTGCCGTTGATCGAGCCGGAGGTCCGCCGCCCGCGAGGCGGTGTCGGGACCATGGCACGCGAAGCAGTTGTCGGAGAGGATCGGGCGAATGTCGCGGTTATACTGCGGCGATTCGGCGGCTTCCACGCCGGGAAGCGACAAGAGCCCGACGAGAATCGCCGCAAGAAGAACGGAACGCATCGTCGCACGGCTTCGAATGAGCATTCGACCTCTCTTAAGAATGACCCGCAGTGGACGGACCTTGAGCCAACGAATACTACGCAGAAGAGGTATGCGTGTCCATTCGCTCCAGAGAGGGGGGGCCCCTCGGAACAGCCACCCTTGGTAAATTCGACACTTGCTCTTTCGCCGATGCTACGCGAACAACATGCCGGCGTAACCGACGACGCGGTCGCGGTCGCCCGAGGCGTCGGCGCTGGTGGCATAGCCGATCGGTTCGCAGCGGTTCAATGCATCCAGCCGCTTGAGCGTCTGCATGACCAATACCGCGGGCAACACCCCGCACATGGAAATCTTCTCGCGAGTGACTGCTTCATACAGCTTGGCCGGATCGAGAGTCTCCAGGGCATCCAACGCAACCCGGTCGATCTTGCGGGTCGCGTCGTCCGGCGCGTAGTGGTTCATGTCGCTGGAAATGACCAGCAGCGGCCGCTCGGGCAACTCGGCCAGCACCCCGGCCATCTCGTCGGCGAATCGCGCTAGCGCCGCCAGGTCGCCGCCGTGGATGGCGATCCCGACAACTCGCGATTTCGGCGCCAGGCGGGCCAGCAGCGGCAGTTGCACTTCTATGGCGTGTTCCGATTGATGGGCGGCCGCATCGAGTTCCAGGCCCGTTACCGCATCGGCCAGTTGCCGGGCCAGTTCGGGGTCGGATTCGACGCCGACGCCGGGCAGCGACCAGAGCCGATGGGGCGCCACGGCCCAGTCGGCCCCCAGCCTCGTGTGCTTCGGGCAGACGATGATAATCCGCTCGGGGATCTCGATCCGCGCAAGCGTCTGTGCCGCCAGGCGGCCCGAGTAGATCCAACCGGCGTGCGGAACCAGCGCCGCCGCCCAGCGCCCGGGCTGGCGATCCTCCGGCAAGAACTGGTCGAGCAAATGGCCGAGTTCGTCGGCATCGGCCGGATAGAACCTTCCCGCGACCGCCGGCGGACGTTTTTCCGGGCCGGCCTGTGGTCGAGCCACGTTGCTGAGCGTGAGCCGCGATTCGGTCGAGGAGGCCGCCATGCTGGAGACGGCAGTCCTCGCCGAGTCGCGGAAACGGGCCTGGTCGATGGCTTCGGCCAACAGTTGCTCGGGCTGTTTTGTCGGGTCAAAAGCCAAACTCCACCTGCCCGCCTCGTGGACCATGACCGCCCGCTGCCGCGGATCGATGCCCTCGAGCTGCGGCGTCGCGGCCGTGCCATGCATGGCCGAATCCCAGAACACACTCACACCCACCCTCGATCGGGCAACCACCTCCGCGCCGACACGATGGTTTCGCAGGGCGGTGGCCGCCGATTGCGTCAACTCGAACAACGACGACTGCAAGGGCAAATCCGGCCGCAGATTCAGCTTGCTCAGTTCGAGTGCCTCGTCGCGGCCGGGCAACCGCACGGAGAGTGTTGCGCCGGCGACACTGCCATCGTATCCGCCCGGCAGGTAGAAGCTCGGTGTCGCGCCCTCGACCAGTGCCGCCAGATTGCGCCGGCAATGATCGGCCAGCAGCCCCAGTTCGGCCTCGGTCGGGCCGCCGGGGGCCGGCGCCGCCGACGTATCGGTGAGAACGTCGGCCAAACGGCCGTGAATCGCGAAGCCTTCGAAGGTCATCAACGTCGTTTCGTCGCTTTTCCACGCATCAGGCGGCAGCCCGGCCTTGCGGCAAACCTGCTCGAGAAAACCGCGCGCGTCCAGTTCGTGCTCCACGGCCACGCCCGGCAGCAGCAGTCCCCGATTGCCGCCGCGCGCGATCTGCAGGCCGTGCTTGCCGATCGTGATCGCGCCGGCGCGAGCCTCCCCCGCCGCTGCCACCGGCGCCAGTCCCCAGAGCAACCACACCTCCATGTCGAGGTGGGCCAACTCGGAAGGCGAGATGGGCGGAAAGCGGGGATCGTCGGTCGCGGCACGGACTGCCGCATGATCGACAGCCTGCGACATCGGCACCGATTGCCCCAGAAACCCGCAGCAGGAACGAAGCTGCTGGCCTCGTTTCAGGCTGACAAAGACACCCAGCAGCGGCAGACTCGCCACATCACCCAGGGATTGCTCGACCCGCTCGGCCGTTTGCGACCGCACGGCCGCCGCCACGCGGCGAGCCGCCGTCTGGAAAACCAGCGACTGTTCTTGCTCGCTCAATTGCGGTCGGTCCGCGGCGACTCTCGCGTCTACGGATGGTTGTCGGGGAGTTGGTTCCATGCTCGTTTTCTCCTCCGCTGGTGGCGGTGCAGCCTTCTGGGAAACGGCGAACGCCGAAATCCGGATCGGCATCCGGCGAGCGCCCCAAGTGCCGGGGGCAATGTCGAATCGCCCGTGGATTTGCGCGCCGCATTGGCGGCACTGATTTCCGTCCAAGGCATAGACGCCCAGGAAATATCGGTCCCGCTCGATGACCACGCGTCCGCATCCGGGGCAGAACGTGCTCTGGTGCTCGCGGTCGCTGACGTTCCCCGTGTAAACATACTGCAAACCGGCCGCACGTGCGATGCGGTGCGCCTGCTGCAACGTGGCCACCGGTGTGGCGCCGCGATCTTTCAAACGGAAATCGGGATGGAAGGCCGTGAAGTGCAGCGGCACGTCGGGGCGAAGTTCCGCGGCAATCCAGTCGCACATCCGCTTCAGCTCGTCGTCCGAGTCGTTCTCGCCGGGGATGAGGAGGGTAGTCAGTTCGACCCAAACCTTGCTCTGGTGGACGAGCCACCGCAGGGTATCCAATACCGGATCGAGATGCCCGCTGGAGAGCTTGAAGTAGAACCTCTCGGTGAACCCCTTCAGGTCGACATTGGCCGCGTCCATACGGCTGAAAAACGGCTCCCGAGCGACCGGTGTGATGTAGCCGGCAGTGACCGCCACCGTCTTCACGCCGACGGCGTGGCAAGCGTCGGCCGTGTCGATGGCATATTCCGCCCAGATCACCGGGTCGTTGTAGGTGAACGCCACGCTCCGACATTCCGTCCGCAGAGCGGCCTCGGCGATGGCGGCGGGATCGGCCGTTTCGCTCAACGAGGCGACCTCGCGCGACTTGGAAATCGACCAGTTCTGGCAGAACTTGCAGCCCAGATTGCAGCCGGCCGTGCCGAACGAGAGGACCGCGCTGCCGGGATAGAAGTGATTGAGCGGCTTCTTCTCGATCGGGTCGATACAGAAGCCGGTGCTGCGGCCGTAGGTGGTCGACACGATGCGTCCGTCGAGATTCTGTCGGACAAAGCAGAAGCCCCGGTCGCCCGGCCCGAGCGCACAGGCTCGGGGACAAAGATCGCAAACCAACTTGCGACCGTCTTCCGTTTCGTGCCACCAGCCTCCGGCGCGGATGCCGTCCTGTGCTGGGCTGTCATGGGGGGGCAGTATTACGGTTTTCGGCATGACTCTTTAAGTTTATCGATTGCCGGGAGATCCGAGTACCCGTCCCCCGGGTCACGCGACCGAATCCGGCATAGCCTCGCTGTCCCAATTCTTCAGCAGCCTTCAACGCCAGAAGATCAAAAGCATCGCCCCGCCGGCCAGCGGAATCGAGAACAGGACGGCGACATGCGCCAGCAGTCGCCACCGGCCCAACAGGCCGGCGATTCCCGCCTTGAAGACCAGATTGGCCATCGCGCCGATGACGATCAGTCGCCATCCGTCTTCCACCGCGAACTGGGGGTTGTTCTGCGCGATGCGCGCGGTGGAGAGCGTGATGGCGTCCATGTCGGTGAGGCCGGAGAGCACCGCGACCGCGTAGAGCGCCTCGTTGCCAAGATACTCCCGTGCCGCGGCCAGCGCCAGGACGACCGCGGCATACATCCCGGCGAAGAAGATTGCCGATTTGAGTTGGGTGGGATTGCCCTGCTCGGGCATTTCCGCGGGTGTCTTGCGGACGCGAAGCCAGGACACCAATGCCGGAATCAAGGTCAGCAGCATGAGAATCATTACCGGAAAGGCCGCCGTCGCCAGGAAACGCGGCGCGACAACGGCGATTTCCACCAGCACGCGAACGAACACGACCGTCGATGCGATCAAAATGACGATTGTCGCTGCCTGGGTACTGATCGGACCGGTGCGGGCTTGTCGCGCGTAGCTGACCGTCGTCGCCGTACTGGAAATCGCGCCTCCCAGAGTTCCGCCCAGCAGGATGCCGGCGCCGCGGCCGAGGAAGCGGTAGGCGATGTATCCCCCGAGACTCATGCCGACAATCAGCACGACCATCAACCATGTCTCATAGGGATTGAATGCGCCGAGCGGCCCATAGGTTTGGTTGGGCAGGACCGGCAGAATAATGCACGTAATCAGCACGAACTGCATGATCGCGCGCAAATCGCCGTCGCCCAGCTTGTGAGCGATGCTGTGCAATTCCAGTTTGAACTGGAGCAACACCGCCACACAGCCTGCGACCACGATCGCCAGAGACATCGGGGCTACGACCAACAGCGCGCCGACGGCGTACATCAACAAGGCGGCGATGTGGGTCGTCGTGCCTGGATCCGGCTCGGCGCTGCGGATCCTCACGAGGCTCGGGAAGCTCATTGTCGCCACAACCGCCAGCAGACCAGCCGGTATGACCCAAGTGCCGAACTCCCGCCCGAGCATGGCACAGACGGCGCCCAGCAAGGTAATCATGGGAAACGTTCGTACCCCCGGCATGCCGGTCTCGGTTCGCTCTCGTTGAAGTCCGACCAGCAGGCCGAGCAGCAGCGACATGCCGATTTGCTGAAACGCGACAGAGACTTCGGGCAATGGATCCGCTCCTTTAGCAGTCGGGGGGGGCGCCGTTGCAGCGTCCGGGCTCGCGACGGGGCTTTCCGTATCAACTATAGCTTGTGTGGTTGATGGTTCGTCAAACAGCCCGGCTGCTCTGAGCAGCCGGGCTGCTGGTTGCGACGATTGTCGTGGTTCTTCGTGAATCGGAGTGTTGGAAGCTCCGGCAAAGCGGGGACAGACGCCCTCGCTTCGCTTTGCTTGCCCGGGTTTTCCTCAGGCGGACCGCATCAGCGCCGATTTGTCGACGTCAGCATCGACAAACTCGCGGGTAATTCGGCCCCGACTCATCACCAGGATCCGGTCCGCATGCGCCAAGATCATCTCCGGTTCGGTGGATGCCAGCACCACGGCCGTCCCTTGCGCGGTCAACTCGGCCACCAACCCCATCACCTCTTCCTTGGCCGCCACGTCCATCCCCCGCGTCGGCTCTTCCAGCAACAATACGCGGACATCGCCCAGCAGCCACTTGGCCATGACCACTTTCTGCTGATTTCCACCGGAAAGGCTGCCGACCGGCAGCAGCGGATTGGGCGGCCGACAGCCTACCCGGTCAAGCACAGGCTGCGTGGCGGCCAGCTCGCGCCGCCGCGTCAGCCACCGTCCGGTTACCTGGCGGAGATGGGCCAAGGTGACGTTCTTGTAGATCTCGCCTTTGATGAACAAGCTGCGGGCACGGTCCGCGGCGACCAGCACGACCCCGCGACGAACGGCCGTATGGGTGTCGCCGGGCGGCAAAGACACTCCGCCGAGTCGGACGCAGCCCGAGGTTGCTCGCCGCGCTTGGGCGAGCGTCTGAACCAGCTCCTGGTGTCCGGCGCCGACAAAACCGTACAGTCCCAGGCACTCGCCCGGCGAGACTTCCAGGCTGATCTCCGAAAAGCTGCCGGAGAGCGACACCCCTTCCGCTACAAGCACCGGCGGTTCGCTCCGCCCAGCGCCGAGCCGAACGCCCGCCTCGTAACCCCTTTCCGTCGCCTCCCGCCGGTGGCCGAGGATCTTCTCGATAACGTCGTGTTTGCCGAGACAGGCTACCGGCGCGGTCTCAACGAGCCGGCCGTCTCTCAGGACGGTCACCCGGTCGCAGATCTCCAGCACGTCCTCGATGAAATGGCTGACAAAGACGATGGCCACGCCGCGACTGCGCAGCCGCCGGACCAACTCGAACAATCGCCGGGTTTCCGGCGGGCTTAGCGCGCTGGTCGGCTCGTCGAGGATCAGAACACGCGCGCCACTGTGGACTCCGCGGGCGATCTCGACCATCTGCCGAACCACCAGTGGGTAGCTGTCCAAACGCCGCCGGATGTCGACGTCGATTTCCAATTCCGCCAACCACGCGCGCGCCTTGCGGCGGATGCCCATCCAATCGACCCGGCCACAGCGCGTCGTCGGCTGCCGGCCGAGGAAAAGGTTCTCCGCCACGCTCAACTGCCCGACGCCCGACAATTCCTGATAAACCATGGCGATCCCCTCGGCCATGGCCGCCTGAGGTGCGCTGAGGGCGACGGGCCGTCCGGCCACCAGCACGGTTCCGTCGTACTCGGCGACGGCCCCGGCGAGGATCTTCATCAGCGTGCTCTTGCCGGCGCCGTTGCCGCCGACCACGCCGTGAACTTCGCCGGCTTGCAGCGTAAAATCCACCTCCTGCAAGGCAACGACGCCTCCGTACCGCTTGCCGACCGAGCGGCACTCCAACAGCGGCGTTTCCGTGGCGGCAGGCATCGTTCTACACCAGGCAGTGTCTGGGGTCCGACAAGAAAAGCATGGCGTCGAGATTGCCCGACTCCCGCGAGACCAACGGGCTGGGCAGGATAATCTGTTGCGGAACGTCGTCGATCGGTTCCTTGTTTCGGACAATGAACTGGCCGATGATCAGCGAGTAGCCGTGGATCATGCAGGTCGGGTTGACCGACGTCGCGGCCAGTTGGCCGTCGCGAACGGCCGCCAGGCCCGCCTTCTGTCCGTCCACCCCGGTCACGACCATCTTCTCGTGCCGTGTGCCGGCCAGCGCGGGAGTGCAGGCCAAGGCCATGTCGTCGTTGTGGAAAAACGCCCCGGCTATCGGCTCTTGGCTCTCCTGCAGCAGCGTTTCAAACGTGTTCCTGGCGATCTCCGTCTTCCAGTTGCACCACCGCACTCCTTGCCCAACCACCTCGACCTCGGGATACTTGGCCAGAACCTGGTTGAATCCACGCGCGCGGTCCTGGGCGCCGCTGTGGCCGCTCTCGCCGCCGATGTGGATCACTTTGCCTTTGCCACCGATCTTTTCCATGAGGTAGCGGGTGCTCGCCTCGGCCATGGCGATCTGATCCGGGGCGATCTCGATCCACACGCCCGCCTCGCGCAGCCGCGGTCGTTCGACCAGCAGAGTGTCCATCGAAATCACCGGGATGCCCCGCTGCTTGAGTCGCTTGACGGGCTCCTCGAGAATGCCGGTCTGATGGGGCTGGAATGCGCAGAAGTCCCAGTCGTCGTCGACAATCAACTCGATCTTTTCGCGTTGCTTCTGCCCGTCGAACTCGCCGTCGAACCACACCACTTCGACGCCGAGCAAATCACCCCAGAGCATGGCCGCGTCGTAGCCGAGTTTGTTCCAGGTTCCCTGCAAGCCGGCGTTGGAAAAAGCGGCACGGAGTCGCGGCCTCCCGGACGGGTTGGTGGAGGGGGAAGCGTTGCAGCCGGCCAGCAAGGCACCGAGGCCCAGCCCGGCGCTCGATGCGGCTTTCAACAGACCGCGGCGCGTGGTTCGTGAGCTGTCTGCTCCAGACATGATGATCTCCTTCAGCGGATTGAGCGACTGGTTCGGCCGGTTCATGGGGCCAACCCCGCAAGCTCCTGTGCAGTCATCCCGATATCGCGAGCTATCTGCCGCAAGAGAATGGGGGAGATGTCTCGCCCTTTATGAAATGGCACGGTTGTGCAGCGCCCGTCGAAGTGCCGAAACTGCTTGTGCGAGCCACGTTGCCGGACTTCAATGAACCCCAGTTTCTCCAAGCGCGCCGCTACCTCTTGAGGCTTGAGAACGGGAACTTTCGACATAGTCAAGTCACCTGCAAGGTCTGCGTACCCACGAACTGCGATTCGACCTGGGGCTCCCCATCTTCTAACAGCATACCGATCACGTCCTTGAGATTGTCATTCAGTTCGTCGAGTGTGGCACCCTGGGAATGGGCGCCGGCAAAGCCGGGAACGTAGCCAACATAAAGTCCAGTTTCAGAACATCGTTCGATAACCGCAGTGAATGATCGCATAAGTACCTCCTCAACCACGGAGGGCCGGCCTGGCCTTCGAGAATGTGCCCTGGAATCCGTCTCGACCCAAACAGTTGCCTGCTCGGAAGCCAGATAGTACAGGCTTCACGGCAGGCAACGGCTCTCCCGCGATTATACCTCGTTAGACGTACCAAAGCTATCAGCGATCGACGGAAGGCCATAACTCCCTTATTCCTGTAAACCACCGCGCATAGAGCGGAGACGTTGTGGCCAGATACTCCAGCCGCTCCGCGGCGTTGCAAGCGATTCGGTGCGGAAAGAACGTCGGCGCCATGTCGGCTGCGGTGTTTTCAGGGCTGCCGGTTTTCGATCGGGCAAATCCGAATGTCGTCGAGCCACACCTCGCCAAACCCCGAGAGGGCAAAGCTCACCGTCAACGTCCCCGATTCCGGAGCGACCCGATAAAGCGTGAACGGCTGCCAGCCGGTGGTTTCCCCGATCCGCTCCGCCAGCGTCTCGCCGGTGTAGGAATCGGCGATCAGCAAGCCGTCGACGCTGCCGGTGATCGGCGACGGTATCTGCACCCATCCCTGAATCGAGAGGAGTTCACCTTGACGCACCGGCACCTCGGGACTGGTAATCCACACGGGCGGTGATTCCGCCAGCACCGCAGCGCGATTGGGATCCGCGGGAAGCGCCGACAGACGCAATCCGTATTGGCCGTCATGCGCCGCGGCGGGAGCGAGGCCGGCTTCGGTGGTAATCCCCGCGGTGGGATGCTGGAAGTGGCGCCAGCCCGACTGGAGCGTGCGGCCCAACTCCTCGAAGTCTCCGCCGGTGAGCCGGTCTTCTCCGAGGCTCGACTGGCCGATCCGCTTGAGCAACCTCCCGTGGCAAGGCAACGTAGCGAAGCAGACCGCCAACGGGCTGGCCACCGGACGGCTCAATCCGGCGATGGCCGCCTGCCATCGTTGGCGTTCGAGGAGTCGCAGTGGTCGCATGGCGCGTTCGGCGCCGAGATACGCTGTCCGGTAATCTCGGCTTGCCGCCGCGCCGGCACACGACTGGAGGGTTTGGCGGGCATCGGACAACCAGCGATCCTCCGCCGCCGCTCGGCCGATTTCAGCGGCCAGTTGCCCCTCGATCCGTTCGACCTGCTGCAGCTTGGCGCCGGCGAGTTCCCGGGCCAACTGAGCGGCTCTCGCCCCGATGAGTTCGGCTCGCTGGGACAGGCTCTGGTAAACCAGGGCGTCCTGAGTGAGCAACACCAGCGCGGTGAGAGAAAACTCGTCCAGCGTCACGCGTGTTCCCCCGCTCACCCGCCGGTCTTTGAGCGGACGCAATCCGCCCGGCAAAACATGGTACGCGTCATTCGATTCCGGCACGCCGGGCACCACGAAGGTAACCCCGTTGCCGGCGGATTGTCCGGAAACGAACTGCGCGCCGGGCGCGGACCAGACAGGCACCAGGATTCGCGCCCGATCGGTCTGTAGGATGGCCCCCACCACACCCGGTTCGCTGGCGGGAATCGCGCTGACGAAACTCCCCCCGGCGAGAAACGGCTCGATCAGGTCGAGTTCCAGGTTGAGCAGTTCCAGCGACATGGCGCGGATGCGGGTATCCTCGTCGGATTCCGCCAGAGAAGATGCCGACTCGAAGAGGAAGCCCCGGCTGCCCGCGGTCATCGATGTGTAGGTGAGTAGCCGGATCTGTTCGGCCGCGAACGTCGCCGGCGGCGGCCCATCACATCCAAAGCCGACCCATTGACGGCGGAGCGCCTCGCACGGCTGGGTCTGGATGGTTGTCCATACCGTGGTGCCGGGCCGCGCGACACGGGGTCGCTCGCGAATCCAGGTGCCGTAGTCGGCCAATTCCAGACTCGTTCCCAAAGGCGAGCGCCCGATGAGCAGCACGTCCGCCGGCCGACTGTAGCCGCGCAGCCCGTCGACCGGTTGGCAAACCAGCGGCCGGCCGCTCTGGCTATCCGCTGCCCGCACTTGCTCCGCCCGGCGTTGCGTCGACTCAAACTGATCCGCGGAAACGCCCCGTCCCAAATCCCAGGCGAGCACACAGTCGTACAGGGGTCCGATTTTCGGCATCGGCCCCGCCAGCGCATCGCCGGGCGGCGAAGAAACCTGCACGGGCGGGGGACAAATCAGCCAGAGGCCGATCCGCCGCGCCTCCTCGAGCATTTCCACCGTCGGCGGTTCCCCAAGCCAGGCCGTGTTGAATCCCAGGGCACGAAGCCGCCCCAACGGCTCACCACGATATTCGATCGCTCTGGGGAAGAGCGGTCGTCCATCGATCAGCAGTACCGAGCCTGCCATTTTGATTCGGTTGCTCGGCGGAGGCTCCACGAGTTCCGGCGCCGGCCGCGCGTAGGCCGGCGATGGCGTCGCCGCTTCCGCACCGCCGGTCATGCGGTTTGCAGGCGGCGACGCGTTCGTGGGCGGACCGACATAACCCGTTACGTCGAGATCGTCGATCCATACGTTCGTCGAGCCGGGTCCGCCATACACATTGAGCACGACTTCGCTGACAAACGCCTCTCGCGGATCCACGCTGGGCCCAAGTTCGGTCCGCAATGCCCACGTCTGCCGGGCGAGTTGTTGGGGGAAACTGTCGATCCTCAGTTGCTGCCAGCGACCGGGAGTTGTGTAACTCGCGCCGTGAACGAGCACGGAAATCGCCTGATTGGTCCGCGGGTCGGCGGTGCGAGGCAGCGTTACGCGGGCGATCAATTGCATCCCCGGCCGATCCGACTTCAACCAGAGGGTCGGCATCAGTTCATCGATCACGCGCGGCTTCCCGACATCGTGCCGGAAAAGAATCTGAGAACCGGCGCCGCCGGAAACCCGCAGCCATTCGCAGCGATCGCCGGTGTGGGCATCGCCCGTCCGCTGGTGCTGCTCGATGCGGAAAGTGACATCGCCACCGGCCGGCCGCCAACTCGGCTGCAATCCCTCAAAACCCTCGTACCAGGCGGTCTGTCCGCGGGCAACCGCGTTCGGCAGGCCAAGCGTTGCCGAGAAGGCGGCAAGAACGATCAGTCGGCCAAGAGGGTGAGGCATCGCGCATTCAAGGACGGGAACCACCGATGTCGCCAAAAAACCACATCGGGGCCGCAGGGGCAACCTCGACGTAACAACCGCTTGTACCAGGATTTGCGAAAACGATCCAGAGCAAATGTTGCTATTTGGCACTCGGAGCGAATAGAATGAAAACCGAGCCCTCTTTCGTAAATCCTCCCGATTCAAACACTTATGGCACAGCGCGCGGGCTGACGGCCAATCCGGCACGGTGGGTGCATTGCACTGGTTCCGTTGCCACCATCCTGAAGGAAAATCCAATGAGCCACAACAGCCGACTTGCCCAGAGCGATGTCAACGAAATCCCGGCCGAGATCTCCGAATTGGTCGCCGTTATCCAAGGGCTTCCCAACGAGTGGCAGGCCCAAATCGAGCCGTGCCTGGCGAGAGTCGTCGAGAGCACGAAGCGACGACGGCGAATTCTGAACCTGGTGCAGGACGCCCTCAGCCAACTGCGAGTGGATATGAAATACCTCGTCTTCGACCTGGAAGCCACCCGCCGGGAGCGGGATGAGTATCAACGCCAACTCAACGAAGCGACCGGCAAGTAAGCAGCTTTAGACAAGCAGCCCGACACCATCGCAGCGGCTGGGCTGTCGGTATCTGCGGGAAACCTTTTTGCGCCCCGCCCTACCCCGTGTATTGCGGGAGCGGCGTTTGGCGAATACGATGATTGGGGTTGGTCGGCGGAAAAGCGGAAAGGTCGCATTTCATGCCGGGCCCCATCGGCGCGGACATCACCAGGAAAATAAGAGCAAGGATACCTGCAGCATGGCCCAAATCACTTCCGAACAGATCGCGGAACGAGCTTTGGACCTCGGGCTTGTCGGCGACCGGCAATTGCAGGAAGTGTGGAGTTCCTTCGGCAGTCGCAGCATATCGGCCGACGATTTCCTGGCGGTGATGGTCCGCCGGGAGTTGCTCACCAACTATCAGGTCGAGCGACTCGTCAAAGGCGAGCGCACCGGGTTCTTCTTCGGCGACTACAAGGTTCTTTATCTGATGGGAACCGGCACATTCGCCCGCGTCTATCGAGCGGTCCACAAGGACACCGGTCAAGTCGTGGCCGTCAAAGTGCTTCGCAAGCGTTACACCGACTCCTCCTCCCAATGCGCGCAGTTTGTCCGCGAGGGTCAAGTCGGCAGCAGCCTGCGGCATCCCAATATCGTGCCCATTTACGAGGTGGTGTCGCAACGTCGGATGCACTTCCTGGTCATGGAGTTTGTCGAGGGGCGAAATCTTCGCGAGTTCATGAAGATCCGGCGCAAGCTCGAACCCGACCAGGCGACCCGCCTGATGATCGATGTCGCCTCCGGCATGCAGTATGCCTTCGAGCGAGGTCTCAGCCATCGCGATCTGAAGATGAGCAATGTCTTGGTTTCCAGTCTCGGCACCGCCAAAATCGTCGATTTCGGTCTGGCCGCCGCGGGGGACTCCTCCAGTGACGAGGCGCTGCTCAATTCGAATAATCCTCGCACGGTTGACTACGCCGCGCTGGAGCGAGCCTCGGGAGTCCGCAAGGACGACACCCGCAGCGATATCTATTTCATGGGCTGCATGTATTACCACATGCTCACCGGCGTGCCTCCGCTGGTGGAAACCACCGACCGAACCCTTCGGCTGAGCAAGAATCGTTTCCTCCAGATCGTGCCGATCCAGAAACTCGACGCTGCCATCCCGAACAATGTGGCGGCGGTGGTCGGTCAGGCGATGATGCTCGATCCGGACAACCGTTACCAAACGCCCGGCCGGATGCTGACCGATCTACGGAATGTCGCCCGCCGCCTCGCCGAAGGAGATACCGGTGAGCCGACCGATGCAGCCTCGTCGCCACAGGTCGTCTCTTCCGAGGAGGAAGAACAGCAGCAGGCGATTCTGATTGTCGAATCCGATCCGCAGCTTCAGAACGTATTCCGCAACGGCTTCAAGCGGGTGGGATATCGCGTGCTGTTGGTCAGCGATCCTGACCGCGCCGTCGATCGGTTTCAGCAGGATTCGAATGTCGCCGCCGCCGATTGCGTCATTTTCAGCGCTCAGAACCTGGGCAAATCGGCCGTCAGCGCTTTCAATCGGCTGGGCGAGCAGGCCAAGTCCGCCTCGGTGCCGGCCTTGCTCTTGCTCGATGAGCCACAGGCCGGGTGGGGGCAGGAGGCGAAGACGGCGCCGCACCGGGTCGTCCTCAACATGCCGCTGACCCTCAAGGAACTCCGCGGCGAATTGGCCAAACTCCTGCCGGCCAAACTGCCATCGGCCGCGGACCGCGAAGTGTAGGCGGGGCACTCCGTGACCCGCCTTGGCCCGCCGCGGAGTGTTCGGACGACCAATCCGTTGACGGCAGCCCGTGCAGCCCTATAATCTCAGGGTTCCCGCCTGCGTGCGGGAACGCCCGTTTGGCTGGCGTCCCTGCCTTCCTGCGGGACGTGAGGCACACCGAAGGAAGGAGATTCTTTGATGGCCAACGTGACCGAACTCAACGAGAAAGATTTTGAAACCGAGGTTCTCCAGTTTTCCCAGCCGGTGCTGGTCGATTTCTGGGCGCCGTGGTGTGGTCCCTGCCGGATGATCGCGCCGGTTGTCGAGGAGTTGGCGACGGAGAACGCGGGCAACCTCAAGGTCGTGAAGATCAATATCGACGATAGCCCCAATGTGGCGTCGAGTTATGGCGTGAGCAGCATTCCCACGTTGATGATCTTCAAAGGCGGAGAAGTGGTGGACCGTTTCGTCGGCGTTCAGCCCAAGAACCGCTTGCAGACCGCCATCGATCAAGCCAACGGCTGAGAGCGTCCTGGCCACACGGATTCATTTGCCAGCGCTTAGCACCCTCGTTGGGCCAAATAGCCCATTCCCCCGGGGTGCAAGCAAGGCGATCAGGCGGCCTCCTTCATCTATAGCGGCAATTTCCGCCGCGTCCTGTGGAAAATCCGTGCCAGCGGTTGTTTGGCCCGACAGAATGCGCCGTGTCTGTTCCCGGTCGAGCGTTACTTGAGGCAACCTCTCGACGGCAAGTCGCGGCGGCAGAAGGCGCTCCGTCCAGTTCTCCTTGGTGAGCGATTCAGGGTCGAGGGCGCTTTCAATCGAGAATACCCCGATCCCCGTTCGCAGCAGAGCCGACATCACGCCCATCGTACCCAACGATTGCGCAAGGTCGCGTCCGAGCGACCGGATATATGTGCCCGAGCCGCACTCGACCTCGATTTCCAGCGCCGGATATTCGTAGCC
>Ga0123332_1002961_pt1 | contig 15761 bp, 11 predicted proteins | sample BioC12SIPDNA_4_FD_89958 | JGI IMG/M metagenome (GOLD analysis project Ga0123332, IMG submission 89958) | Anaerobic biogas reactor microbial communites from Washington, USA - Biogas_R2_A C12 SIP DNA | ecosystem: Engineered > Bioreactor > Anaerobic > Unclassified | place: Washington, USA...
AGGTTTCCTGGATCTGGTCGCGGATCGAGTCCATGCCGGCGATCGTCTCGCGCACCACGCCCGCGCCCTTGGTCGCGATCTGCACCGAGCGCTGCGCCACGTCGGCCGACTCGGCGGAGTTGCGCGACACCTGGTCAATGCTCTGCGCGATTTCGGTGATCCGGTTCGACGCCGAGGTGATCTCCTGGGCCTGGTGCTCGGCGGCCTCGGCCAGGTGCATGGCCGTGGCCTGGGTCTCCTGGGCGCTGGAGGCCACCTGCACCGAGGTCTCGTTGATCGTGCCCACCAGCTCGCGCAGGTTCTCGACCGCGAAGTTGATCGAGTCGGCGATCGCGCCGGTCATGTCCTCGGTGACGGTCGCCCGCACCGTGAGGTCGTTCTCCGCGAGCGCGCCGATCTCGTCCAGCAGGCGCATGATCGCCTCCTGGTTGCGGTTGTTGAGCTCCATCGTGTCTTCGTAGCGCTTGCGCTGGGCGCGGTTGAGCGACCAGAGCAGGCCGGCGACCGAGAGCAGCGCGAGCAGGCCGCTGACGATGCTGATCCAGACGTTGCCCAGCACGCTGGTGTCCTTGAGCGAACCGAACGCGGTGAGGGCGGCGAACAGCGACTGGCTGTCGGCCAGCAACTGGTCGGAACCGGCGGTCAGGCTGGCCGACGCGGCCTGGGCCTGGAACAGCGCCGGGGCGCTGGCGATGATCGCGTCCAGGTCGGTCTTCATCCCGGCCCAGCGTTCGGCGGCCTGGTTCAGCGCCGCGATCGCGCCGCCGTTGGTCAGGGCCTGCACGTTGAGGTCCTGGTCGCCTTCGCGCAGGCCCTCGAGCACCTGCTCGAACACGCCCACGTCGCGCGCCAGCGCGTCGCCGGCGATCGCCGCCACCGGACCGCCGGCCTGGATCTCGGCCACGCGGCGGGCCATGTTGCCGGCGAGCACGTTCTGGCGCAGGGCGATGTAGACCTGCGAGGCCGGGGAACCGCTCGAGGACATCGCGCGCACCAGTTCGTCGAGCTGCGCCTGCAGCTGCGGCACCGCCTGGGTGAAGCTGCCGGCGTTGGCGGCGAAGCCGCTCACCGCCTGCTCGCTGGCGGCGATCTGCTCGGCGCTGGCGGCCAGCGGCGTCCAGGTCTCGGTCACGGTGCGGATCGGGCCGGCCACGCCGGCGGTATCGCCGAAGTTGGCGTTGAGCTGCTGGATAGCGCCGTCGATCTCGGCCTTGGTCTGGCGGAACGCGGCGAACGCCCCGGCGTCGCCGGCCACCGCTTCCCGGCCCTGGTTGGCCAGGCGCTGCGAGTTTACCTGCAGGCTCGAGGCGGCGGTGCTGGCGCCGCCCAGCCGGGCCGCCTTCCACCCGGCGTACCCGGTGTTGGCGCCGAAGACCACGAGCGTGGTGACCAGCGCCGCGATCCAGAAGTTGCTTCCCAGGCCGCGCCCCTTGCCGGCGATCGTGTCGACTACTGTGCTCATGGTCCTTCCCCTGCCCTGCTTTGTGCGGTCGCGGCCCTCAGGCCGCCGCTTGTCTGAATTCCGGCGTGCGCGCCAGCCTGGCCAGGCTGAACACGCCCCACGTGTGGTCGGCGAGCCGGTAGGCCCGCTCGACGAAATGCGCGTAGCGGCCCCGCGCGAACGCTGCGGGGTCCACCTGTTGGCCCTCCTGGAAGCTGCGCTGGCCGAACAGCTCGTCGATGGTGACCGCGACGTCGCCGTCGGGCTGGCGCACGATCAGCACCCGCTGGGTCTCGTGCAGCACGGTGCGCTCGCCCTCGAGGAACTGCTTGAGGTCCACGATCGGCAGCAGGTTGCCGCGCACGTTGCCCACGCCGAGCATCCACGACTGCGCCCCCGGCACCGGCGTGATCGGCGGCAGCGGCAGGATCTCCACCACTTCGTTGAACGCCGACGCGAGGCGGTAGTCGCCGATGCGATAGCCCACGCCGCGCCACAGGCCCGGCGCGTCGAACTGCTCGGGTACGCCGGCAACGTGCGCGAGGCTGCGCTGCTCGTAGTCGAGCAGCATCGCGAACGGGTCGCGCACCGCGTTCATCCCGCCGCATCCAGCAGGCGATCGATCTCGCCCAGCAGGACGTCTTCCTTCGGCGGCTTGACCAGGTAGCCCTTGGCCCCCTGGCGCATGCCCCAGGCCTGGTCGGTCTCCATGCCCTTGGTGCTGACGATCAGCACCGGGATGTCCTTGGTCTCGGCGTCGCGGCCCAGTGCGCGCGTGGCCTGGAATCCGTTCATGCCCGGCAGCACGACATCCATCAGCACCAGGTGCGGCTTCTCGCGCCTGCACAGCTCGATGCCGTCCTCGGCGTTGCTCGACGCCAGCACCTCGTGGCCGTGCCGTTCAAGCAGCTGGGTCAGCACCGCGGTGTCGGTCGGAGAGTCCTCGATGATCAGGATGCGGGCCATGGCGGTTCCCCCTTTCACGCCTTGACATGGGTACGGATCGCGTCGAGGAGTTCCTCGCGCGTGAATGGCTTGGTGACGTACTGCTCGGAGCCGACGATGCGGCCACGCGCCTTGTCGAACAGACCGTCCTTGGACGACAGCATGATGACCGGCGTTTTCTTGAACAGCTGGTTGTTCTTGATCAGGGCGCAGGTCTGGTAGCCGTCCAGGCGCGGCATCATGATGTCGACGAAGATGATCTGCGGCTTCTGGTCGGCGATCTTGGCCAGCGCCTCGAAGCCGTCGACGGCGGTCACCACGTCGGCGCCCTCGCGCTTGAGCAGGGTTTCCGCGGTGCGCCGGATGGTCCTCGAGTCGTCGATCACCATCACCCGCAGGCCATCGAGGCTGGCAGCGCGGCTGTCGTCTTGCGTCATTACTTGGTTCCCCCAGCGCGCGCAGCGGGTCCGGTGCCCGTGACGCCGCGATCACCGTATATTCCAGCCTCGCGTGGGACTGTCAAGCATCCCTGAAGAAGATTGCGCAAGTGGTGGCCCTGACGGGCGAAAGCGGCGAACGCCACCTGCTAACATTTGTCACAAGTTGCCGCTGGTGGGTCACATGTCCCTGAACGTCGTGGTGGTGATGGATCCGATCGACGCGATCAGGATCGCCAAGGATTCCACCTTTGCCATGCTGCTGGAGGCGCAGCGACGGGGCCATGCCCTGCATTACGTGATGCCGGGCGGACTGGGCATGGACCACGGCCGCGCGCAGGCGCTGATGGCGCCGCTTCGCGTGCGCGACGATCCTTCCGGCTGGTTCGAACTGGGAACAGCGTCACAACGTGCGCTGGGCCCGGGCGACCTGGTGCTGATGCGCAAGGATCCGCCGGTGGATCCGGACTTCATCCACGACACGCTGATTCTGGACGTCGCCCGGCGCCAGGGGGCGCAGGTCGTGAACGATCCGCGGGGGCTGCGCGACCTGAACGAGAAGCTCGCTGCGCTACGGTTCCCGGAATGCTGCCCGCCGACCGTGGTCTCGCGCGACGCGGCCACGCTCAAGGCATTCGTGGCGCGCGAGGGCCAGGCGGTGCTCAAGCCGCTAGACGGCATGGGCGGGCGCTCGATCTTCCGCGCCGGCGCGGGCGATCCCAATCTCAACGTCATCCTGGAAACGCTGACCTCCGGCGGCCGCCACCTGGCCATGGCCCAGCGCTACCTGCCGGAGATCGTGGACGGCGACAAGCGCATCCTGCTGATCGACGGCGAACCGGTGGACTACTGCCTGGCGCGAATCCCGCAGGGCGACGAGTTCCGCGGCAACCTCGCCGCCGGCGGCCGCGGCGAGGGCCGGCCGCTGACCGATCGCGACCGCTGGATCGCCGCCCAGGTGGGGCCGGAGATGCGGCGCCTGGGAATGCGCTTCGTGGGCCTGGACGTGATCGGCGACTGGCTGACCGAGGTCAACGTCACCAGCCCGACCTGCATCCGGGAACTGGACGCGCAGTTCGGGCTCAACATCGCCGGGATGCTGTTCGACGCGCTCGAGCGCGAGGCGGCGCCGTCAGTGCAGGAGGCCGTGCGCTGATGCCGCGCTGCCGCGCGCGCCATGCCCGCGACGCGGGCCGCGCCCGCCGCGGCCGGCGCTGAAGGCCCGCCTCGCCGCCCATGTCCAGCGTCGCCTTACCGCCAGGGCCCCGCATCGGCGAACGCGAACGCCTCGGCGCCACCCTGGTGCTGTCGCTGCTGCTGCACGGGTTGCTGGTGCTGGGCGTCGGGTTCGCGGTCGAAGGCGCCGCGCCGCTGGCGCCCACGCTCGACGTGATCATCACCGAAGCCACCAGCCCGCTCACCCGGGCCCAGGCCGACTTCCTGGCCCAGGCCTCCAACCAGGGCGGCGGCGAGCACGAGCGCAGCAACCGGCCGCGCGACGACCAGGCCGGACGCTCGCTCCAGGCCGAGCCGGGGGTGGCACCGATCGAGGTGCGCGCGCAGTCGCCGGCCGAGCAGTCGCCGCCGCAGGCCCGGGTGGTGGCCAGTCACCGCGGCGCGGAAGCCCTGCCCCTGCCCGACGAGCGCCCCGAGTCGGAGCCCAGTCCGCTGCCGCGCGGCGAGTACAAGGTCGAACGCGACCTGGCGATGGCCCGGCTGGCGGCCGAGATCCACCTGCGCTCGGAGCGCTACGCCAAGCGGCCCAAGCGCAAGTTCGTCTCGGCCAGCACCCAGGAATGGGCCTACGCGGCCTACCTGCGCAACTGGGTCGACCGGGTGCAGCGCGTCGGCAATCTCAACTACCCGGACGAAGCGCGACGGCGCCGGCTGGCGGGCGAGCTGGTGATCAGCGTGGCGATCCGGCGCGACGGCTCGGTCGAACGCGCCGACATCATCCGCTCCAGCGGCATCCGCCTGCTCGACGACGCGGCGCTGCGGATCGCGAAGCTGGCCGAACCCTACCCGCCGCTGCCCCGGACCGAGGAGGAGATCGACATCCTCCACGTCACCCGCACCTGGCAGTTCCTGCCGGGCGGCGCCCTGGTCGACGACTGAAGGCGGCGCGCACCACGGCCGCGTCGCCCGCCGCCGTCGAGGCCGCTCAGCCGCGCGACGCGCGCAGGGCCTGCTGCTGGGCCAGGGTCAGGGCGACGTTGTCGCGCAGGTAGGCCGGCTCGAGCCGCTCCGGGGCCACGGCCTCGCCCCGCTCCAGCGCCAGCGCGCCCAGGTGGGCCACGTCCGCGGCCCGCGGCAATGCCTGCGCCTCCACCGAGGCCAGCACCGCGTCCAGTCGCCGCTGCAGGAGTCCTTCGGCCGCCGCGAAACCGGTGCCGACCGCGTACCAGGGGCCATCGCCCGGCACCTCCACCGCCTCCGGCCGCGCCACGCATTCCCGGCCCAGGGCCACGACCCGGCCCTGCGCCACCTCGAACCGCCCCAGGTAGACCTCGCCCATGCGCGCGTCGATCGCCGCCAGCACCCGCCCGTCCGGCGCGCCCGCGGCCAGCGCCGCCAGGGTCGACACCGGCACCACCGGCAGGTCCAGCGCCAGCGCGATCCCCTGGGCCAGCCCCACGGCCAGGCGCACGCCGGTGAAGGCGCCCGGACCGCGGCCGACCGCGATCGCGTCGAGCTGGCTGCGCGCCAGGCCCGCCTCGGCCAGCAGCGCCTCGGCCCAGGGCAGGGCCAGGCGGGCGTGGCGCCGGGGTGCGATCTCGAAGCGCTCGTGCACCCGGCCATCGGCCAGCACGGCGACGGAGCAGGCTTCGGTGGCGGTCTCGAAGGCGAGCAGGTTCATCGCGACATGGTAGCGGTGCGGCCGCCCGCCGCCACGCGACCGCCGGCGTTCAAGGCGGGGCGCCGGCGGCGCCGGCCACGCCGGCACGGCCGAAAAAGGCTTCGGCATCGGCGCACTCGCGCGTGGTCGGGAACGGCGGAAGCGAATCCAGGAACACCGCTCCGTAGGACTTGCGGGTCAGCCGCGGGTCGCACAGCACCAGCACGCCGCGGTCGGACTCGCTGCGGATCAGCCGGCCCACGCCCTGCTTGAGCGCGATCACCGCCTGCGGCAGCTGCTCGTCGCGGAACGGGTTGCCCCCGGCGCGGCGGATGGCATCGAGCCGCGCCTGGAACACAGGGTCGTCGGGCGCGGCGAACGGCAGCTTGTCGATCACCACCACGCTCAGCGCCTCGCCGGCCACGTCCACCCCCTCGCGGAAGCTGGCCGCGCCCAGCAGCACGCCGTTGCCCGACTCGCGGAAGCGCTGCAGCAGCACGTGGCGCGGCGCCTCGCCCTGCACGAAGAGCGGCCATTCGTCCGCCTCGCGCAGCAGGTCGGCCGCCTCGCGCAGCGCGCGGTGCGAGGCGAACAGGATGAAGGCGCGTCCGGCCGAGGCGCGCAGCACCGGACGCACCGCATCGACCACAGCCCAGGTGTAGTCGCGGTCGGAGGGTTCGGGCATGCGCGTGGGCAGGTAGCACAGCGCCTGCCGCGACCAGTCGAAGGGGCTGGGCACCAGCAGCGTGGTCGGCGCATCCAGGCCGAGCCGGGTGGCGATGTGGTCGAAGCCCGCGCCCACCGACAGCGTGGCCGAGGTGAACACCCAGGCCGCGCGCGACTGCTCGCGATGGGCACGCAGCGGGCCGGAGACGTCCAGCGGCGTGCGCTGCAGGCGGAACCCGCGCGGCGACAGTTCATACCAGCGCACTTCGTCGCCGTGCATCCCGCCGGTGGCGTCGCCAGCCGGGTCGGCCTGCGGGTGGGCACCGTCGATGGCCCCGGCCGCATCGTCCCCGTCCCCGTCGCCGTGCCAGCGGGCCAGGCGCGAGGCGAGCTCGCGGGCGCGCGCATGGCAGGCATCGATGCCCGGGGAGGACTCGCGCAGCGGGCCGAGCGCGTCGCGCAGCGTCGCCACCGCGCGCGCCAGCGTGTCCAGGCCCTTGCCCAGCTCGCGCGATTGCAGCGCGCGTGCGCGGGTCCCGCGCACCGGCAACCCGTCCATCGCCGCGCGCAGCGCGCGGGTGGCGTGTTCGAGTTCGCGCGCGGGTCCCTGCACGATCGACAGCGCCCCGGGCACCTCGGCGCACTCGCCCAGCGCATCGCGCGCCAGCTCCACCAGCGGCCGCGCCGACAGCGCCTCGCCGAAGAACTGCGCCGCCAGTTCCGGCAGCTGGTGCGCCTCGTCGACCACGAACGCCTGCGCGCCGGGCAGGATCTCGCCGAAGCCTTCCTGCTTGAGTGCGAGGTCGGCCAGCAGCAGGTGGTGGTTCACCACCACCAGGTCGGCCGACTGCGCCCGCTGCCTGGCCTGGACCACGAAGCACTCGCCCCAGAACGGGCACTCGCTGCCCAGGCAGTTGTCCGCGGTCGAGGTGACCATCGGCAGCAGCGGCGAGTCTTCCGGCAGCGCCTCGATCTCCGCGAGGTCGCCCATCCGGGTGCGCCCGCTCCAGGCGACGATGCGCTGGAACTGGCCGACCTGCTCGCGCGCGGTGAAGCGCGGCTCGCCCTTGGCGCGCTCGAGCCGGTAGCGGCACAGGTAATTGGCGCGGCCCTTGAGCAGCGCGGTGGCCAGGCCGGTGCCCAGCGCGTCGCGCACCCGCGGCAGGTCGCGGTGGTAGAGCTGGTCCTGCAGCGCACGGGTGCCGGTGGAGACGATCGCCTTGAGTCCGGACAGCAGCAGCGGCACCAGGTAGGCGAAGGTCTTGCCGGTGCCGGTGCCGGCCTCGGCCAGCAGGGTGTCGCGCGCCTGCAGCGCGTCGGCGACGGCCGCGGCCAGGCGTTGCTGCGACGGGCGCGCGACGAACGCGGGGATGCGCCCGGCGAGCCGCCCATCGGCGGCCAGGGCCTCGATGCTGCGTGCGGCGAGCGCGCTGCGTCCGGGGGGTCCGTCGCCCGGCATCGTCAGTAGCGTTCGGGGCCGGCCACGCGGCAACCCTCGACCTGGCGCGCGGCCGAGGCCGCTCCCTCGGCGTCGCCGGCGACCAGGCGCACCTGTTCGATCGTGGCCCAGTGCCGGCGGCACAGCGGGCCGACCTGCGCGCCCAGGGCGAAGGCGCGCTCGGCCAGGGCGCCGGCGTGCTCGAAGTCGCGCTGCAGCAGCGCGGCTTCCGCCCGCTCCTGCAGCAGCGCCGGGTCGTCGGGGGTGATGTCCAGCGCACGATCGAGCGCGGCGGCCGCCGCGTCGTAGTCACCCGCGGCGCGCGCCGCGCGGGCCTGCTCGCGCAGATCCTCGACCATCGGGTCGCGCAGCGGCATCACCGCCAGCTCGCCCTCGCCGTCGCCGGCGGCGGCCTCGATCGCAGCCACCATCTGCAGCGGACTGGCGCCGGTCAGCGGGGCCGGCCCCCGTTCGCCCGGCCCGCCGGCGCAGGCGGCCAGCAGCAGGGACAGGATCGCGACGGCGGCAAGGCGGGACGACAGGGTCATTGCACGGGCTCGCTGGTGGGTGGAGGCGGCGGGGGCGGGGGCGCGGGCGGCGGCTCGGCCTGCGGCTGGTGCCGGCCCAGGCCGAACCAGCTGCGCCAGCCGCGGTCGGGCGACTGGCCCTGGCCGGCCCCGGGCATCGCGCCTTCGTCCGCCGGGTCGGGCGCCATGAACGAGGCGCAGGGCACGTACGGCGGCGCGAACCCGGACACGAAGGCGAAACGGCGCGCACCGGGGCACTCGGCGTCGGTGGCGTTGGACTGCAGCACCCACTGCCAGTCCAGCCCTTGCCCGCCGACCCGCAGCGGCGCGCTCGGCAGCCGCGAGAACAGCCGCGACCACACCCGCATCGCGCCGGTAGCGCCGTACAGGCCGGTCTGTTCGTTCTGGTCGTTGCCGACCCAGACCACGGCCAGGTGGTCGCCGGTCCAGCCGGCGAACCAGCTGTCGCGCCCGTCGTTGCTGGTGCCGGTCTTGCCGGCGGCGTTGAGCCGGCCGAGGCCGTCGTTGACCAGCTGGCGGCCGGTGCCCGACACCACCGCCTGCTGCAGCGCCAGGGTCACCAGGCGCGCGGCGATCGCGTCGCCCTCGGTGGCCGGCGCCGGCGCCTTGTCGTAGCGCCGGACCGCGCGCCCCTCCGGGTCCAGCACGCCGCGCACCGCATGCAGCGGCTGGATCTCGCCGCCCGAGGCGAGGAACTGGTAGAGCTGCGCCATCGCGTACGGGCTCTGGTCCATCGCGCCCAGGATCAGCGCCGGATTCGGCCGGGCCTCGACCCCGGCCAGGGTGCGCACCAGGTCGGCCAGGCGCCGCGGGTCGACCTGCATCCCGATGCGCACCGTGGCCTGGTTGTACGAGCGCGCCAGTGCGTCGATCAGGCGCACCGTGCCGTGGCTGCGGCCGTCGGAGTTGCCCGGGCTCCAGCGCCGCCCGTTCTCCAGCGTGACCGTCACCGGCGAATCGTCGACCCAGGTGGCCAGCGACCAGTCGCGCGGGCTGGCCAGCGCCAGCAGGTAGACGAAGGGCTTGAGCAACGACCCCACCGGACGCTGCGCCTCGACCGCGCGGTTGAAGCCGTGCACCGCCGGCCGGCGGCTGCCGACCACCGCCAGCACCTCGCCACCGTGCACGTCGGTCACCACCATCCCCGCCTCCAGCGGCGGACGCTTGCCGGTCTGCAGGTCCTCGAGCGTGCGCACCACCGCGGCCTCGGCGTATGCCTGGGCCGAGGGCGACATCGCCGTCATCACGCTCAGCCCGGCGCCCTGCAGCGCGTCCGCGGGATAGTCGCGCGCGAGCTGCCGGCGCACCAGGTCGACGTAGGCCGGGAAGCGGTTGGCGGCGATGCTCCCGGGGGTGCGGGTGATCCCGAGCGGGGCCTGGAGCGCGCGGTCGTACTCGGCCTGGTCGATCAGCCCGGTCTGGAGCATGTTCGCCAGCACGAAGTCGCGTCGCGCCTTGGCCCGCTCCGGATGCCGGCGCGGGTCGTAGTACGAAGGCCCGCGGACCATGCCGACCAGCAGCGCGACGTGCTCGGTGTCCAGATCCTCGAGCCGGCGTGCGAACCAGAACTCCGCGCCCGCCGCCACGCCGTGGATCGCCTGCGCGCCGCGCTGGCCCAGGTAGACCTGGTTGAGATAGGCCTCGAGGATGGTGTTCTTGTCGAAGCGCGCCTCCATCAGCAGCGCGTACAGGATCTCGTTGAACTTGCGGCTCCAGGTCTGCTCGCGGCCGATGCCCAGCAGCCCGCTGCGCGCCAGCTGCTGGGTCAGCGTGCTCGCCCCCTGGCGCTTCTCGCCCGAGCGCAGGTTGACCCACGCCGCGCGCGCCATGCCGCTGAGGTCGATGCCGAAGTGGTGGGCGAAGTCGCGGTCCTCGACCGCCTGCAGGGTGTCGGTGAGCAGCGGCGGCACGTCGGCCGCGCGCACCAGCCGGCGTTCCTCCTGCTTCTGGCCGTAGAGGGTGGCGATGCGGGCGGCATCCAGGCGCGCGGACTTGACCTCGCGGTCGCCGGCCAGGTCCTTGAGGCTGCGCACGCGGCCGCCGGAGAGCGTGGCCTGGATCCGGCTCGGGCCGACCACGCCGTCGACATCACGGAAGCCGCGACTGGAAATCGTCCAGCGCCCGTCCTCCTGCCGGTAGGTGCCGGGGCGTACGCCGTCGCCCTCGTGGTAGGCGGCGGCCTCCAGCTCGATCTTCAGCGTTTGCGCATCCATCGCCTGGCCCGGCGCCAGCCGCAACGGACGCGCGTAGACGCGGGTGGGCACCTGCCAGCGCAGCTCGCCGAAACGTTCGCTGAGCTGGTGGTTGAGGTACAGCGCGTACGGCACCAGGAACCCGATGCCCAGCCCCACCAGCGCCAGCGCCCACGTCACCAGCCGCCGCCGCCAGTCGCTGCGGGCCGGGGAGTCGGGGCTGTGGTCGTGGTCGTCTTCGTCGTATTCGATACGGGCCATGCCTGCCGGAGCCTGCACCGGAAGCGGGCCGCGGGATGCGACAATCGGCGCGATGCGCAGTCTATCCCACCCCTCCGGGCGCCGGCCGCGTGCGCCGGCCCCGCGGTCAGCTGGAGTTGCCCGGCCGCGATGGCGCTGACCGACGAACTGCAACTGCTGCTGGCGCGAGCGACCGGGCTGGCCCGGCGCGGCGTGGCGAGCCTGCGCACGCGCGGCCTGAAGCACACGCTCGAGCGCGCGCGGCTGCAGTTCGCGCCGCGCGCCCGCCCTGCCCCGCGGCCGCTGCTGCAGGCCGATACCCGGCCGTTCGCGCCGTTCGCGGTCCCGTGCGCCGACGCGCCGCTGGCGAGCATCGTGGTCCCGGTGCACGGCCAGTGGCGGCATACCCTGGGCTGCCTGCGCGCGATCGCGGCGCATCCGCCGGCCTGCCCCGTGGAGGTGGTAGTGGTGGACGACGCCTCGCCGGACGACACCGCCACGCACCTGGCGCAGGTCGAAGGCCTGGTGGTGGTCCGCCGCGCCACCAACGGCGGTTTCATCGCCGCCTGCAACGACGGCGCGGCGCGCGCCCGCGGCCAGTACCTGGTGTTCCTCAACAACGACACCGTGCCGCAGCCGGGCTGGCTCGACGCCCTGCTCGACACGTTCAGCACCCATCCCGACACCGGCCTGGCGGGCGCCCAGCTGCTGTATCCCGACGGCCGGCTGCAGGAAGCGGGCGGACTGGTGTTCCGCGACGGCAGCGCCTGGAACTACGGCCGCTTCGAGTCGCCCGACGATCCGCGCTTTTCCTATGTGCGCGCCACCGACTACGTGTCCGGCGCCGCCGCCGCGATCCCGCGTGCGCTGTTCGAGCGCATCGGCGGATTCGACCGCCGCTACGCGCCGGCCTACTACGAGGACACCGACCTGGCCTTCGCCGTGCGCGAGGCCGGCCATGCGGTGCGCTACCAGCCGGCCGCGCGGGTGCTGCACGACGAGGGCACGACCGCGGGTTCCGATCCCGCGTCCGGAGTCAAGGCCTGGCAGGCGCGCAACCGCGCCGTGTTCGCCGCGCACCGCGCGCAGGCCCTGGCCGCGCTGCCCGGACCGGGGCCGACGCCTTCGCCGGCCACGCTGCACCGGCGGCAGCGCCAGGTGCTGGTGATCGACGGCGCCACGCCCCGGCCCGACCACGATTCGGCCTCGCTGCGGCTGGTGAACCTGATGCGGCTGCTGCAGGCCGAGGGCGCGCACGTGGTGTTCCTGCCCGCCGACCTCGCCCACGCCGGCCGCCACACCGCCGCCCTGCAGGCGCTGGGCATCGAAGCCTGGTACGCACCGTTCGCCGGGCGCCTGTCGCGCTGGCTGCGCGAGCACGGACCGCGCTTCGACGCGGTCATGGTCAGCCGCCACTACGTGCTGCGCGAGCTGCTGCCGCTGCTGCGCCGGCATGCGCCGGCGGCACGCATCGTGTTCGACAGCGTCGACCTGCACTTCGTGCGCGAGCGCCGGACCGCGCGGCTGGCCGGCGACGAGGTGCTCGCACGCAGCGCCGAGGCCACGCGCGTGCGCGAGCTGGAGATGGTCCGCGCCAGCGACGCCACCGTCGTGGTCAGTGGCGAGGAGGCGGCGCTGCTCGCGCGCGAAGTGCCGGGCGCCCAGGTGGAGGTGCTGTCCAACGTGCACGAGGTGGCCGGCCCCGGGCTGCCGTTCGAACGGCGCGGCGACCTCGTGTTCGTGGGCGGCTTCCGCCACCCGCCGAACGTGGATGCGGCGCGCTGGTTCTGCCGCGAGGTGTTCCCGCGCGTGCGCGAGCGCCTGTCCGCGGTGCGCTTCCACTGCATCGGCGAGGGCCCGCCGGACGAGATCGCGCGCCTGGATGGCCGCGACGGCATCCGGGTCCACGGCCACGTGCCCGACCTCGCGCCCTACATGGACGGCTGCCGGGTGGCAGTGGCGCCGCTACGGGTGGGCGCCGGGGTGAAGGGCAAGATCAACCTGAGCATGGCCCACGGCCAGCCGGTGGTCGCGACCACGCTGGCGGCCGAAGGCATGCACCTGTGCGACGGCCACGACGTGCTGCTGGCCGACGACGCGGAGGCGTTCGCCGACGCCGTCGTGCGCCTGTACCAGGACCGGGCGCTGTGGCAGGCGCTGGCGGCCAACGGCCTGGAGAGCGTGCGCCGGCACTTCTCCGCCGAGGCGGCGCGCCCCGCCCTGCGGCGGCTGTTCTTCGCCGAGGCGGCGCGCTGAACCGCGCGCGGGTCGCGCGCGTCGCGACGCCCGGCGCTCAGTCCGGCACGCGCCCGCCCGCGACCCGCAGCCGCCGCTCGAACGCGTCCAGCCCCGGCGCGGTCCGGTCCAGCCCGCGGGCCGATTCCAGCGCCGCGGCCGCGGCCGCCACCTGCCCGCCCTGCAGGCGCTCGTCGCCGATCGCCAGCCAGCGCTGCGCCAGCCGGCGGCGGGCAGCGCCCAGCGAAGCGCCGTCCTCGCCCAGCGCCTCGCGCGCGTCCAGGCAGCGCCGGGCGCGGGCGAGGTCGTTGGCACTGAGGTGGCGATCGAAGCAGGCCCGTGCCGAAGGCAGCAGCCGCGCCACCGCCTGGCGCACCTGCGCGTCGCGCGGCGCGATCGCCTGGGCCGCACGCAACAGGTCGAAGGCGCTGTCCCCGGGCGGGGTCAGCAGGTCGCCGCGTGCCTCCGCCTCGGCCGCCCGGCGCAGCAGCACCGGGACCTGGCGCGGGTCGCCGGCGCCCGCGCCGGGGGCCTGCAGGCGGGCATGGCGCCGGCGCGAACGCTCGACCGCCGCTTCGGCAGCCGCCACCACCGTCGCATCGGGAGCCAGTTCCCGCGCCCGCGCCAGGGTCGCGGCGGCCTGGTCGAAGCGGAAGTCCGCGGCCTCCCGTTGCCCCCGCGCCGCCAGCGCCGCCGCCGCGCGCCCGAGGCCGGCGCGGGCCGAGGCGTCTTCGGGGTCGTCGCGCAGCAACCGCTGCCAGATGGCGGCCGCGGCCTCGACCCGTCCGCCCGCCAGTTCGGCGTCGGCGCGGCGGCGCAGCGCGTCGAGTTCCTCGACCAGGCGGGCCTCGGCCTCGGGCAGGTCGACATGTCCGGGGTCGTAGCCGCGCGCGGCGGCGATCGCCGCGGCGGCCGCCTGCAGTTCGCCCGCGCGCAGGTCCTCGCGCGCCTGGCCCAGCAGCGTGGCGAGCGCCTCGTCGCGGCCACGCAAGGCGTCGGCATGGTCGGGCGCGAGTTCGAGCACGCGCGCGTACAGCGGCAACGCCGCCTCGGCATCGCCGTGCAGGCGGCCGGCGGCGTGGGCCCGGGTGGCGCGCGCCACCAGTCCCTCCAGTCCGGCCCGGCCCGCCTCGCGCTCGCGCAGGCGCTCGGCCAGCGCATCGGCGCGGGCGCGCGGGATCGACAGCTCACGCGCCAGCTGGAGCATCGCATGCGCCTCCTCGAACCGGTCCGCGGCGAGCGCGACCGCGGCCTGCTCCAGCGCCGCCTCGGCCACCCGCGCCAGCCCCTCGCGTGGGCCGGGCTGGTCGGGGTCGATCGCCTGCGCGGCCTCGAACAGCTCGCGCGCGCCGCTGCCGTCGGCGGCGCTGAGGTGGCCGCGCGCCAACGCGGCCTCGGCCTGTCCGGCCAAGGCGTGGACGCGCGCCTGCGGCCACAGCCGGTCCCCCAGCGGGCCACGCAGCAGCACCGCCGCGGCGAGCAGCAACCCCAGCCCGACGGCGCCCAGCAGCCAGCCGCGCGTCCCGTCGCCGGACCGCTGGACGCGATGCGCCGGGCGCGCCACGCGCAGTGCGTCCAGGTCGCCGAGCACGGGCTCGCGCCGGCCGTCCGACCGGGCGTGATTCACGGTCGAGTTGCGATCCGGGGCCACGCGGGACAGCTTACGCACGGCGACTGAATGCGTCCGTGATCGTGCCGGCCGCGCGCCGCCTGGCCCCGGCCCGGACTCATTCGCGCCAGGCGTGCTCCACCCCGGGCAGGGCGTCGAGCCGCGCCAGCACCCGCGACAGCTGGTCGTAGCCGTCGACCCGCAACTGCAGCCGCAACCGCACCCGGCCGTGGCGGCCGGCGTCGCTGCGGATCGAGGCCACGTGCGCGTCCTCCTGCGCGATCACGTTGCTCACGTCCTTGAGCAGGTGCCGCCGGTCGACCGCGTCCACCACCGCCGTGGCCTCGTGCAGCCCGTCCTGGCGCCCCCACGAGACCGGCAACACCCGCTGCGGCTGGGCCGCGGACAGGCGCAGGAACGCGGCGCAGTCGGGCCGGTGCACGCTCACTCCGCGGCCGCGGGTGAGGTAGCCGGAGATGGCCTCGCCCGGCAACGGGTGGCAGCAGCGGGCGAGCTGCACCACCAGGTTGTCCACGCCCAGCACGCTCACGCCCGGGCCGCCGGCCTTGGGCGCACGCCGCCGCGGCAGCACGGTGGCCGGTTCCGGGGCCTGCGCCGGGGCGGAGCGCGCGCGCTCGTGCTCCTGCAGCGCGCGGCCGACCTGGTGTGGCCCCACGTCGCCCAGCGCCACCAGCACCAGCAGCTCGTCGACGCTGGCGACGTTGAACTTCGGCAGCACCGGTTCGAGGTCGGCCTGCAGCAGGCCCATGCGCCGCAGCTCGCGGTCGAGCATCTCGCGCCCGGCCTGCAGGTTGCGCTCGCGGTCGAGCTTGTGGAACCAGGTCCGCACCTTCTCCCGCGCGCGCGGGCTGGCGAGGAAGCCGTTGGCCGCCACCAGCCAGTCGCGCCTGGGTTCGGGTTCCTTGGCGGTGAGGATCTCGACCCGGTCGCCGCTGCGCAGCTTGTGGTCGAGCGGCACGATGCGGCCGTCGACCTTCGCCCCGCGGCAGCGGTGCCCGACCATGGTGTGCACGTGGTAGGCGAAGTCGAGCGGCGTGGACCCGCGCGGCAGGTCGACCACCTCGCCAGCCGGGGTCAGCACGTAGATGCGGTCCTCGACCAGCTCGGTGTCGAAGCCACCGGCGAGCGCCTCGCCCTCGCCCTCGCCGTGCGC
>Ga0123332_1002975_pt1 | contig 15727 bp, 12 predicted proteins | sample BioC12SIPDNA_4_FD_89958 | JGI IMG/M metagenome (GOLD analysis project Ga0123332, IMG submission 89958) | Anaerobic biogas reactor microbial communites from Washington, USA - Biogas_R2_A C12 SIP DNA | ecosystem: Engineered > Bioreactor > Anaerobic > Unclassified | place: Washington, USA...
GTCGTAGTCGACGTAGCGGGTGAAGTGGTTGCTGAGGAACTTCGATACCGCGCGGCCCACGTCGGTGGGCTTGAACGCGCGGCCGTCGAGCACCGCGTACTGCTTGCCGAGCAGGGTCTGGATGATCGAGGCGTAGGTGGAGGGGCGGCCGATGCCGTATTCCTCCAGTGCCTTGACCAGCGAGGCCTCGGTGTAGCGCGGCGGCGGCTGGGTGAAGTGCTGGTCGGCCTGGACCTTCTCGAGCGCGATCCGGTCGCCGAGCTTCATCGCCGGCAGCTTGCGGCCCTCGTCCTCGTCCTCCTTGCCCTTGCTGTCCTTGCCTTCCTCGTACACGGCCAGGAAGCCGGGCACGACCACGGTGGTGCCCGAGGCGCGGAACGCGTGCTCGGCGCCGGCGGCCAGGTCGACGGTGACGGTGTTGAGCGTGGCCGGGATCATCTGCGAGGCGATCGTGCGCTTCCACACCAGTTCGTACAGACGGCGCTCGTCCTCGGACAGGAAGCGCGCGACCTGTGCCGGGGTGCGCAGCGCGGACGTCGGGCGCACCGCCTCGTGCGCCTCCTGCGCGTTCTTGCTCTTGGTCTGGTAGACGTTGGGCTTGTCGGGCACCGAGGCGGTGCCGTAGTCGCGCGCGATCACGTCACGGATCTCGCCCAGCGCGTCCTGCGACAGGTTCACCGAGTCGGTACGCATGTAGGTGATCAGGCCGACCGTGCCTTCCTCGCCGATCGCCACGCCCTCGTACAGCTTCTGCGCCACCTGCATGGTGCGGCGGGTGGTGAAGCCGAGCTTGCGCGCGGCTTCCTGCTGCAGGGTGGAGGTGGTGAACGGCGGTGACGGGCGGCGCTTGCGCTCCTTGCTGGCGACGTCGGTGACGTGCAGCGAGCCCTGGGCGGCGGCGGCGATGCGTTCGCGCGCGGCCTCGGCGGTGGCGGCGTCGGTGATCGTGAACTGCTCGACCTTCTGCCCGTCGAGCTTGACCAGCCGGGCGTTGAACGGCTGCGAGGGGTGCGCGCACGCGGCTTCGATGGTCCAGTACTCGCGCGGCTTGAAGGCTTCGATCTCCTCCTCGCGCTCGACGATCATGCGCAGCGCCGGCGACTGCACCCGACCGGCCGACAGCCCGGCCTTGATCTTGCGCCACAGGACCGGCGAGAGGTTGAACCCCACCAGGTAGTCGAGCGCGCGCCGCGCCTGCTGGGCATCGACCAGTTCGCCGGCGATGTCGCGCGGCTGGTCCATGGCCTCGCGGATCGCGCGCGGGGTGATCTCGGTGAACACCACCCGCCGCAGCTGCTTGCCGTCGAGCAGGCCGCGCTCGCGCAGGATCTCGGCGATGTGCCAGCTGATCGCCTCGCCTTCGCGGTCCGGGTCGGTGGCCAGCCAGATGCTGTCGGCCGCCTTCGCCGCCTTGGCGATCGCGTCGACGTGCTTCTCGTTCTTGTCGATCAGCTCGTAGCGCATCCGGAAGCCGTCGTCGGGGTCGACCGCGCCCTCCTTGGGCACCAGGTCGCGGACGTGGCCGTACGAGGCCAGGACCTGGAAGTCCTTGCCGAGGTACTTGTTGATCGTCCTGGCCTTGGCGGGCGACTCGACGATGAGGAGGTGCTTGGGCATCGGGGATGGCATCCGGGCGCGGCCTCCGGGCCGCGCCGCTCGGGACTTCGGAAGAACACGACGCCCGGGGCTTGCCCGGGCGTGCTCGACGGGGCCGGAAGGGGGCCGGCACTCCTTATATAGTGGAATCACGGCCCATGCGGGCCTGTCAAGCGCGGCGGCGCCCGCCGCGGCAGGGGGCGGCCCTCAGCGGGCCAGGACCGGGATCAGGGCCGCGGGCACCGCCAGGGCCAGCAGGCCCAGCGCGGGCACGATCGCGCCCGGGCGACCGTCCCGGTTCCCGCCGCTGCGGGTCGGGGCGGCCGGTGAAGGCCGATGAACGCCTCCAGGCGCGCCCGCGGCGCGGCGCCCCGGAACACCAGGCCCATGGACCGTTGGCGATGGCGCGGACGGAAACGTCGGCCCGGATCAGTGCACCGGCTCGGGCTCGTCCGCGAACATCTGGGTTTCCATCCACGCGTAGGCGGCCTCGCTGCCGGGCTGGTTGAACAGCACCATCAGCACCACCCACTTGAGGTCGTCCAGGTCCAGTTCGTCCTGGTCCAGGGCCATCGCCCGGTCCAGCACCAGTTCGCGCTGCTGGGCGTCGAGGATCCCGTGTTGCTCCAGGAACAGCAGGAAGCCGCGGCATTCGACGTCGAGCTTGTCCAGCTCCGGCCCGAAATAGACCCGGGTCGGGCCGTCGCTGCGGGCCGCTTCCGCCACCGGGCGCTGGTCGGCCAGGGCATCGAGCCAGTCGAACGCCTTGCTGATTTCCGCCGGGCTGAATCCGGCCTGGAGCAGGCCGGCCTGGAGGGAGTCGCGGTCGCGGACCAGGTCCGCGTCTTCACTGAAGTAGTGTTCGAACAGGTAGAGCAGGACGTCCAGGATGCTCTCTTTCATTTCCCCCCGGCCTGCGCCCCGTGTGGCGCGGTGTGTCAGGACTTTCGGGCATATCGGCCGTGCGCCTGCACGACCCGGCCATCCAGCTCCATGAGCAGCAGCATGGACGAGGCCTGCGCGGCCGTCAATCCGGTGCGTTCGAGCAGCTGATCCATAGGGCTTGGGTCGTGGCCAAGAGCCGACCACAAGCGCTGGTAGTCCGGATCGGGCCTCGGCGACGCGTTGGACACGGCCTCGCAAGCGTGTCCAGCCGCGTTGATGGGGGCCTGGAGCCGGGTTCGCAAGGCATCGGCCAAGGCCTGCGCCACCGGGCCCAGGGCCGCGACCACCTCGGCCGGCTCTTCGACCAGCACCGCGCCGTCGCGGAGCAGGCGGTGGCAGCCGCGCGCCATGGGGTTGCGGATCGAGCCGGGGATGGCGAACACCTCGCGTCCCGCGTCGGCCGCCAGGCGGGCCGTGATCAGGGCGCCGGAGCGGTGCGCCGCCTCGACCACCAGCGTCCCCAGCGACAGCCCGGCGATGATCCGGTTGCGGGCGGGGAAGTGCTCGCGGCGCGCGCCGGTGCCCGGCGGGTGCTCGCTCACCGCCACGCCGCGGGCGGCCACCTCGCGCAGCAGGCCGGCGTTGGCGCGCGGATAGGGGCGGTCCAGGCCGCTGCCGAGGACCGCGATGGTGGCGCCCCCGGCCTCCAGCGCGGCGCCGTGGGCCACGGTATCGATCCCGGCGGCCAGGCCGCTGCACACGCCCAGTCCCGCGCGTGCCAGCGCGGTGGCGAAACCCCGGGCGTGGTCGCGGCCGCCCGCGGTGGGCGCGCGGGTGCCGACCACGGCCACGCACGGGTGCCAGAGCAGGCCGGCGTCGCCGGCCACGAACAGGCCCAGCGGCGGCGCCGGCATCCGCCGCAACAGCGCCGGGTAGTCCGGGTCGTGCCAGCCGAGCAGGCGCTGGCCGGGCACGGCCAGCCAGTCCCGCGCGTGCGGCGACGGCCGGGCCGCCTCCAGCGCGCGGACCTGGGCGGCGTCCAGGCCTGCGTCGCGCCAGGCCGCGATCCCGGCCTCGATGGCGCGCGCGGGGCTGCCGTAGCGTTCGAGCAGCCGCCGGCGCGGCGCCGAGGCGCCACCGGCGGCGAGCAGCCGCAGCAGGGCGAGATCGTCCTGGGTCATGCCGGCAGCATGGCGCGCAAACGCCAGCGGCGCCCGAAGGCGCCGCTGGCGGAAACCGTAGGAAAAGCCCGCGCCCGGCGCGGCGCCCCAGGATCAGTAGGGCGCGTCCGGATGCTTGAGGTGGTAGCCGACGCGGGTCGGCTTGATGCTGTCCATCACCAGCGCGTAGCTGACCTTGTCGTAGGTGCGGAACACCATGGCGTGGCCGGCGAACTCGTCGGGCAGGCGCACCTTGTTCTCGTGGAACACGGTATCGGGGTCGCGGTCGGCGCCCTTCTCGACGCGGTCGATGGTGTTGGTGCCCTCGCGCCAGAGCGAGAACACGGTGCCGTTGTCCACGCCCTCGCGCGCGCCGACCGACAGCACGATCACGTCGCGCGGGCCGCCGTGGGCAAGGGCGTCGGCCACCGCCAGCACGCGCGCGCGGCCGTAGTCGAGCTGCTGCGCCGGCGCGTGCGGGAAGAACTGCAGGTCGTAGGGCTGGGCGTCGACCGGGATCAGGCGGTCGCCCACGCGCACCTCGCGGCCGGTCTCGTCGAGCAGCAGGGTGCTGGCCTGGATGCCGCCGACCTCGCCGCGGGTGATGGTGCCCACGTTGACCCGCTGCAGCTCGTAGCCCAGCAGTTCCTGGCCCTTGTCGGGCGTGAGCACGTTGGTCCAGTACTGCTGGAAGTCGATGGTGCGGCGACCGCGGAAATCGAGGTCGTCGGTGTGGAACAGGTCACAGCACAAGCTGTCGCGCGAGACGTGCGTGTAGCGCACGGTCGGGCGCACCACGGCGTAGCGCTGGCCCGGCGCCGCCGAGGGGAGCCCGCGGATGTACGCGACCTGGCCCTGGGTGGCGCGCAGGCGGTCTTCCTCGAGGCCGACCACGTAGGGCAGGTGCTCGAACGCGTCGACCACGCGCAGGTCCTTGAGGAAGGGTTCGACCTCGGAGAGCGGGATGGCGTTGATCGGCGCCTCCTCGCGCGGACCGGGTTCGGCGGTCACGCGGTTGAGGTAGGCCAGGCTGATCACGTCGCCGGGGTAGATGAGGTGGGGATTGGCGATCTGCGGGTTGGCCTGCCAGATCTCGGGCCACAGCCAGGGGCGCTGCAGGAAGCGGCCGGCGATGTCCCACAGGGTGTCGCCGCGCTTGACCACGTAGGTGTCGGGATGGTCGCCGCGCATGGTTTGGGCAGCGGCATAGGTCGCCACGGTCATCAGGGCGACCACGCACGTGGTGCGGAGCCCCTGAGAAAGGCGCTGAAGCATGCGGGCCATCTATTTGCTCCCCTTGAAGATTTCCCCGTGCAGCGGGGGCACTATAACGTACAAACCGCAGGCGGTTGCAAGCCGATGGGGGGTACAATAAGCGGTCGTCCCGCGCGGTTGTGACCGCTGCCACCCTTTGCGCCCATGGCCCTGCTCCCCATCCTCGAATATCCCCATCCGCGGCTGCGCACGGTCGCTCGCCCGGTCGATCCGGGCCAGGTCCACGATCCGGCCTTCCAGCGGCTGCTCGACGACATGTTCCAGACCATGTACGAAGCGCCGGGGATCGGCCTGGCGGCGACCCAGGTCGACACCCATCAGCGCTTCATGGTGATCGACGTCACCGAAGGCCGCGACCAGCCGCTGGCGTTCATCAACCCGGTGATCCGCGAGCGCTCGGCCGAACTGCGCCTGCACCAGGAGGGCTGCCTGTCCATCCCCGGGGTGTACGCCGACGTCACCCGGCCCGACGGCATCGTGGTCGAGGCGCTCGACCGCCACGGCAAGCCGTTCGAGCTGCGGGTCGACGGCCTGCTGGCGACCTGCATCCAGCACGAGGTCGACCACCTCGACGGCAAGCTCTTCATCGACCACCTGTCCGCGCTCAAGCGCGACCGGGCGATCAAGCGCCTGGAGAAGCTGCGCAGGGAGGCGCGCTAGCGGTGGCCCGGGGCGGTCGGCCCGTGGCGCCGATCGCCCGGCCCTCCGCACCGCCCGATCCCCGCCGTCCGACCCCGATGCGCCTGGTCTTCGCCGGAACCCCCGAGTTCGCCGTCCCCAGCCTGCGCGTGGCCGCGGCCCGCGGCGAGGTGGTGGCGGTCTACACCCAGCCCGACCGTCCGGCCGGGCGCGGGCGCGGCATGGCCGCCCCGCCGGTCAAGCGCGAGGCGCAGCGGCTCGGCTTCGAGGTCCGCCAGCCGCAGACGCTGCGCACGGTGGAGGCGCGCCGGGCGCTGCGCGCGCTGCGCCCGGACCTGATGATCGTGGTCGCCTACGGGCTGCTGCTGCCGCCGCGGGTGCTGGAGATCCCGACCCACGGCTGCTGGAACGTGCATGCCTCGCTGCTGCCGCGCTGGCGCGGCGCGGCCCCGATCCAGCGCGCGATCGAAGCCGGCGACGCGGAAACCGGCGTGTGCCTGATGCAGATGGAGCAGGGCCTGGACACCGGCCCGGTGCTGCTGTCGCGCACGCTGCCGATCGGTCCAGACGAGACCGCCGGCCAGCTCCACGACCGCCTGGCCGCGCTCGGCGCGCAGGTGCTCGACGACGGCCTGGCCCTGCTGCAGAGCGGGATCCGCCCGGTGCCCACGCCGCAGCCCGAGGCCGGCGTGACCTACGCGCACAAGCTCGAAAAGGCAGAGGCGCGACTGGACTGGACGCAACCGGCCGAAGTGCTGGCGCGCAAGGTGCGGGCCTTCCATCCCTGGCCGGTGGCCGAGGCGGAGGTCGCGGGCGACCTGGTGCGCATCCATGCCGCGGTCGCTCTGCCGCTGGCCCACGACGCGGCGCCGGGCGCGCTCCTGCATGCCGGCCGCGACGGCATCGACATCGCCTGCGGCGAGGGCGCGCTGCGCATCCGCACGCTGCAGCGCGCCGGCGGCAAGGCCATCGCCGCCGCCGACTACGTCAACGCGCGGCGCGAACTGCGCTCCGGCCCGCGCCCGTGAGCGGGCGGCCGCTGCCGCCGGGCGTCGCGGTGCGGGTGTGCGCCGCGCGCGTGCTCGACGCGGTCCTGCACCGCGGGCGTTCGCTGAAGGCCGAACTCGGGTCGGCGCTGCCGACCTTGTCCGATCCGCGCGACCGGGCCCTGGTGGAAGCGATCTGCTTCGCCGCCCTGCGCCAGCGCGCGCGCTGCGACGCTGCGCTGGCGGCGTGGATGCCGCGCCCGCTGCCGCGACGGGACGCGCCGCTGCGGGCGCTGCTGCACGCCGGCATGGCCCAGCTCGATCCGCTCGCCCTGCCGCCGCATGCCGCGCTCGCGGCCACGGTGGAGGCCGCGCGCGCGCTGGGTCGGCCCCACCAGGCGGGGCTGGTGAACGCGCTGCTGCGTCGCGCCCAGCGCGAAGGCCTGCCGGCGGCAGCGCCGGAGGCCGCATGGCCGGGCTGGCTGTGCGACCGGGTGCGCGCCGACTGGCCCGCGCACGCCGACGCGATCTTCGCCGCCAGCGCGGTGCAGGCCCCGACCTGGCTGCGGGTGAACCGGCGCCGGACCACGCCGGCTGCCTATGCCGCGCGCCTGGGCGCGGCGGGCATCCCGGCGCAGGCCGTGGACGGCCTTCCCGACGCCCTGCGGATCGACGTGCCGGTGGCCCCGGCGACCCTGCCCGGCTTCGCCGAGGGCGAGGTGTCGGTGCAGGACGCGGCCGCGCAGCGCGTGGCGGACGCGCTGGCCCCGCCCCCCGGTGGACGCGTGCTCGATGCCTGCGCCGCGCCCGGCGGCAAGTCCGCGCACCTGCTCGAGCGCGACCCCGGCCTGCGCCTGACCGCGATCGACGTCGATGCCCGCCGCCTGCGCCGCGTGGCCGAGACCCACGCCAGGCTCGGCCTCGGCGCCGACCTGCGGGTGGCCGATGCCGCCAGCCCGGCGACGTGGTGGGACGGCGTTCCCTTCGACGCCATCCTGGTCGACGCCCCGTGCTCGGCGACCGGCATCGTGCGCCGCCAGCCCGACGTCCTGCTGCACCGCCGCCCCTCGGACGTCGCCGCCCTGGTGGCGCTGCAGGCGCGGCTGCTCGACGCGCTGTGGCCGCTGCTCGCGCCCGGCGGCTGGCTGGTCTACGCCACCTGCTCGATCCTGCGCGCCGAGAACGCCGCCCAGGTCGACGCCTTCCTCGCTCGCACCGCCGGCGCGCAGGCCTGTGCGCTGCCGCCGGACTTCGGCCACGCCGACGGCGCCGGCCGCCAGCGGCTGCCCGGCGAGGCGGGGATGGACGGCTTCTTCTATGCCCGCATCCGGCGCACGCCGGACTGACAAGGGCCGCACACGCGCGGCGCACGTGCGCGCGCCTAGAATGGCCGCCCCCCACCGGAGCCGGCGCGAGGGCCCGATGCCGACAACCCAGGCGCACGAGCAGCACGCTGGCATGGATCCCGGCGAGGGCGCCGCGCGCGCGCCGGCGCCGGGACCGCGGCGGCCCCGCGTGCTGCATTTCGTGACCGGCGGCTTCTCCAGCGGCTCGGTCCAGGTGGCGATCCAGCTGGTCAACGCGGGCCTGGCCGGCGGGCGGGTCGAGCCGCTGCTGGTGCTGCGGCGCAAGCGCCGGACCGATCCGGCGCGGGTGGCCGAACTGCAGGAGGCCGGGACGCCGGTGCGGGTGGTGCCCGGCTGGACGCACGCGGCCACGATCGCGGCGCTGGTCCGGCTGTGCCGCGAGTTCCGGCCCGACGTGTTCGTCGCGCACGGCTTCAGCGAGCACCTGTGGGGCCGCTACGCGGGGCTGCTGGCCGGGGTCCCGCACCTGGTCCACGTCGAGCACAACTCGCGCGAGCGCTACACCCCGTGGCGGCGCGCGCAGACGCGCTGGCTGGCGGCACGCACCTCGCGCATCGTCGGCTGCTCCGAAGGCGTGCGCCAGGTGCTGCTGGCGATGGGCATGCCGCCCGGGCGCACCATCGCGATCCCGAACGGGATCCGGATCGAGCCGTTCGCCGCGGCCACCCCGCCGCCGCCGTCGCGGCGCGTGCCGGGCGTGGTGATGGTCTCGCGCCTGTCGCGGCAGAAGGACCATGCCACCCTGCTGCGCGCAGTCGCCCTGCTCGGGCAGCGCGGCCTGCGGCCGCCGGTGCTGCTGGCCGGGCAGGGCAAGCCGCGTTACCTGCGCCCGCTGCAGAAACTGAGCCGGGAACTCGGCCTCGACGGCCAGGTGCGCTTCCTGGGCCTGTGCCGCAATGTGCCCGAACTGCTGATGGAGCATCGCGTCTGCGTGCTCGCCACCCACTACGAAGGCATGCCGCTGGCCCTGATCGAGGGCATGGCGGCCGGCTGCGTGGCGATCGGCAGCGCTGTGGTCGGCGTGCGCGAACTGCTCGAGGACGGCGGCAACGGCCTGCTGGTGCCCGAATCCGATCCCGGGGCGCTGGCCGATGCGCTGGCCGTCGCGCTGCAGGACGATGCGCTGGCCGACCGCCTGGGCGCCGCCGCCCGCGAGGAGGCCATGGCGCGGTACACGCGGGAGCGGATGAACGCCCGCTACGAAGCGATGTTCCTGGAACTGGCCGCCGCGCCGCCGTTTCGCGCCTGAGCCGGCTCAGCCCAGCGCCGCGGCGACCTCGTCGACCTCGGCCCAGCGGCCGGTGTAGGGCAGCACCGTCACCTGCGGGCCGACCGGCGCCCAGGCCGCGGTCGAGGGCGGGCCGTGCACGCTCACCACGTGCGCGCCCACGCCGGCGGCCATGTGCCCCGGGCCGGTGTCGTTGGCCACCACGCCCGCGGCCATCGCCAGCAGCGCGGCGTAGGTCCCCAGGTCCACTCCCGGCAGCAGCACCGCGCCCGGTGCGCGGGCGCGCGCCACTGCGTCCTCGCCGGGGCCGGGGCAGACCAGCACGGTGCGGCCCTGCGCCCGCAGGCGCTCGGCGAGCGCGGGGAAGCCCGGCCAGACCTTGCGGTCCTCGCGGTCGTCGCTGCCGCTGAAGGGGCACAGCACCACGTAGTCGCCCGCCACGCCGGCCTGCGCCAGCAGCGCGCGCGCGGCCTCCATCTGGCGCGGGCTCGGCGCGAAGCCGAGGCTGGACGGGAACGGCAGTTCCTCGCGCAGGAAGGCGTTGACGATCCGCCAGTACTCCTCGCCGGCATGCAGGCCGGCAGGCCGGGGATAGGCTTCGTGCAGGAACGGGCGTCGGCCGTCGTAGGCGTAGCCCACCGGCCGGAACCCGGCCAGCCGGGTCTCCACCGCCGAGGAGAACGAGCGGGTGAACAGCAGCGCGCCCGGGACGCGGCCGGGGTGCCGCGCGCGCATCCCGGCGCGTAGCGCGCGCAGCTGGCCGACCGCCAGGCGCTGGCGGCCGCGCACCGTCACCGGCAGCTCCATGCCTTCCAGCAGCGACGGCGCCCAGCCCTTGCCGTACAGGTGCACGTCGAAGCCGGCCGCGGCCAGCCGGCGGATCGCGGGCACCGACAGCACCACCTCGCCGACCCAGTTGCACAGGCGGACGAGCAGCGGGCCGCGCGACTGCGGTCCGGTGGGCGGGGAACGGTCCAGCATTCAGGGTCTCCGGGGGGAACGGGATGGCGGGGCCGACAGCATGCGTCGGATACGGCCGCGGGGAAATCCGGTCCTGGTCATGTGGCTCACCATCGCAGGGGGCGGCGCGCGACCTCGCGGGCGAGCCGCCCGTACAGTGCGCGCGCCTGCGCTTCGGGCAGGTGGCGCAGGCGCAGCGGCGGCGTGGCCGCGCCTGTGCCGGCGGTGTCCAGCCACAGCGAGGCCATGCCCAGGCCGCGGTCGAGAGGTGACTGCCGCAGCTGCAGTGCCTGCAGCTTGTCCAGTTCGGCGAAGCGCCAGTGGCGCGACCACCAGCCTTCGCGCACCGCCACCAGACGCTCGCCCAGGTGCCAGCCGGCGAAGCGCGCATTGCGCCGCGCCAGCAGCCAGCCCCAGGGCAGCCACAGCAGGCCCAGCGCACCCCAGGGGCCGAAGTGCCAGGCCAGTGCCGCGGCCAGGGCCAGGCCCGCCGCCACGTGCCCCAGCCACAGCCGCAGCCAGGCGCGTGGATGCAGCCGGTGCCAGTTGGCAGGTGGCCAGGCGCGTGCCTCGAGGATCTCCTGGACCAGCGCGTCGCACGCGGCAGGGGTCGCGATCGGCGCCAGTTCCGACACCTCGTGCCGTTGTGCCTGGCCGTTGTCGCCGCCCTGCGCCCCGGCCGTGTCGATCGCCAGCGAACGCCGCGCGAAGGCGCGGTGCAGCACGCCTTCGCGCAGCGTCCAGGCCTGGATCCTGCGCCGCGACACGCTGCTGCGCACGCGCGCCAGCAGGCCGCGCTCGATGGTCAGGCGCCGGCCATGGGCCCGCAGGCGGAAGCCGTGGTAGCGCAGCAGCGCCAGCACCACCGAGAACAGCCGCAGCAGCGCCACCGCCAGCACGACCAGGCCGGTGGCCGCCAGCACCGGCCCGGGCACGCCGCCCTGCCAGGCCGCGACATAGCCCGAGCCCTGCTGCCAGATGCGTTCGAACAGGTGCCGGAACGTGTTTTCGGGCAGCACCTGCGAGGCCAGCGCGAACGCGGCGCCGACCACCACCATGCCGCGGTTGGAGACCAGCCCCAGGCGCACGATTTCCGCGGTGGGCAGCGCCAGCAGCACCTGGCCGGGCGCCGCGGCCGCGTCGTCGACGGGGGCCGCACCGTCGCGGCCGCGGTGCCGGATCAGCCGCTCCAGCGCCAGCGCCTCCTCCAGCTCCAGCACCCGCATCTGCGCCTCGGGCCGGCTGCCGCCGGCCGACTCGAGCCTGACCTCGGCCACGCCGAAGATCCGGTGCAGCAGGGTCTGGGTCAGCTCCACGTTGTGGATGCGCGAGAACGGCACCTGCCGCAGGCTGCGCTCGAACAGCCCGCTGCGGATGAACAGGCTGTCGCCCTCGATCCGGTAGCGGTAGGTGAAATAGCGCCACACCGACACGATCGCCAGCACCGCCACCGCCACCCCGGCGCCGGCCAGCTGCAGGCCCTCCTCGCGGCGGCCGCCGAACACCAGCAACAGCAGCAGCGGAAACAGGAACTGGCGCATCGACCCGAGCAGCACGAACAGCCATGACCACGGGTGCAGGCGCCGCTCCTCGCCGTCCGCGCGGCGCTCAGGCGTCGTCGTCGTCATCGGCCTCGATCCAGCGCGCGAGCTGGTCGCGCAGCCATTCGGCATCGTCCGCGTCCAGCCCGGCGGTGGCGACCGCGTTGTGGCGGGTGCCGGCGGTGTGCAGCACCAGCGTGGACAGGCCGAGCCGGCGCTCGATCGGCCCGCGCTGCAGGTCCAGGTGCTGCACCCGGCTGCGCGGCACGAAGGTCTCGCGCCGCCACAGCCGGCCGCGGCGCAGGGCGTAGCCGTGGGCGTCCAGCCGCCAGCGGGTGCAGGCGTACTGGCGCAGCGCCAGCCACAGTCCCCAGCCGGGCAGCGCGACCAGCACCGCCACCGCCAAAGGCAGGGCCAGGGGGGTGCCGCCCAGGCCCAGCCCGATGGGGACCAGCAGGGCGAGCGCGAGCCCGCCGGTCGCGGCCAGGTTGCCGAGCACGAACAGCCAGCGCGCGCGCGGCGGCAGCGGCCGCCAGTCCCCGTTGGCGGACACGGGCGCCGGCGGCGCGCCGGTTCCGCCCGGCAGCGGCCCGTCCCGGCTCATCCGCCCTCCAGATCCACGTACGGATGCGGACCATCGCCCGGCGGGCGCGCCTTGAAGCGCTTGTAGGTCCACTGGTATTGGGCCGGGTCGCGGCGCGCGATGCGCTCGACGCCGGCATTCAGGGCGGTGGTGGCGCGCACCGGGTCGGGATCGTCGATGCCGGGGTCGGCCGGGGCGATCCACAGTGCATGGTCCGGCCCGCTGCCGATGCGCTCGCACCAGGCGAACAGCACCGGCGCCCCGCTGCGGCCGGCCAGGCGGCCGAGCAGGGTCATGGTCAGGGCCTGGATGCCGAAGAAGGGTGCGAACGCGCCGTCGCCGCCCTTGGGCTGCTGGTCGGGCAGGATCCCGACCACGCCGCCGGCCTGCAGCCGCTTGTACAGCTGCCGCACGCCCGCCCCTTCGGCGCGCACCTGGGTCACGCGGTCGGCGTCGGCGTTGGCCCGCACCAGCCGCAGGAAGGCCTCGCCGACCGCCGACTCCGGCGGCTTGTACAGGATCGCCAGCGGGGTCCTGGACGCCAGCCACTGGTTGAGCAGTTCCCAGTTGCCGAAGTGCGGTGCGGCCACGATCAGCCCGCGTCCGCCGGCCAGCGCGGCGTCGAACAGCGCCTCGCCGTGCACTTCGCGGATCGACTGCAGGTTGCGGTGGTGCGGGCGGGTCCACAGGCGCAGCGTCTCGAGCGTCTGCAGCGCGGTCGAATGCAGCACGGCGCGATGCCACTGCGCGCGCTGCGCGGGCGCCAGGTCGGGGTAGGCGAGTTCGAGGTTGCGCAGCGCGACCACGCTCTCGCGCGCACCGGTGCGTCGCCACAGCCAGGCCAGCAGGGCGGCGAGCCCCCGCAGCAGCGGCCACGGCAGGCGCCCGATCGCGGCGGCGAACACATAGAGCAGGCGGGCGAGGAGACCGGTCACGCCGGCCAGTGTAGCGGGCGGCCCGCGGCGGTCGCCGCCGCGCAGGCCCGCGCGCTGCGCGTGGCGCGGCGAGGCGGTAGGCTGTGCGGCCGTCCTCCCCACCGACCTGCCGGCCTGTCCATGCTTGCCCTGATCCAGCGCGTGTCCGAAGCCAGCGTCAGTGTCGACGACGCAACCATCGCCCGCATCGGCGGCGGCCTGCTGGCCCTGGTGGGGGTGGAACCGGGCGACGGCCAGCCCCAGGTGGCGCGCATGGCGACCCGGCTGCTCGGCTACCGGGTGTTCGCCGACGACCAGGGGCGGATGAACCGCTCCCTGGCCGACACCGGCGGCGGCCTGCTGCTGGTCAGCCAGTTCACCCTGGCCGCCGATACCCGGTCGGGCATGCGGCCGGGCTTCAGCACCGCCGCGCCGCCGCAGGAGGCCGAACCGACCTTCGCCGCGCTCGTGGCCGAATGCCGGGCCCGGCATGCCGGACCGGTGGAGACCGGCCGCTTCGGGGCCCACATGGTGGTCCGGCTGGCCAACGACGGGCCGGTGACTTTCCTGCTGCGCGCCTGAATGCGGGCGCCAGGCGCGGTTCGCCGGTGGACGGGCCGCGGCTGGAATCGGGCGCGATCGCCCCCATATGGTCACGGGTCGGGCCACGGGGGCCCGGCTCCGGTGCCCGCGGTCAGGACCCGTACCGCGGGCAATGGTACAATTACGGGTTCACTTTTCTTCCCGGTGCGCGCCTCATGGCGAACGAACGTCCAGCTCAGCAGTCCGACATCAAGCTCCTGATTTCCAAGGGGTTGGAGCAGGGCTACCTGACCTACGCCGAAGTCAACGACCACCTGCCCGACGACCTGGTCGATCCGGAGCAGATCGAGGACATCATCGGCATGATCAACGGCATGGGCATCGAGGTGCACGAGATCGCGCCCGATGTCGAGTCGTTGCTGCTCACCGGCGATTCCACCGGCAACCGCGAGGTCGACGACACCGCGGCCGAGGAGGCGGCGGCGACCCTGACCGCGCTCGATGGCGAGGGCGGCCGCACCACCGACCCGGTGCGCATGTACATGCGCGAGATGGGCACGGTGGAGCTGCTCACCCGCGAGGGCGAGATCGCGATCGCCAAGCGCATCGAGGAAGGCCTGAACCAGATGCTGTCCTCGCTGGCCAGCTTCCCGTGGTCGGTGCAGCTGCTGCTGGAGGAGTACGAGCTGCACAAGGCGGGCAAGAAGCGCCTGGCCGAGATCGTGGTCGGCTTCAACGACCTCGAGGAAGAGGCCGAGGTCCCGGCCGCGGCCGAGCGCGAGGAGGCGGGCACCGCTACCGCGACCGCCAGCGAGGGCGACGACGAGGAGGCCGAGGACGAGGACGACTCCTCCAGCGACACCGAGGACACCGCGCCGACCGGGCCCGACCCGGCCGAGGTGGCGCGCCGCATGGAGACGCTGGCCGGCCTGTACGCGAAGTTCCAGCGGGCCTACGCCAAGCACGGCCCGGAGGCCAAGCAGGTGCTGAAGCTGCGCGAGGAGATGGCCGCCATCTTCACCAGCTTCAAGCTGCCGCTGCCGCTGACCGACGTGCTGGTCAAGAAGCTGCGCGACGTGGTCGGCGAGATCAAGGACCACGAGCGCCGCATCCTCGAGCTGGCGACCAAGGTCGCCAAGATGCCGCGCAAGGACTTCATCCGCTCCTGGGAAGGCAACCAGACCAACCTGGGCTGGGTCGACGACGTGCTCAAGCGCAAGCAGAAGTGGTCGAGCGGCCTGCGCGAGGTCAAGGACCAGATCATCGCCGAGCAGGAAGCCACGATCGCCGTCGAGAAGGCGATGATGGTCACGCTCGCCGACCTCAAGGAGATCAACCGCGCGATGGCCTACGGCGAGGCCAAGGCGCGCAAGGCCAAGAAGGAGATGGTCGAGGCCAACCTGCGCCTGGTGATCTCCATCGCCAAGAAGTACACCAACCGCGGCCTGCAGTTCCTGGACCTGATCCAGGAGGGCAACATCGGCCTGATGAAGGCGGTCGACAAGTTCGAGTACCGCCGCGGCTACAAGTTCTCGACCTATGCCACCTGGTGGATCCGCCAGGCGATCACCCGCTCGATCGCCGACCAGGCGCGCACCATCCGCATCCCGGTGCACATGATCGAGACGATCAACAAGCTCAACCGCATCTCCCGCCAGATGCTCCAGCAGTACGGCCGCGAGGCCACGCCGGAGGAGCTGGCCAAGGAGATGGACATGCCCGAGGACAAGATCCGCAAGGTCATGAAGATCGCCAAGGAGCCGATCTCCATGGAGACCCCGATCGGCGACGACGAGGACTCCCACCTGGGCGACTTCATCGAGGACACCAACGTCGAGTCCCCGATCGAGGCCACGACCAACATCAACCTGTCCGAGACCGTGCGCGACGTGCTCGCCGGCCTGACCCCGCGCGAAGCCAAGGTGCTGCGCATGCGCTTCGGCATCGACATGAACACCGACCACACCCTCGAGGAAGTGGGCAAGCAGTTCGATGTCACCCGCGAGCGCATCCGCCAGATCGAGGCCAAGGCGCTGCGCAAGCTGCGCCA
>Ga0123332_1002989_pt1 | contig 15690 bp, 11 predicted proteins | sample BioC12SIPDNA_4_FD_89958 | JGI IMG/M metagenome (GOLD analysis project Ga0123332, IMG submission 89958) | Anaerobic biogas reactor microbial communites from Washington, USA - Biogas_R2_A C12 SIP DNA | ecosystem: Engineered > Bioreactor > Anaerobic > Unclassified | place: Washington, USA...
GCATCGGTGACCGCGTCCGCATCCAGGAGACCCGCCCGCTGTCCAAGGACAAGCACTTCCGTCTCATCGAGATCGTCGAGAAGGCCAAGTAAGCATCTGCTTATCGACGCCCTGTCGTCCGTAACCCCGCACCGTCCGGTGCGGGGTTTCGTCGTTCGGTGGGGCGGATGGATTGCGACGGTTTCCGTTTGGGGGATAGCCTCCGGTACCATTTTCAGGAATGCGGTCCGCCCCGATGATCGGGGCGAGCCACCACGCGCCCGTTGACCTGTATGAATGTGCGGCAGGAATGGCGGGCGCCCAAGGACGTAGATGAGGATGAGCATTGTCGAACGTGTCGGATCCTGAGAATCGCCCCATTGTCGGATATGTCCCCGGAGGCTTCGACATGCTGCACGTCGGGCACATCAACCTCCTCATCGCCGCGCGGGAACGGTGTGACCTCCTCGTGGTGGGGGTGGCCACGGACGAGTCCCTGGAACGGATGAAGGGCCGTTCCCCGGTCATCCCTCACGCTGAGCGGATGATGCTGGTGGAGTCGCTGCGTTTTGTCGACGAGGTGGTCCCCGACATCGACCAGGACAAGCGGCTGGCCTGGCAGCGCCGCCACTTCGACGTGCTGTTCAAGGGGGATGACTGGAAGGACACCCCGAAGGGGGAGCGGCTGGAGCAGGAACTGGCCGAGGTCGGCGCCCGGGTGACGTACCTGCCGTACACGCCGACGACCTCCTCGACCATCCTGCGCACGTTCCTGCTCAAGGACCTGTCGGAGGACGAGACCCAGGACACCCCGGCATGAGCGGCGCAGACACCTGGGGATCCCGCTACCGGTGGGCACGCGCCTCCCTCGACTCGGCACAGAAGACCGGCCAGGGCGTGCCGGCGTACACCCGCTGGGTGAACCGGCGGGGCGCCCGCGTGGTCGCGGCCGTCGGATACGCGTCCGGGTGGACCCCCAACATGGTCACCGCCATGTCCGCCGCCCTGTCGGTCGCCGGCATGATCCTGCTCCTGGCCGTCCCGCCCGCCCCGTGGCTGGGGGTGCCGGTGGCCGCCCTCCTGGCAGCCGGCTACCTCTTCGACTCCGCCGACGGCCAGTTGGCGAGGTTATCGGGGCGGTCGTCGAAGACGGGGGAGTGGATCGACCACGTCGTCGACGCCTTCCGTTCCCCGGCGATCCACGTCGCCACCGCGGTGGCGGTGATGATCCACCGCCCGGAGATGTGGTGGCTGGCGGTGGTCGCCGTGGTCTACTCCCTGATCACGAGCGGGCAGTTCCTCAGCCAGATCCTGGCGGAGTCCTTCGTCCGCACCGCCGGGCGCAGACAGACCCGGGGCGGGGACGCCCGTTCCTGGATTCTCCTGCCCACCGACCCCGGCACCCTGTGCTGGTCGTTCATCCTGTGGGGGTTCGCGCCCGCCTTCGCGGTGGTCTACACCGTGCTGGCGGCCGTGGCGCTGGCCCACTCGGCGGTGTCCCTGCGGCGTCGCTACCGCGATCTCACCGCCCTCGATGAGGCACAGGGGTAGGACACCATGCCACACATGACAGTGCTGCTCCCGGCGCTCAACGCCGAGGAGACCATCGGGACCGCCGTGGCCTCCACCCTGCGCGGGATGCCGAAGGACGCGCGGCTCTACGTCCTCGACGACGGCTCCACCGATGCCACCGCCGAGAAGGCCCGGGAGGCGGGGACCCGGCGCGGCGTCGTCGATAAGCGGTTGACGGTGGTGTCCCGACCGCCGTCCGGCAGCCTGGCGAACGCGCTCACCTCGATGCTGCCCGAGGTCGACTCCGCACTCATCGCCCGGATGGACGCCGACGACATCAGCCTGCCCTGGCGATTCCGGGTCAGCCTGCCCGCCCTCGACGGCCGGACAGACGCCGTGTTCACCCAGGTCACCCGGATGAACGGGAGGAAGCTCCGGCCGGAACTGCCCCTGGGGATCGGGCCGGAGGCCTTCCCGGTGCACCTGCTGCTGACCAACCCGGTGACGCATCCGTCGATGATCGCGCGTCGGGAAGCGATCGACGCCGCCGGCGGGTTCCGCGACGTCCCGGCCGAGGACTACGACCTGTGGATCCGCATGGCCACCCACGACGCCCGCCTCCGCCGCCTGCCCCACAACAGCCTCATCTGCCGCGCCCACCCCCAGCAGGTCACCGCCACCGCGGGCTGGCACCGGCGATCGTGGACCAACCCCCGGCAGGCGGAGGCCTTCGCCGACCTCAGCGAGAAACTCACCGGCCGCCGGCTGCGCAGAATCGTGGCCATCGCCCAGCTGGACCCGGCGGAGAAGGAGACGGCGCTGCGCCACTTCGCCGACACCGTCACCCCCCTCATCGACGCGCTCCCCCGCAGACAACAACCCCTCCTGCGCCGCCGACTCCGCGAGAGACTGCGGTGGGCGCGCGCCACCGGACCAACCCCCAAGTAAGGATCCCACCCTAATGAATGCGGAGAACCCCGAGACCTCCCTCGACGTCAGCGTCGTGTCCAGGATCGTTCGCCAGCGGAAGAAGTGGATCGTCCTCGGAACCGTCATCGGCATCGCCGGCAGCCTCGCCTACCTGCTCATCACCCCCACGAGCTACACCGCCACCGCCCGGGTGAGCATCACCGCCCTCGGCGCCGAACCCATCCCCGAGGGGCGCTCCCTGTCCAGCGTCCTGGACATCCCCACCGAACGTCAGCTCGCCGCCTCCGCCCTGACCACCGAGGACGCGGCCGCCACCCTCGGGGACGGCTGGACCGCCGACGAACTCCGCTCCGGACTGGCGGTGGCGGGCGATCCCACCAGCACCGTCCTCGCCCTGTCCTACACCGACACCGACCGGGCACGCGCCATCGAGGGGGCCGACGCCCTCGCCGACTCCTACCTCACCGTCCGCTCCGACATGGTGGCCGAACGCGTCGACGGCATGCGGGATACCATCACCGACCGACTGCAGGACTACGAGGAGGAGCTCGAGGAGCTCCGCGCCAGCGGCCTGATCGGCACCGCCACCCAGGTACGCACCGAATCGGTCGAATCCGGCATCATGGCGCTGCAGCAGCGGCTGGCCACCCTCGGGGACCCCGCCGCCGAGGCGGGCCGGGTCATCTCCCCGGCAGCCAGCACCCCGCAGGAGGAATCCCCGGTGCTGTGGAGGGTCATCGCCCTCGGCGTCCTCGCCGGAATCGTGCTGGGCCTCATCCTGGCGGGACTGCGCCACACCTTCGACCGGGTGGCCGCGCACCCCGAGGACATCCGGGACATCCTCGGCGTCCGGCTGCTGCGCGCCCAGGCCCCCTACGGCGAACCGGAACGCTGGACCGCCGCCGCCGCCCTGGCCCACCACCAGCACGACCCGGAGCAACCGCTCCTGGTGCTCACCGACGAAGGCAACGCCGACGCCCTGGCCGCCGCCGACGCCATCGCGGCCACCGGGCGGGCCCTCCGGGTCGACCTCGGCCGGGACCGCGCGGACGTGCTGGCCGACCTGGGGGCCGACCGCCGCGCCGTGGTCATCGTCCCGCCGACGTGGGCGAAAGCGGACCTGGATGACCTGCGCGACGACATCGCCTCCATGGGCACGGAACTCATCGGCGCGCTCGTCGCCGAGCCACGCGCGACGCTGCCGACGGCGGGGAGGTAGCCGACCATGGGCAGCACGCGGGGCATCCTGCACGACCAGCCCGCGGTGACCGACCCCGACCCCCGCCGCAGCCTGGTCGCCGTCGTGGACCGGGACACCGGCGAGGTCACCGTCATCTCCGGCGCGGACACCGACCCGCGGGCACAGGTCCTGCTCCGGGACGGGCGCCGGACCCTCGCCCTCGTCGAGCTCGAGGGCGCGGCCGACGCGGCGGAACGCGCCCTGGCCTCCCACCCGGATCCGGCCCCGTCGCGTGGCTGGGAGGACGGGGCGGGCCGGGACATCCCCGCCACGGTGATCGTGTGCACCCTGGGGAGAAACCCCCTGCTCCCCCTGACCGTCGACGCGCTTCTGGCCCAGACCCACCGCCGCGCGGAGATCATCATCGTAGACAACGACCCCGCCTCCGGCGCCACCCGCCAGCTTCTCGACGGCCACCGCGATCCCCGCCTCCGTATCGTCGAGGAACCCCACCCCGGGCTGTCCCGCGCCCGGAACACCGGGGTGGCGGCCGCGACGGGGGAGATCATCGCCTTCACCGACGACGACGCCCTCCCGCACCCCACCTGGCTGGCGTCCCTGCTCGACGTCTTCGCCTCCGCCCCGCCCGGGGAGATCGGTGCGGTGACCGGCCCCGCCTTCGCCGCCGAACTGCAGAGCCGTTCCCAACGCTTCTTCGAGGCCCGTGGCGGCTTCCCCGCCCAACCGGAGCCCCTCGTGTGGTCCCTGTCCGACCCTTCCCCGCACTGCGCCCGCTTCGGGGCGCGCGGGGAGGGTGGGCCCCTGTTCCCCGTGGCCACCGCCCGCGTCGGCGCCGGGGTGTCCATGGCCTTCAGCCGACCGGCGCTGGACGCCCTCGGCGACTTCGATGTCCGGCTGGGGGCGGGCACCCTCACCAACGGCGGGGAGGACCTCGACGCCTTCGCCCGCGTCCTCGACGCCGGCCTGACGATCATCTACAACCCCGACGCCGTGGTCCACCACGTCCACCGCCGGGACATGGCCGGGCTGGAGAAGCAGATCCACGGCAACGGCACCGGCATGGCCGCCCTGCTGACCGTCTCCCTCCTCCGCCACCCCGCCCGCCTGGGGCTGCTCCTGCGCCGGGTGCCGTCGATCCTGTCGCGCGTCGCACCGGGCACCGAGCGGATGCAGGGCAACGAGGACGACGTCCCCGCGGCCCTGAGCAGGCAGGAGATCACGGGTTTCCTCCGCGGCCCCGTACTCCTCGTCCGGGAGATCCTCCGCCAGCGGCGCACGCGCGGGAGGAACTGATGATCACCTACCCGACCTCCCGCCCCCGGACTCCGCGCCGGGTGGAGAACCTGGGCGGCGCCCTGGTGCTGCTGCCGTTCGCGGCGTATGTGCTGTGGTGGGTGCTGGGCGTCGGTGACTTCATCTGGATCATCGCCGGGGCGCTCATCGCCGCGAGCTGGATCGGCGCGCGCGGCCTGCGGATCCCCCCGGTGTTCATCCTGTGGGTGCTTTTCGTGGCCTGGGCCGGCGTCTCGCTGGTGATGAATGACACCCCGGGCCGGACCGTGGGGGCGGTGTACCGGCTGCTGCTCTACGCCGCCGCCGGGATCCTCCTGGTGCACACCTTCAATGCCCGGCGGGCGCTGCCGCTGCAGCGGGTGACGGGTGCGATGGTGTGGTTCCTGGCGGGCATGACCCTGGTCGGGTACCTGGCGTTGGCGTTCCCGCAGGTGGTGATCCGCACCCCGATGTCGTGGATCATGCCGCGCGGGCTGGCCTCCAACCAGCTGATCGACGAGATGATCATCCGCCGGATGGCGCACTGGAACCCGGACGCGTGGATCGAGCAGGCCGTCCGCCCGGTGGCGCCCTTCCTCTACGCGAACACCTGGGGGAACGTCTACTCGCTGGTGCTTCCCCTGGCGATCCTCCACCTGTGGCTGGGCTGGCACAGCCGGTACCGGTGGCCCACCCTGCTGGTGATCCTGGCCAGCGTCTTCCCCGCTCTGAGCACCCTCAACCGGGGAATGTTCGTCGGGCTCGGCGTGGTGTTCGCCTGGGTGCTGCTCCAGGCCCTGCTCCGCGGGCGGATCCTCCTGGCGGTGTCCGGGGCCGCGGCCGGTCTGGCGGCTGTTTTCGCGTGGGCGGTGTCCCCGTGGGGGGAGGCGCTGCGCACCCGGGTCGAGACCACCGACTCCACCGTGGACCGCGCCCAGTTGTACCGTTCCACCTTCGAGGCGGCGCTGCAGTCACCGCTGGTGGGTTACGGTTCGCCCCGCCCGGCGGAGGACCCCTGGTTGCCGTCCCTGGGTACGCAGGGGCAGTTCTGGACGGTGCTGTACTCCCACGGCGTCATCGGCGCCGTGCTGTTCACCGGCTTCCTCCTCGGTGTGTTCCTGCTGGTGATGCGGCGCCGCGACGTGGTGGGGGCGGTGCTGGGTGGACTCATCCTGGCCACCGTCGTCGAGACCGTGTTCTACGGCATGATGACCGGCATCATGGTCTCCATGGTCGTGGCGGCCCTCGCGCTGCGGCCGGACACCGTCGTCAGCAGCGGGGATCGTCGGGGAAGGTACGCTCGGCCATCCGCCAGACGTCGACCTCCCGGACGAAGGTGACCAGCATGAGGGAACGCCTCTCCTCCGCCGGGACGTCGGCGTTGACCACGACCCCGTTCTCATCCACCACGTTGACCTGGGAGGAGTCGACGCAGACCCGGGCGCGGACCACCGACGGGTCGTCGGTCGCCTCGATCTCCGAGACGGTGACGGAGGCCTCGCCCTCCTGGTGCCAGCCCTCGACCGCCCATTCCTGGCGCTGGTTCTCGATGTCCTCCAGGGCGGCGGCGGTGAGCACCTCGCTGAGGTCGAGTGTGGCGGCCGGGTCGTCCAGGGTGGACAGGCTCACGTCGAGGATGTCCTCCATCAGCCCGGTGTCGATGTCCCCCGGGGCCTGCGGGGTCGGGGCCGCCACCGTTGAGGTGGTGGTGGGGGTGGTCACGTCCGCCGGGGTGTCCTGTGCGGGCGGGTTCCCGGTGGAGGTGTCTGAGCAGCCGCTCAGGGCGAGGATGGCCGCGACCACGGCGGCGACGAGAAACCGTGACATTGGTTACTCCCGGGGGTATGCAAGTATGGATAGGTCAGATACTAGCACTGTGGCCGGTGCGGAAAGGGCGACGAGGTGAGCCGCGAGGAATCGACATCCGAGGCGCGGGAGGGCAGGCGTGAACTGGCCCGCGGCGGCGGTCTGAGCTTCTTCGGCTCCGCCGGCAGCGCCCTGCTGGGGTTCGTGCTCACTGTGGTGATCACCCGCCTGCTCGGGGCGGAGGGGGCGGGTGTCGTGTTCCAGGCGACGGGTGTCTTCGCGGTGGTGCTGGCCTTCGCCAAGGTGGGGCTCGATTCGACGGCCATCTACCTGTTGCCCCGCGTCCGGCTGGATGATCCCCGCCGGATCCGGTCCACCATCATGGCCTTCGTGCTCATCGCGCTGGTGGCCAGCGTGGCGTTGGCCGTGGCGCTGCAGTTCGTGGCCCCGGTGTTGTGGCCGGGGGAGGGCAACCCGGTGTCGGGTTCGGTGCGGGCGCTCGGGGTGTTCATTCCCGCGGGTGCGGTGATGCTCATCGCGGCGGCGATCCTGCGTGCGCTCGGTTCGGTCCGCGAGTATGTCCTGGTCAACAACATTGCCATCCCGGCGTTGCGTCCGCCGTTGGTGGCGGTGGCGGCGGTGGCCACGGGGTCCGTGGTGGTGGTGTCGGTGGCGTGGGCGCTGCCGTTGGCGTTGATGATGATGGTGGCGGCGGTGATGGTCTCCGGTCATGTGGGGCGCCTGGAGGCGGGGGAGGCGGGCCGGCTGTGGCCTTCGCGTGCGCAGGTGCGGGAGATCATCGGCTTCGCGGCGCCGCGGACGGCGTCGGCGGGGTTGGAGCAGGCGATCATCTGGGTCGATGTGCTGCTCGTCGGCTGGTTGCTCAGCGACCAGGCGGCCGGTGTCTATGGTGGTGCGGCCCGTTTCATCCAGGCGGGTCTGGTGGTCGACGCCGCGTTGCGGGTGGTTGTCTCGCCGCGTTTCTCGGCGCTGCTCCATCAGCGGAAGGACGCGGAGGTGCGCGATCTCTACGTCACCGCGACGATCTGGCTGGTGCTCATCGCCTCGCCGATCTATGTCCTGCTGGCGGTGTTCGCCCCGGTGTTCCTCGACCTGCTGGGCCCGGGGTTCCGGGAGGGGGCGACGGTGCTGGCGATCCTGGCGGTGGGTATCACGGTGACGTTTCTGGCGGGCAACATCCACTCGTTGCTCATCATGAGCGGGCGTAGCGGGTGGGCGGCGATCAACAAGGTCGTGGTGCTGGTGGTCAACGTCGTGGGCAATGTGTTGCTGATCCCGGTGTGGGGGATCGAGGGGGCGGCCGTCGTGTGGGCGGCGAGCATGCTTATCGACGCCGCCCTGGCCGCCATCGAGGTCCGGGTGTTCCTCGGGATCCGCGCCCCGTGGTGGGAGGTGACCCGACCGTTGGCGTTGGTGGTGATCACCGGCGCGGTCCCGGCGTTGCTCATCGGCGCGCTCATGGGGCGGACGGTGGGGGCGATGGCCCTGGCGGTGGTGGTCTGCGGGGCCCTGTACGTGGCGGCGTGCTGGTGGCTGCGGCGGCCGCTCCGCCTGGACGGGCTGCTGGGCCTGCTGTGTTCCCGCCGCTGAACGCTAAACCCCCGGGGGTAGCAAACGGATAGTGGTGATGGTGGATGATCCTGAGAAACGGGTATGGTTTCTCTGCCTGCCACGACCTGGGAGGCCAAGGTAAACGTGCATAAGGTGGTTCGTCCCGGTGTTCCCTGTGTTGTCTTCACGCCTGCTGCGACTGCTCGTGGTCAATCTCCTCATCTGGTCAATGGCGGCGGTGGCCTTCCCCGTCGCCCGCGCCCAGGATCCGGCCCCGGAGCCGACGCCGGTGGTGCGCGACGGCAGTTCACCCGCCACCGCGGCGGGCTCGTGCTGGGCCCTCAAGCAGGATTTCCCGCGGCTGCCGAGCGGCGCCTACTGGTTGCTCACCCCGCACATGGAGGCGCCGCAGCAGTTCTACTGTGACCAGACCATGGACGGCGGCGGCTGGGTGCTCATCGGCCAGGGGCGCGAGGGCTGGCAGCCCTACGCCGACGGCGCGGGTGACCCGGCCCGCCTGCTCGACCGCGGCCGCAGCCCCGAGGATTTCACCCCCGTGCAGCTGCCCGCCGACACCGTCGACGGGCTGCTGTCGGGGACCGCGGTCAACCAGCTGGAGGAGGGCATGCGCGTGGTGCGTGCCCGGAACAGTTCCGGCACGAGGTGGCAGTCGGTGGACATCGTGCCGGGGAAGATGTCCACGTGGACGTGGGCGCACGCCACGGAGGACACCGCCGCCCGCTACCGTTTCGACAACGGTTCCTGGCGGTCGGGCGGCCAGTTCGAGGCGGGTTTCGGCACCGACTCCCTGTACAACCGCGTGGACATGTCGATCTCCTCGACCCGTGACTGGCACCGCGGCTACGGCTACGGCTCGTGGGTCCTGGAGGGCAGCACCTCCCCGACCAACTACTTCTGGTCGCCCCGCGGTTCGGCGCCTCTGCCGTACAGTGAGCTCTACCTGCGCCCCCGGATCTCCTCGGACTCCTTTGATCCGATCCCGGACGAGGGCACCCCGGCCTCCCAGTCGCGGGGCCTGGTGGACAATTTCGCGGCCCCGACGACGTGGGGTGTGACCGGTAACCTCAACGGGCGCGTGGCGGAGGGCAATGCCCCGGTGCAGGCCTTCGCGGAGATCGGCGACACGATGTTCGTGGGCGGCAACTTCACCCACGCCGAGCAGAAGTCGACCGGGCGGGCGGAGCCCCGCACCGCGTTGGCGGCCTTCGACTCCACGACGGGTGATCTGCGGGAGGGGTTCCGCCTCGAGTTCGACAACCAGGTCAAGGCCCTGCTGGAGCTTCCCGACGGCCGGCTCCTGGTCGGCGGCGACTTCCGCCATGTCAACGGTGAGCCGCATGTGGGAACCGTGGTCGTCGACGCCTACAGCGGGGAGATCGACCCCAGCTGGACGCTGCAGGGCACCAACCGCCTGTCCTCCGGACTGGTGAGCGTCACGTCTTTGTCCCTGTCCGGTGACTTCGTCTACCTGGGCGGTAACTTCACCCACCTGTCGGATGACTCGGTGAGGGACTCCTATTCCCGCGGTGCGGGCCGCGTGCGCCTCAACGGAACCCCGGACCGCTACTGGAACCCGGAGTTCAACGGCACCGTCGTCGACATCGACACCTCTGCTGCGGGCGACCGCTTCTACGCGGCGGGGTACTTCACCCGTTCGGCGACCCATGTGGCGATGAAGGCGACCGCCCTGTCGACGGAGCCGGGCGCGCTGCCGGTGTCGGACTGGGTGTTCCAGGGCAGTGCGGATGAGCGCACGAACTATCAGCAGGCGATCGAGGACGCCGGCGAGGTGCTGTTCGTCGCCGGTTCCGAGCACTCCCTCCTCGGCCATGACACGCAGACCTTCGAGCGGGTGTCGGGTTCGATCACCAAGAACATCGGCGGTGATTTCCAGGCGATCGCCTCGAACGGTGACATCACCTACGCGGGGTGCCACTGCACCCAGAACATGTACGAGAACGCCCACCTGTGGCCCACCATGAACCGGGACTGGACGCGGGTCGACAGCATCCAGTGGGTCGGGGCGTGGGATGCCCGGACCGGCAGGCAGCTGGGCGAGTTCTCCCCGTACCACCTGAAGTCCGCCAACGGTGGCGCGTGGAGCCTGTACATCGCCTCCGACGGGGCGCTGTGGGTGGGCGGTGACTTCCTCCGCTCGCACACGTCCCTGCACACCTCGCAGTGGAACGGCGGCTGGGTGCGCTACCCGGCGTTGGACGTGGAGGCACCGCAGACCCCGTCCCAGGTGTGGGCGGACGGTTCCGGTGAGGAGGAGATCGAGCTGCGCTGGTCGGCGGTCAGCGATGCGGTGGCCTATGAGGTGCTCCGCGACGACCGCGTCATCGCCCACGTCGAGGGAACGGGGGCGACCGTCCCGCGCGGCGGTGACAACCGCTTCTTCGTCCGGGCCGTTGACGCGGCGGGGAACCGCTCGGCGTCGACAAGCAGGTGGCTGGCGCCCACGCCGGGTGAGGTCGACCCGAGCTCCCCGGTCCTCATCGACGAGGGCGCGCTGTGGCGCTACTCCTACGATCAGGGCGCGCCCGCGGCCGGGTGGAACACCGTCGGGGCCGACCGCTCCACCTGGGACGAAGGCGCGGTACCGGTGGGGTACGGGGCGGGTGGCCTGGCGACGCAGCTGACGCCGCCGACGGGTTCCCCGCGCCCGGTGACCACCTGGTTCGCCCACGAGTTCACGGTGGCCGATCCGACGGCCTTCACCACGGCAACCCTGGATTATGTCGCGGATGACGGGGCGGTCGTCTACCTCAACGGGCGCGAGATCCACCGCACCCGCATGCCGGAGGGGCCGATCTACCCGGATACCCGCGCGCACGCCCCGATCTCCACGACCGCCGCCCGGGCGGAACGCCCGACCGTCGAGGTGCCGTCCGCCTGGCTGGTGGAGGGGACGAACGTGCTGGCGGTGGAGACGCACGTCAACTACCTCTCCAGCCCGAACCTGTCCTTCGACGCGAACCTCATGGTGACGGATGCCGCGCCGGCGCCGGAGCCGGTGGTGGAGGAGCCGGTGTACTCCCCGGGGATCGGCGAGGGTGAGGTCTGGAGCTACTGGTACGAGATGGAGGAGCCCGCGATCGGGTGGGACACCGTCGCCGACGTCTCCCTCTGGGAGCAGGGCGTGGCCCCGATCGGTTGGGGCCACCACGGCGTGGCCACGGTGCTGGATGTGCCGGCCGCCGAGCGCGCCCGCACCATGTACTTCGTCAAGGACCTGGACATCGATCCGCTGCAGCTTGACGACGCCGCGGTGCTTATCCTCCGGGTCCGCGCCGACGACGGCGTCCTCGTCCGCCTCAACGGCGAGGAGGTCGGGCGTCACCGCATGCCGGAGGGGGCGGTCACGCATCACACCAACGCGGAGACGGCCGTGAACACCGCCACCGCCATCGCGGATCCGCTCATCATCGAGATCCCGGTCGCGGCACTCATCGCCGGCCCCAACCGCATCGCGGTGGAAACACACCTGAACTACCGGTCGAGTCCGTCCATCACGTTCGAACTCTCAGCGGAGGTCATCACGCCATGACGCAGCACACCCTGGACCCGGTGGCGGAACTCGCCCGCCGGATCACCCGCCCGGGCACCGTGGTGACCTGGCTGAATCACTGGTCCATCCAGCACGCCGACTGGTCGGCCCTGTCCCGGGTGGACTGCATCGGGATCGACGGCACGCTGCTGCAGCTGCTGCTCCGGCGCGCCGGCATCGAACTCGGCCGGACGTCCGCGGACCTCGTCCTGCCGGTCCTCTTCCGGGAGGAACTCCCGGCGGACAGCGCGGTGGCCCTCATCGGGGCCGCCCCCGGGGTGGCCGCCACCGCCGCCGCCCGGATCGAGCGGCACCGCACCCGCGCCTGGGACGGCTACGGGGAACTCGCGGAGCTGCGCGCCGACCCCGCGGAACTGCGCGCCTTCGCCCCCGACGTCATCATCCTGGGGTTGGGCGCGGGCCTGCAGGACGAGGTCGCCGTCGAGCTGCACACGGTGGCTCCCGACGCGGTGATCTGCACCGCCGGGGGATGGATCGACCAGTACTCCCGGAAGGAACAGTACTTCCCGGCCTGGGTGCACCGGCTGCGCCTCGGATGGTTGTGGAGGATCATCCACGAACCCCGCCGACTCATCCGCCGCTACACACTGGATGCGGTGACGGCGGTGGTGCGGCGGCGACGATTCGTCGAGAAGCTGCGGGGGATCGGCGCCCGGCCGACGTCATCCTGCCTGGAGATCCCCCGGGATCAGTAGGCGCCCTCCTTGGAGAGCACGGCCTTGACCGTGCGCAGCAGGATCCGCAGGTCGAGCAGCGGCGAGCAGTTCTCCGCGTAGTACAGGTCGAGGTGGACCGAGTCCTTCCACGACAGGTTCGAACGACCCATCGTCTGCCACAGGCCGGTCAGGCCCGGCTTGATGAGGAACTTGCGCAGCACCTCCGGCTCGTAGTTGGCCACCTCGCGGGGCAGCGGCGGGCGCGGCCCGATGAGGGTCATGTCGCCGACCAGGACGTTGAACAGCTGGGGGAGCTCGTCGATGCTGTACCGGCGCAGGAAACCGCCGACGCGGGTGATCCGCGGATCGCACTTGAGCTTGAACAGGATCTCGTTGCCGCTGTCCGCCGACATGCCCATCCGCTCCCGCATCTCCTGGAGGGCTTCCTCGGCATCGGTCCGCATCGTGCGGAACTTGTGCATCCGGAAGTGGCGGCCGTTGTGGCCCACCCGGACCTGGGAGAAGAAGACGGGGCCGCCGTCGGATGCCTTGATGCTCGCGGCGACGATGAGCCACACCGGCAGCAGCAGGATGATGCCGAGGCTCGCCGCCACGATGTCGACGAGGCGCTTCGACTGGAAGTACCAGCCGTTGTAGCGCCCGGGGGCGAGGTCGATGATCGCGGGTTTGATACCCGCCCGCAGGGTCATCCGCTCGGCCGACACGCCCTTGATCGGCAGCAGGAAGGACATCCCGATGCCGGCGCCCTCCAGGATCCAGCCGAGGGAACGGGACTGGTTGGCGCTGAGCCCGGAGTCCGGGGACACCAGCAGGGTGTCCGCGCCGCTCTCGACGACCTCCTTGAGGATGTGCATGAGCGGGGTGTCCGATGCGAGGGCGTCCTTCGCCGAGATGTGGCCGATGACGGTGACCCCGGTGCGCTGCCAGCGGTGGAGATCCTCGACGGTGTCGTCGGATTCCTCGTCGGCGCTGAGCACGATGTGCGCCTGGCTGTGGTCACCGGCCTGCGCGCGCCGGGTGGCCTGTGAGCGGACGATCAGCCGCGCGAGGAAGATCAGCAGCAGCCCCAGGGGCAGTGCCCGGGAGAACAACTCGGTGGGCACCAGGTTGAGGATGGTCTGGTCGATGATGGCGACGGTGCCGAACAGCAGCAGGGTGGCCAGCATGATCTTCTTCACCGGGATCCGCAGGCCCCGCAGCGTGTGGCTGGAGTACGCGCCCGCGTTGGCCAGCATCAGCTGCCATCCGATGAACAGCACGATGCCCAATGCGTACAGGCCGTTCCGGTCGAGGGGATTCTCCGCAGGGATGTGATCGGGATACACGTAGAGGAACGTGGTGAACAGCGCCGTCCCGATGGCGGCCGCGTCCCCCAGGTGCAGGGCGTTGCAGGGGGACAGCCGGCGGCGCCTGGCGCGGCGGCGAGTGGCGAGTGTCGCTCGCGGGCCCATGGGCGCAGTGCTCGGACTGGTCATGGTGTCTCCCCTGTGCGGTCATGCGCCGACGATCTGCCGGCGATGTTGGCTTAGACTTTACTGAGAGTTTGAACGTTGTTAAGAGGGGGTAGTTAAAAGGGGGTAGTGGATAGTATGGCTATCATACGGGGGTGACGAATCGCCAAATCACACGGCCGCAACACCGAAAAGCTCCAGGTGGGATCGCTTTCCGGAGACGTCAGCGGGGGCGAGGTCTGACCTCTCTCAGGGCGTGTAAATGTATATAGAGCCGGGGGTGGGTGTGCGGGATGTAACGATTGTGAAGCGCCACCCGATGCCGGCCGGCGATCCCCTAGGCGGCCCGGCGGATGGCGTCAAGGAACTCCAGGTACCGGGCGCGCACCGCGAGCAGCGGTTCGACGACCTTCTCCTGGGAGATGGAGGAGACCTCGCGTCTCAGGGCCCGCCGCGTCCGGTGTTTGACACTCGAGCCGATCGCCAGGCCGAATACGCCTGTGAACATGCCGAGCACGATGCCCAGCAGCAGGCCGCCGGCGATGAGCAGGGTGGGGATGGGCCAGCCCTCGACCTCGGGGATGATGTCGTCGAGGAAGGGGTAGAGCACGCCGGGCAGGAACGCGGCGAGCAGGTACCAGCCGATGCCCACGAGCGCGGCGACCAGCGCCAGCCACTGGATCACGGTGAACAACCCCCACGCCTTCGACGGCTGGGCGGGCAGTTTCGTGCGGGCGGCGGCGCGGTCGAGGTCCTCGGGCAGCGTCTCGACGATCGCCTCCGTCTGATCCACCACCGACGACGCCCAACGGTCCGGCAGCCCGGCGGCGACGGCCTGCGCGTACCCGCGCACACCCCGGTTGGCCACGGCCTTGCCGGAGGCGTCGAGCTGCGGGATCGACGAGCGGTGCACGCCGACCTCGTCGGCGTCCTCGCGCAGCCCGAGCCTCTTCAGGGGGTCGGCGCGCAGGCGCAGCAGCCAGGAGGTGAGCAGCCAGCCGGTCTTCTGGCCCAGCCGCTTGCGGTAGGCCGCGGCGGTGGCGGCGGCCAGGCGGTCGGCGCCGGCGGCCTCGGCGAGGTGGTCGTCGAGGCGTCGCTTGTCCATCGCCGTGACGTCGGTGAGCTTCTGCTTCGCGACGAACGGGGCCGTCACCGTCTGCAGGTCCGCCTCGATGCGGGCCTGCTGGGCGGAGTGCGCGGAGGCGACCTTGGCGATGGCGGAACGCAGGTCGTCGACACCGGCCCCGGTGCGGGCGGAGGTGCGGATGACCTTGACCTTCCTGAGGCCGTCGTCGGCAAGCAGCTGTTCCAGGGAGGCGGAGACGCGCCGGGCGTCGTCGGCGGCGAGGCGGTCGGACTTGTTGAGCACCGCGAGGGTGACCGAGCTGTGCGAGGCATGCGGCCGGATGAAGTGGTCGTGGATGATCGAGTCCGCGTACTTCTCGGGATCCGTCACCCACACGAGCACGTCGACCTGGCCGGCCAGGCGGGTCGCGATGGCCCGGTGCTCCGGTTCCACGGAGTCGAAGTCGGGGAGGTCGAGGAGGATGACGGGGCCCGCGCCGGGGGCGAACTCGCCGGGGCGGTTGCGGCGGTCCTCGACCTGGAGCCAGTCGAGGAGCTCCTCGGAACCCTGCGGGTCCCACACGGCGGCCAGGGGCGAGGACGTCGTCGGGCGGCGGGCGGCGGTCTTGCCCA
>Ga0123332_1002999_pt1 | contig 15655 bp, 14 predicted proteins | sample BioC12SIPDNA_4_FD_89958 | JGI IMG/M metagenome (GOLD analysis project Ga0123332, IMG submission 89958) | Anaerobic biogas reactor microbial communites from Washington, USA - Biogas_R2_A C12 SIP DNA | ecosystem: Engineered > Bioreactor > Anaerobic > Unclassified | place: Washington, USA...
GCGCGCCTATGCCGCCCTGCGCCCTGGTGGGCTCTTGTTGCTCGAGCCTCACACTTATGAGGGTGTGGTCAGCATCGCTGGCCACGGTGGCGGACGACGAGACTGGTCGGCATCGAACCGAGGTCTTTTTTCCGCCCAGCCTCACCTGCTGCTCACTGAGGCGTTCTGGGACGGCGAACAGAACGTCGCGACCGAGCGATTCTATGTCATTGATGCCGCTACCGGCCGCATCACGCGCAGTGCGCTGAGCACGCAGGCCTACAGTAGCGAGCAGTACATGGCGCTGCTCGAGGGCGCCGGGTTTGTTGGGCTGACATTCTATCCCTCGTTACTCGGTGAGCCCGATCCCGAGCAGAGCGCGCTCCTGGCTATCACAGCGCGCCGCTCGGCCTGATCACCATCTGCTGTTGGGAGGTCGCGATGCACAAGACACCTCGTCTGGCCGGGCCGTGGGTCAACGTGTACCAGCCACAACCCGCCACTTATCCGGGGCCCGATTCGCCCACCTTTCGCGCTGGCCAACGCTACGAAAGCTGGGTGCCCAACGACTTTACCGTGCTCGCCGGCCCCGACGGCCGCTGGCATGCCCTGGGCATCACCCATCCCGAGGGCGGCGCCACAGTGCACGAGGCCGAGTGGCTTGCCTTTCACGCGGCCGCGCCGGTGGGCGCCTTTGCCGAGCATTTGCACGTGGGCGCCTGGGAGCAGATGCCTCACCTGCTGCCACCCGGCGAGCGGCCCGGCGAGCGGCCAGAGCTGTGGGCGCCTTTCTGCTATGCTCACGAGGACACCTACTATCTCTACTATGGGCCCACCGAGATGCGCCTGGCTACCTCGAACGATCTCTATCACTGGCAGCCGCAGGGCGTGGTCTTTGGAGGAGAAGAGGGCGCGCGTGACCCCTGTGTGGTGTGGCACCATGGGCGCCATCTGATGGTGTACATCGCCGGCCATACGCTCTATGCGCGCGAGTCGGATGATCTGCGTCACTGGGATGAGCGACGGGTCATCTATACGCTAGACCGCCCTGGCTCGCCCGAGTCTCCCTACCTGGTACTGCGCCCCGAGGGCAACTATCTCTTTTACTGCATCTACGATGGCACCAATACCGACTATGACGATCGTACCAGCGTGCTGTTCAGCGAGACGGTCGACTTTACGCAGGCCCCGGTGGTGGCCGAACTGCGCGCTCATGCCCCCGAGGTGATTTGCGACGAGTGCGGCGACTGGTACCTGGCCAGCGTCGAGCGGCCCTATCGCGGTGTGAGTGTGGCACCATTGGCCTGGGTCTGATGGCACGGAAGGAGAGATGGCTGAACGATCGCTCCGTGGCTTGCCGCGCAACATCTGGGCGGTGAGCCTGACCAGCTTTTTCATGGACGTCTCGTCAGAGATGGTGCTGAACGTGCTGCCCCTCTTTTTGAGCACGGTGCTGGGCACGCCCACGGCTATCATCGGGTTGATCGAGGGGTTGGCCGAGGCGACGGCCAGCGTGCTCAAGGTGTTCTCGGGCTGGCTGTCTGACCGGCTGGGCAGCCGCAAGTGGCTGGCCGTGGCCGGGTATGGCATCTCGGCACTGTCCAAGCCATTCTTTTACATCTCGGGCAGTTGGAGCACGGTGCTGGCCGCTCGCTGGAGCGACCGCGTGGGCAAAGGCGTGCGCACCGCTCCGCGTGATGCGCTGGTGGCCGATTCGGTGACGCCGTCACAGCGCGGCCTCGCCTTTGGCCTTCATCGCGCAGCCGACACGGCCGGCGCCATGCTGGGCCTGCTCATCGCCTTGCTGGTGGTGTTGCTGGCGCGCAACCCCGGCGGCGAGCTCACCCGCTCGACCTTCCGGACGCTGGTGCTCATCAGCCTGGCGCCCGCCGCCATCGCTGTGCTGTCTCTGGCGATCGGCGCTCGCGAGGTCAAGCCTGAGGGGCCGCGTGCGCGCGTCGCGGTGAGCTTCAGAGGCTTGGGCCAGCCCTTTCTGGTGTTCATGCTGATCGTGGGCCTGTTCGACCTCGGCAACTCCTCAGATGCCTTCCTGGTGCTGCGCGCCCAGGAGCGTGGCCTGGAGCTGCCGGGCATCTTGGGCATGCTGATCACGTTCAATCTGATCTACACTCTGGTGTCGGCTCCGGCCGGGGCCCTCTCAGACCGGGTGGGGCGCCGCAAGCTGATCGTTGGGGGCTGGCTGGCATACGCGGCGATCTATCTGGGCTTTGCCCTGGCAGGCGCCGGGTGGCACGTGTGGGCGCTCTATGGCCTCTATGGCATCTACTATGGGCTGGCCTATGGCACGGCCAAGGCTATGGTGGCCGACCTGGTGCCGGTGGCGCTGCGCGGCACAGCCTTTGGCGCCTACAACTTTGTGCTGGGCCTGCTCGACCTGCCGGCCTCGCTCATCGCGGGTCTGCTGTGGCAGGGCGCGGGGCGCTGGTCGGGGTTTGGCGCCGCTGCGCCTTTTTACTTTGGCGCAGGAGCGGCGCTGCTGGCCAGTCTGCTGCTCATGGCATGGAAGCCACCCCAGGCCGTGGCTCCTCAGTCGCAAAAGCAGTCTCTAGCGGAGGTATCGTGATGACCGTGAAACTGGATGCGCAGCGGCTCGAGGCCGCCGCGACCCCGGCGCTGCAGGCTCTGATCGATAACCAGACCTACGCAGGCTTTGGCGCGGCGGTCTGGCAAGGGGGCGATCTTTTCTACGAGCGCTACCTTGGTCGCAGTGACCGTGAGGCCGATGTCGCCTGCAACCACGACACCATTGTACGCATCTACTCGATGAGCAAGCCCATCACCGGCGCGCTGTTGGCCATCTTGTGGGATCGCGGTCTCTGGCAGATCGATGACCTAGTCGCCCAGTACATCCCCGAGTTCGCAGACACGCGCGTGTATGTTAGCGGCGGGCCTAGTGACTATCGCACTGAGCCTGCCACGACGACGATGACGTTGCGGCACCTGTTCACGCACACGGCCGGCCTCTCGTACGGCTTTGACGAGAACGATCCGGTCGATCAGATCTACCATGAGGGGGCTCCGGCAGGCTATCTTGACGGCAGCTACAATCCCGACCTGAGAGAGTTTGTAGCCATGCTGGCGCAACTGCCGCTTCGTTCTAACCCCGGCACAGCGTATCACTACTCATTCGCCATCGATGTGCTGGGGCGCGTAGCTGAGGTCATCACGGGGAGCTCGTTCCGTAACCTGCTGCGCGCCCTTCTGTTCGAGCCGCTGGGCATGGCCGACACCGATTTCACCGTCGATGATGCCAGGCTCGCCCGGTTTGCTCCCTGTTACAGTCCTACCGCCAGCGGCGGTCTGACGCGCATGACCGGCCAGGGTGACGCACGCTACCGCCCCGGTTACCGTCTCTGGTCGGGGGGCGGCGGGCTTACCTCGACGCTGTACGACTATGGCCGCTTTCTGCGCATGCTGCTCAACGGCGGCGAGTTGGATGGCGTCCGCGTGCTCAGCCCAGAGGCGGTACGCTACATGATGACTGATCATCTGCCCTCGGCGCTGCTGCCCTTTGAGGCCAACAGCCCGGGTGTGGGCTATGGCCTGTGCGGTTCGGTACGTGTGGCCCAAGACCCCGCGAATCCCTGGGAACCAGTGGGTGTCTATCGCTGGGCCGGCGCTGCCTCGACTACCATGTGGGTCGATCCCAGCAACGGCATCGCAGGTATCACCACGCCCCAGTTGATGCCGGGGAACATGGCGGCTGGCGACATCTTGCGGCAGAGGGTGTACGAGTCTGCCTGAATAGGTGCGACCTGTGAGCCCAGGATGTAGGGCCACCCCCTTGAGGGTGGCCCTGTGGGTTTCGTCGCGCTAGAGCGCCTTTCTGCCTAGATACCAGGCGATGCATTCGTACCTCTCGTTGACCCGCGCCTCGGCCCCGCCTGCGAGGCGCGGCGGCACGACCACCTTATCGCTCGCACGCCAGTTGACGGGCGTGGCCTCGCCATGGCCGTCGCTTGTCTGCAAGGCGTCGATCAGCTTGCGGATCTCGTCCACGCTGCGCCCATTGCCCAGAGGCTACAGATCATGGTGCGGAGCACGCCCTGATCATCGCTCACGAACACGGCGCGCATTGTCTGTGTTGGCATGGCGCATCCACGCGCCATGCCATACTTGCTGGCCACCTTCATGTCGATGTCGGCGCTCACAGCAAAGGGGATACGCCCCCTAGCTGGTCTCGATATGACGCACCCAGGCGATGTGGCCGTGATCGCTGTCGATCGACAGCCCCAGCAGCTCAACACCGCGTTTCATCAGCCTGGGGTGGATCTTGGTAAAGGCGATGGACTCGGTGTGGGCCGATGCAGAGTCGACCGGTGCGAGCAAAGCACCAGCCACTTGCCGCCATAGTCCGAGAGCTTGATGGGCCCATGAGTAGTGACGGTCTCGAACTTGGGCGCAGGCTCTTTCAGCAGGGGCAGGTGCGCGCGCTCACAGCCACAACCCTCGTGGCAATCGCGATCCGTCTGTGCGGACATGATCTTGGCTACCAGAGACCATGTTATAGTCATCAGCACCTCCTGACGAGAAGAGCAGTATTATGCAGCGGAAATATAAAGAATAGTAGGATCACTCGACACCGGATGGTTTGCCGGTGAGCGTTGCATTGACTAGACTGCATCCCCTTGTCTCGAGCGACCAGTTGGAGCCTGGAGGTGGCCGTATGCAGTACCGTCGATTAGGGCGTACGAGTTTGCGCGTCAGTGAGATCGGCCTGGGCACCGAGTATCTGCTCAATCAGCCCGCTGAGGTCATGCGCGATGTCCTCGCCGCGGCCACAGCCGCCGGCTGCAACTACATGGACATCCTCTATGTCACGCGCGCCTTCTGGCGCGACTTTGGGCCGGCGCTACGACCGTTCCGCGACAAGTGGCATGTACAGGCCCATTTTGAAGCCGAGGGGGGTACGTGGGGACCGCCCGATCTCAAGGCATCGGTAGAGACCTTTGACTGGCTGCTATCGGAGCTGGGTGGCTATGCTGATGTAGCGATCTTGAGCATGATGGACTGGGACAAGCTCTGGGATGGCTGGGCACAAGAGGCGCTGGCGCTGCTGCAATCTTACCAGGCTCGTGGCCAGGTGGGGCACATCGGCGTGGCAGGGCACCATGCCCACGTGATGCGTCGCGTTGTTGAGAGTGGCAAGGTCGATGTGGTTATGTACCCCATCAACCTTGCCTCACATGCCGTCGAGGGCAACCCTGCTCTCTATGAGGCCTGCCGTGCCCATGACGTGGGCCTCGTGGCGATGAAGCCGTACGCGGGCGGCATGTTCTTTGTGGCCGATAGCTCGGTATTCCTCCACTGGGTGCAGGCCGGTGGCCAGGCGTTGCAGGTCGACAAAGTGGGCAAGATCACGCCACCGCGCTGCCTCTCCTATGTGCTCGAGCAGCCGGTGGCCACCATCGTACCTGGCGTCAAGAGCGTCGCCGAGTTGAACGAGGCTCTGGCCTACTATGATACGCCGCCCGCCGAGCGCAGCTATGACGAGATCATCGCCCATATCCACCACTTTACGCCCGGGCAGTGCGTGTACTGCAACCACTGTCTGCCCTGTGTGGTGGACATCAACATCGGCGAGACGCTGCGCCTGCTCGACGAGGCCCACCTGGGCGTCACGCCCGAGTTGCAGGCGCGCTACGATGCCCTGGCGGTCAAGGCATCGGCCTGCACCGCCTGCGGCGACTGCGAGATGCGTTGCCCCTATGAGGTCGGTGTGGCCGACCGTATGGCCGAGGCCGTGGCGGTCTACGAACAACAGTAGCGGTAGCAGGCGTCCCACAGGGCGAGCCCTGCGGGACGCCTGGCCGTTTCTCCCCCAACGCTGCCTGCTACGTCTAGAGCAGCGAGCGCCCTTCCCATTCGTCGGGGGCAGCGAGCCCCGCGAGTGCAGCGATGGTCGGCGCTATATCCAGAATCGATACCTGCCCATCCAGCCTGGCGGGCGCCAGGCCCTGGCCCGCCATGATTACAGGGATGGTCATGTCCTCGGGCGCCTCGGTGCCGTGGCTGCGCTCGTGGCCGCCATGGTCTGCCACCACAAACGCAGTCCAACCCGACGGCAGCGCCGCCAGCACCTGGCCGACGCAGGCGTCGGCATTGGCCACGGCGGCCGCATAGTAGGGCGAGAGCCAGCCGTCGCGGTGACCGGCAGAGTCGGTATGCCCCAGATAGACAAACGCCAGGTCATATGGCTCCGCTGAGAGCCGCGTAGCGGCCATGTGCGCGATGCTCCGATCGCCCTCGGGCGTCTTGTTGTCGTGCCAGTAGCAGGCGGTCTCGACTGCTCCCGGCCGCCAGAGGTCGCGCAGCTCTTCCCAGTTGTAAAAGGCAGCCGCCCTGAGCCCCGCCTGTCGCGCCACATCGAACAGCCCCAACACTGGGCGCACTTGCGGCGTCCAAGTGTTGGTGGTTACCCCGTGGCGGCCGGGGGCTACACTGTGAAAAAGCGACATGTGGCAAGGCAGCGTCACCGAGGGCATGACGGTGCGCGCCGTCATGGAATTGCGTCCATGGGCCATCAAATCGGTGAGCACGGGCGCACTCTGCGGCGAGAGCGCATCGGGCCGCAAGCCGTCGACCACAAAGAGGATCGCAGGGGCCATAGCAGACCTCCAGGTTGAGTTGCCTGCAGCATAGCGGTGCCGAGCGGCCAGTCAACTCGCCGTCCGCAACACGGGCGCTGTGTTGTCGTAAGGATAGCTGAGGATCATCGACATAGACGGCTACGCTTTCGTCGCCGTGTAGCGTCAGCAGGAGTAGTAAATATGGGCTTGTTGGGTAATCTGGTCTGGCTGATCTTTGGCGGGCTGATCGTTGGCCTGCTCTACATTGTTGGGGGCATCCTCTTGTGCCTGACCATCGTAGGCATCCCTTTCGGGCTGCAGTCGATCAAGCTCGGTGCGGCGGCCTTGACGCCCTTTGGCAAGGCGCTGGTGGTCTCCAGGCAGGCCGGCGGCTTGAAGGTGCTGTTCGATATTGCCTGGCTGCTTCTCTTTGGATGGGAGATCGCCATGGCGCATCTCACGTTTGGCCTCATCCTGGCTATCACCATCGTCGGGCTGCCCTTTGCCAAGCAACATTTCAAGCTGGTGCCGATGGCGCTGATGCCTTTCAACCACGACCTGCGCTAGGCGCCGCGGTATCAAGACCGCGCTCGGATCGTCTCGAGTGCGGCCTTTGCGCGCCCGGGCTGGCTGCACGATAATGTCGGCAACTAGCCCGGAGGCTCCTCATGTTCCTCTTCAAAAAGATCGTCTCCCAGTTTCTGATGCCACTATCAGCCAGCACGCTCCTGATCCTGGGCGGACTGCTGCTGCTCTGGTTCTCTAGGCGTCAGCAGACCCTTGGCAAGGTGCTGGTGAGCATCGGCCTGGCCCTGCTGCTGATCTGTTCGTATGTCTGGCCGGCCGGCTATCTGCTGCGACCCCTGGAACGCACTTTTCCTGCGCTCGATGTCGAGCAACCCCTTGATCCGGCGCCACGATATGTCATGGTGCTGGGCAGTGGTAACATCAGCGACCCCGCTCTGCCGCTCACCAGCCAGCTTGACGAGGCGGCAGTCATCCGCCTGGTCGAGGGCGTACGTATCCAGCGGCGCTATCCTGGTAGCCGGCTGATCGTCAGCGGTGGCGATCGTTATGACATTCACGCTCATGCCTCACAACTGGCGCGGTTAGCCCAAGACCTGGGCGTTCCCGCTGAGGAGATCATCCTGCTCACAGAGCCCGACGACACCGAACAAGAGGCAGCACAAGCGGCTGCCATCGTGGGGTCTGAGCCCCTTGTGCTGGTGACCTCGGCCAGCCACATGCGTCGTGCCATGGCCATCTTTGAGGCGGCTGGTATGCAGCCCGTCGCGGCTCCAACGGTCCATCGCATCAAAGAAGGGCCGATAACCGAGTTCTGGCCTGGCACTGCGTTCCCACAGCCGCGCAACCTGGAGAATGCCACCCGCGCTGTGTATGAGTATCTCGGCTATGTCTGGGGGAGGCTTATCGGCGCACTCTAGCGCCACAATTCAGCCATTCATCGACATCGAATCCGAATATCGGCTTGATTTTGACCGCCCGCATCCTGAGTGCTAGAATATACCCTTGTGCATGGCACACAGGATCGTATGACATGCAGTGGGAGATTTGCCTAGGCGTTGGCGTATGAAAGTGAGCACCCATGAGCTTCTTACAGTCAGACAGTCTGGCGGTGAATGTCGTCCTCGGCCTGGTTGCTATGGCGGTACTTGTCCTCTCGTCGGACCAGGCTGTGAAACGCCTCGAGGGGTTGGCTGCTTACTTTCATCTATCGACGACCTTCATGGGGATGACAGTGGTGGCATTGGCCACCAGCATACCAGAGATCAGCGCGCACCTCACCGCCTCCGTCGGTATTCTGCGGGGCTCGCTAGACCGCGAGATCGCCTCTGCCGTCGTGCTCGGCGCCAACATCGGCTCCGATGTGGTGCAGCAGACCTTTATCCTAGGGCTGGTCGTGTTCCTGGCCGGCTCCCTCTACTTTCGACGCTACTTTATGTTCAAGAGCATGCTGCCGATGATCGGCTCGACCATCCTCTGTATCGTGCTCGGCCTCGATCAGGAGTACTCGCGCTGGGATGGCCTGATCCTCTTTGGCACCTTTCTCGCCTACACCTACTACCTGTACATCGACGAGCGCAAGCACTTTCGGCAGGATGCTGCCCAGGAAGAAGATAGTGATGCGCCCCAGTCTGGGCGTGAGGCCGCTCTCTGGGCGCTGATCGCGCTGGCCAGCATGGCTCTCACGGTACTCAGTGCCCAGATTGTGCTGCAGATCACCGAGTTCATCGTCAAGGTCACCGGCATCGGTGGCTCGCTGATCGGCGTTTTAACGCTGGGCGTGGCCTCGGCCCTGCCCGAGCTCACTACGGCGATCTCGGGCGTGCGCAACCGCGAGCATGGCATCCCCCTGGGCACGCTTATCGGCTCGAATATCACCAATCCTCTCGTGGCCATCGGCGGCGGTGCGTTAGTCTCGACCTACTGGGTGCCGCGCCCTCTGGTGGTGTGGGATCTCCCCTGGGAGACGCTGACCGGGCTGGCGCTTTTCGCTATTGCCTGGTTCCGCAAGGGCAAGCTGGGGCGTGGCGGGGCCATCTATCTGATGTCGCTTTACTTTGTCTACCTGTTCATCCGTGCCTGGCTGTTTAGCTCCGATAGCTACGAGCCTGGCGCCGGATTGCTGCAGATGCTTGGCTGGCTCTAGGCTGGCGCACTGGCCCCTTGCGCCGTGTCTGCAGGGTGGGTACAATCGGGCTATGAGCGAGCTGCTGTGGGCCAACGAGCCCATCCCGTCTCTGGGCCGCGATCCCTCTGTGCTGGTGGCGGTGGTGCCGCGCGCGAGCGATTGGGCGCACATCGTCGAGCAGGGCTGGTATCACATACCAGTTGGGCGTGCGCCGCGGCGCATCGCCGCCGACTTTGTCGCCTTCTATTTACCCGGCTGCTTTGGAGAGCTCGGCCATGCCGTCCGGCACTATGCCGAGGTGCATGGCTATGACATCTTGAAGCGGGCCGAGTTGTTCCCCCACGAGCCTGACCATCCTCGCGCCAACGTCTCTTATTACTGCCTGCGCCTTGGGCCGGTGCAAGAGCTCCCCTGGCCGGTGCCAGCGGCCCGCCTCAGACGCATCACCTTCATTCGCACCACCTGGCAACGGCTACTGCAGGCTGACGATGTCACCGAGCTATGGCTGCACGAGCCCAAGAGCGCTCGCTTGGCCGAGTTGCGCGAGCCACGCCTGCCCTACTGCTGCCCTGCCTGATATCAGGCCGCCACTCTCTCGCTGGCCATTGCTCCGGGCGCTCCTCCTCGCGCTACCGCTGCCGCTTTGCTGCGTAGAGGGGCTGTGTTGATGTTCGAGGAGCTATGCCCATGCTGAGCGAGACTTTGAGGCGCCTGCTGCGCGTCTTGTCCTTCAGGACTGAGGTTTTCACCGAGATTCGCGACGACAGCGCAGCCCTACCCCAGGCTGCCATCGTCGTGGTCGCCACGTCGGCCCTGTGGGCCCTTGGCATCGGAACGCGCACTGCCCTCTGGGTTGGCCTGCTGGTCGGCCCTCTGGTGCTGTGGCTGCTGTGGACCTCAGTGGCCTGGCTGCTGGGGACGCAGCTACTGGGCGGGCGGGGCACCTGGCTGGGCCTGGCGAGGGTGCTAGGCTATGTGGCAGCCGCCTTTGCCATCGGCATTCTGGGCATCATCCCCTGTGGAGGCCTGTTAGCGGCGCCCGTCTCATGGCTCTTGGCCGCTGCGCTGGGCTATCTCGCCATTCGCGAGGTGCTAGAGCTCTCGTCGGAGCGGGCTTTGCTCACAGCGCTGGTGTCCATCAGTGTGGTGCCCATCGCCTGGGTGCTGCTGCGCCACCTGCTATAGTGGGCGTCAACGCGTCGACACCTTTTCCAGGCGAGCATACTGTGTCAGCAGCCGCTTGATGCCCTGGTCGGCAAAGGCCACCGTTACCTCTTCGTCGCTGCCCACCACGCGGCTAGACACCACCGTGCCCTCGCCAAAGAGGGGGTGCCGCACCAGATCGCCCGTGCCAAACGCTGCTTCGTGTCGCGCGGGCGCGGGACGCTCAGCTGGAGCGGTCGTCGCCCGCGGCAGACGCCGCTTCTCGGTTGGCGCGCCGTACTCGGCTTGACGACGCCGGATGCCCTCGCTCTGCTCACGGCGTCGCTCGACCCATGAGCCCGCCGTGGTGCCTCCGCTCGCCGGTCGCCGCTGCATAGTGCCGCCCGCCGTGCTGCTGGTGCTCATGCCGCCGATTGAAGGGCGCCCAACCGCCAACCCGCTGGCCAGTACACTGCGAGGGATGTCGCTCAGAAAGCGCGAGGGGTCGCGCACCTCGGCGCTGCCAAACAGGGTACGCCGGAATGCCCGCACCAGATATAGCCGGCGCTTGGCACGGGTGACCCCAACGTAACACAGGCGCCGCTCCTCCTCCATCTGGTCTGGGTCTTCGAGTGAGCGCACATGCGGGCAAATGCCTTCCTCCATGCCCACCATAAAGACGGTGTCGAACTCGAGGCCCTTGGCCGAGTGTAGCGTCAGCATGGTCACGGCATCTTGATCCCAGTTCGTCTCGTCGGTGTCAGAGACGAGCGCGGCATCCTCCAGGAAGCTGCGCAAGGCGGCCTCGGGGGGCAGGGCGCTGTAGCGCTCAACGGCGGTAAAGAGCTCGCGCACGTTGCTGATGCGCTCCTCGCCCTCTTCGGTGCCATCGTGCAGGTAGCTCAGGTAGGCGCTCTCTTGCAGCAACCGCTCCAAAAGCTCTGGCAGGGCCAGTTCGTCGCGGGCGCCCACCAGGCCGGCCAGCATCTGCCCAAACCCCTGCAGGCTGTTGGTTGCGGCGGTCGAGAGCATGCCGCTCTGGGTGACCTCGCGCTGTGAGCGGGCATCTGCCAGCTCGAGCAGGGCGCGGCCCATCGACAGCCCACGAACGCCGGCATGGTCCTGTAGTTGCTCTATCGTGCGCTCGCCGATCTTGCGGGTGGGCACGTTGATGATGCGCCGCAGACTCAACTCGTCATCGATGTTGTGGATCAAACGCAGATAGCAGAGCACATCCTTGATCTCGCGTCGCTGGTAAAAGCGCACTGCGCCCACCAGGCGATAGGGGAGATTGTGCTGCATAAAGGCGTCTTCAAGAGCCCGCGACTGGGCGTTGGTGCGAAACATGACAGCGCACTCACCTGCCGTCACCTTGCGGCTTGAGACGAGCTGGCGCAGCTCTGTGACCACATAGGCCGCCTCTTCGCGCTCATCATAAGCCTCAAAGAGCTGAATCGGGTCGCCGGCCTCGGCCTCGGTCCATAGTGTCTTCTTGGTGCGATGCTGGTTGCGTGCGATCACGCCCTGCGCCGCGTCGAGGATATTCTGCGTCGAGCGATAGTTGCGCTCTAGCAAGACCACCCGCGCCTCACCAAAGTCTGCCCGAAAGCGCTGCACATTGCGATAGTCGGCACCGCGCCACGAGTAGATGCTCTGATCCTCGTCGCCTACCACAAAGACCTGCCGATGCTCGCCGGCCAGGTGCAGCACCAGATCATACTGGGCGCGGTTGGTGTCCTGGAACTCGTCGACCAGCACCTGCTGCCAGCGGCGCTGATAGCGCGCGCGCACATCGGCATGTTCGCGCAAGAGCTCCTCGGCCTTTTGCAGCAGGTCATCGAAATCGAGGGCGTTGTTCTCGTGTTTGTAGGCCTCATAGCGCGCAAAAACCCGCGCCACGGCCTCGTGCCAGTAGGTGGGGGGCGCATACGTCTCAGGGGTGAGCAGCTCGTTCTTGGCCCGAGAGATGGTGTTGGCAATGGCGCTAGGGCGATACTGCTTGCTGTCCAGGTCGAGCTCTTTGACCAGGCGCGTGATGACGCGGCTCTGGTCATCGGCGTCATAGATGGTAAAGTCGGTGCCAAACCCTACGTGGGGCGCCTCGCGCCGCAAGATGCGCACGCAGATGGCGTGAAAGGTACCCACAGTCAGTTGTGCTGCCACCGGACCCACGAGCTGGCGCAGGCGATGGGTCATCTCTCCCGCCGCTTTGTTGGTGAACGTGACCGCCAGGATGTCGCGAGGCGGTACCTGTAGTTCGTTCACCAGGTAAGCGATGCGATACGTCAACACGCGCGTCTTGCCAGACCCGGGCCCGGCCAACACCAGCGCTGGCCCTAGTGGGGCGGTGACCGCCTCTACCTGCCGATCGTTTAGCTCATCTGCCCATCGTCTACCTAGCGACACCTCGTAGCACACCCCCATGCACCGATCTGCTGTGGCTCGTAAGCCTAACACGCCGCCCTGGGTGTGTCAAAGCCGCGGGCGGCGCGCTCTGCAGCGATGACTGCTCTTGACACCGCCCTGCGCAGGCGACTAGAATAGCAGCAACTAGACTGGACAAGGCTACTAGCGCCTTGACGCGAGGTGACTCAACCATGCTCGACAAGCGCCGCCTGTTCATCCTGATCGCCGTGCTGGTGGGTTCTATAGCGGTGGCCTTTGCTCTGCAGGCCTGGCTGGTGAGCGGGCCAGGTGACGTGGCCGCATCGCCACTGGTCAAGGCCCAACAACTGCTAGCCTATCGACAGGGCGGCGATGTCTGGCTTGTCTCGGCTGCCGACCAAAGCCGTTGGCGCATGACGGACAACGGCGATGCGCGCGATCCCGCGGTTTCTCCCGATGGCACTCGGCTGGCCTACGTGGTGGTCGACCAGGGGCGCTCTGGCGCTATCGCCCAGCTCTGGGTGGCCAACCTTGCCGAGGGTAAGCGCAGGCTGGCGGCCGAGGGAGAGATGCCCTGGGCAGCCCCCGTTTGGTCGCCTGACGGCCAGCGCCTTGCCTGGGCCGCCGGTTCATGGGTGGTTACTGTGCCCGCCGATGGCCGCCCGCAGACGCTGCTCAGAGACGCTCAGCTCGGCGTGGCGGGGCGACCGCAGTTGGCCTGGTCGGCCGACGGCAAGACGGTGCTGGCGATCCTGATCCGCGGCGAAGAACGAGGGCTCTACGCTCTGCCCCTGCGCGGTCGTGCTACCCTGCTACAGGCGCTCGACATCGCCGGCCCGGCACTAGTGGCCACCTCTCCTGTTACAGAACAACTCGTTCTTTGGTACGAGGGTACACTCGCCCTCTTTGCCGATGCCAGCGGCAAGGGTGAAGCGACGCCCCTGGCAACGGATATGCTGCCTCCCGATGTAACCCAGATCGGCTTCTGGGGCGATGGTGGTGGAATCCTGTTGGCAACGGCCTACTCGGGCCTCTGGAGCAGTCGCCTCGACGAGTGGCAGCTGGTGCCCACCGAGGCCGACGAATTGGCGTCGGCGCCTGTGGGCGCCCTGGCTCTTGGGCCGCAGAGGATGGCCTTACGCCAGGCCCTTGGCCCCAATGACGAGTCTCTGGCGCTTGTCTCGCCCGATACGGGCGCGTTACAGTGGCTGGTGCCGCCTGTCGTGGCCGAGGCCGCAGCGATGCCCGTCTGCAGAGACTGCGCCGGCACAAGCGCACAGGCTCGCGCCGATGACTGGTATCGCTATCAGGGCGCCGCTGAGAGTGGCCCGGTGGCCCACAGCAACTGTGGGCCTACCAGCGTCGCCATGGCGACGCAGTTCGCCACCGGCCAGATCGTGCCCATCGCTGACATCCGCGCCTACATCGGAGGCGGCTCGTGGACGAGCGTCAACGATCTGATGCGCGCTCTCAAGCACTATGGCGTGGCACATCAGCGGCTCAGCTCAGTGGCCGCCGTCGAGGCCGCGATCCGCGACAGAGGATCGGTAGTGTTGGCGCACCTGTGGATGCACTGGATCACCCCCGGGCGCGACCTGCAGGCGCCGTTCAGTCCGCCAGAGCTGAATGCTGGCCGCTACTATGCCTATGATCAGAGCCGCTGGGTTGTGCTGCGAGGCTTTGCCGCCGACGCTAGCGCCTTTGTGGCCTACGACCCTAACGTGTGGGATGGCAATGGCGTCTACTGGTATGCCAACAAGGCCCCCAAGGGCAAAGATAGGCTCTATCCCTACGCGCAGGTTGCCGGCTCGATGGCCGCCTATGGTTTTGAGGTGATCGAGGTCTTTGCAGACGAGGCCGTGGCGCCCGCGCCTCAACCGACGTTGGAGCCTACCCCGGCAGCCGAGCGCACGGGCGAGGGCTTTTGGTATCGCGTGCAGCCGGGCGATATGCTTTACCTGTTGGCCCAGGAGCATGATGTTGCGGTGGCCGCTATCGCGGCAGCCAACGACCTGGGCGTTGGCAATCTGATCTACATCGGCCAGCGTCTCTGGATCCCCCAGGGTGGGGCGATGCGGCCCGAGCCGACGCCAACCAAGGAACCGGTCATGCCGACGCCCACAACGGCGACGTTGCCCACGCTCGAGCCCAGCTCGACAGCCGCCCCTGAGACACCCGCCGAGCCGACGACCACGCCGCCCGAACCGACGGCGACGGCGCCTTCGCCTGAGGAAGGGCAATGGCACGTGGTGATGGCGGGTGAGACCATGGCAGTCATCGCGGGGCAATATGGCCTCTCGGTCGACGAGCTGCTGGCCGCCAATCCCGACGTCAACCCGCTGCTGCTGCAGGTTGGGCAGCGCATATGGGTGCCGGTGCCTGCCACGCCAGAGCCGCCGACGCTTGAGCCAGGGCCTGACGAGTTCGATAACGAACAGGCGGAGCCTGAGGTGGCTCTCACGCCAACTCCCGCAGGCGAGGGGCTCTTACATGTGGTGTTGCCCGGCGACACGCTCTGGAACCTGTCGCTGCACTATGGCGCCACGGTTGAGGAGATCGCCGCGGCCAATGGCATCGATGCTGGTGCTCCCCTGAAGGTTGGCCAGACGCTCATCATTCCGCGCTGAATGTCGCGCTACAGCCAGAGAGAGAGCGGGGAGCCTGGCTCCCCGCTCTCTTTGCGTCTGGCGTTGCCGGCCATCACTTCAAAGGCTCGTACTCGAACCAGTCGAAATCAGCGGGCGCGGCTGCCGCTTGGCCATTGCCGGTGGCGTACATGGCGATGTACACGCCAGTAAACCCGCCCGCGACCTCGGTGGAGAGATAGCGCGTCTCGCAAGTGGCTAGCGGTTGCAGGGCGTCGTCGTTGGCGGCATAGCTGAGGGTGTAGCTTGCAGCGTCTGCC
>Ga0123332_1003000_pt1 | contig 15653 bp, 17 predicted proteins | sample BioC12SIPDNA_4_FD_89958 | JGI IMG/M metagenome (GOLD analysis project Ga0123332, IMG submission 89958) | Anaerobic biogas reactor microbial communites from Washington, USA - Biogas_R2_A C12 SIP DNA | ecosystem: Engineered > Bioreactor > Anaerobic > Unclassified | place: Washington, USA...
AACGCGGCGCGGGCGTAGGGCCTGGCGAGGGTCAGTGCCTGGCTCATCGATCAGGCCGCCTTGTCGGCCAGCTGCGCGGCGAGCTCGTCGAGCAGCGCCTTGTGCGCGTCGGCGTTGATCTCGCGGCGCAGCAGCTTCTCGGCGCCGGCCACGGCCAGCGACGACACCTGGCGGCGCAGGTCCTCGCGGGCGCGGTTGGCGGACGCCTCGATCTCGGCCTCCACCAGCGCCTTCTGGCGCTGCGCCTCGGCGATCGCCTCGGCCTTGGCGGCGTCGATGATCTGGTTCGCGCGCTGGTGCGCCTGCTCGATGATCTCGTTGGCCTTGGCGCGGGCCGCCTTGAGCTCCTCGGCGACCTTTTCCTCGGCCTGCGCCAGGTTCTTCTGCGCATGGTCGGCGGCCGCGAGGCCCTCGGCGATCTTCTTCTGGCGCTCTTCGATCGCCGCCAGCAGCGGCGGCCAGATCTTGCTGGCGATCAGCCAGATCAGGGCGGCGAACGCCAGGGCCTGGGCGATTAGGGTCAGATTGAGGTTCATTGATGCGCTCTGCCTGTACTCAGGGCGCCGCCGGCCGCGAGGCCGGGGCTACCCACATGCCGCCGGGCGGGCCGCGAAGCCCGCCCGAAGGCGCCATCGGCTCTTCGGGCCGACAGTTACGGGGCCAGGCCGCCGACCAGGAACGGGCTGGCGAAGGCGAACAGCAGGCCGACCGCGACCGAGATGATGAACGCGGCGTCGATCAGGCCGGCGGTGATGAACATGCGCACCTGCAGCACCGGGATCAGCTCGGGCTGGCGCGCGGCCGACTCGAGGAACTTGCCGGCCATGATGGCCAGGCCCAGACCGGCGCCGAGCGCGGCCAGGCCGATCATGATGCCGATGGCCAGGACGGTCGAAGCCTGGACGGAAGCGAGGGCGGTCAGTGCGGTTTCCATGGTTTTCTCCGAAACAACGAGCTTGGTAAGGGTGAAGGATTGTGTGGAACGAAAACGGAACTCAGTGCGCGTCTTCCGACAGGCTCAGGTAGACGATCGACAGCATCATGAAGATGAAGGCCTGCAGCGGGATCACGAGGATGTGGAAGATCATCCAGCCCAGCCCGAACAGCGCGCCGCCGAGCAGGCCCAGGATGCTGGCGCCGCCGAGCACCCAGATCAGCAGGAACACGATCTCGCCGCCGAACATGTTGCCGAACAGTCGCATCGCCAGCGAGATCGGCTTGCTCAGCCACTCGACGATGTTGAGGATCAGGTTGAACGGCATCATCCACTTGCCGAACGGCGCCACCAGGAATTCCTTGGTGAAGCCGCCCAGGCCCTTGGAGCGCAGCGCGAAGAACAGCATCAGGAAGAACACGCTGATCGACATGCCGAGCGTGGCGTTCACGTCGGCGGTCGGCACCGGCTTCCAGTAGGGCACGCCCAGCAGCTCGAGCGGCTTGGCGATGAAATCCGCCGGGATGAACTTGAGCATGTTCATCAGCAGGATCCAGAAGAACAGGGTGATCGCGATCGGCGTCACCAGCTTGCTCGTGCCGTGGTAGGTGTCGCGCGCCTGGCGGTCGACGAACTCGAGCATGATCTCGACGAAGGCCTGCCACTTGCCGGGCACCCCCGAGGTGGCCTTGCGCGTGGCCAGCCAGAAGATGACGACCATGAACAGGCCCATCGTCACCGAGGTGAAGAGGGTGTCCACGTTGATCGTGAAGAAGCCGCCCTCGCCCACCTGCGCCGTCAGGTTCTGCAGGTGGTGCTGGATGTAGCTGGTTGGGGTCAGTTCCGACTCGCCCGCCATGTTTCGACTCGTCCTGTTGATGACTGCTTCCGGATCAACGCCTTGCCAGCGCCACGACCTGCGCCACCAGTGCGACCAGGGTCCCGGCCAGCACCGCCGCCGCAGGCAATCCGGCCCACGCCACCGCCGCCAGCAGCACGACGATGACCACCACCCACTTCGCCAGCATCGCGGCCATCAGCCGCAGCAGCGCCGTGGTGCCGGGGCCGACCCCGCCGCCCAGCGCAAGGCGCGCGGACAGCCAGCCCCCCGCCATGACCGCCACGCCCCCGGCCAGCACCCCCAGCGACCCGTCCGCGCCGCTCGCCACCAGGGCGGCGACCGCAGCCAGGGCTGTCGCGACCGCCTGGGGCACCACTGCCCGCGCGAGGGCGCGCCGGTGAGTGGAGATGGGATCGCGCAAAGCCCGGGCCCTGATTGGTCTGGAGGCCGGCCGGAGAAAGTGAAAACAGCCCGGCAAAGCCGCAAAATTATAGCAGCGCTGGCTTTTGAACGGCAACGTGCTGCATCGCACAAGACCGGGACCGGCAACGGCCGCCGCGGGCCGGCGTTTTCCGGGCCCGGGGCCGGACTGTGACCGCCATCATGCGGGCGCGGGAACTTTCCCCGGACCGCGCGGCCCATCCCTGCAGGCCCGTGGTCACCTCGTCGATTCTCCGGGCCGCCCAAGCCCCGGCCCTGCCGGGGCTTTCTTCTTTCCGGCCACGGGGCCAGCCGTCGTCCGCGGGATCCTGCCGGCCGGGGCCGGCCTCCCCCGTCGCGCGGGAACCGGAGACCCGCCCGGCATCGCCGAGCACTCCGGCGCCGCGCGAACTGTCGCCTGCAGGCAACAGGTTGTCGCGTATCCCCTGCGGGTTCCGCGGGCGGAACGCGCTGCTACTTCGCTACTTCTTCTTCGGCAGGTAGAGGTCGGTGATGGTGCCGTCGTAGACCTCGGCCGCCATCGCCACCGACTCGCTCAGGGTCGGGTGCGGATGGATGGTGTGGCCGATGTCCTCGACCTCGCAGCCCATCTCGATCGCCAGCGCCGCCTCGGCGATCAGCTCGCCGGCGTGCACGCCGACGATCCCGGCGCCGATGACCCGGCGGGTCGCCTCGTCGAACACCAGCTTGGTGAAGCCCTCGGTGCGCGACAGGCCGATGGCCCGGCCCGACGCCGCCCACGGGAACTTGCCCACGCCGACCTTGAGCCCCTTGGCCCTGGCCTCGGCCTCGGTCACGCCGACCCACGCGATCTCGGGGTCGGTGTAGGCCACCGACGGGATCACCCGCGCCACCCACTCCTTCTTGTGGCCGGCCGCGACTTCCGCCGCCAGCTTGCCCTCGTGGGTCGCCTTGTGCGCCAGCATCGGCTGGCCGACGATGTCGCCGATGGCGAAGATGTGCGGCACGTTGGTGCGCATCTGCGCGTCGACCTCGATGAACCCGCGCTCGGTGACGCGCACGCCGGCCTTTTCGGCATCGATCCTGTTCCCGTTCGGCGCGCGGCCGACGGCGACCAGGACGCGGTCGTAGAGCTTGCCGTCCGGGATGTTGTCGCCGTCGAAGGTGACCTCGATGCCCTTCTTGCCGGCCCTGGCCTCGACCACCCTGGTCCTGAGGTGGGTCGACACGCCCTGCTTCTTCAGCCGGTCGGCGAGCGGCTTGACCAGATCGCTGTCGGCGCCCGGGATCAGCTGGTCGGCCAGTTCGACCACGGTCACCTCGCTGCCGAGGCCGCGGTAGACCGTCGCCATCTCCAGGCCGATGATGCCGCCGCCGACCACCAGCAGCTTCTTCGGCGCATCGGCCAGCGCCAGCGCAGCGGTGGAATCCATGATCCGCGGGTCGTCCCACGGGAAGCCCGGCAGCTTCAACGCCTGCGAACCGGCGGCGATGATGCACTGGCCGAAGCGCAGCAGCTGCACCTTGCCGTCGTCGCCCGCGACCTCGATTTCATTGGCCGAGACGAACTTGCCGGTGCCCTGCAGCACGCGCACCTTGCGCTGCCTGGCCATCCCGGCCAGGCCCTTGGTGAGCTGGCCGACGACCTTGTCCTTGTAGCCGCGCAGCGTATCGAGGTTGATCTTCGGCTTGCCGAACTCGACGCCGAACTCACCGGCGTGCGCGGCCTGCTCGATCACGTCGGCGGCATGCAGCAGCGCCTTGGAGGGAATGCAGCCGACGTTGAGGCAGACGCCGCCCAGGGCCGGGTAGCGCTCGATGAGCACGGTGTCCAGGCCGAGGTCGGCAGCGCGGAACGCGGCGGTGTAGCCGCCCGGGCCGGCGCCGAGCACCACCACCGCGCATTCGACGTCGGCCTTGCGCCCGCTGGCGGCCGCCGCCTGCGGCGCCGGCCCGGCCGGGGCGCGATGCGAGGGCGCGACCGGCGGCTTGCTGCCCGGGGCGACCTTCTGGCTGGCCGGCACCGGACCGGCGGACGCGGCGCCTTCGGCCTCGATCAGCGCCACCACCGAGCCCTCCGACAGCGTGTCGCCGACCTGGACCTTCAGCTCCTTCACCACGCCGGCATGCGAGGACGGCACTTCCATCGTCGCCTTGTCCGACTCCAGCGTGACCAGGCCCTGGTCCTTCGACACCGTGTCGCCGACCGCGACCAGCACCTCGATCACCGGCACGTCTTCGTAGCCGCCGATGTCGGGCACCTTCGCCTCGACCACGCCGCCGCCCGCGGAAGCGCCCCCTGCTCCGCCCGCGGGGGGCGACGAGGCGCGCTCATGGCTCATCGACCCACGCGCCGATGAACGCCCGTCGGCCGCGCCGACCGGCCGGGCGGGCTGGGGCGAGGAAGCGCCGCCCGCGTCGGCCTGTCCCGCGGCCGCGTGAGGCGACCCGGCACCCTCGGCCTCCAGCACCACGACCACGCTGCCCTCGGACACCGTGTCGCCGACCTTGACCTTCAGTTCCTTCACCACGCCGGCGTGCGAGGACGGCACCTCCATCGTCGCCTTGTCCGACTCCAGCGTGACCAGGCCCTGGTCCTTCGACACCATGTCGCCGACCGCGACCAGCACCTCGATCACCGGCACGTCTTCGTAGCCGCCGATGTCGGGCACCTTCACTTCAACCGTGTTCGCCATGCTCTGTTCCTCGGGTCGGGCGGGCCGCGGCCCACCGCATCACGCTGCGTGGGGGAAACCGGCCGCTCCGGCGGCCGGCCGCGTCGGCGCTACAGCAGCGCCCGGCGCATGTCCGCCAGCAACTGCGCCAGATAGGCGGTGAAGCGCGCGGCGGCGGCGCCATCGATCACGCGGTGGTCGTAGCTCAGCGACAGTGGCAGCATCAGCCGCGGCTGGAACTGCTTGCCGTCCCACACCGGCTTCATCGAGGACTTCGACACGCCCAGGATCGCGACCTCGGGCGCGTTGACGATCGGCGTGAACGCGGTGCCACCGATCCCGCCCAGCGAGCTGATCGAGAAGCAGCCGCCGGACATGTCGGCGGGGCCGAGCTTGCCGTCGCGCGCCTTCTTCGCCAGTTCCGCGGTTTCCCGCGCGATCTGGAGCACGCCCTTGCGGTCCACGTCGCGCACCACCGGCACCACCAGCCCGTTGGGCGTGTCCGCGGCGAAGCCGATGTGGAAGTACTTCTTCAGCACCAGGGTCTCGCCCGAGGGATCGAGCGACGCGTTGAAATCGGGGAACTTCGCCAGGGCGTTGGCGCTGGCCTTGATCAGGAACGCGAGCATGGTCAGCTTGACCCCGGCCTTCTCGTGCTCCCTGTTGAGCGCCACGCGCAGGGCCTCGAGCTCGGTGATGTCGGCCTCGTCGTGCTGGGTGACGTGCGGGATCATCGCCCAGTTGCGGGCGAGGTTGGCACCGGAGATCTTCTTGATCCGCGACAACGGCTTCTCCTCGACTTCGCCAAACTTCGAGAAGTCCACCTGCGGCCACGGCAGCAGGTTCAGCCCGCCGCCGGCGGACGCGGCGGCGCCCGGCGCGGCCGCGCCGCCGGTGAGCACACCCTTGACGTACTTCTGCACGTCTTCCTTCGTGATCCGGCCGCCCCTGGCGGTGCCGGTGACCTGGCCCAGGTCCACGCCCAGCTCGCGCGCGAACAGGCGCACCGCGGGACTGGCGTAGGGCACCTTGCCCGGGATCAGCGCATCGGCGTCGAATCGCACCGGAGGCTGAACCGGCGAGGCCGGCTTGCCGGCCTGGGCGTCGATCGAAGCCTGGGCGAGGCGATCGGCCCGGTCCCCGGTGGCCACCGGCTCGACCACCGGATCGGGCTCCTTGGGCCGCTGCGGGACCGGCGCCTCCTTCGCCGGCGCGGGCGCCGGCGTGTCCGCAGCGCCATCGCCGGCGGTCTCGATCACCGCCACCACCGCGCCTTCGGACAGCGTGTCGCCGACCTTGACCCTGAGTTCCTTCACCACCCCGGCATGGGCCGAAGGCACCTCCATCGTCGCCTTGTCCGACTCGAGCGTGACCAGGCCCTGGTCCTGCGCGACGGTGTCGCCGACCGCGACCAGCACCTCGATCACCGGGACATCTTCGTATCCGCCGATATCGGGGACGCGTGACTCTTTGAGCTCGGCCATACGGCCCTCTCCAGCGGCAAGGGGATTCCTATTGTGTCCGGATGGCCGACGCTTCGCCAACTCGCGCAGGCGCCGGCAGCGGCGACCACCCCCGGGAGGGCCGCGGCGCACGCGCACGGCCGCCGCGTCGCGCCAAGGGCATCACCATGGTTGCGTTTGCAAGCTTGGCCACGATCGCCCTGCAGCCGCGGGCGAACGGGCGCGGGCAAGGCGACCCGGTGCCCGTCACGTCCCCGCCGGCGGACTGTGGATGTGGAAGCCACGTGAAGCCGGGCGAACGTCTTCGACCCGTTCGCGCAAGCCCCGGAAGTTCCCCGACGGGGTGTTCCGCTCAGCTCGACGTCATGGTGATGAACCCCGGCCTGGCCGCGATCACCGCAGCGCGCGCCATGCACGGACCGGTTCATCCTCGCCTGCCTAGCTTGGCCGGGCCGTGCCCACCTCAGGGGCAACGGCGACACCACAACAGACAATGAGGAGTCCCCCATGCATCGCCTGCGTATCCTCGGCCTTTCGGCCTCCATCGCCACGCTGCTGGCCGCCCCCGCCTTCGCCCAGGACGGCGACACCGCCTCGGGCAAGCGCTTCTCGGTGGTCGGCAGCGCCACCGTGCTGCAGCCCGATTCCGATCCCCTGTCCGGCGCGCGCGTGGACGCCGACGGCGACGTGGCCCCCACCCTCAGCGCCACCTGGCACGCCAACGACAACATCGGCGTGGAACTCTGGGGCGCGGCCGACCGCTTCACCCACCGCGTGCGCGGCGACGCCGGCAAGTTCGGCACGGTGGAATCGCAACCGATCGCGCTCAGTGCGCAGTACCACTTCGGCGACGCGGACCAGACCTTCCGCCCGTTCGTCGGCCTGGGCTACCACCACACCAACATCAGCCACGAGGACATCGCCACCGCGGACGGGTCCCACATCGGCCTGACCTCGCCCAAGGGTGCGATCGGCACCGTGGGCGTGGACATGAACATCACCCCGACCTGGTTCGCGCGCGCCGACGCGCGCTACCTCGACGGCGATGCCGACGCGCGCAGGGCCGGCGAAACCGTGGCCCGCGACGTGCGCTTCAACCCGTGGACGGTGGGCATCGGCATCGGCGCCCGCTTCTGACCTTCCGCCATCGATGCGCATGACGGCAGCGGACCCTCCACGGGTCCGCTGTCTTCTTTCAGGGCCAGCGTGTCCCGAAGGCGCGCGTGCGCAGCATCCCGAGCTTCCGCAACCGGCGTCGCACGCCCAGCACGAAGGCCAGCGGATAGCCCAGCAGCAGGCCGCCGAATCCCCACAGGCTCGCCGGCGTGGCCAGCCATGGCCACGGCACCGCCGCAGGCCCCCCTTCGGCCGCCCGGTGCCAGGCCTGCCACGCGGCCAGCGCCACCCGCGCCGCCACCAGCAGCACCAGCACCGACGCCAGCCAGGCATTGCCGGTGTAGTAGAGCGCGCCGGCGCCGGCCTCGAACCGCGCCAGCCGCAGCCCGGCCACGCCCAGGGCCAGTCCGGCGAGCAGGCCCGCGGCCGCGTTCCAGGCCGCGTGGTCGATCCACAGGCCCGCCACCAGCGCGCCGGCCACGAACAGCAACGCCGAGGCCGCCAGCGCCACCGCATTGAGCGTGACCGCGAGCGGATGCGCGCGCCGGCGCGCCCGACCGTTGCGCAGCCGCAGCCACAGCCCCAGCGGCCAGGCCAGCAGCAGCAGGGCCAGCAGCAGCAACAGGATGAACGGCGCCAGCAGCAGCGGCATGCCGGACCCTAGGGTGGCGGCGTCTGCGCGCTGCCGTCCTCGCGCGCGGCGGCCACCAGGCGCTCGCGCCGGATCAGGTACAGCCCGCTGGCGACGATGATCCCCGCCCCCAGCCAGGTCATGGCGTCGGGCAGCGCGCGCCACAGCGCCAGGTCCAGCAGCACCACCCATACCAGCGCCGCGTATTCGAGCGGCGCGATCTGGCTGGCCTGGCCGAGGCGGAAGGCATGGGTGAGCGCCACCTGGCCAAGCGCCCCCGTGGCACCGATCGCGGCCACTACCGGCCAGTGCGCGCGCTGCAGCGGATGCCAGTCGAACGCCGCCACTGCGCCGGCCATCAGCCCCAGCAGCAGCAGGAACCAGAACACCATCGCCTCGGGACTGTCGCGCAGTGCCAGCTTGCGCACCGTGATCGCCGCCACCGCGTAGGCCAGCGCCGCGCCCACCACCGCCAGCCCCGCGAGGGTGGCCACGCCGGCGCCGGTCGGGCGCAGCACCACCAGCACGCCCAGCAGCCCGACCGCGATCGCCGCCCAACGCCGCGGCCCGACCGTTTCGCCGAGCAGCGGCACCGCCAGCGCGGTCACCATCAGCGGCGCCACGAACACGATCGCGTACGCGGTCGAGAGCGGCATCCGCGCCAGGCCGTAGACGAAGCCGACCATCATCGCCACGCCCAGCACCCCGCGCAGCAGGTGCAGGCCCCAGTGCACGCGCAGCAGGGTGCCGGCGCGGCCGCGCACGACGATCCAGGCCAGCACCAGCGGCAGCGCCGCCGCGCTGCGCAGGAACGCGACCTGGAACGGCGGGTAGTCGGTGGAGATCCACTTCATGCCCGCGTCCATCATCGCGAACAGCAGGCCCGCCGCCAGCATCCAGGCCGCGGCCGCGCCCGGCCGGTATTCCGTCGGCGGGTTCATGCGCGACCCGGGCCGGTGGGGCAGGCGCCGCGACCCGGGCCCCCGGCCTGCATGTCCCCCGGACCGGGCAGGCGGCGCGCGGCCGGGGACGGCGCCAGCGGCGCGCGCGCCTGGCGGGCGGCAAGGGCGGGGATGGTGGCCACGGGGATCCTCGGCACGGGAGCGACATGATGCCCCATCCGGGGTCCGGGACCGGTTCGCCGGCGCGGCGGCTGGCCTCAGCCGCTCTCGAGCACGCGGCCGATCCCGCTGCGCCCGATCTCCTCCACCGCGGCGGCCAGGCCGGCCGGGTCGGTGCCGCGCACGAAGCCGATCCGGAAGTGCACCTCGCCGCCCGGGGTGCGCGAGGAGTGGATCGACTCCAGGCTCACGCCATGGCGCTCGAACACGTGCAGCAGGGTGCACAGCGACCCGGGCCGGTCGTCGGGCAGGTGCACGCTGGTGTAGCGCGAACCGACCAGGTCGGCAAGCAGGTAGCCCACCCGCTCATAGGCGTAGTTGCCCTCGGCCAGGGCGCGCGCGCCGAAGCCCTCGCGACTGCGCAGGAAGCGTTCGCGGAAGCGGGCGCGGGCTTCGTCGTCCCCGCGCCGGACCAGGTCGCGCAACTCCGCCAGCCGCTCCAGCAGCCGGTCGAGCACCTCGGCCGCATGCGTGTTGCCGAACTGGATCTCCTCGTAGATCGCCGGGTTGAGCGAGAGGATGCGCGCGGCGATGGCGACGTCGAGCTCGAACGAAGCCGAGCGGAACGGCATGATCGCCTCCAGCCCGCCCAGGCGCGCGGCGTACTCCTCCAGCACCCCGGCTTGGGCCAGGTGCGAAGCGTGGACCATCGCCTGCACCAGGGCCATCATCTCGTCGTGGCGCTGCGCGCTCGCGTACACGCACTCGCCTTCCAGCGCGTCGAGCAGCGAACGCAGCCACGGCCGCCAGCGGTCGAGCCGCGCCTCGCACACCACCAGCACCCGGCCCTTCATGGTCGGCGCCTTGGGCGGCGCGGTCATCGGATGCAGGCCCACCACCTCGGCGCGCGAGCGCAGCATGGCCTCGACCGCGCCCTGCTTGATCGAGGTGATGTCCAGCCACAGCTTCCCCGCCTCGCGACCGGCCGACATCCGCACGTAGTCGTCGATCAGCGCCGCGGTCACCCGGATCGGGGTCGCGAACAGCAGCACGTCGGCCTGGTCGAGCAGCGCTTGGGGCGGATCGGCGTCGGGGTCGCCGGGATCGTGGCCGAGCACGCGCAGGCCCAGGTGGGTGGAGAAGAAGCGGCGCAGCCAGCGTCCGTAAGTGCCGGCGCTGCCGACAATGCCGATGGTGGGGGATGGTTTCACGCGTCGGGGGGACCACGCGCCCGGAGCGGCGCCGCGACACGTTAAGGTCTCGCAACGCCGCGCGCATCCGTTGCGTGGGTAACCATGGAGTACCCTGTGCGGGCGCGGCGCGAGGTCGATCGACCGCGCACCCATCCACGCGACCGGAACCTGCCATGCCGTCCTTCGATATCGTTTCCGAAGTCGACACCCACGAGCTGATCAACGCCGTCGACCAGGCCAACCGCGAGCTGTCCAACCGCTTCGACTTCAAGGGCGTGGACGCGAAGTTCGTGCGCGAGGACGCGGTGATCACCCAGTCCGCGCCCAGCGAGTTCCAGCTGCAGCAGATGACCGACATCCTGCGCGCGCGCCTGATCGCGCGGAAGATCGACGCCCGCTGCCTGGAGTTCGGCGACATCGAGACCAACGTGTCCGGCGCGCGGCAGAAGGTCACGGTGCGCCAGGGCATCGACCGCGAGCTGGCGAAGAAGATCCAGGGCAAGCTCAAGGAATCCAGGCTCAAGGTCGACAGCCAGATCAACGGCGACAAGCTGCGCGTGACCGGCAAGAAGCGCGACGACCTGCAGGCTGCGATCGCGCTGCTGCGCGGTGAGGACTTCGGCCTGCCGCTGCAGTTCGACAACTTCCGTGACTGACGACGCCTTCGACCCCGACGCGGTGGAACGCGGGGTCCGGCGCTGGCTCGAGCGCGCCGTGATCGGGCTCAACCTGTGCCCGTTCGCCAGGGCGGTGTACGCCAAGGGCCAGGTGCGCATCGTGGTGAGCGACGCCAGCACCCCGCGGGCCCTGCTCGCGCAGCTGGGCGAGGAGATGGCGCTGCTGCGCGACACGCCCGCCGAAGGGATCGACACCACCCTGCTGGTGCACCCGCTGGTGCTCGCGGAGTTCCTCGATTTCAACGACTTCCTCGACGAGGCCGACGCGCTGCTCGAGGCGATGGAGCTCGACGGCGTGCTCCAGGTGGCCAGCTTCCACCCCGATTACCAGTTCGCCGACAGCGGCCCGGACGACGTGGAGAACCTGACCAACCGCGCGCCGTGGCCGATCCTGCACCTGCTGCGCGAGGACAGCGTGGCGCGCGCGGTGGAGGCGTTCCCGGACCCGGACGCGATCGTCCAGCGCAACATCGAGCGGGTGCGCGCGCTCGGCTTCGACGGCTGGCAGCGGCTGCTCGCCGACGACGACCCCGGACCGCCGCCCACACCTTAGGAGCGGCTTCAGCCGCGACCCGCCTGCCCTGGCGCAGGAACCGCTTCAGTCCCGGGCGCACGCGCCGTCGCCGCGGCGCTCCGCCACCACCGCCTCCAGCAACCCCCGCACCTCGTCCAGCGAGGCGACGATCCGGTGCCCCAACGCGCGCACCTCCTCGTCCGGCGCCAGCAGGTCGGGCACCTGCACCGGCAGCATCCCCGCGGCCAGCGCCGCGCGCACCCCGGTGGGCGAATCCTCCAGCACCAGGCAACGCGCCGGCGCGACCCCGAGCCGCCGCGCGGCGAGCAGGTATACGTCCGGCGCCGGCTTCGGCCGGGCCACGTCGCTGCTGGTGCACACGGCATGGAAACGCTCGAGCAGGCCCGCCCGGCGCAGCTTGCGCAGCGCCAGCGGGCGCCGGGTGGAAGTCGCTACCGCGCGCGGGAGCGCATGCCGCTCAAGCCAGTCGAGCAACGGCACGATGCCCGGCCGGTGCGGCACCCCGGCGTCGACCACAGTCTCGTAGAGCGCGTCCGCCCGGGCCAGCAGCGCATCGGCCGGCCCGGCGCCGAGCAGGCCGGCCAGGCGCTCGCGGCAGGCGTCCTCGGCCGAGCCGATCAGCTCCAGCCACAGCGACGGCGGCAGCGCGTGCCCCGTTTCCTCCGCGGCCCTGACCATGCAGTCCGTGATCGCGCGCTCGCTGTCGAGCATCAGCCCGTCCATGTCGAACACCACCGCCGCCGGCGCGAACGGCAGCGGCGCGACCGCGCTCATGCAGCCTGCGCGCCGAACAGGCGCGCGAGGTCGTCGGCATCGAGCAGCCGCCACCGGCCAAGCTCGAGGCCGCCCAGGTCGAGTCCGCCGACGCGACTGCGGTGCAACGCCTGCACGTGGTTGCCGACCGCGGCGAACATCCGCCGCACCTGGTGGTAGCGCCCTTCGGTGATGGTCAGCCGTGCCCGGGCCGGCGCGAGCACTTCGAGCACGGCCGGCCGCAGCGGCGTGTCCTCGGACTCGAGCACCAGGGTGCCGCTGGCGAACAGTGCCGCCTCGTCGCCGCGCAGCGGCGCGGCCAGTTCGGCCTCGTAGGTCTTGGGCAGGTTGGACCTGGGCGAGATGATCCGGTGCAGCAGCTGGCCGTCGTCGGTCATCAGCAGCAGGCCGCTGGTGTCGCGGTCGAGGCGGCCGACGGTGGACAGCACCGGCCTGCGCAGGCGGAAGCGCGGCGGCAGCAGGTCGTAGACCAGGCGGCCGGCATCCCGGGTGGAGCAGGTATGGCCGACCGGCTTGTGCAGCATCAGCACCATGCCCGGGGCCGGGTCCAGCGGCTCGCCGTCCAGGCGCACGCGGGCATGCGCGACCCGGTCGTCGGCGGACAGCACCTGGCCGTCGGCGTCGGTGACGCGGCCCTCGCGGAACATCGCCAGCACCTCGCGGCGGCTGCCGTAGCCGAGGTTGGCCAGCAGGCGGAGCAGCTTCATGGCCGGCCTCCCCGCGCCCGGCTGCGCGGCCCGGGAAGCGGCCCGCGCGCGGCACTGCGGGGGCACACGTCGGTGGCGCGGACGCCGATCATCCCTTCACCGCCCGCACGACCTTGTAACCGTCCGCGCGCGCCACCTCGTCGACCCGGGCGAACCCCGACGCCAGCGCCTGTTCGTACGGCAGCTGGCGGTTGGCCACCAGCCACAGCTGCCCCCCCGGACGCAGCGCCGCGGCCGCCGCGGCGATGAATGCGCGGCCGATGTCGGGACGCGGTTCGCCGCGCAGGGCGTGGAACGGCGGGTTGGTGACGATGAAGTCGTAGCGGCGCGGCAGGCCGGCGGTGACGTCGTGCCAGAGGAACTCGAGCGCGACCCGTGGCGCGTGCACGGCGAGGTTTTCGCGTGCGCAGTCGAGGGCGCGCGCTTCGGCCTCCACCACGTCCAGCGCCCCGACCCCTGGGCAGCGGGCCAGCACGCAGTCGGACAGGAACCCCCAGCCGGCGCCCAGGTCGGCGCCGTGCCCGGCCAGGTCGCCGGGCAGGTGCCGGGCCAGCAACGCCGAGGCCGGGTCGATCCGGTCCCAGGCGAACACCCCGGGCCGGCTGCGGAAACGGCCGTCGAGGATCGGCCGCGGCGCGTCGAGCCCCTGCCAGGCCTCGGCCAGGGCGGCATCCGCGCGCCCGGTCCCGGCCCAGAACACGCGGCACTTGTATTTGCTCATCGACTGCGCGGGCCCCAGCAGGGCCTCGAAGTCGGCCTGCCCCGAGCGCGCGCCAGCGTCGTTGGCCATGGCCGCCACCACCCGGCCGCCAGGGGCGGTGCGCGCCAGCGCCCGCGCGAGCAGGGCCCGCGCCTCGTCGCGCTGGCGCGGCGGCAGCGCCAGCACCAGCGGGAACGCATCCCCGCCCCCGGCCCGCACCTGGAAGCCGGCCCGCTGCAGGGCGTCGTGCGCGGGCCGGAACGACTGTTCGCAGACCACGCGCTCGCGCGGGGCGTGCGCGTGCAGGGCCGCGCCCTCGCGCGCGCGCAGGAACAGGGCGCCCGCCTCCGGCCAGGCCAGGCGGCGGTCGGCGAAGGGCAGCATCAGGGCATCAAGGGCCGGGTCGGGCATCGGGACGGCGCGGGCGGGGGAGCCCCGGATTCTAGCCGCGGCGACCCCGCCGGCGCCGGCCTTGACCGGGCCGGAACCTCCGGGCCGGCAGGCTGTCCATCCCAACGCGATTCCCAGCTACAGGAGCACCCCATGCGCGCATTGTTCGTAGGCGGCGTGATCGACAACAACGAAGTGGACATGGACGGCACCGAGCCGCCCAGGCATTACCCGCCGGAAACGGGCAGCGGACAGTCGCGCTACCGCCTGCACGCCGTGGGCCGCCGCGACGGCGTGGTGCTGTGCGCGGTCTACGGCGCGCCCGGCCTGGAGCGCGCCCAGGTGCTGAGGGTCAGCGACGAACGCGGTCACGCGCGCCGTTTCGACACCGTGCTGGAGGAAGTGGACTGACGGCCCAGGCCCTCCCGGGGGCCGGACGACCACCGCCCCCCGCGCATCCCCGGTCGCCACGGGCCGCGGGGCCCGCCGCCGGATGCGACTTTGGTCGCGGCGGCGCCGGTGGACGCTTTGACCTACCATCGCGTACGGCATCGTCATCGCATTTCCGCGATACTTCACGGTTTCCCGCCGGACCGAGGGCCGCCGCGCCGATGAAGGAAACTTTCAGCTACGAGCAACTGATCGCCTCCGGCGAAGGCAGGCTGTTCGCACCCGGCAGCGGCCGCCTGCCGCTGCCGCCGATGCTGATGTTCGACCGCATCACGCACATCGACGACCAGGGCGGCGCGCACGGGCTGGGCCGGATCGAGGCCGAACTCGACATCCGGCCCGACCTGTGGTTCTTCGAATGCCATTTCGCCGGGGATCCGGTAATGCCCGGCTGCCTGGGCCTGGACGCCATGTGGCAGCTGATCGGCTTCTTCCTCACCTGGCAGAAGCTGCCGGGCCGTGGCCGCGCGCTGGGCGCGGGCGAGGTGAAGTTCACCGGCGAAGTGGGCCCGACCGCGAAGCTGGTGCGGTACGAGGTGGACATCAAGCGCCTGATCAGGCGCAAGCTGATCATGGCGATCGCCGACGCGCGCATGCTCTGCGACGGCCAGGAGATCTACACCGCCCGCGACCTGCGCGTGGGCCTGTTCCAGCGGGAAGGCGAGGCATGAGCCTGTCGATGGGTTCGCGCCGGGTCGTGGTCACCGGTGCCGGCATCGTCTCGTGCATCGGCAACGACCTGGCCACGGTCTCCGCGGCGCTGCACGAAGGCCGCAGCGGCATCGCCTTCGACCAGGCGTTCGCCGACCGCGGCCTGCGCAGCCAGGTCTCGGGCGTGCCCCGGATCGACCTCGAGACGCAGATCGACCGCAAGCTGCGCCGCTTCATGGGCGACGCGGCGGCCTACGCCTACGTCGCGCTGCGCGACGCGATCGCGCAGTCGGGCCTGGGCGAAGACCAGGTCTCGAACCCGCGCACCGGCCTGATCATGGGTTCGGGCGGTGGCTCGCCGACCAACCAGATCGAATCGGCCGACACCCTGCGCGAACGCGGCATCCGCCGCGTCGGCCCGTACCAGGTCACGCGCACGATGAGCTCGACCGT